>Ga0160446_100747_pt1 | contig 10431 bp, 9 predicted proteins | sample HID1973I_E1MG_FD_108200 | JGI IMG/M metagenome (GOLD analysis project Ga0160446, IMG submission 108200) | Enriched mosquito-associated microbial communities from UW Madison campus, WI, USA - HID1973I_E1 MG | ecosystem: Host-associated > Arthropoda: Insects > Digestive system > Unclassified ... | reverse complement strand
TCGGGCTTCATGGTGGGCCGCGACGCCGAGGCCGGCGGCATCGCCAAAGACGGCGCCAAGATGGTCACCGCCGTCGCCACCACCCGCGTGCCCAAGCTCACCGTCGTCATCGGCGGCTCGTTCGGGGCGGGCAACTACTCGATGTGCGGCCGGGCGTACTCGCCGCGGTTCCTGTGGACGTGGCCGGCCTCGCGCATCTCGGTCATGGGCGGTGCGCAGGCGGCGTCGGTGCTCTCCACCGTCAAGCGCGACCAGCTCGAGGCGCGTGGCGAGGGGTGGTCCGCGAGCGAGCAGACGGCGTTCGAGGAGCCGATCCGCGCGCAGTACGAAGAGCAGGGCAACCCGTACTACGCCACGGCGCGGCTGTGGGACGACGGCATCATCGACCCCCTCGACACGCGCGACCTCCTGGGGCTGGCCCTGGACGTCGTGTCGCGCACGCCGCTGCCCGAACCGCGCTTCGGCGTCTTCCGGATGTGAGCCAGACGAGTGCGAAGCATGCCCCCGGTCATTGAGCGAGCGAAGCGAGACGAAATGTTCGACACCGTTCTCGTCGCGAACCGCGGCGAGATCGCCCGCCGCGTGATCCGCACGCTCCGGCGACTCGGCATCCGCTCCGTCGCCGTCTACAGCGACGCCGACGCGTCGGCGCCCCACGTGCGCGAGGCCGATGTCGCGGTGCGCATCGGCCCGGCCGCCGCCGCGCAGTCGTACCTCGACGTCGACGCGGTCGTCGCCGCGGCGGTCGAGACGGGTGCGCAGGCCGTGCACCCGGGCTACGGGTTCCTCTCGGAGAACGTCGCGTTCGCGCGGGCGTGCGCCGCAGCGGGCATCGTCTTCATCGGACCCGGCGAGCGCGCGCTGGAGGTCATGGGCGACAAGATCCGCGCGAAGGAGCATGTCGCAGGCCACGGCGTGCCGACGGTGCCGGGTTTCAGCGCTGTCGGGATGACGGATGCCGACATCGCGGCGTCCGCCGAGGCCACCGGCTACCCGCTGCTGGTCAAGCCGTCGGCGGGCGGCGGCGGCAAGGGCATGCAGGTGGTGCGCTCGGCGGCCGAGCTGCCCGATGCGCTGGCCACGGCACGCCGGGTCGCGGCCGCAGCGTTCGGCGACGACACGCTGCTGCTGGAGCGGCTCATCGAGCGCCCCCGCCACATCGAGGTGCAGGTGCTGGCCGATGCGGACGGCGGCGTCATCCATCTCGGCGAGCGCGAGTGCACGCTGCAGCGGCGTCACCAGAAGGTGATCGAGGAGGCGCCGTCGCCGGTCGTCGATGAGGCGACTCGGGCGCGGCTGGGCGCGGCGGCCTGTGCGGCCGCGGCATCCGTCGACTACCGCGGTGCGGGCACCGTGGAGTTCCTGGTCGCCGCCGACCGGCCCGACGAGTTCTTCTTCATCGAGATGAACACGCGGCTGCAGGTCGAGCACCCGGTGACGGAGCTCGTGACCGGCGTGGACCTGGTCGAACAGCAGCTGCGCATCGCCGCCGGCCTGCCCCTCGATCTCGCGCAGGACGATGTGTGGCTGGACGGGCACGCGATCGAGGCGCGCGTGTACGCGGAGTCGCCCGAGCGCGGCTTCCTGCCCGCGACCGGCGAGGTGCTCGCGTGGCGGGCCGCTCCCGGCGTCCGGACCGACGGAGCGGTAGAGACCGGCAGCGTCGTCACCGCCGACTACGACCCCATGATCGCGAAGGTCATCGCCCACGCACCGGATCGCATGGCGGCACTGCAGCGGCTGGACACAGCGCTCGCCGAGACCGTCGTGCTGGGCGTAGACACCAACATCGGCTTCCTTCGGGCACTGCTCGCCGACGCGGGGGTGCGCACCGGCGACATGGACACCGGGCTCATCGAGCGCCTGCCCGCGTACACCGCACCCGAGCCGACCGTCGCCGCGTTGTCTGCCGCAGCCCGTGTGCAGACGGATCGGGATGCCGCCACCGCCGCCCCCCGTCCGTCGCACGCGTCCACCCTGTGGTCGGCGCGCTCGGGCTGGCGCGCCGGCGGTCCCGCGGCGCCCACGACGGTCGCGTTCGAGACGGCGGACGGCAGCATCCTCGTCGCCGCGGCGCCAGAACCCGGACCCCTGGTCGCGGCGGGCGCCAGACGCGGGAGCGCACGCCCGCTCGGCCGGGCGCTCGCGGACGGGGTCACGGCGGCGACCTCGGACGACGGCATCCTGTGGGTCCACGCCGACGGCGCCACCACGCCGTTGCGGCCGCTGACGCGCCGGGCGGCGGCCGAGCGGCGCCGGGCCGCGCGCGAACGAGGGGCCGCGGCATCCGATCCCGAGCTGCGCGCCCCGATGCCCGGGGCCGTCGTCGCCATCCACGTGACCGACGGCGCGACGGTCGCCGCGGGCGAGCGGATCGCGACGATCGAGGCCATGAAGATGGAGCACCCCGTGGCTGCTCCGCACGCCGGGATCGTGCGCATCGACGTCGCCGTGGGCGACCAGGTGCGCCGCGACCAGGTGCTCGCACACGTGAAGGAGAACGACTGATGCCCGACTACGACTACGACATCACCGACGACGAACGCGAGCTCGCGGGCCTGGTGCGGCAGTTCGCCGACGAGGTCGTCGCCCCGCGCTCGTACGAGGCCGACCGCACCCACACCCTGCCGCTGGACGTGGTGGCGCAGATGGGGGAGCTGGGGCTGTTCGGCCTGCCGTTCCCCGAGGAGTACGGCGGACAGGGCGGCGACTACTTCGCGCTCTGCCTCGCGATCGAGGCGCTCGGCCGCGTCGACCAGTCCCTGGCGATCACGCTCGAGGCGGGCGTCAGCCTCGGCGCGATGCCGGTGTTCCGGTTCGGCACCGAGGAGCAGAAGCGTGAGCTGCTGCCCGACCTGCTCGCCGGGCGGGCGCTCGCCGGGTTCGGGCTCACCGAGCCCGAGGCGGGGTCCGACGCCGGCGCCACCCGCACGACCGCGCGGCTGGAGGGCGGGGAGTGGGTGGTCAACGGGTCGAAGCAGTTCATCACCAACTCCGGCACCGCCATCACGCGTTTCGTCACCGTCACGGCGGTGACCGGGCAGGCCGGGGGACGCAAAGAGATCTCGACGATCGTGGTGCCCAACGGCACGCCCGGCTTCACGGTCGAGCCCGCGTACGACAAGGTCGGCTGGCACGCCTCCGACACGCATCCGCTGACGTTCCAGGACGCGCGCGTGCCCGAGGGCAACCTCCTCGGCGAGCGCGGTCGCGGCTTCGCGAACTTCCTCCACATCCTCGACGAGGGGCGCATCGCGATCGCCGCGCTGTCGACGGGTGCGGCGGAGGGATGCCTCGAAGCCGCCGTCGACTACGCGCGCAAGCGCACCGTGTTCGGCGAGGCGCTCTCGACGCGGCAGGGCATCCAGTTTCTGCTCGCACGCATGCAGCAGCGCGTGCACGTCGCCCGGCTCGCGTGGCACCATGCCGCACGTCTGCGCGACGCCGGCAAGCCGTTCAAGACACAGGCCGCGATCGCCAAGCTCACCGCGAGCGACGCCGCCATGGACAACGCGCGCGACGCGACGCAGGTGTTCGGCGGCAACGGGTTCATGAACGAGTACCCGGTGGCCCGCCACTACCGCGACTCGAAGATCCTCGAGATCGGCGAGGGCACCAGCGAGGTGCAGCTGCTCGTGATCGCGCGCGCCCTCGGGGTAGCGTGACACCGTGAGCGAGGCTGACAGCACGATCGGTATCGTGCAGCGCGGGCTGTACTACGACGAGCTCGAGGTGGGTGCGCGGTACCTGCACCGGCCGGGCCGCACGGCGACCGAGGCCGACAACGTGCTGTTCTCGTCGCTCACGATGAACACGCAGGCCCTGCACCTGGACGCCGCCTTCTCGGCCGGCCAGCCGTTCGGGCAGCGCCTCATGAACTCGATGTGGACGCTTGCGACGATGGTCGGCGCGTCCGTATCGCAGATCACCCAGGGCACGCTCGTCGCGCAGCTGGGTCTGACCGACATCTCGTTCCCGGCACCGCTGCTGTACGGCGACACGCTCTACACCGAGACCGAGGTCGTGGCCAAGCGCCTGTCGTCGTCGCGGCCGGGGCAGGGGATCGTGACGCTGCGGCACACCGGCCGCAACCAGCACGGCGAGGTCGTCGCCGTCGCCACCCGCACCGCGCTGATGTGGTGCGCACCGCCCCGATCAGTCCCTGAGCCTTTCGAAGGGGAGACCCCGTGAGCTTCGGTCTCGGACCTGCGCTGCTGTTCTGCCCCGCCGACCGCCCCGAGCGATATGCGAAGGCGATGGAGCGGGCGGACGCCGTCATCCTCGACCTCGAGGACGCCGTGGCACCCGCCGACAAGCCCGCTGCCCGCGGTCACCTCATCGAGTCCGAGCTGGACCCGGACCGCGTCATCGTGCGCGTCAACCCGCTGGAGACCGACGCCTTCGTCGCCGACCTGTCGACGCTGTCGCAGACCGACTACCGGCGCATCATGGTCGCCAAGGCACAGTCGCCCAAGCGGATCGGGCGCCTGGACCCGCGGTTCGAGGTGGTCGCCCTGTGCGAGACGGCCAAGGGCGTCGCCCAGGCCGACCGCATCGCCGCGCTCGGCAACGTCGTGGCGCTCATGTGGGGCGCGGAAGACCTCGTCGCGTCGCTGGGCGGCACCTCCAGCCGCAAACCCAACGGGCGGTACCGCGACATCGCGCGCTACGCGCGCTCGCGCGTGCTGCTGGCGGCGGGGGCATACGGCAAGGCCGCCATCGACGCCGTCCACCTCGACATCGACGACACGAAGCGCCTGGCCATCGAGGCGGCGGATGCCGCGGCATCCGGATTCCGTGCCACCGCATGCATCCACCCCACGCAGGTCGCGATCATCCGCGCCGCGTACCGGCCCGACGAGAAGGCGGTGTCGTGGGCGCGCGGCGTGCTGGCCGCGGCGACGGGGGAGCGGGGCGTGTTCTCGTACGGCGGCGTGATGGTCGACGAGCCGGTGCTGCGGCATGCGCGGCGCGTGCTGTCCCGCGCGAGCGGCTGAGACTCCGGGACGACGCCGCGCCGCTGGGGGCGGCTACGCCGCGCCGCTGGGGCGGCTACGCCGCGATGGCGCTGTACGAGAGCAGGCGCAGGCTGTCGCGCTCGACGACGAAGCGGTGGGCGGACGCGTTGCCGATCCGCTCGCCGGCGAGGGGAAGCGTGTCGCCGCTGGCGTGACGGATGAGCTCGCCGATGAGGCCGCCGTGCGACACCGCGACGACGGGCACGTCGGCGGGCGCCGTGATGCGTCGTGCGTCGCGGGCGATGCGGCGCAGGGCGTCGACGCCGCGTGCACGCAGGAGCTCGCGATCCTCCTCGTCGTCCGCGGGAGACTGTCCGGGCGCGCCGTGATGTGCGCGATACTCCGACACCAGCATCCCCTCGGCGGCGCCGTACCGGCGCTCGCGCAGTTCGGGGTACAGGACCGGCGCCTCGGCGTCCAGGACGGCCGCGATGATCCGGGCGGTCTCATGGGCGCGCTGCAGGTCGCTCGACACCACGATCGGCGTCACGCCGCGGCGGTCGAACTCGGCCGCGAGCTCGTCGGCGGTGGCGCGCGCCTGCGCCCTCCCGGTGTCGTTGAGGGGGATGTCGGTGGAACCCTGGATGCGTCGCTCGAGGTTCCAGTCGGTCTCGCCGTGGCGGATCAGGGTCAGCGCAGTCACCGTTCGACCCTACCGGCGGGAGATGGCGGGAAGCCCGGAATCAGCCGAGTGCGCAGTCAGCCCAGCGGCGGCAGGGCCTCGGCGAACGCCTGCAGCACCTCGCTGGTGCCGGCGTCGATCTTGACCGTCGCGCGCGCATCGGCCCGCGTCGCGCCCCGGTTGACGATCACGACGGGCAGGCGCCGGCGCCGCGCCCGCTCGAGCAGACGGATGCCGGAGTTCACCACCAGCGAGGACCCGGCGATCACGAGCGCCTCACTCGTGTGCACCAGCTGCTCCGCCTCGCGGAACTTCGCGGCGGGGATGAACTCGCCGAAGAACACGACGTCGGGCTTGAGCATCCCGCCGCATACGCTGCAGTCCGGCACGACGAAGCCGTCGGTGCTCTCGGGCAGGACATCGCCGTCGGGGCCGAGCGCGACATTCGCGGGCACACGGATCCACGGGTTGTCGTCCTCGACGCGGCGCGCGAGGTCGCGGCGGTCGAACACCTGACCGCAGTGCGTGCAGAACACGCGGCGCATCGTGCCGTGCAGCTCGACGACGCGCCGGCTGCCGGCGCGCACGTGCAGGCCGTCGACGTTCTGCGTCACGACGCCGGTGGCCAGTCCGCGAGCCTCCAGCGCCGCGATCGCACGGTGACCTGCGTTCGGCGCGGCGGCCGCGAACGCCTTCCAGCCGAGGTGGCTTCCCACCCAGTACCGGCGCCGCGCGGACTCGCTCGACAGGAACTGCTCCGCGGTCATCGGCGTGCGCACCGGGGCGCCCTCACCGCGGTAGTCCGGGATTCCGGAGTCCGTGGAGACGCCGGCGCCGGTCAGCACCGCGATGCGTCGACCCGACAGCTTCGAGACCGCTGCGGCCACGGCATCCGTCGCCCTCGCGTCGAAATCGGTCACGATCGTCGTCACGGCGCACCCCCTTCGGGTCAGTGTAGGCCTCGCTGTTTTCGGGCGTGTTACAGCTCGGCGGCCGCACGTGCCAGGATGGGCCGGCTTCGGCGACGCGGCGCCGACACGCTCGCGGCCGTCGACCCGGAGCCGGGCCGTTCACGCCCACCGCACGTGCGTGGGCGGCCATCGGACTCGTCGGCTGACCGCCACCGCCGTGGGACGATGGGGCGTGCCTGTCCTGGAGATCACCGACGCCTCTGACGAACGCCTGGCCGACTACCGCGACCTCACCGACGTCGCGCTGCGCCGCGTGCTCGAGCCCGAGGGCGGCCTGTACATCGCCGAGTCGGCGAAGGTGATCGCCCGCGCCCTCGCCGCCGGCCATCGCCCTCGTTCGGTGCTCGTCCAGCAGAAGTGGCTCGCCGACATCGAAGGACTCGTGGATGCCGTCACGCCGGTGTACGTCGTGACGCCCGAGATCGCCGAGTCCCTCACCGGCTACGCGGTGCATCGCGGGGCGCTCGCGGCGATGCACCGGCCCGTGCTGCCCGCCGTCGCCGACGTCGTCGCGGACGCACGGCTCGTGGTGGTGCTCGAAGACATCGTCGACCACACCAACGTCGGGGCGATCTTCCGCGCCGCCGCGGGGCTCGGAGCCGATGCCGTGCTGGTCAGCCCGCGGTGCGCCGATCCGCTGTACCGCCGCAGCGTACGCGTCAGCATGGGCACGGTCTTCCAGGTGCCGTGGACGCGGCTGCCGGAGTGGCGAGAGGCGCGGGGCGTGCTGCACCAGGCCGGGTTCGAGCTGGCCGCGCTCGCGCTGGCGGACGACGCCGTGGCGCTCGACGCGTTCAGCGCCCGCCGGCCCGAACGTGTCGCGCTGATGCTCGGCGCCGAGGGCGACGGCCTGTCACGGCGTGCGCTCGAGGCGGCCGACACGGTCGTCACGATCCCGATGGCGGGCGGCGTCGACTCGCTCAACGTCGCCGCGGCGAGTGCCGTGGCGCTGTGGGAGCTGCGCGCCCGCTGACGCGTCGAGCCGCTGCGGCCGGGCTCACGCTCCGGGGCGGACCGTCAGTTCGGTCAGCTCCGCGTCGCGCGGCAGGTCGATCGCGGTGACGATCGTCGTCGCGACCGAGGCCGGGTCGATCCAGCGGGCCGCATCGTATGTCGCGCCCTCCTGCTGGTGCACCTTCTCCTGCATGGGCGTGGCGGTGCGGCCCGGGTAGACCGTCGTCACCCGCACGCCGTTCGGGCGCTCCTCCTCGCGCAGCGCGTCGGCGATCGCGCGCACCGCGAACTTGCTGGCACCGTACGAGCCCCACTCGGGGCTCACGCGCAGGCCCGCTCCGGAGTTCACGAACACGACGTGCCCGCGTGCCGTGCGCAGCGCCGGCAGCATGAGGCGGGTGAGCTCGGCCGGGGCGACGGCGTTGACGTTGAGCTGCTGCTGCCAGGTCGCCACCGGCGTCTCGGCCACCGGGCCGAGCTCGACGATCCCGGCGACGTGGATGAGCGAGTCCAGCTGCGGCGGCACGCTCTGGTGACTGAACGCCCACGACAGGCGGGCCGGGTCGGCGAGGTCGCCGACGAGCGTCTGCGCGTCGGGAAAGCGCTCGCGCAGCTGCGTGGCGCGTCCGGCGTCGCGCACGAGCAGCCACAACCGGTCTCCGCGTGCGGTGAGCTGCTCGGCCAGTGCCGCGCCGATGCCGGAGCCGGCGCCGGTGATCAGGTGGGTCGCCATGGCTCAGGCCTCCTCCCCGCGGCGGGCAGCCTCGTTCTTCCCCGGCGCCAGCGTCGTCACCGGCAGCGGGTCGGGGCGCTTGGCGGTGATGTCGTCGCCCGAGGACTGGTGCCGGAGGCGCCGCAGCACCCACGGCACGAAGTACTCGCGGGCCCACACCAGGTCGACAGCACGTGCCTCGCGCCACGTGCGCATCGGCAGCGGGTCGGGTTGCATCGGCTGCAGGTCGTTGGGCACGTTCAGCGCGCGCAGCACCATGCGGGCGATCTCGTGGTGGCCGAGCGCGTTGTAGTGCAGGCGGTCGTCGTCGAAGAAGCGCATATCCTGCACCTCTTTGAGTGCCCACTGGTCGGCGACGATGCAGTCGTACTTGTCGGCGATCGCCCGGATGTTCTCGTTGTAGATCGCGACCTTGCCGCGGATGCCGCGGAACACCGGGGTGAACGCGGTGTCGACGCCGGTGAACACGACGACCGTCGCGCCGCCGCGCGAGAGGCGCACCACGGCATCCTCGAACAGCTGCGCGACGTTGTCGGGGTCGCCGTTCGGGCGGATGACGTCGTTGCCGCCCGCCGAGAACGTCACCAGATCGGGCTTGAGCGCGATCGCCGGTTCCACCTGCTCCTGGACGATCTGGCCGATGAGGCGCCCGCGGATCGCCAGGTTCGCGTACGCGAAGTCCTCGACCTGCTCCGACAGCACCTCTGCGACGCGGTCCGCCCACCCGCGCAGCCCGTTCGGTGCCGACGGCTCGGGGTCGCCGACCCCCTCGGTGAACGAGTCGCCCAGGGCGACGTACCGCCGCCAGGGGTGCGTCTGGGCGTTCGGGACGTACGGACTCCGGTGATCCTCGCGTGTGGGCATGTTGCTCGCGTCCTCCTCGGCTTGTGACCGACTGTCAGGCTATCGCGGCCGCCCTCCTGACGAAGCCGGGGAGAGGGACGGGGCGGGCGGGACCGGATGCCGTCGCCCGGTGCCGACGGAGCAGCCGATGTCCGCCGCGTCGTTTATCGTGGTGACTCGTTGTCAACGGGGGAAGGGGTGTTCGGTGACCGACGAATCAGCCGCGGCACCCGTGATGGACGAGCGCGTCGACGTGACGGCATCCGATCCCCACATCGGCTCGTTCGCCGCCGAGCATCTGAGTCCGACCTACCCGCAGCGGGCCCCGTGGGGAACCGCGCAGCGCCTGCGGGCGTGGCAGGCCGAGGCGCTCGACCTGTACTTCTCGCTCGACGGGCCCGACGGCGTCGGCGGCGGCCCGCGCGACTTCCTCGCGGCGGCGACCCCGGGCGCCGGCAAGACGACGTTCGCCCTGCGGCTCGCGAGCGAGCTGCTGCGCCGGCGCATCGTCAACCGGATCGTCGTGGTCGCGCCCACTGAGCACTTGAAGACCCAGTGGGCCGATGCGGCGGCGCGTGTCGGCATCCGATTGGATCCCGCGTTCAGCAACCGGCACTTCACCCCCGCGCGGCAGTACCACGGCGTCGCCGTGACGTACGCGCAGGTGGCGGTGAAGGCGTCGGTGCACCAGCGGCTGACGATGGACGCGAAGACGCTCGTGATCCTCGACGAGGTGCACCACGGCGGCGATGCGCTCAGCTGGGGCGACGCGCTGCGCGAGTCCTACGCCCGGGCGACCCGGCGCCTGCTGCTGAGCGGCACCCCGTTCCGCAGCGACACCGCGCCCATCCCGTTCGTCGAGTACCACCCCGACGCCAAGGGCATCCGCATCTCGCGCACCGACTATTCCTACGGCTACGGCCGGGCGCTCGAAGACGGCGTCGTGCGCCCGGTGCTGTTCATGGTCTACGCGGGGCACATGCGCTGGCGCACCAAGACCGGCGACGAGATGGAGGCCCAGCTCGGGCAGGACAACACGAAGGACGTCACGTCGCAGGCGTGGCGTACCGCCCTTGATCCCGAGGGCGACTGGATCCCTGCCGTGCTGCGTTCGGCCGACCGGCGTCTCACCGAGGTGCGCGAGCATGTTCCGGATGCCGGCGGCCTGGTGATCGCGACCGACCAGACCGCCGCGCGCGCCTATGCCGCGATCCTGCACGAGCTCTCGGGCGAGGCGCCCACCGTCGTGCTGTCGGACGAAGCGGAGGCCTCGAGCCGCATCGAGGAGTT
>Ga0160446_100745_pt1 | contig 10447 bp, 10 predicted proteins | sample HID1973I_E1MG_FD_108200 | JGI IMG/M metagenome (GOLD analysis project Ga0160446, IMG submission 108200) | Enriched mosquito-associated microbial communities from UW Madison campus, WI, USA - HID1973I_E1 MG | ecosystem: Host-associated > Arthropoda: Insects > Digestive system > Unclassified ... | reverse complement strand
GCAAGCGCTCGTTATCGCTGATGGGAAGACTGGCAAATCCAAACCTGCGATATCCCCGCGATAGCAGATGGTTCGCCATGGCCCGCCCCGCTTCCCGATTCGAGTAACTGACGGCCATATCGATCGGCTGCGTCGTCAGGTTGCCGGTTTCCACGCAGGGCACGCCGGCATCCTGGAGCAGGTGGCGGGCCGCTTCCGTATGCGTGGTGTTGTGCAGGATGAGGCCACATGGCCGCTGGGACAGGTAGGCCGAGATCAACGCTTCCTCGCGCTCCAGCGAATACCCGCTGTCCGAAATCATCAGGTGCAGGCCGTGGCGCTGCAGGACATCGGAGATGCCCTGGATCGTCTCCGCATACAGCGCGTTCCTGAGGCTGGGAACGATCAACCCGACCAGGCTGGTGCGCCGCGAAGCCAGGCTGCCGGCCACGCGATTGGGTACATAACGCACCGCGCGGATGACGGACTGCACCTGCTCGAGGGTCTCGGGCTTCACGAGGTGCGGCGCGCTGAGGACACGCGAGACGGTCATCGGCGAGACGCCGGCCAGGCGTGCCACCTCCTTCATGGAGAGTTGCCCCGTCGGCTGGGGCTGCTTTGGGTCAGCTGGGGCGGACATTGAGATAGTGGACGTTAGACCGCTTGCGGCTTTCGCAGTGTAGCAGCAAGGCTTATCGGGAAATCACTTATATGGTAGCGCTACCAACTCTTCCTATGATAGCGCTACCATTCCCTATACACCGGAGCTTCCATGAGTCGCAACCAGCGCTTCCGAGCCTTGTTCCAGGCCGGCGACCCCTTTGTCTGCATGGGTGCCTACGACGCGGTTACCGCGAAACTGGCCGAAGCGGCCGGCGCCAAGGCGTTGTTTGTCAGCGGCTTCGTCGCGTGTGGCGTCGAGGCTGGCGAACCGGATATGGGGGCGCTGTCCCAGCGCGACATGTTCGAGCACATCCGCCGTGTTTGCCGTGCCACCACCCTCCCCGTCTTTGCCGACGCCGACACCGGTTATGGCGGCATGCTCGACGTGCAGCGCACGATCCGGCTCTGGGAGGAGGCCGGCGCCTCTTGCCTGCACCTGGAAGACCAGTCGCTCCCGAAGAAATGTGGGCACTACGCGGGCAAACAGCTCATCAGCCGACACGAGATGGTGCAGAAGCTGCGCGCCATGGTCGATGCACGGCAGGATCCCGATTTCTTCATCGTCGGGCGGACCGACGCCATCGCGGTCAATGGCCTGGATGACGCCATCGCGCGCCTGATCGCCTATGCGGAGGCCGGGGCAGACGGACTCTATGCCGATGCGGTCGAAAGCACGGAGCAGATGCGGGAGATCAGCCGCCAGCTCAAGCCGCTTGGCAAGCCGCTGTTGTTCAACATGGTCACGTCGGGCAAGAGCCCTCGTCTCACGCTGAAACAGATTGGGGAACTCGGCTTCGGGTTCGCACTGTGTCCCGTCGAGCCGCTGCTGGCGATGCACAAGGCCGTGAAGGACATGATGGAAACGTTCCTGCGCAGCGGCGGCGACGTGAGCGCCATCGCCCACATGCTCACGCCATTCGAGGAATACAACGATTTTGTTGGCTTGCACGAGGCAATCGCGCAAGAAGCTCGCTACACCGAGGGCTAAAGCCCCATCGACCGAGGAGACAATGTATGAAGAATGCCCTGATGCCAGCCGTGCTCGCGGGCGCGATGCTCGTCAACTTTGCTCCCGGCGTTGCGGCCCAGGAGTGGCAACCCACGAAACCCATCCGGATGGTGATTCCGTCCACCCCCGGCGGTGGCACAGACTTTATCGGTCGCACCCTCAGCGCCAGGCTATCCGAAGTCCCCGGGTGGCGGGTGGTGCCCGAAAACCGCCCGGGCGCGGCCGGCACCCTTGGGTTGGCCGAGGCCGCGCGCGCGCAGCCGGACGGATATGAGCTGGTCATTGGCCAGACCGCCAACGTCGCGCTGGCGCCCTGGTTGATGAAGCTGACGTTCGACCCGGTAAAAGACCTGACGCCGATCGCCTTTGCCGTGGAAGCGCCGATGGTGCTGCTCGTCAACGCTTCGTCGCCGTACAAGACCTGGGCCGAGCTTGCGACTGCCGCGAAAACAAGCGGCAAGCCAGTTTCCTTCGCGACATCCGGCACCGGCAGCGTAGCGCACGTGGCCGGGGTGATGTTGCAGAACACGGCGGGCATCAAGCTTCAGCACGTGCCGTACAAGGGCTCGTCACCCGCCATTGCCGACCTGATGGGCGGGCATGTCGACCTCGCGGGAACGTCGGTGGCATCGGCCATCAGCCTTGTCCAGTCCGGCAAGGTGCGCGCGCTCGCCGTGACATCGCAGAAACGCAGCCAGGTCCTGCCAAACGTGCCGGCGCTGGCCGAACTCGGCTACCCGAATTTCCATCAGGTCGAGTGGTACGGCGTGTTCGCGCCACCAAACCTGCCGCCGGCGATTGCGGAACGCCTCAACAAGGAGATCAACAGGGTGCTGCAGGACCCGGACGTGCGCAACACCATTGTGGTCCAGGGCCAGGAACCGCGAACGGAAACCCGCGCGGCATTCGGCGCGTTGGTGCGGAACGACAGTACGAAAGCGAAGGAGATCGTCTCGCAAGCCGGCATCAAACTCGAATGAACACGGCACTGCCGTGGCCGCGCCCAGGCTTGGATCCGTTCATCGTGATGAACGGCGCAGGTAACACTACGAGCGGCCGTCCGGTCAATCCCTGCAGTAACCTTCGCCCTGGCGAACCGTCAGACAGTTCTTCTTCTCGGCGAGCCATTTCATACCGGTCTCGGCGCCGTTGGTGGCGCGAATGACCTCCTTGGTCCCGTCGCGCTCGAACTCGATCGCGCCGTCGGCATACCGGCCCTCGAACTGGCGCGGGCCATCGAGGTTCTGCACGGTGACGTCGTACTTGCCATGGCCGCCGGCAAGCTCGAGTAACGTGCCTTCGGGGCCGGTCCACTTGCCGAGCCATTCGTCGGTGCGCGGTGCGCTGGCCGTAGCTGGCGTGTCTGCCGTCTTCTGTGAAGACGCGTTGCGGTCCGAGCATCCTGCCACGGACACGATGGCGATCAGCAATGCGGCGAGGGATAGATGGGTTGTCTTCATCAGTCGATTGACGTGGGAATGCATGCGCGAATTCTCGCACGGCTGAAAACGAGATGATGCGCGTCTACCACTTGCGGGCGAGCCATCGGACACTGTATATTTATACAGTAGTCACGACCCCGGAAAACTGGCCGCCCAAGCCCAGCCCGAGCGTCGTCTCCGCTTTCCCCCCACATCGAAAGGCAATCATGTTCGTGGACCGCACCGAAATCATCAACGCCGCCAAGACACTGCGCGCCAGCCAGGAAGAATCCAGGTACAGCAAGCTCGTCGCGCTCGCGAACAAGCAGCTCAAGGCTATGCAGGCAGCGATCCAGAAGGGCAAGGAAGAATTCGAGACCACTCTGGTACTCGATATCAACGAAGACAATCCGCAGGCAGTGGTGGAACCACGCGCGCAACGGCTGGCCGACGACCTCCGGGCGCAGGGCTACACCGCAATGGTTACCACGTATGCGGACGCCAGCACCGACCGCAAGGACTGGATGCCCAATATCACGATCGTCATCGGCCTGGGCGACATGGGCGCCGAAGCCGATAACGCGATCGCCGAAAGCACGGTGACCGAGGAAACCGAAGCAATGTCCTGACAGTTGCCCGGCAATGCAGGATGCCTGTTCCCTGCTGCTTCGATCCCAGTTCTTACGCCTGCATGCCTCCTGCTCTTCTCGGCTTGACGGAATAAAAAACGGCGCCAATCGATGGCGCCGTGAGTACTGCATGGTTCTGCGATTATCGGATCAGAACCGATGACGCATGCCGAGAAACACCCCAACGCTGTCGTCATGCCCGCCGTACGGGCCGTTCATGCTCGCGCTGACCTTGTTGTAGGTCGCCGCGAGGTAGGTGTCGGTCCGTTTGGAGAAGAAGTAGTCGCCCACGAGGAATGCGGACAGCTTGTGGCCACTCCCTCCCGCCGCGTTGACGTTGTTGGCGGCATCGTAGATTGCGGCCGCCTTCACGACCACGGCTTGCGTGACCTGGTACGTGGTGCCGAACTGGAACACGTGGTCCGTTCTTGCGGCCGTGCCAGTGCCGATGTTGGTGATACCCGGGTTGGCGTAGAACTGCGCATTGGTGCCGTAGGTCGGCGCGAAGTCCTGGCTGGCGGATGGGGCGAACGCTGCATCCCGCCGCGTGTAAAGGTAGTAGCTGTGGAGCGTAACGGGACCCATCACGTATGACGCGCCAACGCCGGCGTTGGTCTGCTTGTTCCTGGCGGGATCTCGCGCCTGCTGGCCCACCAGACCCAGACCGAGCGGCCCGCGGGTATAGCCCACGCCCGCCGCATAGGTCGAACCCGCCGATGCACCGCCTGCAAGTTCGCCAGCCGAGTAGGCCGCCTCCACCTTCAGCGGTCCCACGACCTGCTGATATTTGAGCGAGTTGTCGAGCCGCGAGCCTTCCAGCAACTGCACCCAGACATCACTCGCGCCGGTATTGCCCCAGCCAATGGTGTCGAACGGGAGCAGGATATCGAACGGCACGCTGTACTGGCGGCCGAGCGTGATCTGCCCGTAGTCTGCATTGAGCCCGACCCAGGCCTGACGGCCGAACAACCGCCCGCCCTGCAGCGACACCCCGGCATCCGGGCTAAACCCCGACTCCAGCCTGAAGACCGCAGAAGTACCGCCGCCAAGGTCCTCGCTGCCCAGAATCCCCCAACGCGATCCGTTGAAGAAGCCCGGCACGATGCCCACAGCGCCGCCACTGCCCGTGGCGCGCCCCGCCGCGTTCGTCGCAGCCACCTGATGCGATTGATAGGCAATCGCCGTATCGATCAGTCCGTATAGCGTGACCGATGTCTGAGCATGCGCGGCACCCGCAACCGTCAGCATGATGCCAAATGTGGAAATCCTCTTCATGACGTCAGCCCACCCTTCGTGCTGGCCTTTGTCATGGCTCCCTTACCGTCCATTCCGTCTCCTCCTCTTGTTTTACCGCCCTTGAATTGGTTTCCAATGTAAATTACATGATGGACATCGTCAACTATATGGGCGTGGCAATCTGTCGCTTGCTGTGGACAATGCAGTTAGAATCGTTGACAGATTCAACTAACGGGAACCTTCGCCAATGAGCGCAACGAAACGCAACGCCGGTGCCGCGCCGCGGATCATTACCGACCTGCTTTCCTCACGTCTGCACAACCTGGCAGGCCTCTCCGCCGCGAGCGCATCGTTGCGCGTGCAGCGCAAGTTCGGGCTGACACTGCTGGAATGGCGATCGATTGGCATGCTCGGCGCGCACGCACCGCTTTCCTTGAAGGAGCTCGCACGACGCGCCGCATTGGACAAGAGCTATGCCAGCCGCACCGTATCGGGTCTGATCGAGCGCGGACTGATCGTCAGCGAGCGTAGCGATACCGATGCCCGCGCGGTGCTGCTGAGCCTGACCAAGGCCGGCGATGCGCTCTACCGAAAGGTGATCGTTGACGCCAACGCGCGTAACGAGCGGCTGCTGAGTCCGCTCAGCGCCGAGCAGCGCAAACAGTTGATGGAAATGCTGTCGATGCTCACCACCAGCGCGCGCGACGTGCTGGACGAAGAGCGGCGGGCCGCCGCGGGAGAGACCATCGACGAAGCAGCGGAGACCCCGGCGCCGGCGGCTGACGCCGCCACGGAACAGGGTGGCGGCGCCGACCTCGATCTCGCCGAAATCCGCTCTCTGGTGTCGCGCCTCAACCGGCTGGTGGGTGGCTCAGGCGGCGTGTAATACGGCGCGTAGCGGGTTCAGGCCGCTACGCAACACCCGGCTGTGCAACGGTCGACCGAGCACGGCTTCGCATTGCTGCGCAACCGCCAGCATGCCGTCCAGATCGATGCCGGTTCGGACGCCCATCGCGTCAAGCAGCGCCATCCAGTCCTCGGTGCACACGTTTCCGGTATGTCCGCCCCCGTACTGCACCTTGGCGGGATGACCGCCCACGCCGCCCATCGCGCAATCGAAGTGAGTCACCCCGGCTTCCAGCGCGGCAACATAGTTGACCAGGCCAGTGCCACGTGTGTCATGGAAATGCGCAATCGGGGTAACGTCCGGGAAGGCCTTCCGCATGGCGCGGAACAACGCACGCACGGTTAGGGGCGTCGCCATGCCGGTCGTGTCGCCGAGCGTCACGAACCTGACACCGGCATCGCGAAACCGCCCCACATCGCGCAGGACTTCCTGCGGATCGACATGGCCCTCGAACGGGCAGCCGAACGCGACCGAGATCGTGCCGATCATGCGGAAGCGCCCGCGCGCCGCATCTGCCATCGCGCGAATGTTCAACCATTGATCGTCCCGGCTGCGCTTGAGGTTGCGCTCCGAGTGCGACGACGAGGCCGACACCAGCAGGCTCACCTCGGTGGCCCCGAAACCGGCCTCCAGGTCCGCGAGCGCGCGTTGCACCGCGTGGCCGTTAGCGCATGTCGCCTTGTACATCACGCCTTCTCGGCGTGGCAGCGTACGCAGTAGCTCGGTAGCATCCGCAAACTGCGGCACGACCTTCGGATTCGAGTACGACGTGGCCTCCACGCGGGGAAAGCCGATGGCCGCAAATCGATCGACGAGGGCCACCTTGGTTTCGGTGGGCACAAAATCGGGCTCATGCTGCAACCCGTCGCGGGCAAAGCACTCACAGAGGACGACTTCGGCAGTCATGGATGTCTCCGACGCGGGATTCATGGGTTCGACGGGTGAAACAACGCGATGGCGTGCTCGCGCAGCTTGTTCTTCTGCACCTTGCCGCTGGCGGTCATGCCGATGCGCTCGAAGTCCGTCACGATGGCGGCGTAGCGCGGGGTACGGAAATTTGCCATGCGCGGCCTGGCCCATGCGAGCAACGTCTCGGCATCCAGCGTCGCGCCGGCCTTGAGCGTGACGAACGCGGCCGGCACTTCGCCCAGCCTCGCGTCGGGCACCCCCACCACCTGGGCTGATGCCACGGCGGGATGGGACAGCAGGGCCTGTTCCACTTCGGCAGGCGCCACGTTCTCACCGCCGACGCGGAACACGTCCTTGAGCCGGCCGACCAGCCGCAGGCGTCCATCGGTGCGCAACGCCCCAAGATCACCGGTGCGCAGCCAGCCGTCCGCGGTGAATACCTTGGCGTTCGCCTCGGGCTGCTTGTAGTAGCCCCGCATGACGCCCCAGCCCTTGACCTGGATCTCGCCCACCTCGTCGACGCCACAGACGACGCCCGACGCCTCATCGATGATCCGCACCGCCACGCCTTCATGCGGGAGCGCGAACCCACCCACGCGCAGCGCTGCATCGTCGCGCCAGTCATTGATCACGACGTTGGGCGACGCCTCCGACAGCCCATACGCCCAGCAAATCGTCTCGATGCCCATCTCGTCGATGATGCGCTGCATCGTGTCGGCGCCTGCCGCGGCCCATCCACCGCGCAAATGCAAACGCGAGCGGTCGAACGACGGGTGGGAGATCAGCATCTGAAACAACATCTCATTGCCCGAGATGAACGTGCAGCTCTCCCGCTCCATCATCGCCAGCGCGGCGCCGGCATCGAACGTCGGCAGGGTGGCGATGCTCGCGCCCGCGCACAGCGCGCAAAGGAGCGACAGCGTGGAGCCGGCCACATGAAAGAACGGCCGACAGTTGAAATAGCAATCCGATGCTTGGATGCCAAGCCGCTGCCCGACAGCCGAAGCGTTGCGCAGCATATTGTCGTGCGTGAGCATCACGCCCTTCGGGTACGCCGTGGTGCCCGACGTGAACTGGATCAGCAGCAGGTCATCCGGCGTCACGGCGCGCATGGCATCCGCGAGCGCTTCATCGCTTAGGGCATCGCCGGCGGCGAGAAATGCCTCCCAGCCGAGCCCAGCGCGCGGCACATCGTTGCCGACCACCACCACGTCGCCGAGCAGTGGCAGCGCCTGCCCCGGCAGTTCATGGTCGACAGCGGGCTCCACCTCGCGGAGGAAACCCATGAAATCGATCTTCAGGAAGCGGTCCGCCAGGATCAGCAGCCGCACATCGGACTGGCGCAGGCAGTACTCGATTTCCGCAGCCTTGAAGCGGGTGTTGACCGGCACGGTCACGGCACCGATCAGCGCAGCGCCGTAGAAGCTCGCCACCCAATTCGCATCGTTACCGCACAGCAGGCCGACGAAATCTCCGCGCTTCACGCCGCGCGCCAGCAGCGCCTTGGCAACGCGGCGCGATTGCGCTTCGAGGTCGCGCCACGTGGCGGCCCCGTCAGGCGTGACCAACGCGCGCCGCGCCCCACCCAGGCTGGCCTGCTGCGCCAGCACTGCTGCCAATGTGCGAGGTTCCCACGTCATGCTCTACCTCCAAATCCACCAATTCCCGCCCGCCAGTCGGAGCGGGCCAGGTTCTCTTCGATTGCCAGAAGTTCTTCCGCCAGCGCACCGCGCGGGCCCAGCTCGATGCCGCGATCGATGCAGCGTTTGGCCAGGCGCATGCCCAGCGGCGGTGCCTTGGCGATGCTTGCCGCCATGGCGGCCACTTCGGCGTCCAGGCTCTCAGGCGCGACAATGCGCGTGACGAGGCCGACGTCCTGCGCTTCCGCCGCCGTCAGTCGTCGTCCGGTGAACATCATGTCCTTGGCCAGCCGCTTGCCGACGATGCGCGCCAGTCGCTGGGTTGCACCCACGGTGCCCCACTGCGCCTCAGGCGTCCAGAAGGTAGCGTCGGGCGTGGCCACAGCCAGGTCGCAGGCGGCAGCAATCTCCACGCCAGAACCGGCCGCCGAGCCGGCTACCACCGCGATCACTGGCATCGGCAGGCGTTCCAGCGCGTCGTAGGCAAAGAATCCACGCATGCGGCGGGCCAGCACCTGCGCTTCATCCATCGTCTTGCGCTCCTTGAGGTCGGCGCCGGCGCAGAACGCCGGACCGGCAGCGCGCACCAGCACCACGCGCACGTCCGGATCGGCGGCAGCCGCCGTGGCGGCGGCCTGCAACCCCTCGCACATGGCCAGGTTCAGCGCATTGCGGCTATCCGGCCGGTTCAGCGTGATGGTGGCAACGCCGCCTTCCACCGCGTAGAGCACGGCGGGGGCTGTGCCCGTTTCGTTCGATTCAGTCATGGTTATCTCGATACGCCTCGGTTTGGCTACACCTTAGATGGCCTTGGCTTCGCGCAGGGCCTTCACGCGTTCGGCGTCCATGCCCAGCCAGTCGCGCAGCACGTCGCCCGTATGCTCGCCAAGCAGCGGGGGCCGTCCCACCTCGGGGTTGTCCCAGCCGTCGAAGCGCAGCGGCACTGGCAGCGCCTGAAACGTGCCGATGACAGGATGGTCGAATTCCGCCACCATGCCCCGCGCTTGCACATGGGGATCGGACAGGACTTCATCCACCGACTTGATCGGGCCGGCGGGCACACCCGCGTTGTCCATGGCCTCGCACAGCGCGGCACCCTCACACGCCGCGATGGCCTCGGTCAGCCGCTGCATCACTTCATCGCGCCGGCGCACGCGGCCCGCGTTCGTCTGGAGTTCCGGATCGGCGCCCCATGTCTCGAGTTTCAGCACCTGGCAGAGCGGCACCCAGTGCTGGTCGCTCGCCGTAATATGGAGCCAGCGGCCGCACGCAGCCTGGAAACTCGCCGATGGCACGCGGCCGGGGTGCTCCGTGCCCATGCGCGGCGGCACTTCGTGCAGCGTGAACCAACGCGCCGCCGCCAGCGTGAGCAGGCTGACCTGTGCGTCGAACATCGAAAGATCGATGTGACAGCCCTGCCCTGACGCACTGCGGCCTTGCAGCGCCGAGAGCACGGCGATGGCGGCCCACAGGCCGGACGTCAGGTCTGCCATCGGCAAGCCGGGCTTCACGGGCCCACCGCCGCGCTCGCCGGTCAGGCTCATCAGCCCGCCCATCGCCTGGAACACGGTGTCGTAGCCCTTGCGCGCGGCGTAGGGGCCGGTCTGCCCGAACCCGGTACAGGAAAGATAGACCAGCTTCGGATTGATCTCGCGCAGCGTCTCGGGGCCGAGTCCATAGCGCTTGAGCGTGCCGACCGGGAAGTTCTCGATCACCACATCGACCTTGGCCGCCAGATCCCGCACGATCTGTTGCCCCGCCTCGTTGCGCAGGTTGATCGTGATCGACTGCTTGCTCCGATTGAACGCCATGAAGTAGGCGCTTTCGCTCCCCCCCTCGGCCTCCACCTGCGGTTCGAAACTGCGGGTCTCGTCACCGGCGCCGGGCTGCTCGACCTTGATCACCGTGGCACCGAGTTCCGCAAGGATCATCGAGGCGAACGGGCAGGCCAGCACCCGCGAGAGGTCGAGAATCGTGATGTGTTCGAGTGGCTTGCTCATGGCGCGCTACCGCTCCGTCCGCACAAAGCTGCGCATGCGCTTGTTGGCTTCGCG
>Ga0160446_100743_pt1 | contig 10477 bp, 11 predicted proteins | sample HID1973I_E1MG_FD_108200 | JGI IMG/M metagenome (GOLD analysis project Ga0160446, IMG submission 108200) | Enriched mosquito-associated microbial communities from UW Madison campus, WI, USA - HID1973I_E1 MG | ecosystem: Host-associated > Arthropoda: Insects > Digestive system > Unclassified ... | reverse complement strand
TCACCGAGCGGATCGAAAGCGGCGGCATGGACACGGCCCGCATCGTCAACGCGGGCGGCATCCCGCAAAAGAACGACGTGCTGAACCAGATCTATGCCGATGTGCTGGAACGCGAGGTTCACGTCCCCGCCAGCTCTCCGGTCGGAACCGGTTCGTGCATCTTCGCTGCCGTGGCTGCCGGCGCCTTCGACACATTCGAGGCCGCGCAACAGGTCTTGTGCCCACCGTCGCGCGTGTTCACGCCGCGCGAAGGCACGCGCGCGGGATATGACCGGTTGTTCGACCTGTTCCGCGAGGTCTATTTCGGTTTTGGCGAGGGAAGGGCGGTCGATCTTGCCAGCGTCTTGCCGCGCCTGCGCGCCTTCCGGCTTGAGGGCGCGGCCAGCCGCTGACCCTATCTGACCGCAAGTCCGGCATTCAGCCCGCCATCGATCAGGTGATCGGCGCCGGTGATGAAGCTGGCCCGGTCGGAGCAGAGAAAGGCGATCAGTTCGGCCACTTCCTCGGGTTCGCCGATCCGGCCAAGGGGATGGGCCGCGCCGAAACGGGCGAAGACCTCATCTTTGGACAGGTCCCCGCCCAGTTTATGGGCGGCCAGCGACAGGATCGGCGTGCGGACCGAGCCGGGCGAGACCGAATTGACCCGGATCCCCGCCGCCGCATGGTCGATGGCCATGGCACGGGTCAGGGCATGGATCGCGCCCTTGCTTGCGACATAGGCCGCGACCCCCTGCTGGCAGCCATGCCCCTGCACCGAGGACAGGTTCACGATTGCGCCGCCGCCCCGGCTTTCCATCAGCGGGATGCCGAAGCGGCCGGTCATGTAGATGCCGCCGACATTCACCGCCATGCAGCGCGCCCAATCCTCGGGTCCGGTGGTCGTTACCGTGCCATAGGGATGGACCGCGGCGGCGTTTACGATGATGTCCAGCCCGCCGTGGCGATCCACGATGTCGGCCATCAGGTCCTGGATTTCGTCCTGCTCTGAGACGTCAGCCCGCCGCGCTTCCAGTGACAGGCACTGCGCCACGCCCAGTGCGGAAAGTTCCTGATTGGCATGGATGTCAATGCCGCAGGCCACGACCTCGGCCCCGCCGCGCGCAAGCCGGATCGCCGCGGCTCGACCGATACCGGTGCTTCCGGTCACCAATGCGACCTTGCCGCTGAATTCGTCCTCGGGCATCCGCTTTTCCTTCCGATCCGTCGTGGTTTTCAAGTGTCGCCGATGGCGTTTAGGACCGCCCCTGCAATGCGCGCGGTCCCGTCCCAGCCGGGCAGGGCCCGACCGGCGCTGGCGGCGGCAAAGGCCATGGCCTGCATCCGCGCCGGGTCGTCCAGCACGGTTCGAAGCGCGTCCGCAAATGCCGCGCAATCTTCGGGCGGGACCAGCAGCCCGGCCTCCGGCGGCACCGTGTCCCGCACCGCGCCGCTGTCGCAGGCAATAATGGGCAGGCCGTTGGACAATGCCTCGTCAAAGACGATGCCGTATCCTTCATAGCGCGTCGCCAGTGCAAAGACCGAGGCGCGGCGGTAAAGCGCGTCCAGCCGGTCCTCGGACACTTCGCCTGCAAGTCTCAGCCGATCCGCCAGCCCGCATTCGACGATCAACTGACGCAGCGCCTCGGCATGACCGGGATCGCGCGCGCCCCCGACGATCACCGCCTGCCAGTCAAGATCGGCGATGGCGGCCAATGCACGGATCAGAACGTCATGACCCTTGCGCGGATGCAGGATGCCGACCGACAGCACCAGCGGCGGCGTCACCGCCTGCCGCGCGCCGGGCCGGGGGCGGTCGGTGCCGGGACGCGCGACGGTGATCTGATCCGGCGCGACGGCATAGCCCGAGACCAGCAGGTCGCGGACATGCGGGCTGGGGACAAGGACATGGCGGGCATGGCGCAGGTTCTGACGCTCGGTCCGATGCAGGTGATCGCGACGGGCGGGATCCAGCCCGCTTTCCATCGCCAGCGGATGATGGACCAGCGCGACCACGGGCGCCGCGACCTGCCGCAGCCCCACCGGGTCCAGCGCGCCAAGGGCCAGCCCGTCGACGATCAGCACCCCTTCACCGGGAACCGCTTGCAGGGCGGCCAGCGCGTCTTGCATCCCGGCCGGATCGGGGTCGGGAAAGCTTGCTGGCAGTTCCAGCACCTTGACCTGCCAGCCCAGCTCGCCAAGTCCCGCGATCAGGCGGCGGTCATAGAAATAGCCGCCGGTCCGCGTCCTGATGTCGCCGGGCACGGCAAGCGTCACCACGCGCCGGACCGTCATGATGGCCGGTCCTGATTGGCCGAGAAGCTGCGCAGGAACAGGTCGCGCAGATCCTCCATCGGGATGGCGGGACTGGCGGGGGGCGGGACAAGGCCGGGCGACAGGCCCCAATCCGCGACGCGGTCAACCAGTGGGGCGGGGCCGATGACATGGACCGGAACCTCGCGCCGAGCATCCTGCCCGATCGCGGTCGCGGCCTGATGGTCGCCCAGAACGATCAGCAGGGGCGGGTTCGCGGCATGAAGCCGCGCGTAATCCAGCACCGTCGCCAGCGAATACGAGATCGCGTCGCGGTATTGCGCGGCGACCCGCGAAGGATCACGCCAGACCACCTCTGGCGGATCGCCCTGTGTCGCCATCCGGTCAAAGGCATGTCCATCGCCAAGCTGGTCCCAGCCGATCATCTGCGGCACCGGAACCCAGGGCGCGTGCGAGGAAATCAGCACCACCTGCGCGAAAAGCGGGCGGGGATCGTCGGCTGTCCCGGCCGTCAGGCGGTCAAATGCGGCCAGCGTGAACTGGTCTGGCATCGTCACCCAGTTGAAGGGCTTGCCCGCATAGCCAAGATCGGGCGCGGTCAGGACGCGGTCGAAGCCCATCCCGGCCGCCTCGGGCCAGGGGCGGGTGATGCCGGGCGCGACCGTGGCGGTGCGGAACCCCGCCCGGCGTGCAAGGTGGAACAGGCTTTGCCGACCGCTGGCCAGCGCCGCGCGATAGCGGGTCTGGTCGTCGATGCGCAGGCCATTCGCCAGCGTCGCGTGGGCCAGCCAGCTTTGCCCGCCATGCGTCGGAGAGGTCACGAAGCCCGAGCGCATCGCCAGCCCCTCCGCCTGAAGCCGGGATTGCGCCGCGCGCAGGATCGGCAGATGCGCCGCCGCGTAAAAGTCGGTGTCGAAGCTGGTCCGACCATAGCTTTCGACGAAGACGATCACGACATCCCGATCCAGCCGCGCAAGATCGGGGGGTGTCGCCCGCCACGGGTCCAGCCGCGCGGCTTGGCGGAACAGGCGCAACTCGGCAAAGGTGCGCGCCGTCTCGACCCCCTTGTCCAACAGGAAGCCCGAGGCCCCCGCGCCGCCGGTCGTCGCCGAAAGGATCAGCACCGTCATCAGGCCCAGCCGCGCCCGAAGGGTCGGGGCAAGACCCGAGATGGTCCCCGTCGCGCGCCACAGCGCGGCCGCCAGTGCAGGGACCAGCAGCACCGCCGCGACAAGCACTGCGGCCACCGGAAGCCTGCCGAAGCTTTCCGCCAGCAGGTCCAGCAGGTCGCGGATCAGGGGCAGGTCGCTGGCCGGGTTGAAGCCACGATCCAGCAGGTTCCGCATCACCAGATCGGCGCCGGCCAGAACCAGCGCCGCCATCATCAGCAGGACCAGCAGCGGCCGCAGCAGTCGGGCGGCGCGGGGCGGCAGGGACAGAAGCAGGATCAGCGCCGGCAGTTCGCCCGGCACCGGCAGGAACGCGGCGGGACCGGTCCCCGCGCCCAGCCCGCAGACCAGAAGCGTGCCCCACAGCAGCGCCAGCGCCGCGACGGTCCGCCAAAGCGAGGTGGCGGGGGGCGCGACGCTCAGCTCCGGTGCCGCCACAACCACACCATGTCCAAAGCAAAGGACCAAAGCAGCAGCGCGATGGCCAGCCACGCCGCCAGATCCGCCATCTCGCGCGGCAGGGCGGGCAGTTGCAGCAGGATCAGGACGGCAAGCTGTGTGACGCAGATCGCCTTGCGGCGGAAGCGCTGTGGCAGCTCTGGTCGCATCCAGGGCCACAGCAGGCCGCCCAGCAGAAACGCATAGCGGGGCAGGCCAAGCAGCAGGACCTCGGGGCCGGGGGCGCCGCCTGCCAGCGCGTGCAGCGACAGGACCAGCCCGAAGGCGGCATCGACCTCCATGTCGAAGCGCGCGCCGAACTCTGAAACCAGACCGCTGCGCCGCGCCAGCCAGCCATCGGCCCCATCGAGCAGCAGGCTGACCGTGGCCAGCGCCGCCAGCACCAGCCCCGCCAGCTGACCCGCGAGCAATGCGCCCAGCAGGGACAGCACCAGCGCCGCCCGCCACAGGGTCACGGCATTGCAGGCCCCGAAGCGCGGATGGGGATAGAACCGTGCCAGATAGCGGCGGATGACGCCCAGCAGAACCGCATAGCCGACAAGCGCGGGCAGCAGCATCCATCCTGCGCCCAGCAGGACCGAGGACAGCACGATCACCGCCACGCCGCCCAGCCCGGCCCCGGCCAGTCCGCGCAGGTTATGCCCTTGGGGTTGGCCGGACCGCGCGCCCGGCGCAAGTCGGGCGATTCCTGCCGAAAGGCTGTGGCCCAGCTGCTCCATGTCGAAATCCTATGGCAGCGCATGGTTTTTTCAAGCCGCGTCTTGATCTGTTCGCGCCGAGGTTTACGCTGTCGGGACAGGAGGTCAGGCGATGATCACCCAGCCCGAACGCTATCGCAGCACGGCGCGCCTGCTGCACTGGATTGTGGCGCTTCTGGTCCTGCCGATGATCGCGGCGGGGCTGATCATGACGCAGGACGGGTTGGCCCGCCCGCTGCAGGACGCCTTGTTCCTGTTGCACAAGCATATCGGCCTGCTGGTCCTGTTCCTTGCCTTGCTGCGCATCCTGTATCGCTGGTTCAACCCGGCCCCGCCCTTGCCGCTGTCGATGCCCGACTGGCAGCGGCGGGTGGCGCAAACCTCGCATGTGCTGATGTATGTCCTTTTGGTGGTCATGCCGGTCAGTGGCTTCATCCGCGTCCGGGCCGGGGGCTTTCCGATCGAGCTTCTGGATGCCTTGGGGCTGATCGGCCCGATCCCGCGCTCGAAGGAGCTGGGGGATACCGCGTCGGCGTTGCATCAGGCGGCCGCCTTTCTGCTGATTGCTCTGATCTGCCTGCATGTCGCGGCGACGCTGTATCACGCGCTGATCCGGCGGGACGGGATCTGGGCGCGGATCTGGCCCCCCTCTGGCGGGGATTGACGCGGGTTCGCGGATTTTTTTCGCGACCAAGGGATAAGAACCGCGCCGGGCTACGTATATGCGTCAGGATGCCCACGGAACCCGACCCCATACTGGACCAGTTGCCCGCCCTGCGCCGCTATGCGCTGGCCTTGTCGCGCAACGATGCCGAAGCCGATGACCTGGTGCAGGAAACCCTGCTGCGCGGGCATGAGAACCGCCGCGGGATCCGCATGGGCGGCAATATCCGCGCATGGCTGTTCACCATCCTGCGCAATATCTTTCTGGACCGGCTGCGCAGCCGCCGGGCCGAACGCAGGCGGCATGACACTTTGGCCGCCATCGCACCGCAGGCAATGGACGCGCCGCAGGATGCCGCGATGCGTCTGGCGCAATTGCGGGGCGCGTTCATGGACCTGCCCGACGATCAGCGCGAGGCCCTGTCGCTGGTCGCGATCGAGGGCATGACCTATGCCGAGGCCGCCGAGCTGGCGGGTGTGCCGCTGGGGACGCTGATGTCCCGCGTCGGGCGCGCCCGCGCGCAGCTGCGCGCCTTCGAGGAAGGAAAGACCCCGGCCCGCGGGCTGAAACTGGTGGGAGGACGCGATGCAGCAGGCAAGTGACGCGATTTCCGAACTGGACCTCAACGCCTATGTCGATGAGCAACTGGACGACTGGCAGCGCCTGCGGGTCGAGGATCACCTGGCGCGCCACCCCGAGGCGGCGGCGCGCGTGATGCAGGATATCCGGCTGCGGCGCGAACTGCGTCTGGCGCTGGCCCCGGCAGGCACGCCCACCGGCGCGCATCGCGCGGGTGCGGCGCAGCTGTCGCGGGCGCTGCGTCGGGATGAACGCATCCGTCGCGCGATCCGGCTGGTGCCCGTCGGCCTGCTGGTCGTGACCGGCTGGCTGGCGAACGAGGGCTTCGGCCCGCTTTCCGTGGGCAAGGTCGTCGCCTCGCAAGCACCGCCGCCGGTCGTGTCGGCCGCGCTGTCCGCGCGTGAGGCCAGTCTTGTGCGCCTGCCGATGCGGTCGCAACCGCAAGCCTCGCGGCTTGATCCGGCCGAGTTGCGGGCCGCGACGGGGATACTTCTGCCGCGCTTCGACCGCGACTGGACGATCCGCGACGCGCAGGTCTTTCCCTCGCCCCAAGGGCCGGGGATCGAGATCGTCTTCGACGCGGGCGATCTGGGGCGGCTGACGCATTTCGCCGTCCGCACCGGTAGCTTTGCCGTCACCATGCCCCATGTCGAGACGCATGGCCGCGAGAACGTCGCCTGGTTCCAGATCGGCGAGACGGCGCATGTCATGATCGCGGATCGCGGCGACGTCGCAAGCCTGCTTGGGATCGCCGAGCAGCTTTCCTCAACCCTTTACTGAACCTGACCCAGCGGAGATTGACCATGGACCAGACGACCCGGGGCCGCAGTGCCGGCTTCTCGCCCGCCGCCGCCTATGACCAGGGGCTGCGCGCGCATATGCTGCGCATCTATAACTACATGGGGCTTGGCCTTGTGCTGACGGGCATCGTCGCGATGCTGGTTGCCTCGGTCCCGGCGATCTATGTGCCGATCTTCGGCTCGCCGCTGAAATGGCTGGTCATGCTGGCGCCGCTGGGCTTCGTGATGTTCCTGTCCTTCCGGATCGAGGCAATCTCGGGCGCGACGGCGCAGGCGCTGTTCTGGGCCTTCTGCGCGGTGATGGGGCTGTCGCTGGCCTCGATCTTCCTGGTCTATACCGGCACCTCGATCGCGCGGGCGTTTTTCGGTGCCGCCGCGATGTTCGCGGGGATGAGCCTTTACGGCTATACGACGAACCGCGACCTCAGCAAGTTCGGCAGCTTCCTGATCATGGGCCTGATCGGCGTCATCATCGCCAGCATCATCAACATCTTCCTGGGCTCGTCGGCGCTGCAATTCGCGATCTCGATCATCGGCATCCTGGTCTTTGTCGGCCTGACCGCCTGGGACACCCAGTCGATCAAGCTGCAATATGGCGAACACCATGACGACGAGACCCGCCAGAAGCTGGCGGTGATGGGCGCGCTGTCGCTGTACCTGAACTTCATCAACATCTTCCAGCTTCTGCTGAGCCTGACCGGCCAGCGGGAGGAATAAGCAGACATCCCGCAAGAAGGAAAACCGAGGCATGGACCACAATGACAGGCAGGCCATCGAGGGCCTGTTCGACAAGCTCGCGCATGTCGAGCGCCAGGCGGCGCCCCGCGATACCGACGCAGAACACTTCATCTCGGGGCAGATCGCCCGCCAGCCCGGCGCGCCCTATTTCATGGCCCAGACCATCGTGATGCAGGACCACGCGCTGAACGCCGCGCAGGCCCGTATCGAGGAACTGGAATATCAGGCCCAGGCGTCCCGCCAGGGTGTGGGTCAGGGTGGGTTCCTGTCGCGCATGTTCGGCGGCGGCGCGGCCGCGCCTTCGCCCCAGATGTCCCAGCGCATGGCGCCGGGCATGGGTGCGCGCCCGCAGGGCTATGGCGGAATGCCTGCCCAGCAGGGGCAGGGCGGGGGCTTTCTCGCCGGTGCCGCGCAGACCGCAATGGGCGTCGCCGGCGGCGTCCTGCTGGGCAATGCGGTGATGGGCATGTTCGCGGGCGAGGCCGAGGCCGCACCCGCGCCCGAAGAGGAAGAGGATGATCCCGGCGCCTTCGAGGATGCCGGCGGCTGGGACGAGGAAATCTGAGACCCGGAGAAGGCGGCCGTCCTCCCCCGGCTGCCGGTTGCTGACCGCTCCGGTCAGGCACCCCGCGGCGCGCCAGCGTGCCGCGGGGTGCTGTTTTTCGGCGGCACTTGCCTTTCCCCGCCGCCGGTCATTTGATGACCAGAAGCAACGCTTTCGGGGATCTGCATGACGACCCATCCGGTGAAACCACCCATCGGCCCGGCCACCCGGCTTTGCATGTCGCTGGCCGCGCGGCCCGGCCAGTTCGGCTCTCGGTTCCACAACCGGCTTTACGAAAGACTGGGGCTGGATTTCGTCTACAAGGCCTTTACCACCACCGACCTGCCCGCTGCGCTGGGCGGGATCCGCGCGCTGGGCATCCGGGGCTGCGCCGTCTCGATGCCCTTTAAGGAGGCGGTCATTCCCCTGATCGACGGGCTGGAGGGATCGGCGGCGGCCATCGACAGCGTGAACACCATCGTCAACGATGACGGGCGGCTGACCGGATACAACACCGATTACAGCGCCGTCGCGCAATTGCTGGATCGCGCCGGAATTGCGCCCGAGACGCCCTTCCTGCTGCGCGGTTCGGGCGGGATGGCCAAGGCCGTGGTGGCGGCTTTGCGCGACCGGGGCCACCGGCAGGGCACCATCATCGCCCGCAATCGGGCGACCGGACAGGGGCTGGCCGATCTTTACGGTTTCATCTGGACCCCCGAGCTGCAGACGCAGACCGCACCCCTGATCGTCAACGTGACGCCCCTTGGCATGAAGGGCCCCGAGGCCGCGCAGCTGGCCTTTCCCCAGGCGGCCATTGTCGCGGCCGAAACCGTCTTCGACGTGGTGGCCCTGCCGTCCGACACGCCGCTGATGCGGGCGGCCGAGGCACTGGGCAAGACGTGCATTTCGGGTGCCGAGGTGGCGGTGCTTCAGGCACTGGAGCAGTTCGTCCTTTACACCGGTATCCGCCCCGATCCCGAACTGGTCGACGAGGCGGCGGCTTTTGCCCGCGCGACCTGACCGGCGGCGCGGGCGCGGGTTGCTTCAGTGCGCCGCAGGCCAGCCCGCCGCGGCCGCATCCACCGCCAGCATGTAAAGGCTGGTCGTCGCGGTGATGAATAGCCGGTTGCCGCGCGGGCCGCCGAAGCAGATGTTCGACACCACCTCGGGGACCAGGATCTTGCCCAGCAGCACCCCGTCGGGGGCAAAGACATGGACCCCGTCCGCGGCCGAAGACCAGACATTGCCCTGCGCATCGCAACGGATCCCGTCGGGCAGGCCCTGGTCGATCCGCGCAAAGTCGCGCCCGTTTGCGACCGAGCCGTCAGGCGCGACGTCAAAGACCCGGATCACCGGCGGCACATCCGGGTCATGGCTGGAGCCCGATTCTGCGACATAAAGCAGGCCTTCGTCGGGCGAGAAGCACAATCCGTTCGGCTGGGTGAAATCGGTGATGACGGCGCGCGGCTCGCCCCCTTCGGGCGGGACGCGATAGACGAACGAGCCGTCCTGCTCGCGCGGGGCGCGATATCCCTCGAGGTCGGACAGGATTCCATAGGTCGGATCGGTGAACCAGATGCTGCCGTCCGAATGCGCCACCACATCGTTGGGCGAATTCAACCGGCGACCGGCATGGCTGCTGGCGACGATGCTGCGGCTGCCGTCATGTTCGGTCCGCGTAACCGCGCGCAACCCGTGATGGCAGGTCACAAGCCGTCCCTGCGGGTCGCGGGTATTGCCGTTGCTGTAGTCGGAATGCTCGCGGAAGACGGTGCAGCCAGTCTCGGCCGTCCAGCGCATCATGCGATGCGCGGGAATGTCCGAGAACAGCAGCATCTGCGCTGCGGGGAACCAGGCCGGCCCCTCGGCCCATTCAAAGCCGCTGCCGATCTGGCGCAGCTGCGCATTGGGATGGATCAGGGCGCGGAAACGTGGATCCCGCTGGTCATAATGGCTCATGCGTTGGCCTTTCTGCCGCTGGCGACGGCGACGATGGCGATGATGATGATCCCGGTGGACAGCAGGCGCACGCCCGCTCCCAGGCCATAGGAGTTCAGCATCGACACGATCAGATACATGAAAAGTGCGCCCGCCCAGATGCCGGGCACATTGGAATTTCCGCCCGCAATGGACGAGCCGCCGATCACGGTCACGGCGATGGACATCAGCAGGAATTCTGCCCCCATGTTCAGCGCCGCCCCGCCCGAGAAGCAGGCCAGCAGAAAGCCGGTCAGCGCGGCCATGATGGCGCAGGTCACATAGGTCGCGCCCATGACCCGGCCGACCGGCACACCCGCCAGCCGCGCGGCCCGCTGGTTCTGCCCGATGGCCGAGACGCGGCGCCCGAACAGCGACAGGTTCAGCAGCACCCAGAAGCCCGCGCTGATCGCCAGCGCGACCCAGGCAAGGTTCGGGACGCCCAGCAGGTCTCGGGCCGTGGTGAAGTCGGCCAGTGCCTGCGGCGGCTTGATGCGCAGTCCCCGGTTCGACCAGATCGCCAGCGACTGGTGAAGAAAGCTGGCCGACAGCGTCGCGATGATCGGCGGGATGCGCAGCAGGCGGATCAGCGCGAAATT
>Ga0160446_100737_pt1 | contig 10536 bp, 9 predicted proteins | sample HID1973I_E1MG_FD_108200 | JGI IMG/M metagenome (GOLD analysis project Ga0160446, IMG submission 108200) | Enriched mosquito-associated microbial communities from UW Madison campus, WI, USA - HID1973I_E1 MG | ecosystem: Host-associated > Arthropoda: Insects > Digestive system > Unclassified ... | reverse complement strand
CCGGCTTTCGGAAAAAGATCCGAAACAGGCATCATCGCAGAACCGATGATCCCAAATGCCTGATCAATCCCGTGAAGCTGCAATACTTTGACGAAGGCCTCTTCTGTCGTCATTCTCATGGGTCAGTCTTTCCTTCAAGCAACCTTGTCAAAGGCGCCGCCGCTGGCGCGCCCGGTTTCAGACGCATGATCCTCGAGGACCATGCGCGCGAGCCTTGCCCCGATCATCATCGCGGGGGCATTGGTATTGCCCGAGACGATCTCGGGCATGATCGAGCAATCCGCGACCCGGAGGCCGTGGATGCCGCGCACCCTGAGGCGCGGATCGACCACAGCGCGGTCGTCAACGCCCATCCGGCAAGTGCCGGTCGGGTGGTAGATCGTCGTCGAGTTCTCGCGCGCCCAGGCCAGAACCTCGTCATAGCCCTGGACATCGGGCGCGGGGCGGAACTCCTGCGAGATGGCGCCGCGCAGCGGTTCGGTCCGCGCGATCTCTCGCGCGATCTCGATCCCGGCGACGATGGTGTCGCAATCGGTCTGGGCCGAGAGGTAGTTCGGCTGGATCAGCGGCGCGTCGCGCGCGTCGGACGAGCGCAGCGTGATCGTCCCGCGGCTTTCGGGGCGAAGTTGGCAGACGGACTGCGTAAAGGCCGAGAAGGGGTGCACCCCCTCGCCCGGGCTGTCGGCCGACCACGGCTGGATGTGGAACTGAATGTCCGGTGTCGCGAGATCGGGGCGGGTTTTCAGGAAGCCGAAGACGAGGCTTGCTGCCATCGTCATCGGGCCGCTGCGGAACAGCGCGTATTCCAGCCCGATCCGCGCCTTGTTGACGAGGCTGCGAACCTCGTCGTTCAGCGTGGCCTCGCGGCATTTGAACACCAGCCGCGCCTGCAGGTGGTCCTGAAGGTTACGGCCGACCTCGGGGGAGTGGCGGGCGACGCGGATGCCCTGCGCGGTCAGCGCCCCGGCATCACCGACGCCGGAGAGCATCAGGAGTTGCGGCGATCCGATGGCACCAGCGCACAGGATCACCTCGCGTGCGGCGCGCAGGATCTGGCGGCTGCCGTCGGGACGGGCAATCTCGACCCCCGTGGCGCGGCCTTCCTCGATCACGACGCGCAGCACCTGCGCCTCGGTCACGATGCTGAGGTTCGCGCGGTCGCGGATCGGCGTAAGGAAAGCCTTGGCCGAGGAGCAGCGCCGCCCCTTGTCGACGGTCAGCTGGAAATGTCCGACGCCGTCTTGCACCGGGCCGTTGTAGTCCGGGTTATAGGGGATGCCGCGCGCTTTCGCGGCCTCGATCCACAGTTCGCAGATCTGCCTGCGCAGGCGCGGGTCCGAGACCTGCAGCGCGCCTTCCGTGCCGCGCCCCTCGCCCTCGCCACGCTGAAAGGTCTCCAGTTCCTGGAAAACCGGGCCGACATCGTCCCAGGACCAGCCGCGATTGCCCATCTGGGCCCAATGATCATAGTCCTCGCGCTGGCCACGGACATAGAGCAGCCCGTTCAGTGAGGACGACCCGCCCAGCACCTTGCCGCGTGGCCAGTGGATCGCGCGACCGGCAATGCCGGGATCCGGCTCGGTCTTGTAGCACCAGTCGAAATCCGGGTTGTGCATGGTGCGGAAATAGCCGACCGGGATATGGATCCACGGGCTGGTGTCGCGCCGTCCGGCCTCGATCAGGGTGACGCGGATGCCGGGATCTGCGCTCAGCCGGTTCGCGACGACGCAGCCCGCCGAACCCGCGCCGACGACCAGGTAATCCGAGATTTCCGCTGCCTGGGTCATTGTCATGTCCTTCGTTCGTTCGGTTCAGGGTCGCGATGCGCCTTGGGGGCGCATCGCAGGATCAGAACTCAGCGGTTGCGACGCCCGATCAGGATCGCGCAGACCGCCGAGACGAGGCCGGCAAAGACGACGTAGCAGCACAGCCAGAACGGATCGTTTCCATTGGACGCCATCAGCCAGGTCGCGATCATCGGCGTGATCCCCGAGGCGAAGATGCCCGAGAACTGGTAGACGAAGGACACGCCGGTATAGCGCACGCTGGGATCGAACAGATCGGCGAAAAGCGCGGCCTCAGGGCCATAGCAGATCGGGTAGATGATGCCGAAGGGCAGCACGATCCCCAGCACGATCAGCACGGGGTTGCCCGAGGACATCAGTGCGAAAGCGGGAAACACGCTCAGCGCCAGCAGGATCGAACCGGTGGCATAGGTCCGGGGACGCCCGACCTTGTCCGAAAGCCGCCCGAAGAAGGGGATGAACACCACCATCACCACGGCTGCGGCGCAGACGGTCCAGAGCGCGAAGCTGCGCTCCAGCCCGACATATTTGGTGAGGTAGAGGATCGAGAACACCGCAAAGATGTTGAAGAACACCCCGTCGATATAGCGTGCGCCCATTCCCAGCGTGACGTTTGCGGGATAGCGTTTCAGCATGTCGACAAAGGGCAGGCCCTGATCGCGGGCACGGGATTCGGCCTTGGCCTTCTCGAATTCCGGGCTTTCGCCGATATTGCTGCGGATCCAGGTGCCCAGTCCGACCAGAATGATCGAGGCGACGAAAGCGGCGCGCCAGCCCCAGGTCATGAAGGCTTCGTCCGGCAGCATGGTCAGCAGCGCCATGACGCCAGACGCCATGAACAGGCCCAGCGACAGGCCGATCTGGGGGATCGAGGCATAGAAGCCGCGCTTGTCCTTGGGCGCGAATTCATAGGCCATCAGAACGGCCCCACCCCATTCGCCACCGATGCCGATGCCCTGCAGGATGCGCAGCAGCAAAAGCAGGATGGGCGCGGCGATGCCGATGCTTTCATAGGTTGGCAGCAGCCCGATGGCGACGGTTGCGCCGCCCATCATCAGCAGCGTGATGACCAGCATCGTCTTGCGTCCGATGCGGTCGCCAAAATGGCCAAAGACCAGCCCGCCGAACGGACGCGCGACAAAGCCCACCGCGAAGGTGGCATAGGCCATCAGAATCGAGACGGTCTCGTGATCCGAAGGAAAATAGAGCTTGTTGAAGACGATCCCGGCGACGACTCCGTAAAGGAAGAAATCGTACCATTCGATCGTCGAGCCGATCAGGCTGGCGAAGACGACCTTTTTGACATTGTTCTCGGTGGTGGCGGCGCCATAGGCCCCCATGCTCAGATCCGACATTACGCCCTCCCGTGCGTTTGTTGGTCTTCTCGCAGTCATGTTGTTGACCGGCGCCCTCTCCCTTGGCGCCGATTGGGGGATGCTGCCTCAGCCTTGCGTCGTGAGTCAAAGGTTTTTTGATACGCAAAGTCTCAAAAAAGTAATTCTTGGTCAGTGAAGGAGAGTTGGAGGTGTCGACACGACCGGTTAGAATGGGCACGATCAACAAGGAATCCGATCCGATGGACCAAAGCCGCGACCCCGGGACAAGCGCACCCAGCCTGCGGAATCTGCAGATTCTCGAAGCGGTTGCGACGGGCGCGCGTCCGATGACGGCGACAGAGATCAATGCCGGGCTTCAACTTCCGAAGCCCACGATCCATCGCCTTGTCGCGAACCTCGAGCAGGAGGGTTATCTTTCGCGCCACTTGGACGGGCGCAGCTATCTTCCGGGGCCGAAACTGCGCGCGATGATGTTGGGCGTGATGCGCGCGGGCCATCACCACCTGCCCCGACGCGAGGTTCTGACGCGGCTGAACGAGGCGTTGGGAGAGACCTGCAACCTGTCGATTCCCGATGGCGACGCGATGATCTATGTCGACCGGGTGGAAACGCACTGGCCGCTGCGGATTGCGTTGAAGGTCGGCTCGCGCGTGCCCCTGCACGCGACTTCGGCCGGCAAGGCCGCGCTTGCGCAGATGTCCGAGGCGGCGCTGACGCGCTTTCTGTCCAAGGCCCGCCTGACCGCGCATACCGACAGGACGATCACCGACCCGCAGGTATTGCGCGCAGAAATCCAGCGCATCCGCGAACAGGGCTATTCGACCGACGAGCAGGAGTTCGTGCCGGGCATGATCGCCGTCGCGGTTCCGGTCCTTGACCCGTCAGGAGGGTTCTGTGCGACGCTGTCCTTTCACGCCCCGGTCCAGCGCCTGACGGTCGAGGCCGGATTGAACCATCTGCCCGCCATGCGCCAGGCCGCGGCCGATCTTGCCGAGCTGATCTAGCCCCGCGCCATCGCGCGATCCATCTGCGCGACAAGCGCGATCCCTTCGGGGATGTCGCGTTCGTTGATCGATGAATAGCCCAGCCGAAACAGCGGACATGGTGTCGGCGGCTGCTCGAAGAAGACTTCGCCGGGTTCGATCAGCACGCTTTCCGCACGCAGACTTTCAGCAAGCAGGGCGCTGTCGCTGCCCTCGGCCCCGCGCAGCCACACGCTGGAGCCGCCGGATTCCGCTGCACCCTCGATCCGCAGGTCGGTCATGGCCAATGCCTGCTCCAGCACGGCGCGGCGACGCTTCAGCGCGGCGCGAAGCCGTTCGATATGCGCGTCGTAATGTCCAAGCGCCAGAAAATAGGCAGTGATACGCTGCAAATGGCCCGGAGGGTGGCGCAGCATGATCCCCCGCAAGGCTCTCGCCTTGGCGATCAGGGGCGCGGGCGCCACCAGATAGCCGATGCGAAGCCCCGGAAACAGGGATTTCGAGAAACTGCCGATATAGATCACCCGGTCCTCGGCATCGAGCGACTTCAGCGCGGGCTCGGGCGGCGCAAGATAGGACATCTCGAAATCGTAGTCGTCTTCGATGATCAGGAAATCCTGCGCGGCGGCGCGGCGCAGCAGGTCGTGGCGGCGGTCGATGGGCATGGTCGCGCCGGTCGGGATGTGATGGCTGGGCGTGGCGATCACCAGCTTCGTATCGGGCGGCAGAAGCGCGGGCACCAGCCCCTTGTCATCGACCGGCAGGAAGCTGGTCGGGCTTTGCGCCCGGCGCAGCGTCTCGGCAAAATCTGGATAGCCGGGATCCTCGGTCACGGCACGGCGGTCGGCGCGGGCCAGCAGTTCGACCGCGAGGAACAGGGCATTCTGCGCACCCAGCGTCACCAGCACCTCGTCCGGGCGTGCCCGGATGCCACGCCGCGCCAAGGTGTTCGAACAGATGTAATCGACCAGCAAAGGATCGTCGGCGCCATAGCGGTCGGCGGCAAGATCCGCGAAATCCCGGGTCCCCAGCGCCCGCCTTGCGCAGTCGCGCCAGGCATTGTGGTCGAACAGCCGGGGATCGGCCTGACCGTAGATGAAGGGATAGCGATACTGATGCCAGTTGCTGGGCTTTCGGATCACGCGGCGGGGCTGGTTCTGCTCTCCCAGCCATTGCGTCCAGTCCGGCGGCCGCTCTCCGGCCGGGCGGACGGAACTGGCGCTGAGGCCGCGATGCGGCACGCTGTCAGCCACCGCGATTCCCGATCTTGGCAGGGTCTCAAGATAGCCGCGGCTGACGAGATCCTGATAGACCAGCGTGACCGTCATGCGAGAGATGCCAAGCGTTGCTGCCAGCCTGCGGCTTGACGGCAGCCGCGTGCCGGGCCGCGCATGCGCCTCAAGGATGGCGCGCACGATCGCCGCCGCAAGCTGGCCCTGCAGCGTCGACGCCTCGTCCTTGCGCAGCTGGATGATCTCGGCGGGAAGCTGGTTTGCCATCTGGACCTAACATCGGCTGAAACTGGACATATCCCTGTCCCCCCCGATCTGCAACATTCCAATCTGCGACGTGCCGCAAGATGCACGCGTGGACCGGGCGCGCGGCAAACGCGACGCCACGAACAGGGAGAACTGGGAATGACAATGACCCTTGCCGGGCGGCGTCTTGCTGCCCTTACCGCAGCCGCGGTCCTGATGGCCGGAACGGCCTCTGCCGAAACCGTCGTCGTGGGCTATCAGCAGATCGTCGGCCCCTTCGTCGCGGCGATTGCCGATGGCCGGCTGGACGAGGCTGCCAAGAAGGCGGGTATCGAGATCGACTGGCGCCAGTTCAGTTCGGGCGGCGACATCTCGACTGCGCTGGCTTCGGGTAACGTGCCGATCGGGGTGATCGGCTCGACGGGGATTGCGGCCTCGACTACGCGGGGCGTCGACATGCAGCTGTTCTGGATTCTCGACAATATCGGCAAATCCGAGGCGCTGGTCGCCCGCAACGGCTCGGGAATCGAGAAGCCCGAGGATCTGGTCGGCAAGAAGGTCGGTGTGCCCTTCGTTTCGACCTCGCACTTCCACCTGCTGATCGGCATGGAAAAGATCTGGAACATCTCGCCCAAGGACGTCCAGATCCTGAACATGAAACCGCCGCAGATCGTCGCGGCCTGGCAGCGCGGTGATATCGACGCGGCCTATGTCTGGCCGCCGGCGCTGAGCCAGCTGATGGCGGACGGAAAGGTCATCGCGGACAGCGAACAGATCGGCGCGGCCAGCGTTCCCACCTTTGACGGGCTGGTCGTCGACAAGGGCTTTGCCGAAAAGAATCCCGAGTTCATGACCGAATTCACCAAGGCGATGGCCGAGGCCTATGCCGATTACAATGCGAACAAGGCCAGCTGGACCGCTGATTCCGAACCGGTCAAGGGCATCTCGCGCATGATCGGCGGCGAGGGCAAGGATATCGTGGACGCGCTGAACATGCTGTCCTTCCCCAATGCGGATGAGCAGATCTCGGATACCTGGCTGGGCGGCGGCGCAACCCGCGCCCTGACCGACAGCGCCAAGTTCCTGGTCGACCAGAAGCAGATCGACTCGGCGCTGCCCGATTATGCCCCCTATGTGAACGCCAGCTTCGCGGAGACAGCCGCCAAGGCCGAACAGGCCGCGAAGTGACAACATACGGCCGCGGCCTGCCCGCGGCCGACCTTCCCCCTCCTTTTGCGAAGAGAACCCAGATGCGGACACTCGACGTATCCAATGTCAGCCTGATCTATCCCGGCCAGATCAAGGGTCGCGACATCGTCGCGCTCAAGGGTGTCGACCTGACCATCGAAAACGGCGATTTCGTCGTCGCCCTGGGGGCGTCGGGCTGCGGCAAGACCACGCTGCTGAACCTGATGGCCGGCTTCATGGCCCCCACATCGGGGCAGATCACTCTGGGCGGCCAGCAGGTCATGGGACCGGGCGCCGAACGCGGCGTCGTCTTTCAGAAACATGCGCTGCTGCCCTGGCTCAACGTCATCGACAACGTCGAATTCGGCCTGAAGCTGCAGGGCGTAGATGCCCGCACCCGTCGCGAACGCGCGGTGAAGAACCTGGCGCTGGTCGGGCTTCAGGATTTCCACCAGCACATGATCTATCACCTGTCGGGCGGGATGCAGCAGCGTGTCGGCATTGCCCGCGCCCTGACCTGCGACCCGGCCATGCTGCTCATGGACGAACCGATGGCGGCGCTGGACGCGCTGACCCGCGAGACGGTTCAGGAACTGCTGCTGAAGATCTGGCAGGTCACCAACAAGATGTTCTTCTTCATCACCCACTCGGTCGAAGAAGCACTTTTCCTGGGCTCGCGCCTGATCGTGATGTCGCCGCGCCCCGGTCGCATCACTCACACCTACGAGCTGGATTTCAACAAACGCTTCCTTGCAGAGGGGAACGCCCGTGCAATCAAATCAAGCCCCGATTTCATCCGTATGCGCGAACAGATCCTTGGCATCATCTACGGCGACGAGCGCGCCGGCCAGCAGGAACAGGAACGTCTTGATGCTTGATCGCCTGTTGCGCGCCCGCCCCGCGCGGGCGGGAACGTCCTACGGTGCGCCCGGCGCTGGCTCCAGCGCGCTGATAAGCCTTGCGACGGCGCTGATCCTGATCGGTCTGTGGTTCCTGATTACCAGCATGGGCTGGATCAAGCCGCTGTTCCTGCCGTCGCCCGGCGCAGTCTGGGGCAAGTTCGTGCAATCCCTGACCGAGGGGCTGTCAAACTCGACCCTGCTTCAACACACGCTGGCCAGCCTTGGCCGCGTCCTTGGCGCCTTCTTCCTGGCCCTGGTCGTCGCCGTGCCGCTGGGCATCCTGATGGGCGTGAACCGCTGGGTCAGGGGCATCCTGGACCCGATCATCGAGTTCTATCGCCCGTTGCCTCCGCTGGCCTATCTGCCGCTGATCATCATCTGGCTGGGCATCGGCGAATTTCCCAAGGTCTTCCTGATCTTCCTGGCAATCTTCGCGCCGATGGCGATCGCCGCCCGTGCCGGGGTGCGCTCGGTCTCGACCGAGCAGATCCATGCCGCCTATGCGATGGGCGCGACCAAGATGCAGGTGATCTTCCACGTCATCCTGAAAGCCGCGCTGCCGGAGATCTTCACCGGGATGCGGATCGGGATCGGCGTCGGCTGGACCACGCTTGTCGCGGCCGAGATGGTCGCGGCCAGCCGGGGACTGGGCTTCATGGTCCTGAACTCGGCCGAATATCTCGCTTCGGACGCGGTCATCATGGGCATCATCGTGATAGGCGTGCTGGCCTTTGCCTTCGACCTGCTGATCCGGCGCATCGAAAAGGCCATGATCCCCTGGAAGGGCAAGATCTAGGCCCAAGGGCCGCGGCCCCCGCAGCGGGGCCGGGCCACCCCAGTCACACAGCACTTTCGACCTGAAACAACCGGAGGGCCGCCTAAGCCGCACCCTCCGCCCTGAGGAGTGATACCCGAAATGTCCGCCACGCTGACCGCCAATGACCTGAAGGCCACCTTCGACGCCTTCAACCGCCATGACATCGAAGGCGTGATGAGCCATTTCGCCGAGGATTGCGTGTTCTTCACGGTCGCCGGTGACCACGAATTCGGCAACCGGATCGAAGGGCGGGACGCCATTGCCAAGGCATTCCAGAATGTCTGGACGACCATGCCCGACGTACAATGGGCCGATCACAGTCACTTCCTGTCCGAAGACGGCACGCGCGGTGTCTCTCAATGGACATTCCGCGCCACCAATCCCGACGGCACCCGGACCGAGGTCCAGGGCGTCGACCTTTTCCGCATCAAGGACGGCCACATCGTCGAGAAACAGGCCATCCGCAAACAGCGCCCGGCAATTCCGGTGAAGTGAGAACGCAAATGCAGGCTATCGCAAGACGTACGGACTCGGTGCCCTTCGACCCGCTTTATGATCCCATCCACGCGCAGGCGCTGGGACCGCACAGCGATTACGCACCGACCTACTGGATCGGCACCGCTGGTCCCGCACCCGAGGCGGACGGCCCCGTCAGCGGCGACATGGACGTCGATGTCGCGGTGATCGGGTCGGGCTATACCGGGCTTTCGACCGCGATCCACCTTGCCAAGATGCATGGCATCAAGGCCACTGTGCTTGAGGCGAATGGCGTCGCCTATGGCTGCTCGACGCGCAATGGCGGGCAGGCCCAGATCAGCGCCGGCCGTCTGAAGCGCAGCCAGTGGATCGACCGCTGGGGCATTGACGTGGCGCGTGGCCTGCATGCCGAGATGATCGAGGGGTTCGACCTGTTCCGCGGCCTGATCCGGGACCACGCGATCGACTGCGACCCCCAGGAGGGCGGACATTACTATATTGCGCACAAGCCCTCGCTGATGCCCGGCCTGGCCAAGGAGGCGGCGCTTCTGAACGACAGCTTCGGCTATGGCGCCCGCATGCTTTCGCGGGACGAGGTGTTCGAGACGGTGGCCCGCGACCACGAGGCGCATGGCGCGATGTGGGAACCCGACGGTACCGGCATCCATGCCGCCAAGCTGGCCTTCGGTTATCTGCGCGTCGCCCGCGAACTGGGCGCAAAGGTTCATACCGACAGCCCCGTTACCCATTGGGAATATCGCGGCGGACGGCACCATCTGCGCACGCCCGGCGGCATCGTCCGCGCCCGGCGCGTCGCGGTCGCCACAGCCGCCTATGCGCCGCGGGGCCTGCATCCCCGGCTGCGCGACCGCGTGATGCCGATCATGTCGAACAGCGTCGTGACGCGGGTTCTGACACCGGCCGAGATTGAAGCGATCGGCATCAGAAAGCTTTCACCCCTGACCGATACCCGGACGCTGCGCCACTACTATCGCCTGCTGCCCGACAACCGGCTGCAGATCGGCTCGCGCGCGGCGATCACCGGACGCGACGCGGCCAACCCCTCCCATCTTGCCGGGCTGCGCGAGGGGATGGCCCGCAAGTTCCCCGCCTTGCGCGGGATCGAACTTGATTACAGCTGGTGGGGTTGGGTCGATGTCAGCCATGACATGATGCCGCGCATCACCGGCCTGCCCGACCTGCCCGGCGCTTACTACACCCTGGGCTATGGCGGGAACGGAGTAATGTATTCGGCCATGGCAGGACGCCGGATGGCCCAGCTTGTTGCGGGCGAACGCGTCCCCAGCCTGCCGATCTTCAATACCGAACTTCCCCATGAGGGCTGGAAGACGCCATTCCGGCGGCTTGGCCAATGGGGTCTCTATCACCTCTATCACTACCGCGACGAACGCGCATAAGGAGCCATACCCATGAGAATGACGACAGAAGAGGCCTTCGTCAAAGTATTGCAGCTTCACGGGATTGATCAGGCATTTGGGATCATCGGTTCTGCGATGATGCCTGTTTCGGATCTTTTTCCGAAAGCCGG
>Ga0160446_100736_pt1 | contig 10539 bp, 10 predicted proteins | sample HID1973I_E1MG_FD_108200 | JGI IMG/M metagenome (GOLD analysis project Ga0160446, IMG submission 108200) | Enriched mosquito-associated microbial communities from UW Madison campus, WI, USA - HID1973I_E1 MG | ecosystem: Host-associated > Arthropoda: Insects > Digestive system > Unclassified ... | reverse complement strand
TTCATCAGCACGGGATTGATCGCGTGCGAGCCCACCACCATCAGCAGCGGGTAGCCGTCCTGGGCGGACTTGTGAACGTGACTGGAGCGGATCGCGCCGTTGGCGCCGGGCCGGTTGTCCACCACCACCGACTGCCCCCAACGCTCGGACAGCTTCTGCGCGACCAGGCGGCTGACGATATCGGTGCCGCCACCGGGCGCATAGGGCACGACCAGCGTGACGGTCTTTTCCGGCCACTTCGCGGCGGCGTGGCCAGAAGCCAGCGCGGCGGTACAGGCCATGGCGCCCAGCACGCCTCGAATCCAGCGAATGTTCTTCATCAGGTGTCTCCTTCCTATATGGGTCTTGTCTGACCGGATGCTCGGCGGCATCCGTGTCGGCCTTACGTGCCGCTTTTACCGCGTTGGTTCTGCTGGCGCCGCAGCCATGCGATGGAGCGGCCGCCAAGGGGCCGATCCAGCAGCGATTCGGCGAATGTCACCGCATCGAGCAGTCCGTCGAGCGAAATCCCGGTACGCAGGCCGCACTGCTCGGCCATCAGCACCAGGTCTTCGGTGGCCAGGTTGCCTGCCGCGCCGGGGGCAAACGGACAGCCGCCGATGCCGCCCACGCTGGCGTCGAAGCGGCGCACGCCGGCCTCCAGCGCGGCCCATGCGTTGGCGACGCCCAGGCCGCGCGTGTCATGCAGATGCACGGCCAGCGTGCCGGGGTCGAGTGCTTGTGCCAACGTAGCCATGCGCGATTTGACGGCGGCGGGCGCTGCAGCGCCGATGGTGTCGGCGATGACGATCTCTTCCGCGCCGGCGTCCCGCATGCGGCAGGCCAGACGCAACACCGTATCGAGATCGACCGGGCCTTCGAACGGGCAGTCGAACGCGACCGCCACATAGGCACGCGTGCGCAGGCCGAGTTCGCGCGCCCGCACCAGTGTCTGTTCGCTGACATCGGTGGCCGCGTCCAGCCCCATATTGATGTTGCGCTGGTTCATCGTCTCGGTGGCTGAGAGCACCACCGCAATCTCGGTGGCGCCGGCGCCTTGCGCGCGTTCCAGGCCCTTGAGATTCGGCACCAGCGTGGAAAGCCGCAGGTCCGGGCACTGCGCCGCAGCGCGCTGGACCACGTCCGCCGCGTCGGCCATCTGCGGCACGGCCTTCGGTGAGACGAAGCTGGTGGCTTCGACGCTCCGTACGCCGGCACGCGCCAGCAGGCGGATCAGTTCTACCTTGGCATCGGTGGAGATGGCGACGGCCTGGTTCTGCAGCCCGTCGCGCGGTGCGACGTCAGTGATGACGATGTCCGGCGTGGCGTGGCGCTGTGCGTCGCTCATGCCACGGCTCCGGCTTCGCGCAGCCGCGCAATCTGTGCGTCGTCATAGCCCAGCGTGTCGCGCAGCACCGTGGCCGTATGCTCGCCCAGCGCGGGCGGACAGGTATAGGCCGGCGTGGTCACCCCGGAAAGCTTCACCGGATTGCCGGGCATCCGCACGGTCTCGCCGGTCTTCAGGGGCACCTCGACAATCATGTCGCGCGCCTCCACCTGCGGCTCGCGCAACGCATGCGCGAAATCGTTGACGGGCCCACACGGAATGCGCGCCTGCCGCAAACGGGCCAGCCAGTAGGCCGACGACTCGGCGCGCAGTTCGTTGGCGATGATGGCGTCGATCCGCGCCTTGTCGGCATAGCGGCCCGGCTGCTTCAGGTACTCGGGCGCGCGCAGTTCGGGATGATCGATCACGCTCAGGAAGCGTTCGAAGAACGCGTCGCCGATGCAGGCAATGATGATGTGGCCGTCGCTGGTCGGATAGGTGTTGTACGGCACGTGCACGAAATGGCTGTTGCCGATACGTTCGGGCACCAGGCCGGACATCAGGTGCATCGTCGCCATGTAGTTCAGCAGCGAGATCTGGGCGTCCAGCATCGAGATATCCACGTGCTGGCCCACCCCGGTCTGCTCGCGCGCCGCCAGCGCCGCCAGCACGCCGATGGCGCCGAATACCCCGCCGCCCAGATCGCCAACGGGAATGCCGCTGCGTACCGGCGGGCCATCGGACATGCCGGTGATGGACATGCCGCCACCCATGGCCTGCACCACCTGGTCGAACGCGGGCTGCTGCCGGTCCGGCCCGGTCTGGCCGAAGCCGGTGACGGAGCAGGTGATGATGCGCGGGTTGACCTTGGAGAGCGATGCGTAATCGATACCCAGCCGCTCCGTCACGCCAGCGCTGAAATTGTCGAAGACAACGTCGGCATTGCGCACGAGATCCAGAAACACCGCCCGGCCTGCCTCGGACTTCAGGTCCACGCACACGCTTTCCTTGTTGCGGTTCAGCGTGAGGAAGTACGCACCCATCCCGTCGCGGGCGTAGTCCTCGCTCTCCGCCAGCAATTTGCGCGTGCCCTCTCCGGTGCCGGGGGGCTCCACCTTGATCGTGCGGGCACCCAGGTCGGCCAGCAGCATGGTGCCGTACGGGCCCGAGAGCATATGGGTCAGGTCAAGTACGGTGATGTGTCCTAGCGCCTGCATGGCTTCCTCCGTGTTCGTATGGAGGGTTCAGTGCAATCGGTGTGCCAGTGCCTGCGGAGTTCGCTAAGTAGCTGATTCTAAACGGAATGGGGGTGGAAGGATGACGTTCCGCATGTTTCATGAAACACTGTTGAGACATTTCATGAAACGGCCGTGAAACGCTCGTGCGATGGTCACGAGAGGCACCGCAGCGCCCGGAGGCGGCCGACGAGGAGACCCATGCGCAACACTTCCCCTGAGCGCGGCAGCCTGCCGCGGCTTTGTTTTATCAGTTACAAGCACCTCAGCCGCTTCGCCATGACGGTGCTGGACGAGTTCGCCGACCGCGCCACGATCGAGGTGGTCAATGGTTCGTTCGAGGCCGCACTGGACGCCGCGCACGAGCGCCTGCGCGACGGGGCGGCCGACGTCTTCGTCAGCGCCGGGGCGAACGCCACGATCCTGCGCAACGCGCTCGATGCACCCGTCGCCACCATCAAGCTCAGTGGCTTCGACATCCTGGTGGCGCTCCTGCAGGCACGGCATATTTCGAACCGCGTAGGCGTGGTGATGTACGGCGAATGCATTCCCGAACTGGATGCGGTCCGCGAGTTGCTCAATATCGAGGTGGCGCAGTACGCGTACCGCACCCCTGACGAGGCACGGCAGTGCTTCGAGCGGCTCGTGCGTGACGGCTATGAGGTGGTGGTGGGTTCCAGCATCGTCATGGAGCTGGCGGAGCAGTACGGCATCCAGGGGCGCCTGGCCTACTCGATCAATGCGGTGCGCCAGGGGATTGAGGACGCCATCGAACTGGCGCGCGTGGCCCGCCTGGAAGCGGGGCGCTATGACCAGCTCAACGGCGTGCTGCACAACCTGCAGGAGGCCGTGCTGGCCGTCGACCGCGACAATCGCGTGATTGCCGTCAACCCGCCGATGGAAATGCTGCTGGGCCGCGTCAAGGCGAGAATGATCGGCCAGCATCTGGAGGACATCGAGCCGGCGCTGTCGCTGCAATCCACGCTGGCCAGCGGCATGCAGGAGCGGGGCAGCGTGTTTCGCTTCGCGCAGCGCGACTGGATCGCCAATCGCACCCCGATCCGCGAGCATGGCGATACGGTGGGCGCGGCCATTACGCTCTATGACGCGCGCAATATCCAGGATGCGGATGCCAGCCTGCGCAGCCAGCAGCGCCGGCATCCGCGCAATGCGCGCAACCGCTTCGACAACCTGATCGGCGCCAGCCCGGCCTTCGAACGCGCCTGCGCGACGGCGCGGCGCTATGCCAGGACGGATCTCACGGTGCTGCTATCCGGCGAGAGCGGGGTGGGCAAGGAGCAGTTTGCGCAAGCGATTCATAACGAGAGCAAGCGCGCCGCCAAGCCGTTCGTCGCCATCAACTGCGCGGCCTTCCCGGAGGCGCTGCTGGAAAGCGAGCTGTTCGGCTACGACGAGGGCGCCTTCACCGGATCGCGCCGTGGGGGCAAGCGCGGGCTGTTCGAATCGGCCCATACCGGCACGCTGTTTCTCGACGAGATTGGCGATATGCCCGTCTCGCTGCAAACGCGGCTGCTGCGCGTGCTGCAGGAGCGCGAGATCCTGCGTCTGGGCGGTGCCATACCGATTCCGGTCGACGTGCGGATTATCGCGGCGACGCATCAGCCGCTGCCGCAGTTGATCGCCTCCAGGCAGTTCCGTCAGGATCTCTACTACCGTATCAACACGCTGCAACTGGCGTTGCCACCGCTGCGCGAGCGCCGCGAGGACATCGCCTTGCTCGCCACATTCCTGCTGCGGCGCTCGCTGGACCGGCTGGACTCGCGCCTCGACGCACCGACCCTGGTCGCGCGCTTGCTGCCAAGGCTGCAGGCGCACGCCTGGCCGGGCAATATCCGTGAGTTGGAGAATATCTGCGAGCGGATGGCGGTGTTCTTCTCGCAATGGGAGGATCTGGAGCACATTGCGTTCGACGAACTGCATCACGATTGCCCGGAACTGTTCGGGGCGGCCAGCATCATGGCGCCACCACCCGAGCTTGCGCCGTCATCATCGACCGCGCCCCGTGCACGCGTGCTGGAAGTGCTGGCCGAGTGTGGCGGCAATCGTCAGCAGGCGGCGCAACGGCTGGGCGTGAGCCGCGCGACGTTGTGGCGTTGGGAGAAGGCGGCCACGGCACAGGTTGGATAGGCTCGCTCCGCGCGACGCGATCGATCCAGTGCTGGAGTTTCTCGCGCACATCTGCCAAGATTGCGCCCCCTCTAAGATCACCGGCGAACTCGCGCAGTCTCATGGCCTCAAGCAAAGCTCACCACGCCACCGGATGGGCGGCGGCCGTCATCGCTGCAGTGGTCATCGCGAAGACCGGCAGCGAAGGGTGGGGCTGGGCCAGCATAGCGGGGTTTGTGGCGGCGATGCTGGGCAGCACCGCGCCAGACTGGATGGAAGTGGCATGGTGGTCGAGGTCGCGTCGCCTGTGGATTACCCATCGCACCTGGACGCATTGGGGCATCGCGTGGATTGGCCTCCTGCTATGGGCCTACCACGCGCTGGGCACCCATCCGTTGGCCGCACCCGCATTCGGCTTTGCCTGCGGGGGCGTCATGCACTTGCTGGCCGACTGGCCGAACCCGCTGGGCGTACCGTGGATCGCGGGGCGCCATTCGCTGAACTGGTGGAAGAGCGGGCGGTGCGACCTTCTCATCGTCGCGGCTTCATGGCTGATTGCCCTCGCGGTATCCCGCGAGTTCTGGCTGCATGGCGGCCATCCCCTCGCAATCGTCCGGCATCTGCGGACGCACTTCTGACACGCCGGGACGGTGATCCGGCGCCGCTAGCATCGCCGGAAGATCGCGGTCTTCCTATTCCCTCGGCTGGAAATAAAGATTGATGTGGGCGGGCGCCACGCCGTTCTCGTCGCGCGGCAGCGGGTTGGAGCGTGCCACGGCGCGCAGCACGGCGTTGTCCCAGCCGGTGTGTCCGCTCGAGCGGGCCAGCCGGGCCTCCAGCACGGTGCCGTCCGGTGCCAGATGCACTGCGACCACGGCGGTGGGATTGTCGGGCAGGTCTCCATCGAAGAGGATGTTGGGCGTGACCCGGCGTCGCACCTTGTCCGCATAGCCCGGCGACGTGGTGCCGCCTGTGCCGGCACCGTCGCCGGGGCGGCTGCCTGCACCGCTTGCACTGGCTGTGGCGGCTGCGGTGGCCGCAGCGGCCTGACGCTCGGCGTCGCGGAGGTTTTGCTCACGCTGCTGCGCTTGCGCGGCGGCTTCGAAAGCCTTCGCGGCTTCGGCTGCCCTCGTGGCTTCAAGTGCCTTGGTGGCCTTGGCTGCCGCACGGCGTTTCTCGGCCTGCAAGGCAATGTCGGGCCTGTCTTCCGATTTCAGCTCGGGTTCCAGCTTCCGTTCTAGCTTCCGTTCCGGCTGCGGGACCACCGGCTTCGTCTCGACCACGGTCTGCGGCGGATTTTCGGGGATCGCGTCCCACAACTCGGCTTCCACGCCGACCGGGGTCCGGCTCTGCCAATGGACCGCGTAATAGAGCCACAAGCCCAGCAGCACGTGGATAAACAGGGCCAGCAGGAAGCTCGGCAGGGTTCCCCGTTCCAGTGGCTTTCGACCTGACATGGCATCTCCGCGATTCATGCCCTTGATCTGACCATAGTCCCGCCGTCGGGCGATTTCAACCTGCCCCGGAGGCGCCTTTCCACTGGCGCTGGATGCGCGCGGCGTCGTCCGCGTCGGACGTGGCAACGTCCAGCCAGCCGGCAGTGTGCCGGTCGGGGAGGCGCTTCGGTTCGGCCATGAGCAGATGAGCGATTTCGGATAGGATGCTGCGCGGCGCTGCGCTATTGTCGCGAGCGGCCATGTTGACCCCCGTACACTATTTGATTGATCGCCCCCGCGCACGGCAGTTGCGTCTCCGCAACGCCATCGCCCCCAACCGATGACGAAACTTCTCAAGGAGGACGGCGCGATTGCGCTGGCAGACAGCATCCCCGACGCTGTTTTCCTGGTCGACCAAACCGGGCAGATCCGCTACGCCAACACGGTGTGCGAGGAGATCCTCGGCTACCGGCAGTCCGATCTGGTCGGCCAGCTGGTGCTCGAACTGGTGGTGCCGGCGGACCGGGAGAAGACGCTGCGCGAGGCCGGCCGGGTCCTGGCTGGCAACAAGCGCGTGGGCTTCGAGAATCGCTACCGGCACCGAAACGGTGCGGACGTCCATCTGTCCTGGTCGGCCCAATGGCACGCGGCGCACGAGCTGCGCATCGGCGTGGCCCGGGACGTGACCGCGCAGCGGCAGACGCCGGCCATCCCTCCCCATCCCCCCGACCATGCCAGTCGGCTCGACGCGCTCGCCCCCCACGAACGCAGGGTGCTGAACCTGCTGCTGACCGAAGCCGGCGAGAAGCAGATCGCCGAACAACTCGGGCTGGCGGTCTCCACCACGCACTCCTACATCACCGGCATCTATCGCAAATTCGGCGTGCGCGGCCGGGCGGGGCTGATGAGCCTGTGGCTGCGGCACCTGCTGCACGACTGACGCCCCGGCAAAAAAACGCCGGCCCGAAGGCCGGCGCAGAGTGATGCCCGGATGTTGCGCGATGTCAGGACGCGCGGCGGCACGTGCCCTGGACGATGCTGCCGAGCGAGAGGTTGAGCCACGCCAGCGAGTCGGCGCCCGTTTTCAGGAGGACATGGGCGAAGGTGGGCGGCACGGCGGCCGGGTCGCCCGGCTCGGCATCCAGGTCGCCGTCGGCGGCGATCGCCACGCCGTTCAGCGTGATGTCAGCCTGGAGCCTGTTCAGCACCAGCGGCAGCGTGAGCGCCCTGCTGGCGACGGTGAGCTTGCCACCGGCGACGGTCAGCGTCTCCCGCGCCATTGTGCCGTCAAACACTGCCGTCGCGCCGTCCACAACGCGGTTGGCGTAAGAGCAGGCCCACGTGCCGTCAAGCTCCCCGGCCACCAGCGCGCGGGCGGGCTGGATGGTCCAGGTGCCGGTGGCGACCGCTCCCGCCTCGGCGTAGTTCATGTCAAAGCGCATGCCGCCGTTCGGGTTGACGAACAGCCGGCCACGGAAGTAGCCGCCGCCGCCGTTCATCACCAGGTCGAATGCACCCGGAAAGCGCGTCTGGTCGGCCAGGGTCAGCTTGCCCAGTTGCGGGGTGGCGCAGGTGACGAGATCCGCGCTGTTGCAAAGCTGCACGTTGCCGTCGGTGTCGAAGCGCATGCCGGCCGGCGTGCTCGCGGGGCCCGCTAGCGGCTTGCCGGTGGCCTGGTCGTAGATGGCGAAGTTCATCAGCACGTTGTAGGTGCCGGCCAGGCTGCTCAGCGCCGGCGGGTCGATGGTGACCGCGCTCGCGGCGATATCGCCGGCCAGCAGGCCCGTGCTGGTGCCCAGCAGGTTCGGCAGGCCGGAGATCTCGCCGAACAGGCCGTCGGCGCCCTGGCGGAACGTCAGGCCGATGCCCGCCAGCTTGGCGGTCAGGTTGGCCGGGGGCGGGTCCGCGCTATCGGCCACGAGGCCGCTCACGGTGAAATTGCCGTCCGTGTTCGTGTAGTTGCCGATGACCGTGCCGCGCAGGCCGAAGGCCGAATCGATAAAGCTGAGGGTGAGCTTGCCGCGCGACGGGGCGTCCACGGTGAGGGCGATGGTGTCGCCGAAGGACAGCGTGCCCGAGTACTTGACCGGTACTGGCGCCGGCGGCTCGGCGGGAGCCGCCGGCGTCTCTGTTTGCACGGGCGCCTGCCCGTCGCTGCCCCCGCAGCCGGCCAGGGCAGCCCCCACGACCAGCGCGCCCATCAGATATTTCCACTTCAGCATGACTAACCCCTTCTTCCCATTGTTCGTTTGTCTTGTCGACGCCAGACGTAGCTGGCGGCGGGAGCAAACGGTAACAAGGATCCGGGGCGCCTCACCATCCTGCTAATCAGAGGGGCGCTGGTCGAAGGTCGCTGGCTGGGCCGGTTATTCCGCCTCGATCCCGGCCTGCTTCACGACCTTGCCCCACTTCGTCAGGTCGGACTGGATCACCGCCGCGTAGGCTTGCGGCGTGCCGCCCTGCACCTCGATACCCGCCGCTTCCAGCTTGGCGCGCACCTCGGGCAGCTTCAGCGCCGCGTTGATCTCGGTGTTGAGCTTGGCGACGATGTCCTTCGGCGTGCCGGCCGGGGCCAGGAAGCCGCCGTTGGTGTTGGCGTCGTAGCCCTTGAGCCCCTGTTCCTCGGCCGTCGGCACATTGGGCAGGGTCTTGGAGCGATTCCGGGTGGAGACCGCCACGGCGCGCACGTTGCCCGCCTTCACCTGCTCCTGGATGGCGCTGATGGTGTCGATATAGAGCGCCGTGCGGCCGGCCACCAGATCGGGGTGGGCGGCGGACGAGCCCTTGTAGGGCACCAGCAGCACCGGCGCGCCGCTGACCATGCGGAACATCTCGGCGGCCATCTCCTGCGCGCTGCCGCGGCCGGACGTGGCCACCTTGGCTTCGCCCGGGTTGGCCTTCATCCACGTCACCAGTTCAGGCATGGTCTTGACCGGCAGCTTCGGGTAGATCGCGAACACCAGCGGAATCTCGTGGGTGTAGACGATGGGCTCGAAGCTCTTCTGCGGGTCCCAGCCGAGGTTCTTGAACAGGAACTTGTTGATGTTGTGGCTGCCGCCCACGATGCCGATGGTGTAGCCGTCCGGCTTGGCGTTGGCCAGCACCGCCGTGCCGAGGTTGTTGGAGGCGCCCGGGCGGTTCTCGACGATGAAAGGCTGGCCGAACTTGACCGAGAGCTTCTCGCCCACGACCCGCGCGATCAGGTCGATGCCGCCGCCGGCCGGGGCCGGGACGATGATGGTGACCGGGCGGCTCGGGTAGTTGGGCTGCGCCGAGGCCATCCCCGGCGCCACGATCAGCGTGGTGGACAGCGCAGCGGACAGGCCAAGGGTCTTGATGAAAGGGGTGAATTGCATCGTTGTCTCCGTTCGATTTCTGGTCAACTCTTGTTAACTCTGTGATGTCAGCCGCGCCCGACGAAGGGCATCGCGCTGGCCATGACGGTCATGGTCAGGACGTTGGCCTCAAGCGGCAGCGAGGCCATGTGGCGCACGGCATTGGCGACGTGGGTGGCATCCATCATCGGCTCCGGCGCGGTGGTGCCGTTGGCCTGCAGCACGCCGCGCGTCATGCGTTCGGACAGCTCGGTCAGGGCGTTGCCGATGTCGATCTGGCTAGCCACGATGTGGTAGGCGCGGCCGTCCAGCGCCAGCGCCTTGGTCAGCCCGGTGACGGCATGCTTGCTGGCCGTGTACGGCGCCGTGAACGGGCGCGGCGTGTGCGCGGAGATCGAGCCATTGTTGATGATGCGCCCGCCCTGCGGGGACTGCCGGCGCATCAGGCCGAAGGCGGCCCGCGCGCACAGGAAGACGCCCGTGACGTTGGTGTTGATCACGTTGAACCACTTGTCCAGCGGCAGCTCGTCCATCGGCACGGCCGGGGCGTTGACGCCGGCGTTGTTGAACAGCAGGTCCAGCCGGCCGAACTCGCGCTCGATGGTGTCGAACAGGGCCTGCACGCTTGCCGGGTCGGTCACGTCGGTGGGCGCGGCCATGGCGGGCTGGCCGCGTTCGGCGGCCTCGGCGGCCAGCGCCTGCAGCGGCTCGGCACGCCGGCCGGCCAGCACGACGGTCCAGCCGTCATTGAGCAGGGCGATGGCCGTCAGGCGGCCTACGCCGCTGCCGGCGCCGGTGACGAGGGCGATCTTGCGGGGTGCGTTCAAGGGGGTCTCCTATATATATATATATGGTGGCGGATGGCCTTCAGCGGGCGACGGTCAGCGCTAGCTCGCCGATGCCTGCCACGCTGGCCTGGATGACATCGCCGGGCTGCAAGGGCCCGACGCCGACCGGCGTACCGGTGAAGATCAGGTCGCCCGGCATCAGCGCCACGGATCGGGACAGCATCGCCACCAGTTCCGGCACCGACCAGAGCAGGCCGGAGAGGTCCGCGCGCTGCCGCTCGACACCGTTCACGGCGAGCTGGATCGTCCCTT
>Ga0160446_100731_pt1 | contig 10617 bp, 10 predicted proteins | sample HID1973I_E1MG_FD_108200 | JGI IMG/M metagenome (GOLD analysis project Ga0160446, IMG submission 108200) | Enriched mosquito-associated microbial communities from UW Madison campus, WI, USA - HID1973I_E1 MG | ecosystem: Host-associated > Arthropoda: Insects > Digestive system > Unclassified ... | reverse complement strand
AGCTTCCTGGCGCTGTCGCAGCTGCTGTTCAACCTCGTGGCAGACAGCCCGTTCCGCCAGGGCGCGCCGCCCACCGCCAGCTACAGCGAGAACTTGCCGCAGACGATGATGGTGGGCGAGAACGAAGGCACCGTGACCATGAAGCTGAGCAAGGGTTATGTGATTCATACGCCAGATGGCGTCTGGGTGGAGCAGAAATGAGCCAGTCCCCGAAGTCCCCAAAACCCCCGAAAACCCCGCCGGTGCCGCGCGGCACCCCTGGCGCCTACAGCGACATCGACGCCCTGGACCGGCATGTCGAAGGCTTCGACGCACGGCAATACTTCGACCAGCAGGACGCGGTGCAGACGCGGGCGGCGGCGCAGCGCTGGCCGCTGCTGGGGCGCGCGCTGGGGCACACATTGGGGCACACGCTTGGGCACGTGGCGACCGACGCGGACGGCCCGTCGACCAGCGCCGAGCGCTAATGCCGCCACCCCACTCGAGTGGGGCTTTAACCATTGATTTACAAGGAAAACCGTCACATAGCCGACATGCATCCGCCGTAGACTCTGGGCCACTTTCCCCACCCTGGTTCCTTCGGTCATGTCTGGCGTCCTGGTTGATCCCTCCGCTGCCCGCCTGCGCTTCCGGCAGCCCTGTGCCGAGGATCTGGCCGTCATCACGCCTTCCGTGACGACCGACCACACGAATCAGGACGTGCTCGAGGTCTTTGCGCTACACCGCGACCTCAACTGCCTGCCCGTGACCGAGCGCGACAAGCCCATCGGCCTGATCAACCGGTCAATCTTCCTGTCGCAGATGAGCAAGCCGTACCATCAGGAACTCTACAACCGCAAAAGCTGCATCGCGTTCATGGACAAGGAGCCGCTGATCGTGGACGCCGCCATGAGCATCGACGCGCTGACGTTCCGCGCGGTCGAGTATGGCGAGAAGGCGCTGGCGGAAGGCTTCATCATCGCCCGCGACGGCAAGTTCATCGGTCTGGGACACGGCCTGCAACTGATGCGCGTGGTGGCCGACATGCAGGCCGAGCGCAATCGGCAGATCATGCAGAGCATCGACTACGCCAGCACGATCCAGCGGGCGATGCTGCGCACCTCACGCCAGACGCTGGCCGCCACGCTGCCGGACGCCGCGCTGGTCTGGGAGCCGCGCGACGTGGTGGGCGGCGACTTCTATCATTTCGCAGCATTCGACGACGGCTGGTTCGCCGCGCTGGCCGATTGCACCGGCCATGGCGTGCCGGGCGCGTTCATGACGCTGATTGCCTCGTCGCTGCTGACGCAGGCCATCGAGCAGCAGGGCCCGCGCGACCCCGGCGCGCTGCTGGCGGCCGTCAATCGCGGCATCAAGCAGATGCTCGGGCAGATCGACGGACCGCTCGACGGGCAGGACGGCCAGCGGGGCGAGCGCGGCATCGCCGAATCCGACGACGGCATGGACGCTGCCTTCTTCTGGTTCGACAACGCCACGCGCACGCTGACCTTCGCGGGCGCCAAGTGCGCGCTGTTCGTGCTGCAGCCCGGTGACACCGAGGGCCAGATGATCAACGGCGCCCGCATGGGCGTCGGCTACGTCGACACCGGCATGGACTACGCGTGGCAGAACGCGGCCGTGCCGATGCCGCCCGACACGGTGGCCTTCGTGACCACGGACGGGCTGATCGACCAGATCGGCGGCCCGCGCGAGATCTCGTTCGGCAAGCGCCGCATGCGCGAAGCCATCTGCGCCAGCCGCGCGGCATCGGCGGCGCAGATCAGCCAGGCGGTGCTCGAGGTGCACCGCGCCTGGCAGGGCCAGCACCGGCGCCGCGACGACCTGACCTTCTTCTGCTTCCGCGCCCGATAACACCGCGCCAGACTCTTACAGCGCCCCACCGGCCGCACGACACATGAACGCCGCACAATCGATTGACAAGGAATATGAGCCGTTTTTCGCGATGGCTCGGGAACGCAACGTGATCTTCTACTACGTCGGCTACTTTTCGCAGAACATCATCGCCGCCATGTCCGACGCGGTGCGCCTGCAGCTCGCCGTGAGCGGGGTCGATGGCACCACGCGGCGCAAGCTGTTCTCGTCCTTCGTGGAAATGGCGCAGAACATCGTCCACTACTCCTCGGACGCCCTGACCGCACCCACGCCGGAGAGCGAGCAGCAGCGCGGCCAGTTGCGCCATGGCTCGGTGTGCATCAGCATGGTGGACGAGCACTACCGCCTGATGTGTTCCAATCCAGTGGCGACGGTGCGTGTGCACCAGCTGCGCGCCACGCTGGAGCCGCTGCGCACGATGACGCTGGACCAGATCAAGCAAGCCTACAAGCAGACCCTGCGCGCGGAGGCGCCGGAGGGCAGCAAGGGCGCCGGGCTCGGCTTCCTGACGATGGCGCGCGATGCCAGCGCGCCCCTCGAATACAACTTTCAACCGATCGACACGGATCCGGGATCGACGATGTTCCAGCTCGTCGCCACGATCTGACCTATCGGGAAGAGCCTCTGCCATGGAAAACCTGTTTATCGCCGCCACGCCCTCCTCGCCCGAGGTGAGCTTCGACTTCGAGCGGCACATCCTCTCGCTCAAGGGCGAGTCCTACCCCGAGAACGCTGCCGTGTTCTACGGCGAGGCCATCGCCCGCCTGCGCAAGTACCTGGCGGCGTGCGACGGGGTCTCAGTCACGGTCAACGTGGCGCTGACTTATTTCAACAGCTCGAGCACCAAGATGCTGTTCAGCATCTTCGACGCGCTGAACGACGCCGCCGAGCGCGGCAACCGCATCGAACTGCACTGGTTCCATGACGAGGACGACGACACCATCCTCGAATTCGGCCAGGAACTGCACGACGACTTCCCTGCGATTGCGTTCCACGACGTAGCGACCACCGGCAGTTGAACCCGCCCGCCGCCATCATGTCCGAGCCCGACCTGTTCGAATCGGAGAACAGCGTCCTGGCGCATGCCAAGGCCGTGTTCTGCGATGTCGATGCCGGCGAGGAATCGTATCGGCATACGCTGGGGCAGCTCATCAGCTACTACGAGCGGCTGATGCGCGAGACGCGCCGGCTGATCCGCCGCAGCGACCGTGAGGAACTGGAGATGAACCGGCTTAACCACCGGCTCCAGGAACTGGCTCAGGAACTCGAATACCGCGCCACGCACGACACGCTGACTGGCGCGCTCAACCGTGGCGCCGTGATCGACCGCGCCACGGCGGCGCTGGCGCGCGGGAGCCTGTCGATGATCGTGCTCGACATCGACCATTTCAAGCGGCTCAACGATGCCTATGGCCATCCGGTGGGCGACGCGGTGATCTGCGGCGTGACGGCCTGCCTCAAGGACACCGTGGATGCCGAGGGCGCCATCGGGCGCGTGGGTGGCGAGGAGTTCACCGCGCTGCTGCCCGGCGTGCCGCTCGAAGACGCGCTGGTGCTGGCCGAGGACATGCGCCATGCCATCGCCACGCATCGCTTCCCCTCCCCGGTGGACTGCCCGGTCACGGCGAGCTTCGGCGTGAGCTGGTCCGCCCAGGGCCGCACCTTCGAGCACGCATATGGCCGCGCCGACGAGGCGCTCTACGACGCCAAGCGCAACGGCCGCAACCGCGTGATGCAAGCCGCCGCATGACCCTGTTTTGCTGATCCATTGACTGGTCGGACACTGTCATCTGGAATACGGTGGTTTGCCCTCGCGAAGCCAAACGTTTCCGATAAGGCAAGCCTTGACTACTATCCAGAGTGATCCCTGATATCAGGACGGCGCAGGTCACCTCGCCGGCCAGGACAAGGAGAGGCATGCACCACATCGAGCCAGTGGAATGCGTCTGCGGCGCGACGCTCCACATCCGCGAATACCGGCTGGGCCTTGTGAGGACCCCACGCAAGGAACACGCACCCTGCCCCATCTGCGGGCGCACCGTCTACGAAACCGAGATGGACGGCTTCCTGCTGGTGGAAGTCGTCACGCGGCGCGCCCCGGTCATGCCGGTGGCGGCCAAGGTGCAGAAACGGAAGGCCCAGCGAACGTGAGCCCGCGCGGGCTATGACTTCGTGATGCGCTGGGGATGGGTCGCGTAGTACGCGAGGATGACTGACGCGGTGAACGCCATGCCGGCCACGGCAAAGGCGATCAGCGTGGGAAAGGCGACGCCGGATTTTTCCTTGGACATGCGGGACTCCTCGGACGAATGGTCACGGTATGGTAGCCCGGCCTGGCGCCGGCTGCTGACCCGACGTCGCCGAGGGTGCGCCGCGGCCTGGTCCATCAGGCGCTCCAACACCGTCATGTTGGAATCCCGCCTGGAAATGCAAAAAGCCGCCTCGATGGGCGGCTTTTTGCTACTGGCTGTTCTGGCGGAGAGACGGGGATTCGAACCCCGGATAGGCTATTAACCTATACACGCTTTCCAGGCGTGCGACTTAAACCACTCATCCATCTCTCCGGGAAGTCGGCGATTATAGCAGAGCCGTTCGGGCTGTCCAGCCCCCTCGGGGATGTGGTTGTGACCTGCCCTACCCTTTTCGCAGGTAATTGACGAGCCGGTCGATGACCGGTGCGTTCCTTGGCGTGACCAGGCTCACGAGGATGGCCACGGCAAACCCGGCCGGCACGCCGAAGGCGCCGGAGGCGATCGGGTCCACGCCGAACCAGCGGTTGCCGAAGATTCCGGTCATCTTCGTGAAGAACGGGTAGTTGACGAAGATGTAGTACATCGCCACGCCCAGCCCGGTGGCCATGCCTGCCACCGCGCCGGCCGCCGTGGTTCGGCGCCAGAAGATGGCCAGGACCAGCACCGGGAAGAAGCTCGACGCCGCCAGCGAGAAGGCCGCCCCCACCAGGAACAGGATGTTGCCAGGCCGCAGCGAGGTCACGTAGGAGGCGAACAGCGCCACCGCCAGCAGCACGATCTTGGCGGTCGTCACGCGGCGCTGGTGGCTCGCCTGGCGATCGATCATGTGGTAGTAGACGTCGTGCGACAGCGCGTTGGCAATCGTCAGTAACAACCCGTCCGCCGTGGACAGCGCCGCCGCCAGCGCGCCGGCCGCCACCAGCCCCGAGATCACGTACGGCAGCCCGGCGATCTCAGGCGCCGCCAGCACAATCATGTCCGGCTGGATCAGGATTTCCGCCCACTGGACGATGCCGTCGCCATTCACATCGCGGATGCCGAACACCGGCGGGTCCACCTTGCGCCATTGCACCACCCACTGCGGCAGCTCCGCGAACGGCGTGCCGACCAGGTGCTGGAAGAACTCGGCCTTGACCAGCGCCGCCAGCGTGGGTGCGGACACATAGAGCAGCGCGATGAAAAACACGGCCCAGGCCACCGAATTGCGCGTTTCCCGGACCGACGGCGTGGTGTACAGCCGCGTCAGGATGTGCGGCAGGCTGGCCGTGCCGAGCATCAGGCAGAACACCAGCAGGACGAAGTTGAGCCGCTTGGTCTTCCGCTCCGCCTCGGACGCCGCCGGGTAAGGCTCGGTCGATGGCGTGGCGGCATGGCTGCGCGCCAGCGCCTCCTCCCGCATCTGGCTCCACTGCTGCTGGGCGTCGGCGACATCCACGGGAAACGCCAGCCGCTCGCGCTCCACGCTCTTGATCTCGCGCAGCGGCGCGTTGCGCGTGCGCAGTTCCTGGAGCCGATCGTCCAGCACGCGCCGTTCTTCGTCGAATGACTGCGGCAGCCGCGCGATGCGCTCCTGCAGCATTACCGCCTGCTGGCGAAACAACTCCCGCACCTGCCGCTCCGCGGGATCGCGCTCAAGCCGCTTCTCGGCCTGTTCGATCTGGCCCAGCAGCGAGCCATAGCTGACCTGCGGCAGCGCCTCGCGATGATGCTTCCACGCAATCATCGACACGGTTAGCAAAAACGCCACAATCAGCATGATGTACTGCGCCACCTGGGTCCACGTGACCGCGCGCATGCCGCCCAGGAACGAGCAGACCAGGATGCCAGCCAGCCCGAAGAACACCCCCACGGCGAACTCCACGCCGATAAAGCGCGTGACGATCAGCCCCACGCCCTGGATCTGCGCCACCAGATAGACGAAGGAGCACAGCGAGGCCGCCAGCACCGCAATCGCCCGCACCGGCAGGTTGCCGCCGGGCTTGCCGTTGCCGTAGCGCGCCGCGAGGAAGTCCGGGATCGTATAGCCGCCATATTTGCGCAGATACGGTGCCAGCAGGAACGCCACCAGGCAGTAGCCGCCGGTCCAGCCCATCACGTAGGCCAGCCCCTCGTAGCCGGAGGCGAACAGGATGCCGGCCAGGCCGATGAACGACGCCGCGCTCATCCAGTCCGCGGCGATGGCCATGCCGTTGAACAGCGCCGGCACCCGTCGCCCCGCCACGTAATACTCGTTGAGATCTGAGGTGCGGCAGATCAGGCCGATGCAGGCGTAGATCGCAATCGTGACGAACAGGAAGACATAGCCGAGCCACAGCGCGTCGGCGTTGGAATGCTCGAGCAGCCCCATCATGCCGATGAAGCCGAACAGCCCGAGCGTGAACAGACCGTAGTAGAGCAACAGCCGGCGCCGGAAGCGCGACTGGGCATCAGCCATGGGCGAACTCAAGAAAATGCCGGCACGCGGCCGGCATCGGATGGGAGGAAACCCGCACGGGCGGGGGCGCTTATTGCGCTTGCTTCAGTTGATCGAGGATGGCCGGATTCTCGAGCGTGGACGTATCCTGCGTGATTTCCTCGTTCTTGGCCAGCGAGCGCAACAGCCGGCGCATGATCTTGCCCGAACGGGTCTTCGGCAGGTTATCGCCAAAGCGGATGTCCTTCGGCTTCGCAATCGGTCCAATTTCCTTGCCGACCCAGTTGCGCAGCTCCGTGGCGATCTTCACCGCCTCGTCGCCGGTCGGGCGCGAGCGCTTGAGCACGACGAAGGCGCAGATCGCCTCGCCGGTCATGTCATCCGGGCGACCGACCACGGCGGCCTCGGCCACCAGCGGGTTCGACACCAGCGCCGATTCGATCTCCATCGTGCCCATGCGGTGGCCCGACACGTTCAGCACGTCGTCGATCCGGCCCATGATCGTGAAGTAGCCAGTTTCCTTGTCGCGGATCGAGCCATCGCCAGCCAGATACAGCGTGCCGCCCAGTTCCTCGGGGAAATAGCTCTTCTTGAAGCGCTCCGGGTCGCCCCAGATCGTGCGGATCATCGACGGCCACGGACGCTTGACGACCAGGATGCCGCCACTGCCATTCGGCACGTCCTGCCCGGTTTCATCGACGATGGCCGCCATGATGCCCGGCAGCGGCAGCGTGCACGAGCCCGGCACCAGCGGCGTGGCGCCCGGCAGCGGCGTGATCATGTGGCCGCCGGTCTCGGTCTGCCAGAAGGTGTCGACCACCGGGCAACGCTCGCCGCCGATGTTCTTGTAGTACCACATCCACGCTTCCGGGTTGATCGGCTCGCCCACCGTGCCCAGCAGGCGCAGGCTGGAGAGATCGTACTGCTTCGGATGGATCTTCTCGTCGGCCTCGGCGGCCTTGATCAGCGAACGGATGGCCGTCGGCGCGGTGTAGAAGATGCTGACCTTGTGGCGCTGGATCATGTCCCAGAAGCGGCCGGCGTTCGGGAAGGTCGGCACGCCCTCGAACACCACCTGCGTGGCGCCGGCCGCCAGCGGGCCGTAGGCAATATAGGTGTGGCCGGTGACCCAACCGATGTCGGCGGTACACCAGAACAGGTCGTCCGGCTTGATGTCGAAGGTCCAGCGCATCGTCATCAGCGACCAGAGCAGGTAGCCGCCCGTGCTGTGCTGCACGCCCTTCGGCTTGCCCGTCGATCCGGAGGTGTAGAGCACGAACAACGGATGCTCGGCATCCACCGGCTCGGCGGCGCAGGCGTCGGGCTGGCCGGCGGAGACGTCTTCCATCCAGCGGTCGCGGCCTTCGGTCCAGGCCACCTTGCCGCCGGTGCGGCGATAGACCACTACGTGCTTGACGGCCTCGCAGCCGCCCAGCGCCAGGGCTTCGTCGGCGATGGCCTTGAGCGGCAGCGCCTTGCCGCCGCGCATCTGTTCGTCGGCGGTGATCAGCGCCACGGCGCCCACGTCAACCAGCCGCTCCTGCAGCGATTTGGCCGAAAATCCGCCGAACACCACCGAATGGGTGGCGCCGATGCGGGCGCAGGCCTGCATGGCGACCACGCCTTCCACGGACATCGGCATGTAGATGACCACGCGGTCGCCCTTCTTGACGCCGAGCGCCTTGAGACCATTCGCAAAACGGCTGACCTTGGCCAGCAGTTCCTTGTAGCTGACGCGGCTCACGGTGCCGTCATCCGCCTCGAAGACGATGGCGATCTTCTCGCCAAGTCCCTGCTCGATATTGCGTTCCAGGCAGTTGTACGAGGCATTGAGCTGGCCGTCCTCGAACCACTTGTAGAACGGCGCGTTGCTTTCGTCGAGCACCTTGGTGAACGGCTTGTCCCAGTGCAGCAGCTCGCGGGCGTGGCGCGCCCAGAACCCCTCGTAGTCGCGCTCGGCTTCGTCGCACAGGGCCTGATAGGCCGCCATGCTGGGAATAGCCGCCGTCTTGGCGAACGACTCAGGGGGTGGGAAAACGCGATGCTCCTGCATCACCGATTCGATGGCCGACATGGCTTGTCTCCTGTTTGGCTTAGGACTGCTTGCTTTTGGCTGGAAGGTACGCCCGGCGGCTTACTTAAACCTGACGGAGTCGCCATGCGCGACGGCGCATGCAGTGCTGCGATGCAGCAAATCAGATCGGAGGGAGGCGGGGGCGCAACCTGGCCACAAGTGCAGCCGGCTCTACTAGGCTAGCACCGGCACGTGCCGCAGCGCAAACCTGTCATCTGGACGATGGGACGCACAAGGTACAATCAGACCCGCCTTTGATTGTCTGATGACATTTACTTCACGTTTGCGCACCCATGTCATACACCCCGCTCCGCCCCATCCCCCGTATCATCTTCGCCTCCCGCTGGCTCCAGCTGCCGCTCTACCTCGGCCTGATCGTCGCGCAGGGCGTCTACGTCTATCACTTCCTGGTCGAAGTCTGGCACCTGCTGTCCCATGTCACCACGTTCGACGAGACCAAGATCATGCTGGTGGTGCTCGGCCTGATCGACGTGGTGATGATCTCCAACCTGCTGATCATGGTGATCGTGGGCGGCTACGAGACCTTTGTCTCGCGCCTGGGCATCGACAATCACCCCGACGAGCCCGAGTGGCTCGACCACGTCAATGCCGGCGTGCTGAAGGTGAAGCTGTCGATGGCGCTGATCGGCATTTCGTCGATCCACCTGCTGAAGACCTTCATCGACGCCGAACAACGCTCTCACCACACCATCATGTGGCAGGTGATCATCCACGTGGCCTTCCTGGCTTCGGCACTGGCCATGGCATGGGTGGACCGCATGGTGTCCCAACCGCACGTGCCGCAGCAGGCGCACTAACGCTCCCCCTCGCACCAGATGGCGCATTCGCCACTTACGGTGCCGCTTTCCTGGTGTCGACGGCTGTATGCATTCCCGCAGCCGGCGCCGCCACGGTGTATCATCCCGGGCTGTGTTTCACCGCTGCCCTCCCCCACAAAAATGACCGTCATCAAGCAAGAAGACCTCATCCAGAGCGTCGCCGACTCGCTGCAGTACATCAGCTATTACCACCCGATGGACTACATCACCAGCCTGGGCCGTGCCTATGAGTTGGAGCAGAGTCCGGCCGCCAAGGACGCGATTGCGCAGATCCTGACCAACAGCCGCATGTGCGCCGAAGGCAAGCGTCCGCTGTGCCAGGACACCGGCATCGTCACGATCTTCGTCAAGGTGGGCATGGACGTGCGCTGGGATGGCGCCACGATGGGCCTGTCGGACATGATCAACGAAGGCGTGCGTCGCGGTTACACGCACCCGGACAACGTGCTGCGCGCGTCGATCGTGAGCCCGCCCGAAGGCGCCCGCAAGAACACCAAGGACAACACGCCGGCCGTGATCCACTACGAGGTGGTGCCGGGCAACACCGTGGACATCCAGGTCGCGGCCAAGGGCGGCGGCTCCGAGAACAAGTCGAAGTTCGTGATGCTGAACCCGTCCGATTCCATCGTCGACTGGGTCCTGAAGACCGTGCCGACCATGGGCGCCGGCTGGTGCCCGCCCGGCATGCTGGGCATCGGCATCGGCGGCACGGCCGAGAAGGCCATGCTGATGGCCAAGGAATCGCTGATGGAGTCCATCGATATCCAGGACATCATCGCCCGCGGCCCGCAGGACTGGGTCGAGGAAATGCGCGTGGAACTGTACGAAAAGGTCAACGCGCTCGGCATTGGCGCGCAGGGCCTGGGCGGCCTGGCCACCGTGCTCGACGTCAAGATCATGGCTACCCCGACCCACGCGGCTTCCAAGCCCGTGGCGATGATCCCGAACTGCGCGGCCACGCGCCACGTGCACTTCACGCTGGACGGCAGCGGCCCGGCCAAGCTGGAAGCCCCGGACCTGTCGGCCTGGCCGCAGGTCGAATGGGCGCCGAATGCCGAGACATCGAAGAGCGTGGACCTGAACACGCTGACGCCCGAGGAAGTCGCTTCGTGGAAGCCCGGCCAGACGCTGCTGCTGAACGGCAAGATGCTGACCGGCCGCGACGCT
>Ga0160446_100729_pt1 | contig 10635 bp, 8 predicted proteins | sample HID1973I_E1MG_FD_108200 | JGI IMG/M metagenome (GOLD analysis project Ga0160446, IMG submission 108200) | Enriched mosquito-associated microbial communities from UW Madison campus, WI, USA - HID1973I_E1 MG | ecosystem: Host-associated > Arthropoda: Insects > Digestive system > Unclassified ... | reverse complement strand
TGTCCCTCGCGCGCCTCGTCGGGCATCGCCATCTCGGCCCGCACGCCGAGGAGGCGGATCGGCCGGCCGGGCTCGATCTTGGCCACGAGCTCCATCGCTCGCGCGATCACCGTGTCGCGGTCGAACGTCGTGACGACCTTCTTGGTGAACGTCTTGGTGAGGAACGGCGCGTAGCGCACCTTGAGCCCGAGGCCGACGACCGGCCGCTCGTCGGCGGCGACCTCGGCCAGCACCTCATCGAGCAGGCGCCGAGCCTCGCGCTCGATGTCGGCGCGGTCCACGATGTCGGTCTGGAACGTCGTCTCCTTGCTGTGGCCCCGCGCCACCCACGGAGTGTCGTCGACGACGGACGAGCCGTCGCCGCGGCCCAGCTGCCGATACCAGAGGCCCATCTTCGGGCCGAACTCCGCGATGAGCGCGGCCTCGTCGCCGCGCGCGAGCTCGGCGACCGAGCGGATGCCGAGCAGGCCGAGCCGCTTCGACACCTTCGAGCCGACGCCCCACAGGTCGGCGACGGGCCGCGCGCCCATCACGTCGAACCAGTTCTCGGCGGTGAGGCGGAAGACGCCGCGAGGCTTGCCGAATCCTGTCGCCACCTTGGCCCGCACCAGCGTGTCGCCGATGCCGACACTGCAGTGCAGGCGCGTCCGCTCCAGCACGGCAGCCTGCAGGCGCTGCGCATACGCCTCGGGATCCTCTGTCAAGACGCCGACGAACGCCTCGTCCCACCCGAGCACCTGCACGACGGCACCCGGTTGGTCGCGCAGCGTCGACATCACCTGCTCGGACGCCGCGAGGTACGTCGGGGCGTCGACGGGCAGGATGACGGCATCCGGGATCTTCCGCGCCGCGATGCGCAGCGGCATGCCCGACCCGACGCCGAACGCGCGCGCTTCGTACGATGCCGTCGACACGACGGCACGCTCGGTGGGGTCGCCGCGACCACCGACGATCACCGGTTTGCCGGCCAGCTCCGGCCGGCGCAGGATCTCGACAGCCGCGATGAACTGGTCGAGGTCGACGTGCAACACCCAGGTGTGCATGCCCCGAGCGTATGCCGCGACCCCGACACGCTCCAGTCCGGTTCTCGGGCCGACGCGGGCGGGACCCGGGAGCCGTCAGTCGAGTGTCGAGATGAGTCGCTCCGCCGCGGCGCGGGCCGTCGCTGTGCCGGTCGCGGCCGAGGCGATGTCGCTCAGGAAGACATTGTGCAGTGCGATGCCCACGACGCCGTAGGCGACCGACGCACACGCGGCGCCGACGGCCTCCGGGTGCTCCGTCGCCAGCAGATCTCCGAGCATGCGATGCGTGCCTCGGTACGCCGACACCAGCAGTTCCGCCAGCATCGGGTCGCTGCGCGAGGCCTCGACGAAGCCCAGCACGACCGCGTTCTCGTTGCCGGGGGAGGCGAACTCGGCGCCGAACAGGTAGTCGAGCGCCGCACCGACGTCGGCGGTGCCCTGCGGGAGGATCGACTCGCCTTCTGCGCCGTCGTAGTAGAAGCGCCGGGCGCTCTCGCGCAGCAGCTCTTCGCGGTTGCCGACGAAATGGCGCACGTGCCCGCGAGACATCCCGGCCTCTTCGGCGATCCGCTCCAGGCTCGCGCCGGTGATGCCGTGCGCGGCGATCGTGCGGGTCGTCGCATCGACGATCTGACGGACGCGCTCTTCGGCGACGGACGGTCGGGCCATCGGAACCTCCTCCTCGCACCCTAGCGGCACGCGTGTCTCAGTTTATTGTCTAGTCGGACTTGACTAACAACGTGGAACTGTCTACCGTGACTCTCACCCGCCCGAAGAGGAGTCATCGCATGCCGCAGATCGTGCACGTCGGCCCTGCCACGGTCAGCCCCGCCGCCCGCGAAGAGCGCGTGCGCATGCGCGACGGCGTGCGGCTCGCGACGGACGTATACCTGCCCGGCGCCCCGGTGTCGCCCGACGCCACGCCCGGCGACACGGTCCTCATCCGGCTGCCGTACGACAAGAGCGGCGAGTACACCTTCATCCCGCTCGTCGCGGAGTACTTCACCGCGCGCGGCTACCGTGTCGTCGCGCAGGACGTGCGGGGCAAGTTCCGCTCCGAAGGGCAGCCGCTGCTGTTCGTCAACGAGGCCGACGACGGCTACGACACGATCGAGTGGATCACTCGTCAGGCGTGGTCCAACGGCCGCGTCGCGATGTGGGGTGACAGCTACTACGGCTTCACGCAGTGGGCCGCCGTCGCGTCGCAGCATCCCGCGCTCAAGGCCATCGCCCCGCGTGTGACCGGGACGATGCTGGGCGAGCCCGTGCGGCCGGTGCCGGGGGAGCGCACCCGCGCCGTCGAGTGGGCGATCACCTACCTCTATCCGCTCACGTACTTCCACTCGCAGGACGCCTACTTCTGGGACCTCGACCCGCACCGCCGACCGTTCAGCGCCCAGGCCGAAGACGTGCTCGCCCAGCTCGGCGCCCGCTCGATCTCGTACGACCAGTGGTACCCCCGGGCCGTCCACCTTCCGCGGTTCCCGCTCGCAGCCCCGTTCGACGCCCGGCCGGTGCCGACGCTGCACACGATCGGCTGGTGGGACAACTGTGCGCCGCTGTCGTGGACCGACGTCGCCGAGATCGAGCGGCGCCCGGCGTGGGCGCTGAACCACTTCCTGCGCATCGAGTCGATGGACCACGAGTCGTACTACTTCGACGACCCCGAGACGGCGCGGGTGGAGGAGCGCGGCCACGCGCAGATCCGGGCCGAACTGCCGCGGATGCTGCAGCCCGCCGTCGACTTCTTCGAAGTGTTCGTACGGGGGCGCGGCCGCCACGGCGACATCCCGCGCGTCAGCTGGAACCTCGCCGGGACGCCCGGCATGCGGTCGGAGGACTCGTGGCCGCCGCGAGGGGCGACCTCCAAGACGCTGTACGCGACGGCAGACGGCGAGCTCTCGCCGGATGCTCCCGCCGAGGCCGTCGCCGAATGGGCGCACGACCCCGCCGACCTCGTCCCCTCCAGCGTGCCGAACGCGTTCGCGTTCCTGCTGCACCGGCCCAACGAAGCGCCGATCGGGGAACGGCCGGACGTGCTGACCTTCACGACCGACGCGTTCGCGCGCGACGTCGACCTCGCGGGGCCGGCGCGGGTCGCGGCATCCATCTCATCCGACGGGCCGGTGATGGATTTCTTCGCGCGACTGCTCGACGTCGCCCCCGACGGCACGGCCTTGCGGATCGCGCGCGGTCAGGTCCAAGTGACCGAAGCCGGAACGCCGGCGGCGGTCGACGTGGACCTCGGGCACGTCGGCTACCGCGTTCGAGCAGGGCACCGGCTACGACTGCACGTGCACTCGAGCGACTTCCCCGAGTTCCTCCCGCAGCCGGGCACGGGCGAGGAGCCGTGGGGCGCGGCCGCGACCTGCGTCAATCGCCAGCGGATCACGCTCGGCGGCGACGAGCCGCTGCGCGTCATGTTGACCGTCCTGCCCGGCACGACGGCACAGGAGGTGCGGCCGTGAACGAGCCCGTGCTGGAATTCGCGTTCGAGATCCGGGTCGACATCGACCCTCACCTGCGCATCGGCCGCAGCGCCGATGAGGAGCTGACCTTCACCCCCGTCACCGGAGGCACGGTCGCCGGACCGCTCTTTGCCGGGGTGGTGCTGCCGGGTGGCGGCGACTGGGCGGTGGAGCGCTCGGGCACCGCGCAGCTCGAGGCACGATATCTGATGCGTGCGAACGACGGCGCGGTCGTCGACATCCTCAACCGCGGCTACTACCGAGCCTCAGCCGAAGTGATGGCACGCGTCGAGGCGGGCGAGAACGTCCCCGAGCACGAGTACTACTTCCGCACGGCGCCGGTCTTCCAGACGGATGCCGCGCCTCACCGTTGGCTCGCCGAGCACCAGTTCCTCGGACTGGCGCGCGACGAAGACGGCCAGGTGTGCGTCCGGGTCTACGTGGTGCGCTGATGCCCGGAGTTGCTGCGAGGCTGCTCGGCGAGCGCCGCCTGGATGACCTCTCGCAGCTCGGACTCGTCCCACCGGGCGGGATCCTCCATGCCGGCGAAGTACGAACCGCGCACCAGCAGGTACGCGAGTCCCGCCACGTGCTCGGGGTCGGCGTACGCGGCGTTGCGCGCCTCGTCCAGGAGCAGGCGCTGGAACGCGGTGGTCTCGCGTTGCAGCGAAAGACGCAGATCCGGCTCGCGGTCGGCGTTCGCGACGATCTCGAGGATCAGCGCGCGCAGCACGGGCTCATCGGGCCCCGTCGTCAGCGACCACTCGATGACCGCGGCGAAGCGGTCGGCCGTCGCTGCTCGGGCGAGCGATTCGTCGAGGGCGGCCTGCCAGCGGTCGCGACCGTGATCGAGGGCATTGAGGATCAGCGCGGCGCGCGAGGGGAGGTAGTTGGTGACCAGCGTCGTCGACCCGCCCAGCTCCCTCGCGACCGAGCGGATCGTGACGGCGTGCGAGCCGGCGGATCGTGCGACGCGGATCGTGGCGGCGGCGATGTCGGCGAGGCGCTGATCGGCGTCTACCTCTCTGGGCATGCACCCACCCTATTCATGCCCGTAACACAAGTGCAACATTGATGTACAACACTGTTGTATTATCCTGAGGGTGATCGCGGCGACGGTGCCGCGGTGTGTGATCTCCCTCGCCCCACCCGAAAGGAAACGAGATGAGAATCCGAGGCAAGGCCGCCACGGTCATCGCAATAGGAGCAGCGGTCGCGCTGCTCGCGGGCTGCACGGCCCGTGACTCCGACACATCGCCGACCGGCGATACCACGTCCGCTCCGGTCGAACTGGTGGACGTGCTTCCCGCAGCCACCCAGCCGGTCGACGAGGTGACGTGGGCGCTCGTCGAGGGAGAGCCGCGCTCACTCCTGCCGGGAGCGGACTACAACTTCGTCCAGCCGAACCTGTGCGACAGCCTGCTGCGCGTGCAGCCCGACTTCACGGTGGCAGCGGGCATCGCCCAGAGCGCCGACTGGGTGGACCCGGTGACCTTCGTCATCGACATCCGCCCCGGAGTCGCCTTCTGGGACGGGACGCCGGTCACTCCTGATGACGTCGTCTACAGCCTGGAACGGCACCACTCCGACGTGACCTCGGCCTTCTACGGCGCCTTCGTGCTCGTCGCCCCGGAAGGCGGCATCGAGGTGACCGGCGAGAACCAAGTCACCGTCCACTTCGTCGCGCCCGACTCCACCTTCCGCGATGCGCTCGCCGGGGGTGCCGGCGCGGTGCTCAGCAAGGCTGTGAGCCAGGCGCAGGGAGCGGCATTGGGGACCTCGGGCGGTGAGCTGATGTGCGCGGGGCCGTACGAGCTGGAGAGCTGGACCCCCGGCAGCGAGATCGTCACGGTCGCCAACGAGGACTACTGGGACGGCGCCCCGCTGACGAAGAAGATCACGTACAAGTTCATCCCCGACGGCACGACCCTCACGAACGCGCTCCTGGAGGGCGAAGTGGACGGTGCGTTCAACGTCGCGCCGGCCAGTCGCGACGCGTTCGCGTCCTCCGACACGGGTCGTCTCATCGTCGGACCGTCCACCGCATCGTTCTCGTTCGGCCCCACGCGGGACAGCGGAGCGGGCGCCGATCCGAAGATCCGCCAGGCGCTCAGCCTCGCGATCGACCGCGAGCAGTACATCGCCACCGTGCTGCACGGTCTCGGCCAGCTGCAGAGCACGTTCGTCGCGCCGTTCTCGTGGGCCGGGTCCGATGCCGCGGACGTCTACCAAGCGGGCTACGACGCACTCGCGGCTCCCGAGGTCGACCTCGACGCGGCCAAGAAGCTCGTCGCGGACTCCGGCGAGGACACGTCCGTACCGCTGCGCATCGCGATCCCCGCGGGCAACAAGGAGCTCTCGCAGACCGCTGCGATCGTGCAGAGCGCGGCCGAGAAGATCGGTCTGACCGTCGAGATCGACGAACGCCAGGCAGCGGACTTCGCGGCGATCTTCTTGCCCGACCCGGGCCCGCGCGAGAACATCGACTTCGTTGCGACGACCGGATACACCGAGACCCCGGGTGTGCTCGCCTACCCGCAGCTGTTCCTGCTTCCGCCGGACCAGGGCGGCATCTTCAACTGGACCGGCTACGCGAACGCCGACGTCACCGCGGGGCTGCAGGCCGCACGCACCACACCGGATGCGACCGGTGCGGCTCAGGCCTACGTGGCGGCGCAGGAGGTCTTCGCGCCCGACCTGCTGCAGGTGACGCTCGCAGGGTCGTACCACACGACGTTCCTGAGCGACGACCTGACGGGGGTCGTCACCTCGGTGGCCGCCTACTCGAGCCCGTGGGCTCTGCACCTCGGCGGCGAGTGACCGACGCGACCGACCTCGACACGACAGGACGATGATGAACGCCAGCGTGACCCGGCAGCTGCTGGGCAAGCTCGGAGGCTTGCTGCTGACGCTCTTCCTGTCGAGCATCGTGATCTTCTCGGCGGTGCTGCTCACCCCCGGCGACCCGGTCGTCGCCCTCGCCGGGGGTGTGCGGCCGACGCCGGAGATGATCGAGGCGATCACCGTGCAGCACCACCTCGACCAGCCGGTCTGGGTGCAGTACCTGTACTGGATCGGCGGCGTGCTCACCGGCGACCTCGGCACCTCGTTCGTCTACAAGACGCCGGTGGTCGAACTGATCGGCCCGCGCTTCGGCGTCACACTGCTGCTCGTGCTGTACACCCTGGTGCTCATCGTGGTGTTCGGCATCGGATCGGGCATCCTGGCCGCTACGCGCGGTCGCGCGACCGATCGTGCCGTGCTCGTGGCGACCTCGTTCGGGGTCGCACTGCCGACCTTCGTCGTCGCGATTCTGCTGATCTGGGTCTTCGGGCGCGTGCTGGGCTGGTTCCCGGTGTACGGCGCGGGCGAAGGCATCCTCGACAACCTGTATCACCTGACGCTTCCGGCGATCTCGCTGTCGGTCCTCTACATCGCCTACCTCAGTCGCATCACCCGGGGTGCCGTCGTCGGCCAGCTGCACTCCGAGCACGTCGACACCGCTCGCGTGCGCGGCATCCCCCGCGGCCGGATCTTCCGCCGGCACGTGTTCCTCAACGCGTCGCCGCAGATCCTCGCGATCTCGGGTGCGACGGTCGCGGGCCTGTTCGCGGCATCCGCCATCGCCGAGCAGGCGTTCGGCATCGGGGGGCTGGGGTCGCTGCTCACCGAGGCCGCCGCCCGCAAGGACCTTCCCGTCGTGCAGGTGATCTCGCTGCTGCTCGTGATCCTGTTCGTCGTGCTCAATGCGGCGGCCGACGTCGCGATCGCCCTCATCGACCCCGATTCCGTCAAGCCGAGGAGGACCGCATGAGCGTCGCCCAGCTCGCCGGCGGCCGCGTTCCGGCGTTCGCCCGGCGCCTCGCCGTGCGCGACCCGCTGATGATCGCGGCGGGCGTCGTCGCCGTCGGCGTGCTCGCCATGGCGCTGTTCGGCCCGCTGCTCGCGCCGTACGACCCCAACGAGCTCTACGTCGGGCCGATCTCGGGCGCCCCGTCGTCCGCGCACTGGATGGGCACCGACGACCTCGGCCGCGACATCCTGTCGCGGGTGCTCGTCGGCGCCGGTCCGAGTGTGTTCGCGCCTGTCGCCGTCGTGCTCGTCTCATCGCTGCTGGGCTCGATCATCGCGGTCGCATCGGCCTGGTTCGGCGGCTGGGTCGACGCCGTGAGCTCACGGCTGATCGAGGTGATCTTCGCGATCCCGGGGCTCGTGCTGGCGGTGCTCGCGGTCTCGATGTTCGGCAAGGGCCTCGTCGCCCCGATCGTCGCACTGTCGATCGCGTACGTCCCGATCGTGTCGCGACTGGTGCGCGCATCGGCGCGTCAGGAGCTCGGCAAGCCGTACCTCGCGGCGCTGCGGATCCAGGGTGTCGGCTCGTGGGCGATCTGCCTGCGCCACCTCGTGCCCGCCCTGCTGCCGGCCGTGCTGGCGCAGTCGACGGTGGGCTTCGGCTACGCGATGCTCGACCTTGCGGCGATCTCGTTCCTCGGTCTCGGGGCTCAGCCGCCGGCGTCCGACTGGGGTGTCATGATCGCCGCCGGGCAGCCGTCGCTGCTCGTCGGCGCGCCAGAGCAGTCGATGTTCCCGGCGGTCCTCGTCGTGCTCACCGTGCTGGCGGTCAACATCCTCGGTGCCCGCGTCACCGCCTGGGCAGAAGGAGCCGATCGATGACCCCGTACGTCCTCGAGCTCGAGCATGTCTCGATCGCGGCGCCCGCCGCCGACGGCCCGCGCACGATCGTGGAGGATTGCACGCTGCAGGTGCGCGCCGGCGAGGCGCTCGGCCTCGTCGGCGAGTCCGGCTCGGGCAAGACCCTGTCGGTGCGCGCGGTGGCAGGGCTGCTGCCCGACGGGTTCGTCACGGGCGGCGCGATCCGCATCGACGGCGACGACATCTCGACCCTGTCGTCCAGACGCCTGCGCGACATCCGGGCGCGGCGCCTCGGCATGGTGTTCCAGACCCCGCGGGCACATCTGAATCCGCTGCGGACCATCGGCGACTTCATGACCGAGGCGTTGATCTCGGTGGCGGGGGAGAGAGCGGATGCCGCCGACCGGCGCGCGCAGGACCTCCTGGCGGAAGTCGGCATCCCCGACCCTGCGCGTCGCATGCGGCAGCGGCCGGGCGATCTGTCGGGCGGCCTGCTGCAGCGCGTGATGATCGCGGCGACCCTGGCGATGGATCCGCCGATCCTCCTCGCCGACGAGATCACGACGGCACTCGACGTCACGACGCAGGAGGAGGTCATGGCGGTCATCGCCGACCTCCGCCGCCATCGTGACCTCGCGATGCTCTTCATCACGCACGACCTCGCCCTGGCCGGTGCCGTGTGCGACCGCGTCGCCGTCATGCAGCACGGCCGCACGATCGAGACGCTGCCGGCAGCGACCATGCGCCGCGACGCATCGGACCCGTACACGAAACGGCTGCTGTCGGCGTCGCTGTCCGACGAGACCGCCGAGCTCGCCGCGTCCGGCGATCTCGGTACGAGCGGCCTGGCCGGCGAGCCGGTGCTGCGCGTGGCGGACCTGCGCAAGACGTTCTCGGTGCGCTCGCCCCGGGGCGGGCGCGAGGAGTTCGTCGCCGTCGACGGCGTCGGCTTCACGCTGGCCCGAGGCGGTTCGCTCGGCGTCGTCGGCGAGTCGGGGTCGGGCAAGTCCACCACGGCTCGGATCATCTGCGGACTCGAGACCTCCGACGCCGGTGAGGTCGTCGTCAAGGGTGCGGACTGGGCCCGTCCGGCCCGCCGCGCGGCGGACCGCCGAGCCCGTGCCCGCATCGCGCAGATGGTGTTCCAAGACCCCTACCAGTCACTCGACCCCCGGCAGACCGTGCGGCAGTGCCTCGTCGAGGCGGTCGCCGTCCATCGCCGGGGATCGACCCGCGGCGAGCTGGACGCGCGGGTGGACGAGCTGCTGTCGGCGGTGAAGCTCGCCCCGGAGCTCGCCGCGCAGCGGCCGCGCACGCTGTCGGGCGGGCAGCGGCAGCGGGTCGCGATCGCACGCGCTCTGGCCGCCGAGCCCGAGATTCTCGTGCTCGACGAGGCCGTCTCGGCATTGGATGTCACGACCCAGGTCGAGATCCTGACGCTGCTGGACGGCATCCGCCGCGAGGCAGGCGTCGCGCTGCTGATGATCTCGCACGACCTCACGACCGTGCGTCGCCTGTGCGACCACGTCGTCGTCATGAGGTCGGGCGTCATCGTCGAGCAGGGGGCGATCGCCGACGTGCTGGATCACCCTCAGGCCGAGTACACGCGGGAGCTTCTGGACTCGATCCCGCGTACGGGCTGGGTGCCGCGTCGGCGACTGCCGGCGCGGACGTCCGCGCTGCCCACCGTGGCCACGACGACCACCCGCATCATCACCCGAGGAGAGAAATGACAGATCGACCGCTGTGGCAGCTGAGCGCCCGCGAGCTGGCGGAGGCGGTGCGCTCGCGCGCGACCACCGCTCGCGAGGTGATCGACGCCCATCTCGATCGCATCGACGTGGTCAATCCCGTCGTGAACGCGCTGACGGTCGTGTTCCACGATCGCGCGCGCGAGCTCGCCGATCGTGTGGATGCCGCGCGGGACGCCGGAGCAACGATCGGGCCGCTCGCCGGGGTGCCGTTCACCGTGAAGGAGAACATCGACCTCACGTGGTCGGCGACCACGAGCGGCTGGCCGTTCCTCGCGGAGGCCGTGCCCGGCGACGACGCGACCATGGTGCGGCGGCTCCTGGATGCCGGCGCCATCCCCGTCGGCCGCGGCAACATGCCGGACTGGGGTCTGCGGTGGGACACCGACAACGACCTGTTCGGCCGGACCGTCAACCCGTGGGATCCCAGCCGTGTGCCCGGTGGCTCCAGCGGCGGCGACGCTGTCGCCGTCGCGACAGGCATGACCCCGCTGGGTCTCGGCAATGACTACGGCGGCTCGCTTCGGCTGCCCGCCTACGCGGCCGGCGTGTGCGCGCTGCGTCCGTCGTCGGGCAGGGTGCCGGCGCCGATGCTCGACGTGACCGAGCCGGTCTCGCTGTCGCTGCTGTTCTTCGCCGTCAACGGCCCCATCGCTCGCTCCGTGGACGACCTCGACACCGCCTTCGCGCTCATGCACGGCGCCGACGGGGCCGACCCGAGCGCCACCAGCATCCCTCATC
>Ga0160446_100728_pt1 | contig 10641 bp, 8 predicted proteins | sample HID1973I_E1MG_FD_108200 | JGI IMG/M metagenome (GOLD analysis project Ga0160446, IMG submission 108200) | Enriched mosquito-associated microbial communities from UW Madison campus, WI, USA - HID1973I_E1 MG | ecosystem: Host-associated > Arthropoda: Insects > Digestive system > Unclassified ... | reverse complement strand
GACCGGCTCCACCGCGGTGCTCGGCAAGCAGATGAACTCGGGCGCGCGGCTGTATTTCGACTACATCAACCAGCAAGGCGGCGTGTTCGGCCGCAAGATCGAACTCAAGGCGCTGGACGATGCCTACGAGCCGGACGATGCCATCAAGAACACCAAAAAGCTGATCGAGGAAGACCGCGTCTTCGCGCTGTTCGGCTACGTGGGCACGCCGACCAGCCAGGCCGCCGTGCCACTGGCCAACCAGGCGCGCGTGCCGTTCTTCGCCCCGTTCACGGGCGCCCAGTCGCTGCGCGACCCGCGCAGCCGCTACGTCTTCCACGTGCGCGCCGGCTACGACGAGGAAACTTCCGCCATCGTGCGCCAGATCCGCACCACGGGCCTGAAGCGCGTGGCCGTGGTCTATAACGACGACGCCTACGGCAAGGCCGGCATCGCCGGGGTGGAGCAGGCGATCAAGTCGCTCCCGGCCGACAGCGGCGTGAAGCTGGTCGCCCAGGAGTCGGTGATCCGCAACACGGTGGAGATCGGCGACGCGATGCAGGGCGCCATGAAGGCCAGCCCGGACGCCATCGTGCTGATCAGCGCCTACCGCACCGTGGGCGCGTTCGTAAAGGAAGCGCTGCGGCGCGGCTATAGCGGCCAGTTCTATAACGTGTCCTTCGTCGGCACCCAGGCGCTGGCCAAGGAAGTGGGCCCGCTGGGCAGCGGCGTGATCATCTCGCAGGTGATGCCGCACCCGGGCAACGCCACGCTGCCGGTGGTGCGCGAGTACCTGCGCCTGCTGCAGGCGTCCGGCAAGCAGAACGACTTCGACTACGCCAGTATCGAGGGCTTCATCGCCGCCAAGGCGTTCGTGGAAGGGCTGCGCCGCACCGGGCGCGAGGTCACGCGCGAGAAGTTCATCACCGCCGTGGAAAGCATGCGCAACGTGGATCTGGGCGGCTTCATCGTCCAGTACGGGCCAGAGAACCACGTGGGATCGAAATTCGTCGAAATGACGATCATCAACTCGCGCGGCGTGGTGATTCGCTGACGCACCTGTGGCGCCCCTCCTAGGGCGGAGGGGCCCCTTTCAAGCCATATCGTTCAGATGGCACGCCGAGAAGCGTAGCGGCGCGATCTCCTTCAGCATCGGCTGTTCCTCCCGGCAGCGCGGCATCGCGTGCGGGCAGCGCGGGTGGAAGTGGCAGCCCAGCGGCGGGTTCAGCGGCGACGGGATCTCGCCCCGGATCGCCACATAGGTCTTCTTGCCCACTTCTAGCTTGGGCGCCTCGGCCAGCAGCGCCTGCGTGTACGGGTGGTTCGGCGCCGCGAACACGTCCTCGGTGGGCGCCGACTCCACCACCCTCCCCAGATACATGATCACCACGCGGTCGCTGATGTGCTTGACCACGCCCAGGTCATGGCTGATGAACAGGTAGGTCAGGTTCAGGTCTTCCCGCAGGCGCATGAACAGGTTCAGGACCTGGGCCTGGATCGAGACATCGAGCGCCGCCACCGATTCGTCGCAGACCAGGAACTCCGGCTTCACGGCCAAGGCCCGGGCGATGCCGATGCGCGCCCGCTGTCCGCCCGAGAACTGGTGCGGGAAGCGGCGCAGCACGGTGGGATCCATGCCCACGCGTACGAGCATGTCTTCCACATAGGTCTTCTGGGCGCCCTTCTCGACCATGCCGTGCACCACGGGTGCCTCGCCGACGATATCGAGCACGCGCAGCCGGGGGTTCAGGGACGCGTACGGGTCCTGGAAGATCATCTGGATGGCGAGCTGCTTCTCGCGGCGCTTGTCGGGCGGCAGGCGGTCCAGATCCACGCCGCGCCAGAACCGTTCACCCTCGGTCAGCGTATGGAGCCCCACGGCCATCCGGCCCAGCGTGGACTTGCCGCAGCCCGACTCGCCCACCAGCCCCACCACCTCGCCCGCGCGGATCGCCAGGTCCACGCGATCTACGGCGTGCACTACCTCGACGCGCTGCTTCGCGCCGAAGACATTGGCGATCTTGGCCGCCACGTCGAGCGTCTTGACGAAGCGCTTGGACACCGCGCGCAGCTCCAGCAGCGGCGCGGGAGGCGTCGCGGGCTCGGTCGGCGTGATGTTGGCGGCACTCGCCGGAGTATCGATCACGGATTGGCTCATGCGGCCTCCTGCTGGGCAAGTACCGGGTGGAAGCAGCGCAGCTCCCGGCCGTCTGGCGAGGTGCCGAGCGGCGGTTCGGTCTTGCAGATGTCGGTCGCGTAGGGGCAGCGCTCGCGGAACGAGCAGCCGCCGGGCAGATTCAGCAGCGATGGCGTCATCCCCGGAATCTGCCGCAGCGGCGTGCCGCGCGGGTTGCGCGACGGCGCCGAGCCGATCAGCCCGTGCGTGTACGGGTGCTCGGGATGCTCCAGCACCTGGCGCACATCGCCCGATTCCACGATTTTCCCGGCGTACATCACGCAGACCTTGTCCGCGAGCCCGGCCACCACGGACAGGTCGTGCGTGATCCAGATCAGCGCGGTGCCCGATTCCCGGCACAGCGTCTGCATCTCATAGAGGATCTGGCCCTGGATGGTCACGTCCAGCGCCGTGGTCGGCTCATCGGCAATGATCAGGTCCGGCTTGTTGAGCAGCGCGATGGCAATCGCCACGCGCTGGCGCATGCCGCCCGAGAACTGATGCGGGTAGGCGGTCAGGCGCTCGTCCGGCGAGGGAATGCCGACCCGGGCCAGCGCGTTGCGCGCCCGCTCGCGGGCGGCCGGCTTGCTGACGTTGTCGTGCGCGCGCACGGCCTCGATCATCTGGGTGTCGATGCGCAGGACCGGGTTCAGCGTCATCATCGGGTCCTGGAAAATCATTGCGATGCGGTTACCGCGCACGTCGCGCTGCTGGGCGGGGGTGAGCGCGCGGAGGTCGCGCGTCACGCCGTCGCGGCTGGTCAGCGCGATCCGGCCGTCGACGACTTTGCCGGGCGCATCGATCAGGCCCATGATCGAATAGCCGGTCATCGACTTGCCCGAGCCGGACTCCCCGACCAGGCCCATGATCTCGCCGCGGTTGACCGAGAACGACACGTCGTCCACGGCCTTGGCCACGCCGGCGCGCGTGAAGAACTGCGTTTTCAGGTGTTCGACCACCAGGGTAGGTTGGCTCATGCGCGCTCCTGGGCGGTCATTGCGTTTGCAGGCGCGGGTTCAGCACGTCGCGCAACTGGTCGGCCACGAGGTTCATCGACACGATGGTCACCACCAGCGCGATCCCCGGGAAGAAGCTGATCCAGTACTTGCCGGACAGCATGTACTGCTGGCCGTTCGAAATCAGCGAGCCGAGCGACGGCTCCGTGACCGGCACGCCGAGCCCGAGGAACGACAGCGTGGCCTCCAGCGTGATGGCCGATGCCACCTGCAGCGCGGCGATCACGATCAGCGGCGGCAGGCAGTTCGGCAGCAGGTGGCGGAACATGATGCGCCCCGGCGGCAGGCCCAGGCACGTGGCGGCCTCGATGTACTCCTTGCGCCGCTCCACCAGCGCCGCGCTGCGGGTGGTGCGCGCGTAGTAGGCCCATTGCACCGCCACCAGGGCGATAACGATGTTGCCGAGGCCCGGCCGCAGGAAGGCCAGCAGGATCAGCGCCAGCAGAATCGGCGGAAACGAGAGCTGGAGATCGGCCACGCGCATGATCAGCGCCTCGATGCGGCCACCGAGGAAGCCGGCCAGCAGGCCGAGCGTCGCCCCCAGCAGCAGCGCGATCACCGTGCTGAGCACCCCCACGCCGATGCTGATGCGCAGGCCGTACATCACGGCGGAGAGGATGTCGCGCCCCTGCTCATCCGAGCCCAGCAGGAAGGTCAGGCCGCTGCCGGCCTGTTCGCCCGGGGCCATGCGCGCATCGAGCACATCCAGCGTGGCCAGGTCGTAGGGATTCTGCGGCGCCAGCCATGGCGCGAAGATTGCAATCAGGATGATGAGGCCGAGCGTCACCAGCCCCAGCACGGCCAGCTTGCTCTCCAGGAACTGCCGGGCGAAGCGGCGGAACGGCGTCTGCTCCTTCGCCGGCACGGCCGGGATCGCGACTTCCTTGGTTGGGTTCGGTACGGTGCTCGCGCTCATGGCTCAGCCCTTGTTGTCGGCAATGCGCACGCGCGGATCGAGCATGCTGTAGACGATGTCCACCACGAGGTTGATCAGGATGAACAGCGTCACGATCACCATCAGGTAGGCCACGATCACCGGGCGGTCCAGCAACTGGATCGAGTCGATGATGAGCTTGCCCATGCCGGGCCAGGCGAAGATCGACTCGGTCACGATGGCGAACGCGATGATCGAGCCGAACTGGAGCGCGATCACGGTCACGATCGGGATCAGAATATTCTTAAGAACGTGCACCCCGACGATGCGGGAGTTCGACAAGCCCTTGGCCCGGGCGAACTTCACGTAGTCCTGCAGCATGGCCTCCTGCGTGCCGGCGCGCGTGAGCCGGATCACCATGGCGATGTTCAGCAGCGACAGCGTGACCGCCGGCAGGATCAGGTGGCGGATGCCGTCCACGGTCAGGAAGCTGAGCGGGATGCCCAGCACCCGCACGGTCTCGCCCCGGCCATTCGACGGCAGCCAGCCAAGCTGCACCGCGAACACCATGATCAGCATCAGGCCGACCCAGAACGTGGGCAGCGAGAAGCCCAGGATCGATATCGTCATGATCGACTTGCCGGCCACGCCGGTGGGCCGGAGCCCGGCCCAGAGACCTAGCGGAATGCCGAGAACGATGGCCAGCAGGATGGCCGTGACGGCCAGTTCCATGGTCGCCGGCATGCGCTCGAAGATCAGCTTCAGTGCGGGCGTGCCATGGGCGAACGACGTGCCGAGGTTGCCGTGCAGCGCGTTCTGCAGAAAGATCCTGTACTGTTCCCAGAGCGGCTTGTCCAGCCCGAGCGCGGCGATGGTGCGCTTGATGTCCTCCTGGTCCGCCTGCGGACTGATGAGGATGTCGACCGGGTTGCCGATCGCAAAAACGCCAAGAAAGACGAGCAGCGACATGACGAGGAGCACGACCACGCTCTGCATCAGGCGCCGGATGATGAAAACCAGCATGGTGGAGACACTATCCTTTCGCCGGCAACGGTCCCCAGGTCAGGGACCGTTGCACGACGGCATCCGCTGCTAGCTTAGTGCAGCCGATTGACCCCAGCCGACTTATTGCGGCTTGAAGTTATGCGCATAAGTGCGCTCGTCGGTACGCGGTACGTAGGTGATGCCCTTCTGCGTGGCCCACGTGGTGACTTGCTGGTGGATCGGGATGATGCCGCCGTCGTTGATGGCGATGGCCGTGGCTTCCTGCAGCAGCTTCGACCGTTCAGCGTCTTCCACCGTGGCCAGCGCCTTCTCTAGTACGACGTCCATTTTTGGATTGCAGTACTCGCCCCAGTTGGTCGTGCCGAAGCCCTTCTTCGAGTCCTCGCAGGCGAGCAGCGCACGCAGCGGCGAGCTGACCTCGCCGGTCTGGGCGCCCCATCCGAGCAGGCCGAACGACCACTCGTGCTTGATACCCTTCGACGAATAGGTGGCCATCGGCATGCCTTCCACCTTGGTGGCGATGCCAATCCGCGTCAGGTTCTGGGCGATGGTCTGGGCAATCTTCTCATCGTTCACGTAACGGTTATTCGGCGTGTGCAGCGTGACGCCGAAGCCGTTGGGGTAGCCCGCCTCCGCGAGCAGCTTCTTGGCGCCCTCGGGATCGTATTTCACCGTCTTCAGGGCCGGGTTGTAGCCGAACAGCGTGGGCGGCACGAGGTTGTTGGTCGGCTCGGAAAGCCCTTCCATCAGCCGGTCCTTGATGCCCTGCCGGTTGATGGCCATGCTGATGGCGTTCCGCACGCGCGCATCCTTGAGCGGATTCTTATCCATCGGCTGGCCGTCCTTGGTGGTGACGTACGGCGACTTGTCGCGCTTGGCATCGAAAAACAGGTAGATCACGCGGTGCGAGATCTTGCTGAAGAACGACAGCTTCGGGTCCTGGCGCACCTTGGGCAGGTCCGGCGTCGGCACGTTCTCGATGGCCTGCACGTCACCGGACAGCAGCGCGGCGAGGCGCGTGGCCGGGTTCGGGATGAAGCGCAGCGTGACCTTGTCCCAGGCCGGCTTCGGGCCCCAGTAGTCGGGGTTCTTGACCAGTTCGACCCGGTCGTCGCGGGCGTAGCTCACGAACTTGAACGGCCCGGTGCCGACCATGCCCTTGCCCTGCGCGAAGTCGTCGGACGTCAGGCCCTGCGTGGCCTTCTTCTGCACCATGAAGATCGACGTCAGGTCGTTCAGCATCAACGGATACGGCTGGTTGGTGGTCAGCTGGAGCGTGTACTTGTCGATCACCTTCTTGTTGATGATCGCCTTGGTATAGACGTCGAACTTGCCCGGGCTGTTCAGGATCGTGGCGGGGCGGTCGAGCGACCAGACCACGTCCTCGGTCGTCAGCTCGGTGCCGTCATGCCACTTCACGCCCTTGCGGATCTTGAATTCCCACGTGAGGTTGTTCACGAGCTTCCAGGACTCGGCCAGGCCCGGAATGATGCGGCTGTCCGGGTCGAGCTTCACCAGGGAGTCGAACACGTGTTCGGACACGTTGATGTTCGAGAACAGGTTATAGAAATGCGGATCCATCGAGGTCGGCGGCGAACTCATGGCGATCTTCAGGTCGACCGCCTGGGCGGGCGCGGCCAGGCCGAGGCCGAGGGCGCTCGCCAGCAGCACGGCGGCGGCGGTATTGCCGACCCTCTTGCTCATGGCGATCTTGACCTTGTTGACAGTGCGAAGGGACATCGCGCGTTTCTCCCTGTGGGAAGTCTGAAATGACAATAAGGAGCAGTCGTCGCCTGCGCAATAAGAAATCGCCGCATTTTGGTGCGGTCCATTCTGCATCGCGGATCCGGGCGCGACCGGCCAGGCACTTCAAGCATGAACTGTTCCAGCAGTGGAACGGCAGCGCCATGCGGGGAAACCCACCCGGCGAGGGGTGCGCGGGCGCGCGAGGTGCTGTGCTGCAGTGCGCCAAGTCGGGGCGCCAAGGTCCGTCTTTGGCGCTTTGCAGGCAGACAGGTATGATCGGGGTATCCCACTGCCCGGTACGGCACCATGAAGCTCATCCCAGAAATCCTCCAGGCGCAAGCCGAAATCCGCACCCTCCGCCGCGACATCCACGCCCATCCCGAACTCTGCTTCGAAGAACAGCGCACCGCTGATCTGGTCGCAAAAAGCTTGGAATCGTGGGGCATCGAGGTCCATCGCGGGCTTGGCACGACGGGGCTCGTCGGCGTGATCCGCAACGGCAACAGCGGCCGTTCGATTGGCCTGCGTGCCGACATGGACGCACTGCCACTGCAGGAAGCCAATACCTTCGGCCATCGCTCGCAGCACGACGGCAAGATGCACGCTTGCGGCCATGACGGCCATACGGCGATGCTGCTTGGCGCGGCGCGCTACCTCGCCGAGCACCGTAATTTCGACGGTACCGTCAACCTGATCTTCCAGCCGGCCGAAGAGGGCGGCGGCGGCGCGCGCGAGATGATCAAGGACGGGCTGTTCAAGCGTTTTCCGTGCGATGCCGTCTTCGGCATGCACAACTGGCCGGGCATGCCGGTGGGCTCGTTCGGCACCACGGCCGGGCCGCTGATGGCATCGAGCAATGAATTCCGCATCGTCGTGAAGGGCAAGGGCGCCCACGCGGCCATGCCGCACAACGGCTTCGACCCAGTCTTCACCGGCACGCAGATCGTCTCGGCGCTGCAGGGCATCATCACGCGCAACAAGCGGCCGATCGACACGGCCGTGATCTCCGTGACCCAGTTCCACGCCGGCGATGCCACCAACATCGTGCCGGATCAGGCATGGATCGGCGGCACGGTGCGGACGTTCACGGTGCCGGTGCTCGACCTGATCGAGCGGCGCATGGAAGAGGTATCGCGCGCGGTGGCGTCGGCGTTCGACTGCACCATCGAATTCGAATTCCGCCGCAACTACCCGCCGACGATCAACAGCGCCGCCGAGGCGGAGTTCGCGGTGGGCGTGGCCAGCGAGGTGGTGGGCGCGGACCATGTGGACGGCAACGTCGAGCCGACCATGGGCGCCGAGGACTTCTCGTTCATGCTCCAGGAAAAGCCGGGCTGCTACCTGTTCATCGGCAATGGCGAGGGCACGCACCGCGAGGCCGGCCACGGCATGGGACCGTGCATGCTGCACAACCCCAGCTACGACTTCAACGACGAGCTGCTGCCGGTGGGCTCGACGTTCTTCGTGAAACTCGTGGAGAAGTGGCTCGCTGCCGCCTAAGTTTGGCGTTGATTGCGGGCAGCTTTTCAGAATCCGCTCATAGGAAAGGCCGGCGATGACGCATACGCTGTTGGACGACAACACGGCGGAAGGCTTCGCCCGGGTGGCGCTGGACAACATCGTCCGTCCCTATCCGTACAAGCTCGACCACCTGATGGCGCGTGCCGGCGATCTCACCGAGCCGGCGGTGGCGCATCCGGTCTTCTATGGCAGCTACGACTGGCATTCGTCGGTCCATATGCATTGGCTGCTGGTGCGACTGCTGGCGACGCGCCCGGACCTGCCGATCGCGCCGCAGATCCGGCAGACGCTCGACGCGCAACTTCGCCCTGAGGCATTGGCGACGGAGTTGGCGTACTTCGAGCGTCCGGGCTCGCGCACGTTCGAGCGGCCGTACGGCTGGGCTTGGGTGCTGCGCCTCCAGTCGGAACTGACGCTGCTGGGCGCAGACGACCCACAGGCAGCGCAATGGGCAGCAGCTTGTGCGCCCCTGGCCGACCACCTCGCGCTGCGTCTGATCGAATCCATCGAAATCGCCGATTTCCCGGTGCGGACCGGCACCCATTTCAACAGCGCGTTTGCGCTCGTGATGGCGCTGCATTTCGCGCGTAGCACGCAGCATCTGGCGCTGCGCAAGGCCATTGTCCGGCGCGCGCACCGCTGGTTCGGACATGATCAACGGTATCCCGCCCGCTACGAGCCGGGCGGCGACGAGTTCCTGTCAGGTGGATTGATCGAAGCGGTCCTGATGCAGCAAGTGACCGACGACGACTGCTCGTTCGGGGACTGGTGGGAGATGTTCTCGCCAGGGCAGGCCGAGTTGGCGACCTGGCTGACGCCGGTGACGGTGGCGGATCGCACGGACCCGAAGATGTCGCACCTGGACGGCCTGAACCTGTCCCGTGCATCGTGCTGGCGGCTGCTGGGGCCCGCCCTGCCCCCGACGATCCAGCCGCTGGCGGTGCGGGCGTGGTCCGACCACCTCGAGGCGTCACTGCCGCAGGCGGTGGGCGGCCACTACGTCGCCACCCATTGGCTGGCGACGTTCGCCCTGCTCGCGCTCGAGGACACGGCGCCAAGCCAGGCCTCCGCCTGCTCACTCGACCAGGACTAGTCCCCGGTCAATCGAGGACGATGTCCCCGTACCAGGACTCCGCGCGGCTCTTGGTATTGTCGGTATCGGTCATCAGCCCCACGGCGATGACCTTGCCGGGATCGGTCCCGAACGCCTTGCGGTAGTCCGCGCGCAGATCGCGCTCATGGCAGCGCCAGCTATTGGCGTGGCGCGTGCCCGAATCGACCACGATCATGCGGACGCGATCCGTATGGGGGTTGTTCAACACCGCGCCGGCGGGACGGCGACCGCCCCAGATGTACATCAGCGTGGCGTAAGGCATCTCACGGCCCGTGGTGATGCGGGCCATTTCGTACATGAGCTGGTCGCGCAGCGACAGCTTGGCCGTATCGCCATCAAAGGCGACGAAGATGCGCAAAGGCGCGTCTTCCCGCTGGCCCATCGCGTTGTCGGCGCTACGGATCACGTCGCGCGTCTTCCACATCCAGCGAAGCATGCCGGGGTCGCGCTGCGTCAGTGGCACATAGAGCCCCGATGCGGAACTGTCGGCCTGGGCATGCAGCACCAGGCGCTGATCCACTTCGGTCAGCGTGTAGCGTGTGGGGGTCTTGTTGCGGTTGATCGTCCACGGCTGCCAGCCCGCAGGAAGATTTGCGAGCGACGCGGACGCTGAAAATGGAGGGAGTTCGGGCAATGCCACGGGCGCGGCAGCACTGCCTTCGCCTTCGCCTTCGGAGTCGCCGCCAGCCTCAGCATCGGCATTCCGCTGCGTGGCCAGCACGGTCGCGATATTCGCCGCCTCCAGCGCATCGACGTGAACAGCCGACTTCATGCCGGCTTTAGCCGCGAATGTCTTGCAATCCACTTCGGCCACTGGGACCATTTTCGTCGGATCGAAGGGAGGATTTCCCCCGCTCGATGCACATCCCGCCAACAACAACACGCCTGCCATGCTGGCAAGCGCGGGCCATAACTTCGTGGCCGCCATGTAACCCCCTAAACCCAATTTCTCGTCGCTGCTTCGCGCCTAGACCCGGCGCTTGTAGGAAACATAACAGAACGAAATCCGCGCCGGAATACTCCGGTACCCTGAATACAACAGCGATACGACGCTGAAATGACGAGGGCTTCGCGGCGCGAACGAAATCGTCGCCGCAAAAGCAAAACCCCCAGCCTTTTGGGGCTGGGGGTTCTGGGTATAAGAGCCTGGCGATGACCTACTTTCACACGGGTAGTCCGCACTATCATCGGCGCAAAGTCGTTTCACGGT
>Ga0160446_100727_pt1 | contig 10648 bp, 9 predicted proteins | sample HID1973I_E1MG_FD_108200 | JGI IMG/M metagenome (GOLD analysis project Ga0160446, IMG submission 108200) | Enriched mosquito-associated microbial communities from UW Madison campus, WI, USA - HID1973I_E1 MG | ecosystem: Host-associated > Arthropoda: Insects > Digestive system > Unclassified ... | reverse complement strand
TGCTTCGACTCGTCCCTCGCTCAGCACGAGTGCTTCGACTCGTCCCTCGCTCAGCACGAGTGCTCATATTCGTCCCTCGCTCGGCACGGATGCCGGATCCCTGTTCGAGGTCGATGAGGTAGCGCTTGATGTCGGGGCGGCCGCCGTACTCGCCCAGCGACCCGTCGGCGCGCACCACGCGATGCACCGGGACGACGACCGAGAACGGGGTGGTGGCGCACGCGGTGCCCACGGCGCGCGCGGCCCGTTCCACGCCCGCGGCGATCGCGACCTCGCCGTAGCCCGCGGTCTCGCCGTAGGGGATCTCGCACACGGCCTGCAGGGCGGCCCGCGTGAAGCCCCGCACGAGGCTCCAGTCCAGGGGCAGGTCGAAGTCGCGGCGCGTGCCGTCGAAGTATTCGTCGAGCTGTGACGTGGCGGCCTCGAGGGGATCGGGCTCGGCACCCGCGGCGGGCCGGGTGGCGGCATCCGCGTGATCATCGGGGACGGGGACGATGCGCAGCTTCAGCGAGACGCGCTCGATCTCGTTCTCGAGCGGGCCGTCGAAGGGGTGCAGTGTCACGATGCCGTCATCGGTGACGACGATGAGGATGTCGCCGATGGGCGACGGGTGGACGCGGTAGCGGGGCGGATCCGTCGTGGTCATGCGACCATCCTGGCGCGGGCGGCCGACGCCGCGGCCGGCGGATGCGCGAACTGTGGGAAGCAGCCGATCGGCCCGTCGGGAGGGCTTGCTGGGGAGGAGGGGAGCTCGGCAGCCCGTCCAATACCGCGAAACTCAGGTCCATTGCAAGTACCCCGTGTGTGCTCCGCTTAGGGTGGCTCGTGTGTGGCGAGCAGAGCGGAGCGCCGTGTTGGGCGCAGAGGATGCCGAACGCGGGTCGATCGTGACCCCCGGCGACCTCGGACTCGCCGAACCCGATGTCACGGTCGTGCACGTCGCGGAACCCGAGCGCGATCGACTGCGGCTGCAGTCCGCCGCACTGGGCGGTCGCTCGACGCTGCAGCACTTCGTCGACGGGCAGGACGCGGCGATCGAGATCACCAAGGCGCACCCGGGCAGCCTGCCGCAGTTCATCACCGGCCGGTCCACGCTGCTGTCCAACCTGTTCCGCGACGAGGTCGCCCTGCGCGGTGCCCGCCTGGCCGCCGAGCGCATCACCTCCAAGGACCTCGAGCTGCGCACGACCCGCGGCCTCGACACCGTCCGTCTCGCCGTCGGCCTTGCCAACTGGCGCATCGGAGGCCTCGTCTGCAGCGCCCCGGTGCTGCTGCGTCCGCTGGCGATCCGCCGTCACCACGGCGACTTCGAACTCAAGCTGCACGGCACCTTCTCGGTCAACCCGGAGCTCGTGCGGGCGATGCGGCGGCACTTCGGCATCGCGATCGACGCCGGCGGCCTCGCCGCCCTCGCGTACGAGGGCGGCCTGTTCAAACCGCAGCCGGTCATCGACCATCTGCGGGCGCTCACCGCGTCGATCGACAGCTACGCCGTCAAGCCGCGCCTCCTCGTGTCGAGCTTCGCCGACGTGGGCGGACGCATGGCGGCGGATGCCTCCGACCTCGACCACCCCGTGCTCAACGCGCTGGCCGGCCACGTCTCGGACCGCGAGTCGCTCACGATCCGCCGCGACGGACCCGTGCCGACCAGCCCCGACCACCGTCCTCCGGCGTCGGACACGCTGCTGCTGGACGCGGACTCCGAGCAGGAGCGGGTACTGGCGCGCATCGCCGACGGCCAGTCGCTCGTGGTGCACACGCTGCCGGGCACCGGCGGCACCCAGACCGTGATCAACACGATCGGCCAGCTCGTGCGCGCGGGCAAGAGCGTGCTCGTGGTGAGCGCACGACGCTCGACGCTGGACGGCGTGCGGCATCGCCTCGCCGGCATCGGGCTGCCCGGGCTGGCGGTGTCGCCGGACCGGCTGCAGCGCGACCTCATCCGTGCGATCGGCCGCAACGAGAAAGCTGATGCTCCCAAGGTCGCCGACATCGATGACGCGCTCGTGCGCCTGCGTGGCGTACTCGGCGACTACCGTGCCGCCGTGACCGACCGGCATCCCTCGTTGGGCGTCTCGGTAGTCGACATCCTCCGCGCGCTCGCGACCCTGGCCGATTCGGGTGCGGCGCCGGCGACCGAGGCCCGCTTCGACGAGGACGCCCTCGAGAGCCTCGCGACGACCCGCCCGGAGGCGGCGGCGAAGCTCGCCGCGGCCGCGCGACTGGGCGAGTTCCGCTTCGGCCCCGACGACTCGCCGTGGTACGGCGTCACGTTCTCGACGGTCGAGCAGGCGCGTGCCGCGCACGCCCTCGCCGGCAAGCTGCAGCGCAGCGACCTGCCGACGGTCCTGGAGCGCGGGTACGAGCTGGTAGGGCAGACGCACATGCGGCCGTTCCAGACCGTCGACGAGCTCGGCGTGTACCTGCGCCTCATGCAGGGCATCCGCGATTCGCTCGACAAGTTCAGCATGACGGTGTTCGAGCGGCCGCTCGGCGAGCTCATCCAGGCCCACGCCGCTCGCCGCGACGCGCCCGACATGACCGGTCCGAATCGGCGCCGACTGCGTCGTCTGGCGCGCGAGTATCTGCGCCCGGGCGTCCACGTGCCCGACATGTACGACGCGCTCGTGCGCATCCAGCATCAGCGGACCGAGTGGCAGCGCTACGTCGAGGCCGGCGTGACGCCCGAGGTCCCGCTGGGACTGGGCGACGTGCAGGTCGCGTGGCACCGCGTGGAGTCCGAGCTCGGCGAACTCGATGCGGTCCTCGGCCGCAGCGGCGCCGATCGACTCGCGTCGCTCCCCGTCAAGCAGCTCGTGCGCACCCTCGCCGGCCTCGCCGCCGATTCCGATGTGTTCGACAACCTCAAGGAGCGCGCGACGCTGCGCACCGAGCTGGCCGCCCTCGGCCTCGAACCGCTGCTGCTGGAGCTGTCGGTGCGGCACGTGCCGGAGGAGCAGGTGGCGGACGAGCTCGAATTCGCGTGGTGGCAGTCCGCGCTCGAGCTGGTGCTGCGCACCGATCGCGCAGTGCTCGGCGCGAACACCGCGGTCGTCGACCGCCTGGAGCGGGACTTCCGTCTCGTCGACGAGGCGCATGCGGCGGCATCCGGTCCGCTCCTGGCGGCGCAACTGGCCACGCAGTGGCGCATCGGCATCGTCGACCACGCCGACGAAGCCACGGCGCTCAAACAATCCCTCAAGCGCGGCGTGGTGACGCCCGCCGAGCTCATCGCGGTCGCGCCGACCCTGTCGCGCACGCTGGCGCCGGTGTGGCTCGCCTCGCCGTACGAGGTGCCGCGGATCCCCGCGGCGGCGGCCTACGACGTCGTCGTGCTGGCGGATGCCGCGGCCCTGTGTCTGGCCGAAGCCGCCCCCGCTCTGCGCCGAGGTTCGCAGGTGGTGGCCTTCGGCGACCCCGTGACACAGAAGCCGACGCCGTTCGTCGTGGCCGCCGGCATCCCCGCGCCCGCGGCGCCGGCCGGGGAGGAGACGGACGACGACGAGGTGCCGTTCGACGACACCAGCGTGTTCGAGCGGCTCGCGGAGCTGTTCCCCGTGGAGACGCTGACCCGCAGTTACCGCGCGGGCGGGGAGGACTTGGCCGCCCTCGTCAACGACGCGTTCTACGGCGGCGAGCTCGTGTCGTTGCCGTGGGCGGGGTCGTATCTCGGCCGCGGCAGCCTGGCGGTGGACTACGTCGAGGGCGGCCATGGCGCGCCCGACCCCGTGACGGGCGCCGTCGAGAGCCCCGACTCCGAGGTCGCGCGCGTGGTGACGCTCGTGGTGGAGCACGCCGTGAACCGCGGCACCGAGTCGCTCATGGTCGTCACCGCGAGCGCACGCCATGCCGAGCGCATCCGCGCCGCGGTCGAGGCCGCGTTCGTGGGCCGCTCCGACGTCGCCGACTTCGTCTCGCGCGACACCTCGGAGCCGTTCGCCGTGCTCACCCTCGAGGAGTCGGTGGCAGAGAGCCGCGACCGGGTGATCTTCTCGCTGGGCTTCGGGCTGACCAAGCACGGCCGTGTGCTCAGCGACTTCGGCGACCTGTCGACGCCGGACGGCGAGCGGCTGCTCACGGTGGGCATGACGCGTGCCCGCCGGTCGATGGTGATCGTGTCGTCCATCCGTCCTTCGGCGTTCGACGACGGGCGCCTGGAGTACGGGGCCGCCACCCTCATGTCGATCCTGGGCGGCATCGCCGCCCGTTCGCGCGAGGCGCGGCTGGAAGACCTCGCCGACCCGCTGACGCGGTCCCTCGCCCGGGAGCTGCGTCGCGCCGGGCTGTCGGTGGACGTCCACTATCGAGGCCTGCTGCCGCTGGTCGCGCAGTACGACGGCAAGGCCGTCGTCGTCGAGAGCGACCCCGAGACGGTGGGCGAGTCGCTGCGCGAGTCGCTGCGACTGCGACCGCAGGTGCTGCGGCGCCTGGGCTGGCACTACGTGCGCGTGCACTCGTTCGACCTGTACCGCGACCCGGCCGATGTGGCGCAGCGGATCGCGGCGATGCTCGGCGTGCCGCCGGACGCACCGAGGGTCGACAACGAGACGCAGCCCATCGATGTCGTCGAGTGACCGTCAGCGCATCGAGCGGGTCAAGGGCTCACGTCGCGCGAAGCTGACGCCTGCCCCCGGCACGACCGCCGAGCCGACGCCGGCCGACGAGACGGGGGATGCCGCGACCGACCAGGCCGCGGCATCCACGAGTCCTTCGGGACCCAACGACGAGCGCATGCGCCGCGACGTCCCGCCGCACTACTGAGACCGGCGCGTCAGGACTTCTGCTTCTCGAGCAGGTCGCGGATCTGCACCAGCAGCTCGGCCTCGCTGGGGAGCGCCTCCGGCTCCTCGGCGACGCCCTGCTTGGCCGCGGCGCGCTCCTTCAGGACGTTCATCGGGTGGACGAACACGAAGTAGACCACGATCGCCACCGCGAGGAACGCGATGATCGCGTTGATCAGATCCTGGATCGGGAACGTCACCGGACCCCACAGGCCCTGCACGGTGAATCCGATCGTGCCGTCCTCGTCCGGCTTCCAGAACAGGGCGATGATCGGATTGATGATGCTCGACACGATCGAGTTCACCACGGCGGTGAACGCGGCGCCGATGACGACCGCGACCGCCAGATCGATGACGTTGCCGCGGACGATGAATTCCTTGAAGCCCTTGATCACGCAAACCCCCCTGGGTGTCGACCCGCGTCGGATCGGGCTCCGGATCAGGCTCCGGAAGACGCGGGCGAGGCCTTCGCCTCGGTCTTCGATGATGTCGAAGTGGACGAGGAGGCGCCACCCGAGGCATCCGATCCCGAGCTCTTCGCACCCGCGCGCGAGCCTGAGTCCGTCGCACGCGAGTCCGTGCGGTAGAAGCCCGAGCCGTTGAACGTCACGCCGATCGAGCCGTACTCCTTGCGCAGCGGGCCGCCGCATTCAGGGCACTCGGTGAGCGTGGGGTCGGCGAAGGACTGCACCGCGTCGAAGCGGTGACCGCACTGCTTGCAGGCGTAGGCATAGGTGGGCATGGGGTTCTCTCGCGGGTTCGGGTTCAGCGCCTCGTGGGCGTGAGGGTGATGGTCTGCGTGGGGGTGACGATGCCGGTGACGCGCTGGTCGTGCACGTCGCTGGGTACCTCGTCGACGACCTCGGAGTCGAACACCACCGCGTACACGGGCGGGCAGCGCTCCATCGATCCGAGTGTCTTGTCGTAGAAGCCGCGCCCCCAGCCGAGCCGCATGCCGGTGCGGTCGACGGCCGCGGCCGGCACGACGAGCAGGTCGACGTCGTTCAGCGCGATGGGGCCGAGCAGCTCGCCGACGGGCTCGGGAAGTCCGAACAGCCCCTCGGCGATGTCGCCGTCGGGGGTCGCGACCGCCCAGTCGAGCAATCCGTCGGTGCGGGTGACCGGAAGCAGGACGCGGATGCCGCGGGCCGCGGCATCCGTCACGAACGATCGCGTGCCCGGCTCGGTCGTGGTCGACAGGAAGCACGAGATCGAGCGGGCGTCGTGTTCGGCGACGAGGGCGTCGAGCTGGGCGTGGATGCCGGCCTCGGCGTTCTCGCGGGCCGCCGCCGACAGCAGCTGGCGTCGCTCGCGCAGCTCCGCGCGCAGGGCGCGCTTCGCATCGGCGATCGCGTCGGACATGCCGTCGAGTCTACGGTGCGGTTCCCACGGGGCGTCCGACGCGGAATGGGATCGTGCGGCGCGGGCGGCATAGACTCGTGCAATGCCACACTCCCCGATCAAGGCCGTGATCCCGGCCGCCGGTCTCGGTACCCGCTTCCTCCCGGCGACGAAGGCGATGCCCAAGGAGATGCTCCCCGTCGTCGACAAGCCCGCGATCCAGTACGTCGTCGAGGAGGCCGCACAGGCCGGCATCGACGACATCCTGGTGATCATCGGGCGCAACAAGAACGCCATCTCGAACCACTTCGATTCGGTGCCCGAGCTCGAAGAGAAGCTGAAGGACAAGGGTGACACCGATCGCCTGCGTCGCGTGCTGGAGTCGAGCGACCTCGCCGACATCCACTTCGTACGCCAGGGTGAGCCGAAGGGTCTCGGTCACGCGGTGCTGCGTGCCAAGGCCCACGTGGGCGACTCGTCGTTCGCGGTCATGCTCGGCGACGACCTCATCGATGAGCGTGACGAGCTGCTGACCACCATGATCGCCGAGCACGAGCGCACCGGCGCCGCGATCATCGCCCTCATGGAGGTCGAGCCCTCGCACATCCACCTCTACGGCGTCGCCTCGGTGGAGTCCGACGGTGGCAACGGCGTCGTCAAGGTGAACGGCCTCGTCGAGAAGCCGAGCGCGCAGGACGCCCCCTCGAACCTCGCCGTCATCGGCCGGTATGTTCTCAGCCCCGCGGTGTTCGACATCCTCGAGCGCACCAAGCCCGGCAAGGGCGGCGAGATCCAGCTCACCGACGCGCTGCAGGAGCTCGCCGCCGACCCCGAAGGTCCCGGCGTGTACGGGGTCGTCTTCCGTGGCCGACGCTACGACACCGGCGATAGGGTGGACTACATCAAGGCCATCGTGCAGCTCGCGGTCGATCGCGAAGACCTCGGTCCGGATCTGCGTCCCTGGTTCAAGGAGTTCGCGGCGAACCTCTGACGCCGCCCGTTCGAGGGAGTCTCGTGGATCTGACGGCTCCCCGCGGCCATGGACCGGTGGCGATCCGGCTGGTGAAGCAGCGCGACGCGCGCGTGCTCCAGAACGAGCTGCTCGCCAACCGCAGCTGGTTGCGGCCGTGGGAGGCGACCAGCCCTGACGGTCCCGTGTCGTTCGACATGCGCGTGGGGGTGCGGCGGCTGCTGCAGCAGTACCGCGACGGTGTCGGCGTGCCGTTCGTCATGGAGTACGACGGCGACATCGCGGGGCAGCTGAACGTGTGGGGTGTCGCACGCGGATCGCTCGCGTCCGCGACGATCGGCTACTGGGTGAGCGAACGGTTCGCCGGCCGCAGCATCACGCCGACCGCCGTCGCACTGGCGACCGACATCTGCTTCACCGAGATGCGGCTGCACCGCATGGAGATCTGCATCCGCCCCGAGAACCGGGCGAGCCTGCGCGTGGTCGAGAAGCTCGGCTTCCGGTACGAGGGGCTGCGTCGGCGCTTCATCCACATCGACGGCGACTGGCGCGATCACTACGCGTTCGCCCTGGTGCGCGAGGACGTGCCCGAGGGCGTGCTGCAGCGGTGGGTGTCCGGTCGGGCGCCGCAGGACGCCGCGACCGTCCCCCCGGCGGACCGCCTGCACGCGTAAGGCCTGGGTACCCGGGTCCCCCTCATCGCGCGACACGCGAGCGGATGGGTGTGTCCGCACGATCGCGGCGGGTTACCGTGGTCACCATGGGCGGGCAGGTACTGGGCGGGGGAGTGATCGTCCTCGTCGCTGCGGCGTTGTGGCTGGTCTATCTGCTTCCCACCTGGAACAGCAGGCGTCAGTACGACGCCGCAGAGCGCAACGCCGTGCGTCTCAATCAGGCGTTGCGTGTGCTCGCCGAGACCAGCGAGACCCCCGAGGAAGTGCGGCTCGAGCTCAACGCGCGCACCGCCGCGGCTCAGCAGAAGCTCGCCAAGCGCGCGCTCGCCGAGCGCGAGCTGGCGGCGCTCGAGGGCGCAAAGGCCGATCTGGAACGCGCCCGCACCGAGCGGGTCGCCGCGGAGACGGCTGCACGCGTCGACGTGGAGCGCATCCGCGCCGCACGCGCATCGGCGGAGGCGGCCGCACGTTCCGAGGTCGCGGCGGCGCGTGCCCTTCCGGACGCGCGTCGTGCCCGCGCTCGCAGGCGCTTCCGGCTCGCGGCGACGTTCATGGGCGTCGTGGGCCTCGGCCTTGCCGGCTGGGGAGTGTTCGAGACGCTCACCGCCGGCGTGCAGACACTGCTGTGGACCGGGGTGGGACTGGCCGCGGCATCCCTTCTCGTCCTTCACCGGCTCTCACGGGTCGCCGCACGTGCCGTGGCTCACGCGGTGGACGCCGCCCCCCGGCGGGCGGCGGCGGTGCAGGATGTCGAGCTCGAGGCCGAGGAGCGGGCGTGGGAGCCGCGTACGCTGCCTCAGCCGCTCACCGCCTCGGCGGGTTCGCGGGCAGCCGCGGTGCTGGACGCGCAGGCGGCGCGTGCCGCACTGCGGCAGGCTGCGCTGGAAGAGGCGATGCGGACGCGTGCGGAGGAGCAGCGGCCGCCGTCGATCGACACCGCCCGCATCGCGCGGACCGCCTCGCCTGGCACCGATTACGCGCGCATGGGGTACGTCGACGACGCCGAGATCGAGGCACATGTGCGGCAGCTTCTGGAGCGTCGCGCGGCCGGCGCGTGAGGCGCGCCCGAGGCCTCCGTCGATTCGGAGCGCGCCTCGAGCCGTGATAGTGTTTTCGAGGTTCACGGGCCTGTAGCGCAGTTGGTAGCGCGCCTCGTTCGCATCGAGGAGGTCAGGGGTTCGATTCCCCTCAGGTCCACCAGTTCGTGACGTTCACACCCCTGTTCGCTGATTGCGGACGGGGGTTTGTGCGTTCTCCCGGTCGTTCACGGCCCTCGCTGCGTCAGTGACTACACTCAGAATTGAGTGAGTTTCTGTATCCGGAAGGAGCGCGATGTCGGTCGACGCCCCTCTGCTCGGACGGCGGGAGAGGAACAAGCAGGCCAAGCTCGAGCGCATCGTCGCGGCTGCGAGCGCGCTGTTCGCCGAACACGGTGTCGACGACGTGACCACGCAGCAGATCGCGGACGCGGCAGACATCGGCACCGGCACCCTGTTCCTGTATGCGAAGACCAAGGGCGAGCTGCTGCTGCTGGTGCAGAACACGCACTATGCCGCCGCGCTGGAACGCGGACGCGCCCAGGCCGCGGAGGCCGTCGACGCACTCGAAGGCGTGATGGCGCTGGTCGGGCCGATCGTGGAGTGCAACCGGGTGCAGATCGACAACGGCCGCACCTACCTGCGGGAGATGGTCTTCGGTGACCCGAGCGAGCCCAGTCACGCCGAGGCGCTGTCCATCGTCGGCCGGACCGAAGAGGCCATCACCGGCATCCTGGTCGACCGCGCACAGGTCTCGGCGGAGGGCGCGGCGGCGTCCGCCCGCGTGGTGTCGGCCATCGTGTTCCTGGAACTGGGGGCCGGAGTGAACGCGGATGCGAGCAACCCGGAGCTGCTCGCCAACATCCGCAGGCAGGTCGCCGCGATCCTTCCCCGCTGACACGGGGCAGCATCCGCTGCCGATGCGGACCGGGGCGGCGGCCGGGTCAGGGGACGGTGACGACGACCTTGCCGCGCAGTCCGCCGGTGGTGAGGGCTTCGAGGGCCTGCGGCGTCTCGTCGAACGAGAACGTCCGAGCCACCACCGGGCGGAGGGCTCCGGCATCCACGAGAGCGGAGATCTGCCGCAACTGGTCGCCGTCGGCAGCCATCAGGAGGAAGTCGTAGTTCACGCCGAGGCTGCGCGCCTGCCGGCGGATCTTGCGGCTGAGGCCCGCGATCGCCAGCCGGACCAGCGGATTCAGGTTCGCCGCCTTCGCGAACGCTGGATCGGGCGGGCCCGAGATCCCGATGGCGGTGCCGCCCGGGCGCAGGACGCGCAGGGACTTCTCCAGGTTCTCGCCACCGAGGCTGTCGAGCACCAGGTCATAGCCTGACAGCTCCCTCTCGAAGTCCTGCGTGCGGTAGTCGATCACGACCTCGGCGCCGAGGTCGCGCACGAAGCCGGCGTTCTGGGCGGAGGCCGTGGTGGCCACGTGCGCGCCGAGGTGCGCGGCGAGCTGGATCGCGATGGATCCGACGCCGCCCGCGCCGGCGTGGATCAGGACCTTCTGTCCTGGCTGCACACGGCCCCTGACGACGAGGGCCTGCCACGCGGTCAACGCGACCAGGGGGAGGGACGCCGCCTCGACAGGGTTGATCGTTGCCGGGATGCGGGCGACATCGGCTTCATCGATCGCGATGCGTTCCGCGAACGTCCCGATCCGGCCGTCGCGCGGCCGCGCGAAGACCTGGTCGCCGGGTGCGAACCGGGTGACAGCCGCACCGGTGCGGATGACAGTGCCCGCGACGTCGTGCCCGAGAACAAGGGGGGTGCGGTAGGGCAGGATCGCCTTGAACTCTCCCGCCCGGAGCTTCTCGTCGAGCTGGTTCACTCCGGCTGCCACC
>Ga0160446_100724_pt1 | contig 10699 bp, 9 predicted proteins | sample HID1973I_E1MG_FD_108200 | JGI IMG/M metagenome (GOLD analysis project Ga0160446, IMG submission 108200) | Enriched mosquito-associated microbial communities from UW Madison campus, WI, USA - HID1973I_E1 MG | ecosystem: Host-associated > Arthropoda: Insects > Digestive system > Unclassified ... | reverse complement strand
GTCGAGGTCGTGCGCGATGACATGCTGCGCGCGCAGCCCGACCGCTCGGCGGCCTTCATCGCACTCAACCCGCCGTTCCATTCGGGCGCCGCCGTGCACGAGGGGATCGCGCCGCGCATGTTCGCCGAGGCGGCCCGTGTGCTGCGGCCAGGCGGCGAGCTGTGGACCGTGTGGAACTCGGGTCTGCGCTACCGGCCGGCGCTCGAGCAGTTCGTCGGGCCGACACGTCAGATCGCCCGCAACGCGAAGTTCACGGTCACCGCCTCGACGCGCCGCTGAGATGGTGGATGCCGGGCGCCCGGCATCCACCATCCCTTCGTCCTCTCAGCTCGCGGGGATGACGTTCCGCTGCGCGAGGTCGCCCAGCCAGCCGAGGCTCGGCTTAGGGGTGCGCGCGAACGTGTCGTGGTCGACCGCGATCAGCCCGAACGTGGGCCGGAACGAGCCCCACTCGTAGTTGTCGAGCAGCGACCAGTGCAGGTATCCGCGCACGTCGCAGCCGTCGGCCATCGCCGCGGCCATCCCCTCCAGCGCGCCCGTCGTGTAGTCGATGCGGCGGGCATCGTCCGAGGTGGCCATGCCGTTCTCGGTGACGATCATCGGGATGCCGCCGGTCACCTCACGGGTGTGGCGGAGCGCCTGGCCGAGGGCTTCGGGGTAGTACTCCCAGCCGGTGAGCGTGCGCTCCGTGCCTTCGGGCCACTCCTGCGGTCCGTAGCCGAGCTCGTCGTCCGTCGGGCCGATGACCGTGCGCAGGTACGACTGCACACCGATGAAGTCGTCGTGGCGCGACTGCTCGAGGAAGAAGTCCTCCCGCCAGTACTGCCACTCGTCGCGCTGCGCCTCCCACCCGGGCACCGCCTGGAACACCTGGTTGGCCACGGTCCAGCCCGAGCGGATGCCGCCGACCCCGCGCAGCACCTCGGTCGAGGCGTGGTGCGCGTCGGCGATCGCGCGCGCGACGAACGGCGACGGGCCGGGGAAGTTGACGCCGTTCTCGGTGTCGATGCGCGCCTCGGTCTGGTTCACCATCATGTTCGGCTCGTTGATCGTGACGACGAGGTCCACGTCGTCGAGGATCGTCGCCGCGATCTCGGTGAAGCGCCGGAACCGATCCGTGCTCTGCTCGGCGTACCAGCCGCCCGAGTGATCCCACCACCGCGGGAAGGTGAAGTGGTGGAGGGTGACGATCGGCTGCACGCCGTGGTCGCGGCAGGTGTCGATCATGCGCCGGTAGTGCGCGAGCTGCGCGCGCGACACCACGCCCTCCTCGGGCTCGATGCGCGACCACTCCAGCGAGAACCGGTACGCGGTGAGTCCCGCGTCCGCCAGCAGCGCGATGTCTTCGGGATACCGGTGGTACGAGTCGCAGGCGTCGCCGGAAGGCTCCGGGATCTGCGTGCCCGGTGCGTACTCGTTCTCCCAGTGCCCGGTGTTGACGTTGCCGCCCTCGATCTGGTGACCGGCGGTGGCCGCTCCCCAGATGAACCCCTCGGGTGCGGCGATGACACTGCTCATGAATGCTGATTCCTTTCTTGATTACTTGATCCCCGTCAGCGCGATGCCCTGGATGAAGTGGCGCTGCATCGCGATGAACAGGACGAGCACCGGGATGACGATGAGGAACGACCCCGCCATCTGCAGCCCGAAGTCCGATCCGTGACCGCCGGCCTCGGCCGAGAACAGGGCCAACGACACCGGCAGGGTGTACATCGAGTCGTCCTGCGAGATGATCAGCGGCCACAGGAAGCTGTTCCACGACCCCATGAAGGTGAAGATCGCGAGGGTCGCCAGCGGCGCCTTGCACAGCGGCAGCACGATCTGGAAGAAGGTGCGGAACTCCCCCGCGCCGTCGATCCGCGCCGCGTCCAGCAGCGAGTCGGGGATCTCGAGCATGAACTGCCGCATCAGGAAGACGCCGAACGCGCCGACCATGCCCGGCAGGATCAGTCCCCAGTACGTGTTGACCATGCCGAGGTTCGCGACGAGCACGAACTGCGGGATCAGCGTCACGATGCCGGGGACGAACAGCGTCGCCAGCACGACGACGATGATCACGTTCTTGCCGGGGAACCTCATCTTCGCCAGCGCCCACCCGACCATCGACGAGAACAGCAGCGTCGTCGCGACGGTCACGAGCGCGAGGAACACCGAGTTGAAGAACGGCCGGAGGATGTCGAACTCGAACAGCCACGCACGGAAGTTGTCGAGCGTGGGATGCTGCGGCCACCACGTGATCGGGCGCGCCATGATCTCGGACTTCGTCTTGAAGGCGCCGAGCACCATCCAGACGAACGGCAGCACCGTGGCGGCCAAGCCGACCGAGAGGACGACCAGCACCGCGAGGTTGCCCCAGCGGATGGGTTTGCGGGGTGCCCGCGGCGATGCGGTCACGGCATCGGTGTCAGCGGGTCTTTCCAGGGTTGTCGTCATGTCAGGTCCTCTGGCGGAAGAAGCGGAACTGGATGAGCGCGAGGATGCCGACGAGCGCGAACAGCACGTAGGCGCCGGCGGCGCCGACCGAGTAGTTGCCGTACTTGAACTGGTTGTAGACCTGCAGCGCGATCGACGTGGTCGATTCCAGCGGACCGCCGTTGGTCATGACGAACGGCTCGTCGAAGAACTGCATGTAGCCGGTGGTCACCAGGATCGTGTTCAGCAGGATCGTCGGCATCATCATCGGGATCGTGATCCGGAAGAACTTCTGGACCGCGTTCGCGCCGTCGATCGAGGCGGCTTCATTGACGTCTGCAGGGATCCCCTGGAGGCCGGCGAGGAAGATCACCATGGAAGCGCCGATGTTGCGCCAGATGGCCATGATCGTGATCGCCAGCAGTGCGGTGTTCGGATCGCTGAGCCAGTTGGGCCCCGTGATGCCGACCGAGCCGAGGATCGTGTTGATGACGCCCGTGTTCTGGTACATGATGCGCCACACGACCGCCACGGCGACGATCGTCGTGATGACCGGCGTGTAGTAGCCCACGCGGAAGAACGTGGCGACCTTGCGGCTCACCGAGTTGAGGAGCACCGCCAGCACGAGCGCGATGAACAGCGTGGCCGGGACGCCGACCACGACGAACATCAGCGTGTTGAACAGCGCCCGCTGGAACGACGGGTCGGTCAACACCGCGACGAAGTTGTCGAATCCGACGAAGTTGACGTTGAACGGGTTGCGGATGTCTCGCGCCCGCAGATCCGTGAACGCCATCGCCAGGGAACTGACGAGCGGGATGAGCCCGAAGACACCGAACGTCAGGACGAACGGCGCGACGAAGACCCAGGCGATGGCGGCGGAGCGCCGCCGCTGCGCGGCCAGGGAAGAGACCTTCCCCGACCGCGCCCGAACGGATGTCACCACCCGAAGCCGATCTTGTCGGCCTGCGTCTGGATCTCCTTCGCCGCATCGGCACTGGTGATCTCGCCACGGGCGACCTGCTCGGAGTACTTGCTGATGAGGTCCGAGATCTGCGACCACGCCGGGTAGTTCGGCGTGGCGACGGTGTTCTCCAGCTGCTCGGTCAGCGTCTTGGTGACCGGGTTGTCCTGGATCGGTGCGTACTGGCCCGCGGCGACATTGGCCGGAAGCTCGCCCTGCAGGTCGTACCACGCCTCCTGCTGGTCCTGCTCACCGATCCACGACAGCAGCGACCACGCCGCCGACTTGTTGTCGGACGCCGAGAACACGCCGAGGTTGCCGCCACCGATGTACTGGTCGTTGTTGCCGCCCGGGCCGGTCGGCGAGACGGTGTAGCCGACGGAGTCCATCGTGAAGCCCTCGGGCGCGGTGCCCTTGTCGATCTCCTCCTGGTAGATGTCGAGCATCCAGGGACCCGAGATGAACATCGGCGTCCCGCCGTTCTCGAACGTCGCGTCGGTGTCGCCCATCGGCGCCTCGCCGCGCTGGAAGTAGCCGCCGTAGTAGTCGAGGGCCTCGACGAACTCGGGGGTGTCGATCGTCCACTTGGCACCGTCGGTCATCTCGCCGCCGGCCTGCGCGTCGAACGGCACGATGACCTGCGCCGGCTGCTCGGTGGGCTTGGGCAGGCTGAACCCGAAGGTGCCGCCCGGACGCGACGCGAAGGCCGCCGACATCGCCTGCGTCTGTTCCCACGTGGTCGGCGCCGACAGGCCGAGCTCGGCTGCGATGTCCTTCCGGTAGAAGAGGAAGCGGGTCTCGACGTACCACGGCATCGCGTACAGGCCGTCCTCGCCGGTGGCGGAGTCGACGGCGGCCGGGTAGAAGTCGTCCGCGTCGTACACGCCGTCGGGCACGGCGTCGAAAGCGCCCATCCCGATCACGGTCGCGGTCTGGTCGGCGCCGGTCATGATGATGTCCGGCCCCTTGCCGGCGGCCGTCGCCGTCTGGGCCTTCGTGATCACCTGATCCCACGGAACGTCCGTGACCTTGATGCTGGCGTCCGGGTTGGCCTTCAGCCACTCCTTGGTGAGCTTCTCCAGGTTGTCCGCGTGCCCGCCCGCAGTCCAGATCTCGACGGTGCCGGACGCTTCGCCCGCCTCGGCCGGGGCGGCCGACGAACCCTCGGCGGCACCGTCCGCGGTGCGACCGCAACCGGACAGGACCAGGACGGCGCCGAGTGCCATCGCCGTGATCGCTGTGACTCGCATCCCTCGCATGCTCACTCCTTCGTGTGTTTTCGATACGAAAGCTCGAAATTTCGCGCCTCAAGGTGAGACTATAGAGCGAAAGTCCGGCGCGAGTCCAGCGCGTGCCGCGAAATAGGCGAGCGATTGTTACCGTTTGCCACTAGCATTTTCCGAAAGTTGATCCGGAGGAACCATGGCAGTCCCGCTCGCCCAGATCGCGACCGAAGCAGGCGTATCCATCCCGACGGTGTCGAAGGTGCTCAACTCCCGGCCCGACGTGTCGCGCACCACGCGCGACCGCGTCGCCGCGGTGCTGGAACGCCACGGCTACGAGATCCGGATGCGGCCGCGCATGGCGACCGGGTTCCTCGACATGCGCGTGGTCAACCTCGATCAGGCGTGGTCGGAGGCCGTCGTCCGCGGAGCCGCGGAGGCGGCGAAGGGCCACGGCAAGGATCTGGTCCTCGCCGTCGAACCGGACCCGGAGGACTGCGACGAGTGGGTCAGGCACGCGCTGGAGCGGGGCTCGGACGGCGTCCTGAGCGTCGTGGCGGTGCCGAGCGCGGAGGCGCGGCAGTCGTTGGCAGAAGCGGGCATCCCGCTCGTCGTGGTCGACCCGCTGCGCCGGGTGCCCGAGGGCACGTACTCGATCGCGGCGACGAACTTCCAGGGCGCGTTCGATGCGGCGCAGCATCTCCTGCAGCTGGGCCATCGGCGCATCGCGACGATCACGGGTCCGCTCGATCAGGACAACGGCATCGCCCGCCTCGCCGGCTTCCAGGCCGCGATGCAGCAGGCGGGCGTACCGGTCGACGAGGACCTGGTCATCCGCACCACCTACGGCATCGACCAGGGCTACGACGCGACCCGGGTCCTCCTCACCCGCGACGAGCGGCCGACCGCGATCTTCGCCGCCAGCGACGACAGCGCCCTCGGCGCGATCCGCGCCCTCCGCGAGAACGACCTGCGCATCCCCGACGACATGTCGATCATCGGCTTCGACGACCTGCCGCACTCGTCCTGGATCGACCCGCCGCTGACGACCATCCGCCAGCCCCTGGCCCAGATGGGCAGCGCGGCGGTCGACGTCATCGTCCGCGTCCGCGCCGGGCAGCACCCGGCGGCGCGCACGGAGCTGTCGACGACACTCATCGTGCGCTCCTCGACCGCGCCGCTGCGCGAGGCGTAGGCTGTGCGCATGCGTTTCACCGTCTCGGCGTGGTGGCGGCTGCAGCAGCAGCCGTAACGCACTCATGCGCGGGCTGCACGGCAGCCCGCGTCCTGTGACCCTCGCATCCGTGCAGCTCCCTGATCACCCGGAGCACACGAATGGACTCTTTCACCGCCACCGCGGCGCGCATGCCCGCGCTGCACGCCGACATCGCCGACCATCCCGAGCGGTATCGCATCCTCACCGGAGAGCGCCCCACCGGCCGGCTGCACCTCGGGCACCACTTCGGAACCATCGGAGAACGCGTGCGCCTGCAGGGGCTCGGAGTCGAGACGTTCGTCATCCTCGCCGACTACCAGGTCATCACGGACCGCGATGTCGCCGGGAACGTGCGCGACCACGTGTACGGCGCCGTCCTCGACTATCTCGCCGCGGGGCTCGATCCGCAGCGGACCACGATCTTCACCCACTCGTCGGTCCCCGCGCTCAACCAGCTGCTCCTGCCGTTCCTCAGTCTGGTCACGGAGGCCGAGCTCCACCGCAACCCGACGGTCAAGGCGGAGGCAGCGGCATCCGGGCGCGCGCTCAGCGGCCTGCTGCTCACCTACCCGGTGCACCAGGCGGCTGACATCCTGTTCTGCAAGGGCAACCTCGTGCCGGTGGGCAAGGACAACCTGCCGCACGTGGAGGCTGCTCGGACGATCGCACGCCGCTTCAACGACCGGTACGGCGCGGTCTTCCCCGAGCCCACGGCGCTCGTGAGCGACGCGCCCGAGCTTCCCGGACTCGACGGGCGCAAGATGTCGAAGAGCTACGGCAACGCCATCGCCCTCGGCATGACCGAGGACGAGACGGCCGCGGCCATCAAGCGGGCGCGCACCGACTCCGACCGCACGATCACCTACGACCCGGTGAACCGCCCCGGCGTCGCCGGCCTGCTCGCCACCGCCGCCGTGGTGCAGGGGCGCGCGCCCGAGGACGTCGCCGCCGAGGTAGGGGCAGCGGGAAGCGGCGCGCTCAAGAGGCTCACGACCGAGGCCGTCAACGAGTACCTGCGCCCCCACCGCGCCCGCCGCGCGTCACTCACCATGGCGGACGCGGCGGCCGTGCTCCGGGAGGGAAACGCGCGGGCGAACACCATCGCCGAGGCCACGCTCGACGAAGTGCGCGCGGCGATGGGGATGACGTACTGAGATGACGGATGCCGCGAGCTGGGCATCCGTCGGCCCCCTGCCGCCGAGCGCCCACAGTATCTAGAGTTCCATCAGCGGGCCGCCTCCGCGCGGAAGGACGATGACATGACGACGAGCGTCGCGCTCTCGAATGGGCGCCGGATGCCGCAGCTCGGTCTCGGCGTGTACCTCGTGTCGGACCCCGCCGTCTGCGAATCGAGCGTGAGATCTGCGCTCGGGGCGGGGTATCGGCTCGTCGACACGGCGTCCGTGTATCGCAACGAGCGGGCCGTGGGACGCGGCATCCGCTCATCCGGCGTGCCGCGCGACGAGGTGTTCCTCACGACGAAGCTGTGGCCGTCGGACTACGGCTGCGACAAGGCCACGTCCGCCATCGCCGGGTCGCTCGAGAGGCTCGATTGCGGACCCATCGACCTGCTGCTGCTTCATCAGCCCGTCGGCGACGTGCTGGGCGCCTGGCGCGCGATGGAGGAGGCCGTCGACGCGGGCACCGTGGGCGCCATCGGGGTGAGCAACTTCGCGGTGGCCGATCTCGAGAAGCTGCTCCCGCAGGCCCGGATCCCTCCCGTCGTGGATCAGGTCGAGCTGCATCCGCACTGGCAGCAGCCTCAGCTGTTGCCCTACCTCAGCCGGCACGGGATCGTCGCGGAGGCCTGGTACCCGCTCGGGCATGGGTCCGCGAAGCTCCTGGGCGAGTCGCCCGTCGTGGCGGCGGCATCCGCTCACGGCAAGTCCGCGGTGCAGGTCATCCTGCGCTGGCACCTCCAGCGCGGATTCGTGGCGATCCCGAAGTCCACCGATCCCGCCCACATCGCCGCGAACATCGACGTGTTCGACTTCGAACTCACTGCGGCCGAGATGGCCGGTATCGACGGGCTCGGCCAGGACAAGCCCATGTTCCGGATGCCGCGCTGGCTGATGTCGGCCGTCATGCCGATGGCGCATCCACGACCGCTGCCGTAGTGCTGAGCGCTGCCCCGCGCCCGTCGGAACTGGCACACGCGAGAAGGCCCGGACCCCCAGGTTCTGCGGGTCCGGGTCTTGTCAGCAGTGCTGAACGACTCGAGGTGATCCAGAAGTCCTAGAAGTCCCAGTCCTCGTCCTCTGTCGCCTCGGCCTTGCCGATGACGTACGACGAGCCCGACCCTGAGAAGAAGTCGTGGTTCTCGTCGGCGTTCGGCGACAGAGCCGACAGGATCGCCGGGTTCACGTCGGTGACGGTCGAGGGGAACATCGCCTCGTAGCCCAGGTTCATGAGGGCCTTGTTGGCGTTGTAGTGCAGGAACTTCTTGACGTCCTCGGTGAGGCCGACGCCGTCGTAGAGGTCCTGCGTGTACTGGATCTCGTTGTCATACAGCTCGTACAGCAGCGAGAACGTGTAGTCCTTGATCTCGTCGCGCTTGGCCTGGTCGACGGTCTCCAGCCCGCGCTGGAACTTGTAGCCGATGTAGTACCCGTGCACGGCCTCGTCGCGGATGATCAGCCGGATGAGGTCGGCGGTGTTCGTCAGCTTCGCACGCGACGACCAGTGCATCGGCAGGTAGAAGCCCGAGTAGAACAGGAACGACTCCAGCAGGGTCGAGGCGACCTTGCGCTTGAGGGGCTCGTCGCCGCGGTAGTACTCCATGACGATCTGAGCCTTCTTCTGAAGGTTCGGATTCTCGACCGACCAGCGGAATGCCTCGTCGATCTCTTTCGTCGAGCACAGCGTCGAGAAGATCGACGAGTACGACTTGGCGTGCACCGACTCCATGAACGCGATGTTCGTGTAGACGGCCTCCTCGTGCGGCGTGATCGCATCCGGGATGAGCGAGACCGCACCCACCGTGCCCTGGATCGTGTCGAGGAGCGTGAGTCCCGTGAACACCCGCATCGTGAGGGTCTGCTCTTCCACGGTGAGCGTGTTCCACGACTGGACGTCATTGGACAACGGCACCTTCTCGGGCAGCCAGAAGTTGTTCACGAGGCGGTTCCACACCTCGAGATCCTTGTCGTCCTGGATGCGGTTCCAGTTGATGGCCTGAACCTCGTTCAGGAGCTTGAGTTTCTCAGTCATTCTGATTTCCCTTGATCGCCTCGGAACGCCTGTCGTCGAGGCAGTGCTGACAGGTCTCTTTGAACGCACCCTTGTTGACGTGGTAGCGGGTATGTGCGCTACGAACGCTTGAAGGCATGGGTCGGTCCTTCAGCGCGTCAGACCGCTTCTTGCGATCCTCGTCGCTCATGACTTTGCCGAAGTTCGGATTGAGAGCGCCGCGTCTTTGCGTTGACAGGCGTTCTCGCGTCTCTTCGGACAGCTTGCGTCCGTATGAGGGATGATCCGGCCCGAACTTCCCGAAGTTCGGGTTCGCCTCTCCAGAGTTCATCCCCTTGCGCTGCGCAGACAGCAGTGCCCGAGTCTCATCAGAGCGTTTGGTCCCCCAGGAGGGGTGATCCACGCCGGAGCCGACATCTGGTCGCTTGCGTCCGCGGTTACGTACGGACGCTGCGGCGCGCTGTTCATCGGTCCAGGTATAGCCATGGTTGCCCAGGCCGCCCTCGTTGAGGTTGAGCAGACGGTGGCCTTCGCTAGTCAGCTTTTCGATCCACCGCCGCTCAGCCTCACCGAGGAGTGCGAGGTCCTGACCTTCAATGAGCTCGAGCGGTTCGAAGTATGCGGACTCGCGGTCCGGATGCTTGCGCAGCCAGTCCGCGAATGGAGTCTTCTTCCCGCTCTCAGCGACCTTGTAGTGCTCCGACTTGCGCCGAACGATCGTCTTCGTCGTCAACCCTACGTAGCGATACTCGGTCGTGCCCATCTCGCGCACGCCATAGATCAGCCCCACCCACGGGGACCAATCATCGCGCACCATCGACATGAATGATCCAGACCGATTCAGAGCGTGCAGCTGACGCACATATCCATTTCCGTACCCTCCAGCGCCATCTGGCGGAGGCGGATGTAGTAGATCGTCTTGATGCCCTTGCGCCAGGCGTAGATCTGCGCCTTGTTGATGTCGCGCGTGGTCGCGGTGTCCTTGAAGAACAGCGTGAGCGACAGGCCCTGGTCGACGTGCTGGGTGGCGGCGGCGTACGTGTCGATGACCTTCTCGTAGCCGATCTCATACGCGTCCTGGTAGTACCCCAGGTTGTCGTTCGTCATGAACGCTGCCGGGTAGTAGACGCGGCCGAGCTTGCCTTCCTTGCGGATCTCGATCTTCGCCGCGATCGGGTGGATCGACGACGTCGAGTTGTTGATGTACGAGATCGAGCCGGTCGGCGGCACCGCCTGCAGGTTCTGGTTGTAGATGCCGTGCTGCTGGATCGACGCCTTCAGCGCGCGCCAGTCCTCCTGCGTGGGGATGTGGTGGCCGGCGAACATCTCGGTGACCTTGTCGGTCGCAGGTACCCACTCCTGCTCGATGTACTTGTCGAAGAACTCCCCCGACGCGTACGTGGAGTCCTCGAACCCGTCGAAGGTCTCACCGCGCTCGATCGCGATCTTGTTCGACGCGGTCAGCGCGTGGAACAGCACCGAGTAGAAGTAGATGTTCGTGAAGTCGACGCCCTCTTCGGAGCCGTAGTAGACGTGCTCGCGGGCGAGGTAGCCGTGCAGGTTCATCTGGCCCAGGCCGATCGCGTGCGAACGGTCGTTGCCGTCCTCGATCGAGCGGACCGACGCGATGTGGCTTTGCTGGCTCACCGCGGTGAGGGCGCGGATGCTGGTGTCCACCGTGCGCGCGAGGTCGCC
>Ga0160446_100712_pt1 | contig 10948 bp, 11 predicted proteins | sample HID1973I_E1MG_FD_108200 | JGI IMG/M metagenome (GOLD analysis project Ga0160446, IMG submission 108200) | Enriched mosquito-associated microbial communities from UW Madison campus, WI, USA - HID1973I_E1 MG | ecosystem: Host-associated > Arthropoda: Insects > Digestive system > Unclassified ... | reverse complement strand
GCGGCGGCCGGTCAGGATCTTGTGGGGGTAGCTCTGATGGCCCACGTCCCAGACCACGCGGTCGGACGGGGTATCGAACACATAGTGGAGCGCAATGGTCAGCTCCACCGTGCCGAGGTTGGACGACAGGTGCCCGCCGGTCTGGGAGACCGATTCCAGCACATAGGCGCGCAGTTCGTCAGCCAGCGTGTCGAGCTGGCGTCGATCCAGCTTGCGCAGGTCTGCGGGTTCGTCGATTTTGTTGAGCAGCGTGTAGGTCATGATGTCCGTTCGGCCGCCGGATTCTCTATGTCCGGCTTGTCAGTTCAATTGGAGCGCAGCACGATCAGGTCGGCCAGTTCGGCCAGCCGGCCTGCCCGGGTGCCGAATCCCGCCAATGCCTCGTGGGCATCGGTGCGCAACTGGGCAGCCAGCGCGCGCGCGGCATCGAGGCCCATCAGCGACACATAGGTCGGCTTGTCATTGGCGGCGTCCTTGCCGGCGGTCTTGCCGAGGGTTGCCGTATCGGCCGTGACGTCCAGAATATCGTCAACCACCTGGAACGCCAATCCCACGGCAGCCGCGTAGCGGTCCAGCGCGGCCAGGCCGGCGGGATCGATACTTCCGCACAACGCTCCCATGCGCACACTCGCGCGCAGCAGGGCGCCGGTCTTCATCCGGTGCATGGCTTCCAGCGCGTCGCGCGACATCGCCAGGCCCACGTTCTGCAGGTCGATGGCCTGCCCGCCGGCCATGCCGACCGAGCCCGAGGCCACGGCCAGCTCGTCCACCAGCTTCAGGCGCGCTTCGGGCGCCAGCGCCGGGGTGCGGGCCAGCAGGATGAACGCCTGGGTCTGCAATGCGTCACCCACGAGCAGCGCGGTGGCCTCGTCATAGGCCTTGTGCACTGTGGGGCGCCCGCGCCGCAGGTCGTCATCGTCCATGCAGGGCATGTCGTCGTGGACCAGCGAGTAAGCGTGGATCATCTCCACCGCGCAGGCCGCCGCGTCACATGCCTCGGGTGTGGCACCGGCCACTTCACCGGCCGCGTGTACCAGCAGCGGGCGTACCCGCTTGCCACCGCCGAGGACAGCATAGCGCATGGCCTCGTGCAAGGTGTGTGGAATTGTGTCCGTGGACGGCAGTGCCGAGTCCAGGGCGGCCTCGGTCCGGGCGCCCTGCGCCCGCATCCAGGTAGCGAAATCGCTCATTCGAAATCTGTGCCGTTGCTGTTGTTATCGGGACGGGACTCGCCAGCCAGCGGCTTCAGCGCGTCGCCCTCCAGTACTTTGACCTGCTGCGCCACCCGCTCCAGGCTCTGCTGGCAGTAGCGCACCAGTTCGGCACCGCGACGGTACGCGGTGAGAGAGGCCTCGAGGGGCAGTTCGCCGCTTTCCATGCTGGCCACTAGGGTTTCCAGCTCCGCCATGGCGGCCTCGTAAGAGGCTGGCTGCGCGCCGGCTGCGGGCGCGTCGTCAGGCTGGACCGGTGTGGTCGTGGGTTTTGGCATGTCGGGCCTTGTTCAGGGGAATTAGGGATTTTACGCCAATCCCGGACTTGGCCGCAGATACGTATCGTCAACGTGGCGTACACGCACGAAATGTTATCTATCGATCACCTCATTTCATGGAAGTGACTTGTGCGCTATGGTCGTCATTCCGAATGCGATCCAAAGGGCACCTCCATGACGACCCGGGTCGACTTTTTCGCTAAAAAGGCAAAATAATCAGACCCTTAAGTTTTTGGCTCGGGTACAATTCCGCCCTCGTCAGCGAGATCGGCGACGCCGTGCCAAGGGCCGCCCGTTGCCAGCTTTTGCGTGTCTTTGTGGTAACGCCGCTCCCGCCCCGTGCCCGCCTGCACCGAACTCAGTTTCGGCCAGTCCCGCCGGGGAACCGGACCGCGCCCGGCTCGTCTGACAGGGTTTCCCAAATCGATTTCTCATATTTCGATGGTTGGGTTGTTCACTGCTTTCGCCTGTTACTAGGGAGTGGGGATAATGTCCAATCTCAGCACCGCGCTCAAGCTGGCGCCGGCTGATTCGCAGTTGCCCGTGGATGTCTACTTTGACGAGGCGCTGCATCAACAAGAACTGGAACTGCTGTTCAAGAAGGGCCCGGGATACGTCGGCCATACGCTGATGGTCCCGGAGACGGGCGATTTCCACACGCTCGCCGCCGAGGACGAGGGCCGCATGCTGGTCCGCAATCCGGAAGGTATCGAGCTGCTGTCGAATGTCTGCCGCCACCGCCAGGCCATCATGCTGAACGGCCGCGGCAACGCCAAGAACATCGTCTGCCCGCTCCATCGCTGGACCTACGACCTCAAGGGTGACCTGCTCGGCGCGCCGCATTTCGCGCAGCAGCCGTGCGTCCACCTGAACCGGTCGCCGCTCCAGAACTGGAACGGCCTGCTGTTCGAGGGCGCCCGCGACGTGCGCGCGGACCTCGCGCGCATGGGCGTGGCCGAGGACCTGAACTTCGACGGCTACATGCTCGACCACGTGGAAGTGCACGAGTGCGACTACAACTGGAAGACCTTCATCGAGGTCTATCTGGAGGACTACCACGTCGTGCCGTTCCACCCGGGACTGGGCAGCTTTGTCTCGTGCGACGACCTGACCTGGGAGTTCGGCGAATGGCACAGCGTGCAGACCGTGGGCCTGCACCAGGGCCTGAAGCGGCCGGGTAGCCCGACGTACCAAAAGTGGCACGACGCGGTGTTGCGCTTCAACAACGGCAAGCTGCCCAAGCACGGCGCGATCTGGCTGACTTACTACCCCAACGTGATGGTGGAGTGGTACCCCAACGTGCTGGTCATCTCGACGCTGCACCCGGTGGGTCCGCGCAAGACCCGCAATGTGGTGGAGTTCTACTACCCCGAGGAAATCGCGCTGTTCGAGCGCGAGTTCGTCGAGGCCGAGCGCGCCGCCTATATGGAGACGTGCATCGAGGACGACGAGATCGCCGAGCGCATGGACGCCGGCCGCCAGGCGCTGATGAAGCGCGGCGTCAGCGAGACCGGTCCGTACCAGTCGCCGATGGAAGACGGCATGCAGCACTTCCACGAATGGTATCGGGGAGCCATGCAGTACACCGGCTGAGGCGCCGGCGGGCCACCACCGTGGTCGGTTATCGCCCGCTAATCGCCCACGCCCTGTAGCCAGCCAGAAACGGACCGTGCAAACGGTCCGTTTTGCGTTGGAGTGGCCATCTGGCCACTGTTAGAATCGGGGTTTTCCCGCGCTGCGCCGGCCACCACGAAGCCCGGCCGGCCGCCGTTCCACCTCTCTCGCCCCCCACCATGCAATCGCTCTGGATGCTGTTCGCCGCCTTCGCCTTTTCCTTGATGGGGGTGGGCGTCAAGCTGGCATCCGAGTTCTACACCACAGGCGAGATCGTCTTCTACCGCAGCATCATCGGCGTGACGATCATGTGGATCATGCTGCGCTCGCAAGGCATCTCCGTGCGCACACCGCACATGGCCACGCACATCAAGCGCAGCCTGTTCGGCGTGACCGCCCTGCTGCTCTGGTTCACCTCGATCACGCTGCTGCCGCTGGCCACGGCCATGACGCTGAACTACATGTCGCCGGTCTGGATCGCCCTGATCCTGGGCGCCAGCGCGGCGCTGGCCGGCACGGCGGGCGGCGCGGACCGCAAGCTGATCGGCGCAATCCTGCTGTCGTTCGCCGGGGTGCTGTGCCTGCTGCAGCCGTCGGTCGGCAAGGACCAGCTGACCGGCGGCCTCATCGGACTGATCTCTGGCGTGTTCACGGCGCTGGCCTATGTGGAGGTGCGCCAGCTCGGCCAGCTCGGCGAGCCCGAAGGCCGCATCGTCTTCTACTTCTCGAGCGTGGGCATGGTCTGCGGGCTGGTCTGGATGCTCTACGCGGGCGTCAGCCACCACACCTGGCACGGCGCCGGCCTGCTGCTCGCCATCGGCATCCTGGCCACGCTGGGCCAAACCTCGATGACACGCGCCTACAAGCGCGGCAACACCCTGCTGACCGCCAACCTCCAATACGCCGGCATCGTGTTCTCCAGCCTCTGGGGCATCCTGGTCTGGGACGACAAGCTCAACTGGATCTCGTGGCTCGGCATGGTGCTGATCATCGCCAGCGGCATCGCCACCACCCTCACCCGCGCCCGTGACACCGACAAGCACCCGACCCCGGCCACGCCAGTGAAATCGGCGGAGGCGGAAGTCCATCCCGAGGTGTAGCAGAACGCCGAAAGGCCGACCCGCCTTGATGCGGGTCAGATCCGTCGGATGATGAATGGATAGAGTCTCCCGTCTGAACGCGACGACGGAGCCTTGCCATGCAGCAGTGCAGTTTTGTGTTGAACGACCAGCCGATGAGCGCATTTAGTGTTGGCGGCGCTTCATTCCCGGCCTTCTCGGGAAAGACACCTTATATCAACAAGCGGGCGAACAGTTGCCTGGTAAAGCTCGGGCCAATTCCACCCGGCACCTACTACGTCATAGACCGCGAGACAGGCGGCAGATTTGGCTGGCTGCGCGACTTGGTGGCCAACAAAAAGAACTGGTTCGCCCTGTATGCCGAAGACGGCCGCATTGACGACTGGACTTTCTGCAACGAGGTGAAGCGTGGCAACTTCAGGCTTCATCCCATGGGCGAGAGGGGCATCAGTGAGGGATGCATCACCGTCCACCGGGCAGCCGACTTCCACGTCATCCACAGCTTGTTGAAACGATCCAGACAAAGTACTGTCCCGGGCGCGGATTTCCGCGCCTATGGAAAAGTGGTGGTCAAATGAAATGGCTCGCCAATGCCGTGCTACTAACAATCTGGCTGGTGTTCGCCACGTTTTTGTATGCCATGGCGTGGAGCCACTACCCGGACCTCTTCCCTGACTACCCGGAGTGGGTGGCTGATGTCATCGGACAGCTGACAACGGATCCACAGATGGACGATGTCGAGTCCCTCGCCACCTACTACTACCTGATCCTGTCCTTCCTCCCCGTGGCCGCCGCCACGGCTCTCGTCTTGTCTATCCGGCACCTGCTGCGCCGGCGTGCCAGATAAATCAAGTGAGGCGGCTCCGCAACTGCCTCCTGCTGGTGATCTGGCTGATCGTAGCCACCCACATCTATGGGCTCGTATGGAGCCGCTATCCCGACTATTTTCCTGAATACCCTGAGTCGGTGGGCCATTTCATCGACTGGCTGACGAGGGATTATCAGTCGAGGGGCATCGAGTCCCTGACGACCTACCACTACCTGATCCTCTCATTACCGCCCGTGGCCATCCTGACGGCCCTTGGCCTGTTCCTCCGGCACAAGTTCCGCCGACGCACGAAACTGCGCTGATCGGTCCTGCGGTGTAGCATTGACAGCATTGCTCAACCTGATGCTTATCGCCAATGCCGAACCCACTGATTACCGCGACGGAACTGGACGCACTGCTTAGCCGGGGCAACCAAGACGTCGTGCTGTTCGACTGCTCGTTCGATCTCGCCGACCCGGCCGCCGGGCGTGAGGCCTATCACCAAGGGCACCTGCCGGGGGCCTACTACCTCCATCTCGATAACGAACTGTCCGGCCCCAAGACCGGGTTCAACGGCCGGCATCCACTGCCCGATGCGGAACTGTTCGCCGCGCGGCTGCGGGCGCTTGGCGTGAACGATGGTTCGCTGGTCGTGGCCTATGACGCCCAGGGCGGCATGTTCGCGGCCCGGCTCTGGTGGCTGATGCGCTGGATTGGCCATGGGGCCGTGACGGTGCTCGATGGCGGGAAGAACGCCTGGGTGGCGGCTGGGTTGCCGCTCGAGCGCGGGGCAACCCCGGAGCCCGATACGGACACTGATAACGGCACTGGCGGCGACCTGTCGCGCAAGGCGTCGCTGGTCCCGACCGTCGATGCCGAGGCGCTGCTGGCCAATCTCGCCAGCCCCGCGCGGCTGGTCGTGGATGCCCGCGCCGCCGACCGCTTCCGCGGCGAGAACGAGACGCTCGACCCGGTCGGCGGCCATATTCCCGGTGCGGTGAATCGCTTCTTCAAGGACAACCTCGCCGCGGACGGCCATTTCAAGCCGGCGGAGACGCTGCGTGCGGAGTTCGGCCAGGTGTTTGCCGGCAAGGCGCCGGCCGATACGGTGATGCAGTGCGGCTCCGGCGTGACCGCCTGCCACAACCTGCTGGCGATGGAAGTGGCCGGGCTGACCGGCGCGGCGCTCTATCCGGGGTCGTGGAGCGAGTGGTGCGCCGACCCGAAGCGGCCGGTGGCGACTGGGGCCTGAATCCCCAGGCGCGAAGCGGCGTCAGCGCGACGCCGCCTCCGTCTTCGCCCCACGGTGGTGGTCGTGTTCCTCGCGCACGCCGTTCGTGATGAACACGATCGCCGCGATGCCCGCCGCCACCAGCACCACCTGCACCGCCGATTCCTTGAGGCGCGGCCGGCGCTGCATCTGCGGCATCAGGTCGCTCACGGCGATGTAGACGAAGCTGCTCGATGCAATCACGAGCACGTACGGAATCCAGCCGCTCAGCTGGTCCAGCAGGAAATATCCCACCACGCCGCCGACCACGGCCGCCAGGCTCGACAACAGGTTGAATGCAAAGGCGCGCGCCTTCGAGAACCCCGCGTTGAGCAGCACGATGAAATCGCCGACTTCCTGCGGAATCTCATGCGCGGCAATCGCCAGCGCCGTCACCACGCCGATCTTGGGATCGGCCAGGAAGGCAGCGGCAATCACGATGCCATCGGCAAAGTTGTGGAAGGTGTCGCCGACGAGGATGGTCAGGCCGCTGCGGCCCGCTTCTTCGCGGTCGTGGCCGTGATGATGGTGGTGTCCATCGCCCTCATGGTGGTGCGAGTGGCGCAGCAGCGAGATCTTCTCCAGCAGGAAGAAGCCCAGCAGGCCAGCCAGTAATGTGCCGAACAGCGCACGCGGGTCTGCGCCGGACTCGAACGCCTCGGGCAGCGAGTGAAGCAGCGCCGTGGCCAGCAGCACCCCTACCGAGAAGCTCACCATGCGGTCGACCACGCGCGAGGCCACGGTCAGCGACAGCAGCGCCGCCCCGAGAATGCTCCCGACGCCCGAAATGGTCGCCGCCAGCAGGATGTACAGAAGCGTGGAATGGATGATGGGCTCCCGGCGCCCGGTATGCGACGGTCAGGCCGCCCGCATACCGATTAACGCAACAAGGTTGCAAAAACTGGAAAGCCGCATTGTACGTATGTCCGCACCGACTTTGCAATGTCCGCAATGGTCCGACTCAGCGCGGGGTCAATCGCCCTCCCCGGCTCAGGCGACCTTGTTCGCCTTCAGCCAGGCCAGGCAGCGCTGCCAGCCATCCTTGGCGGCGGCTTCCACGTAGCTGGATCGGTAATCGGCATTGAAGGCATGGCCGGCCTCGGGATAGACCACGAAGGTCGAGGCCTTCGCATTGGCATCGGGCGATGCTGCCAGCGCGGCCTTCATCTTCGCGACGTGCTCCTGCGTGATGCCGGTGTCCTTGCCGCCGTACAGTCCCAGCACGGGCGCGTGGAGCTGGTTGACGCTCTCCAGCGCGCTGCGCGGCTTGAGCGGCGTCGGCTCACCCACCAGTTGGCCGTACCAGGCCACGCCGGCCTTCACCCGGGGGCTGTGGGCGGTGTAGAGCCATGTGACGCGTCCACCCCAGCAGAAACCGGTGATGCCGAGCCGGTTCAGGTCGCCGCCATGGGCCCCGGCCCAGGTGCTGGCGGCGTCCAGGTCGCCCATGACCTGCGCGTCCGGCACCTTGGCGATGACGTTGGTCTGCAATTCCTGGATCGTGCCGAAGCTGCCCGGATCGCCCTGCCGCGCGAACAGTTCCGGCGCGATGGCCAGGTAGCCGAGCTTGGCGAAGCGTCGGCAAATGTCTGCAATGTGTTCATGCACCCCGAAGATCTCGCTGATCACGAGCACCACGGGCAGGTTGGTCTTGCCTTCGGGCTGGGCACGGTAGGCGGGCATGTTGAAGCCGCCGGACGGGATGGTCACTTCGCCGGTGGTCAGGCCATTGAAGTCGGTCTTGATGGTTTCGGCCGCCACCGGCAGGGCCGCCGCCGCAAAGGCGGAGCCCAGCGCGGTCTTGACGAAACGCCGGCGATCGAACGTCTGGCCGGGGACGAGGCTTTCCACTTCAGGCTGCAGCATGGGGCGGGCTCCTTGGGTTCGCTGGCGTGACGCATACGATGCTCACGCAACGCCAGCGATTCTAAGCGCACTTTGCCGCCCCGTGCGCCCCCTCCCCTCAGTGCCTCAGTGCAGCTTCACGCGCGGGCTGGTCTTGCTGCGCAGCCAGTGCGTCACCGTATCGAGCCCCATGCCGATGGCGCCGTGGAGCGCCAGCACGTGCATCCGGTACAGCGAGGTGTACATGAAGCGTGCCATCAGCCCCTCGATAAACATCGACCCACCAATCAGCCCACCCATCAGGCTGCCGACCGCGCTGAAGTGCCCCAGGGACACCAGCGAGCCGAAGTCCTTGAACCCGAACTTCGGCAGCGGCTTGCCGTCCATGCGTGCGCGGATCGCGTCATAGAGGAAGGTGGCCTGCTGGTGCGCCGCCTGCGCGCGCGGCGGCACGGCGGTCTGCTTCTCCGGCCACGGGCAGCTGGCGCAGTCGCCGAACGCGAAGATGTCCGGATCGGCCTCGGTTTGCAGCGTGGGACCGACCACGATCTGGCCCTGCTTGCTGACCGGCAGGCCGAGCGTGCGGAGGACACCCGGCGCGGTGATGCCGGCCGCCCAGACCGTCAGGTCGGCGTCGATGCGCTTGTCGCTGGCGGTGAGCACGGCGTCGTCGGTGACCTGCGTCACGCGCTCGGCGGTCAGCACGTCCACGTCGAGCTTGCGCAGCAGCTTGGTGGTCTCGGCGGAAACGCGCTCGGACAGCGCCGGCAGGATGCGCGGGCCGGCTTCAATCACGTGGATGCGCACGTCGCGGCGCGGGTCCAGCTGGTGCAGGCCGTAGGCGTTGAGCACGTGCGCGGTGTTGCGCAGCTCGGCGGACAGTTCCACGCCCGTGGCGCCGGCGCCGATGATCGCCACGTCCACCCGCGGCCGGCCGTCCTCGCCGGTGCGGCCCCGCCCGTTCTGGGCGCGCACGCACGCAGCAATCAGCTTGCGGCGGAAGCGCTCCGCCTGCTCGACGGTATCGAGCGCGATCGCATGCTCGGCCGCGCCGGGCACGTTGAAGAAATGCGTGACGCAGCCGATGGCCAGGACTAACGTGTCATAGGGGAGTTCGCGTGCGGGCAGCAGTTCCGTGCCATCCAGATCGACGCACGCGGCCACCTGGATGACCTTGCGCGCCCGATCGACGCCCGTCAGTTCGCCCTGCTGGAACTCGAAGTGGTGCCACCGCGCCTGCGCGACGTACTCGAGCTGGTGGGTGTTGGGATCCATGCTGCCGGCGGCGACTTCGTGCAGCAGCGGCTTCCAGATGTGCGTGGGCGAGCGGTCCACCAGCACCACCTGGGCCTGGCCGCGCTTGCCCAGCTTGTCGCCGAGCCGGGTCACGAGCTCGAGCCCGCCGGCCCCGCCGCCAACGACGATGATGCGATGGGTGGATGCCTGCGTCGCGCGCAGCGCGTCGCGCTGGGCGTTGGGCGATGGGGTGGGCGATGGATTGGGCGATGTCTCGCCGCGTGTATCGGCTTGCGTACCGATGTGTGCCGCCGTGCCTGCCGCTACTTCGCTACCGGTTGTACTGCCATCCGTGGTGCTCATGGTCTACCCGATCTTCTCTATTTGGAAACCGGTGTCGACCCGCGTCGGCGAGGATTATGTTGTCGTTGTGGCGTCGCGCGGATCATGTTCGTTGCTGCCAGTTTGCTGCACGGCAATAGAACTGGCAAGCCTCCACGCGATGATGTCGCGCATTCACCGCAACGCCTCTCCTGTACGCATCCGCATGCAGGAGAGGCGTCACCTTCAATGCGCCTCTTCCCAGTTGCTGCCGCTGCCCACCTCGGCCACCAATGGCACGCGCAGCGTCGCCACGGAGCACATCAGCTCGGGCAGGCGCGTCTTCACCAGCTCGAGTTCGGCCTGCGGCACTTCGAGGACCAGTTCATCGTGCACCTGCATGATCTGGCGCGTGCCGAGGTTGTCGCGCTCGAGCCAGTCCTGCACGGCGATCATCGACAGCTTGATCAGGTCCGCCGCCGTGCCCTGCATCGGCGCGTTGATGGCGGCGCGCTCGGCGCCCTGGCGGCGCGGGCCGTTGCCGCCGTTGATGTCGGGCAGCCAGAGGCGGCGGCCAAACACCGTTTCCACGTAGCCCTGCTCGCGCGCGGTCTGGCGCGTCTCTTCCATGTAGTGGGCCACGCCCGGGTAGCGCATGAAGTAGCGGTCGATGTAGTGCTTGGCCGCTTCGCGCTCGATGCCGAGGTTGCTGGCCAGCCCGAACGCGCTCATGCCGTAGATCAGACCGAAGTTGATGACCTTGGCGTAGCGGCGCTGCTCGCTGGACACCGCCTCGCGCTCCACGCCGAAGATCTCGCCCGCCGTGGCGCGGTGGATGTCCTCGCCGTTGGCGAACGCGCGCAGCAGGTTCTCGTCGCCCGAGATATGGGCCATGATGCGCAGTTCGATCTGCGAGTAGTCGGCGGAGACGATCACGTTGCCCGGCGCGGCGATGAACGCCTCGCGGATGCGCCGGCCTTCCTCGGTCCGCACCGGGATGTTCTGCAGGTTCGGCTCGGTCGAGGCCAGCCGGCCCGTCACGGCCGTGGCCTGGCCGTAGCTCGTGTGCACGCGCCCGGTCTGCGGGTTGACCATCTTCGGCAACTTGTCCGTGTAGGTGGACTTGAGCTTCGACAGACCCCGATAGTCGAGCAGCAGCTTGGGCAGCGGATAGTCCTCCGCCAGCTTCTGCAGCACCTCTTCGTCGGTGGACGGCGCCCCGCTGGCGGTCTTCTTGACCACCGGCAGCTTCATCTGCGTGAACAGGATTTCGCCGATCTGCTTCG
>Ga0160446_100710_pt1 | contig 10961 bp, 10 predicted proteins | sample HID1973I_E1MG_FD_108200 | JGI IMG/M metagenome (GOLD analysis project Ga0160446, IMG submission 108200) | Enriched mosquito-associated microbial communities from UW Madison campus, WI, USA - HID1973I_E1 MG | ecosystem: Host-associated > Arthropoda: Insects > Digestive system > Unclassified ... | reverse complement strand
CGCACTGTTCCTGCACGACTGGTGTGGCGTGGAGCCCGCCGTGGACTGACCGCACCGCCGCATCACCTTTCGTTTCCTGTAGCAGTACCTCCCTGGCTGACGACCCGCGCGAGCGGCGGCGGCCGGTTGCCCTCACTCGTCCATATCACTCGTCAGAACAAAAGGATTCGACCGATGAAACGCACCATGAAATCAGTCGGCAGCAAGACGCGCATCAGGGGGAGCCTGATGTCGATGGTCATCGCCGCGGCCGCGGTGGTGGTGGGCTTCGCCAGCGCCAGTGCCATCGCGCAGACGGCAGGCGGCACGCTGTCGGGCATCGTTCAGCCCGAGCCGCCGATTCTCGTGAGCGCGCTCAACTCCCAGGCGCCTACGCAGTACATCGCGGGCAAGATCTACCAGGGCCTGCTCACCTACTCGGCGGACCTGAAGCCGCAGCCGGAGCTCGCCAAGTCGTGGAAGATCTCGCCGGACGGGCTGACCTACACGTTCGAACTGCAGAGCGGTGTCAAGTGGCACGACGGCAAGCCGTTCACGTCCGCCGACGTGGTGTTCTCGATCGACAAGCTGCTGCGCGAGGTGCATGTGCGCACGCGCGCGGTCATCAACAAGTACATGGCGTCGATCCGCGCGGTCAATGACACGACGGTCGAGATCAAGCTCAAGGAACCGTTCCCGCCGTTCATCTCGATGTTCGAGACGGGCACGATGCCGATGATGCCCAAGCATCTGTACGAAGGCACCGACTATCGGAACAACCCGGCCAACCAGAAGCCGATCGGAACGGGTCCGTTCATGTTCAAGGAATGGAAGAAGGGCGCGTATATCAAGCTGGCCAAGAATCCGAACTACTGGAAGAAGGGCAAGCCTTACCTCGACGAGCTCGTGTTCTACGTGATTCCCGATTCGGCCTCGCGCGCGGTCGCGTTCGAGAAGGGCGACGTGCAGGTGCTGCGCGGCGGCGATGTGGACAACGTCGACGTCAAGCGCCTGCGCGCGCTGCCCAATGTCGAGTACACGACGAAAGGCTGGGAGATGTTCGCGCCGATGGCGAGCATGCTGCTCAACGAGCGCAAGCCGCCGTTCAATAACGTGAAGGTGCGGCAGGCCGTGATGCACGCGCTCAACCGCAAGCTCATCGTGGACAACATCTTCTTCGGGATGGGCAAGCCCGCGGTCAGCCCGTTTGCATCGAGCACGCTGTTCTTCGACAAGAATATTCCGCAGTTCGAGTTCAGCCTCAAGAAGGCGCGCGAAGAGATCAAGGCGTCGGGCGTGGACGTTGGCCAGTATCCGATCAAGATCCTGTCGACGTCGTACGGTGCCAACTGGGATCGCCTCGACGAGTACGTGAAGCAGATGCTCGAACCGCTCGGCTTCAAGGTCAGCATCGAGTCCGCCGATGCGGGCACGTGGGCCGCGCGCGTGGGCAACTGGGACTTCGACATGACCATCACGTACACGTACCAGTACGGCGACCCCGCGCTGGGCGTGGAACGGCTCTATGTGGCGCGCAATATCGTCAAGGGCACGCCGTTCGCGAACGTGCAGGGCTACAACAATCCGCAGGCCGACGAGCTGTGGACGAAGGCCGGCGTCACGATGGACTCCGCCGAGCGCCAGAAGCTCTATAGCGAGGTGCAGCGCATCCTGGTGAACGATGTCGCCAACGCGAACCTGTTCGAGATCGAGTTTCCGACGCTCTATCGCAAGAACGTCAAGAACCTCGTGACCAGCGCGATCGGGCTCAACGAGTCCTTCGACAACGTATCGATCGAAAAGAACTAAGTCGAGGAACCCGCGCCCTCCCGAGGCGGGGAGGGCGCGATCGATGGCATTTCCCGCGGAGCGTGCGCCGTGAATTTCCTGTCCTTCTTTGTGTCCCGGCTCGGCAAGGCGCTAGTCGTCGTGCTAGGCGTGGTGATCATCAACTTCTTCCTGATCCGCCTTGCGCCAGGCGACCCCGCCACGGTGATGGCGGGCGAAGCCGGTGCCGGCGATGCCGCGTACGTGGCGCAGCTGCGCGAGGAGTTCGGCCTCGACAAGCCCGTTGTCACGCAGCTCGGTATCTACCTGAAAGGCGTGGCGCACCTTGACCTCGGTTACTCGTACCGCAATCACCTGCCGGTACTCGACCTGATTCTGGACCGGCTGCCCGCGACGTTCCTGCTGATGAGCGGCGCCTTCGTGTTCTCGATCGTGCTGGGTGTGCTGCTCGGCGTGATTGCCGCGCGCACGCGATACGAGAACCGGCGGCGGTGGATCGACAGCGCGGTGATGTCGGGTGCGCTGCTGCTGTACGCGACGCCATTGTTCTGGCTGTCGCTGATGGCGATCATCTTGTTCTCGGTGGTGCTCGGGTGGCTGCCCGCGTTCGGCATGGAGTCGGTTGGCGCCGGCTACACGGGTCTGGCGCGCGCGCAGGACATCGCGCTGCATATGGTGCTGCCGACGGTATCGCTCGGCTGCTTCTTCATGGCCGTGTACGTGCGGCTGACGCGCGCGTCGATGCTCGAGGTGATGGGCATGGATTTCGTGAAGACCGCGCGGGCGAAGGGCGTGCCCGCGCGGCGTGTCATCCGGGTGCATGTGCTGCGCAACGCGCTGCTGCCGGTCATCACGTTTGCTGGCATCCAGCTCGGCCAGATGGCCGGCGGCGCGGTGCTGACCGAGACCGTGTTCTCGTGGCCTGGTATCGGCCGGCTGATGTTCGACGCGCTGCTGCAGCGCGACTATCAGCTATTGCTCGGCATCTTCTTCGTGACGTCGGCGCTCGTGGTGGTGTTCAACCTGGCGACCGACATCCTCTATCGATTCATCGACCCGCGCATCGCCGTCGGGGGCAGGGAGGCTGCCGCATGACATCGTTTCTTCGACGCTATTGCCGCAATGCCGGCGCGGTCGCAGGCCTCGTGGTGCTGCTCGCGGTCGTGGCAGTGTCGTTTCTGGCACCGCTGCTGTACGAGGAGTCGCCGTGGATGATGGTGGCGGATCCGCTGATCCATCCGTTCGCGGACACGGCCTATCCGTTCGGTACCGACATGCTCGGGCGCGACATCACGGCCGGTCTGCTCTACGGCGCGCGCGTATCGCTGCTTGTTGGCGTGGTATCCACCGCCGTGGCGCTCGTGTTCGGCATCCTGATCGGCGCGGTGGCGGGTTACTGCGGCGGCCGCATCGACGACGCGCTGATGCGGTTCACCGAATTCTTCCAGACGATTCCGCAGCTCGCGATGGCCGTGGTGATCGTCGCGATCTTCAATCCGTCGATCTACTCGATCGTCGGCGCAATCTCTGTCGTGTCGTGGCCGCCTGTCGCGCGGCTCGTGCGCGGCGAGTTCCTCACGCTCAAGCAACGCGAGTTCGTACAGGCCGCCGTCGTCATCGGGCAGCGTCCGTTACGGATCATTCTGACGCAGATCCTGCCCAACGCGATGTCGCCGATCATCGTGTCGGCGTCGTTCATGATCGCGACGGCGATCCTGACCGAATCGGCGCTGTCTTTCCTCGGGCTTGGCGACCGCAACATGATGAGCTGGGGCTTCATGATCGGCGCCGCGCGCACGATGATCCGCGAGGCCTGGTGGATGAGCGTCTGGCCCGGCGTGGCCATCCTGCTCACCGTGCTGGCCATCAACCTGATCGGGGAAGGGCTCAACGATGCCATGAATCCCCAGCTGCGCCGCCGTGGCGAGTAATCGAATGAATGCGCAAACGATGAGCGAAAGGGATCCCATGTCCATCATCCACGCCCAGCCGCTGCTGTCGATTCGCGATCTGTCCATCGCGTTGCCCGCCGGGGGCGATCGCCCTCATGCGGTCCGCAATATCTCCTACGACCTGCATGCGGGCGAAATCCTCTGCATCGTCGGCGAATCGGGGTCCGGCAAGTCGATGAGCGCGAACGCGATCATGGGCCTGCTGCCGTCGTACCTGAAGCCGGAGCGTGGCCAGATCCTGTTCCGCGGACAGGACCTGCTCGCGCTGGACGAGGCCACGCTGCTCGGCATGCGCGGCAAGGACATCGCGATGGTGTTCCAGGAGCCGCTGTCCGCGCTCAATCCCGTGATGACGATCGGCGACCAGATCGGCGAAGTCATGCGCGTGCATCGCGAATATCCGGGTGAGGCGCGCGCGCGCCGTGTGCTCGAGCTGCTCGAGTTCGTGGGCTTACCGGATCCGGCCACGATTGTGCATAGCTATCCGTTTCGGCTGTCGGGCGGCCAGCGCCAGCGTGTGGTCATCGCCATGGCGCTGGCGCTGGAGCCCGCGCTGCTGATTGCGGACGAACCGACCACCGCGCTCGATGTCACCACGCAGGCGCAGATCCTCGCGCTGATCCGCCGCATCCAGGCCGAGAAGGGCATGGGCGTGATGTTCGTCACCCACGACTTCGGCGTGGTCGCGGAGATTGCCGACCGCGTCGCGGTGATGGAAAAGGGCGTGCTCGTCGAGCTGGGCGACGCGGAGCAGGTACTCAACGATCCGCGGCACCCGTACACGCGTCGGCTGATCGGCGCGGTGCCGCATGGCCGCGCGCGCGAGGGCGGGCGCGCCGACGATCGCACCGTGCTCGAAGTGCGCAACCTGCGCAAGACATACGCATCCGGCGGGGGCCTGTTCGCGAAGAAGCGCGTCACTCATGCCGTCGACGATGTAAGTTTCCGCGTGCGCCGCGGCGAGACGCTTGGCATCGTCGGCGAATCGGGCTCGGGCAAGTCGACGATCGGCAAGTGCCTGCTCAAGCTGACCAACGTCGATGGCGGCGAGATCCTGTTCGACGGCCATGACCTCGCGCGTCTCTCCGAGCGGCAGTTCCGGCCGATGCGGCGCGCGGTGCAGATGATCTTCCAGGACCCGTTCGCCTCGCTGAATCCGCGCCACACGGTGGGCCGCATCATCTCTGACGGACCGGTCGCCAGCGGCGTGCCGCGCGAGACCGCCGATGTGCGGACGCGGGAGCTGCTCGAACTGGTTGGTCTTGAGGCCTCGGCCTTCGACCGGTATCCGAACCAGTTCTCGGGCGGCCAGCGTCAGCGCATCGGCATTGCGCGCGCGCTCGCCCTGGAGCCCCGCGTGCTGGTCGCCGACGAGTCGGTGTCGGCGCTCGACGTGTCGGTACAGGCGCAGGTGCTCGCACTGCTCGCCGACCTGCAGCAGCGCCTCGATATCGCGCTGATCTTCATCACCCACGATCTGCGTGTGGCCGCGCAGATTTGCCACGAGGTCATCGTCATGCATCGCGGCCGCGTGGTGGAAGCAGGGCCGCCCGCGCAGATCTTCGACGCGCCCCGACATGACTACACACGACGCCTGATCGACGCGATTCCGGGCAAGGCCTGGGATCCGACGCGCGTGCCCGCGGCGGCCTGATCGCTGGCCTTGCCTATCACAACCACCAAGACACGCCCTCATCAATCTGGAGTCCCCACGCATCATGAAGAACGCCGAACTGCTACGCCGCAAGGATGCCGCCACCCCGCGCGGGGTGGGGGTCATGTGCAATTTCTACGCCGAGCGCGCCGAGAACGCCGAGATCTGGGACGTCGAAGGCAAGCGCTATATCGACTTCGCGGCCGGCATCGCCGTGCTGAACACCGGCCATCGCCATCCGAAGCTGGTGGCGGCGCTGCAGCAGCAACTGGAGCGCTTTACGCATACCGCCTATCAGATCGTGCCGTACGCGAGCTATGTCGAATTGGCTGAGCGCATCAACCAGCGCGCACCGGGCCGTTCCGCGCGGAAGACCGCATTCTTCACCACCGGTGCGGAAGCCGTGGAGAATGCCATCAAGATCGCCCGCGCGGCCACCGGCCGTCCCGGCGTGATCGCGTTCTCGGGTGCCTTCCATGGCCGCACGATGATGGGCATGGCGTTGACGGGCAAGGTCGCGCCATACAAGGTGGGCTTCGGGCCGTTTCCGAGCGAGGTCTATCACGCCCCGTTTCCCTCGACGCTGCAGGGCGTGACCGTCGCGGACGCGAGCAAGGCGCTCCAGCATCTGTTCAAGGCCGATATCGATCCGCGTCGCGTGGCCGCCATCATCTTCGAACCTGTGCAGGGCGAGGGCGGCTTCAACGTCGCGCCGCCCGAGTTCGTGCGCATGCTGCGCGCGGTTTGCGACGAGCACGGCATCCTGCTGATCGCCGACGAAGTGCAGACGGGGTTCGGGCGCACGGGCAAGCTGTTCGCGATGGAACACTACGACGTCGTGCCCGACCTGACCACGATGGCCAAGAGCCTGGCCGGCGGCATGCCGTTGTCCGCGGTATGCGGTCGCGCCGAGATCATGGATGCGCCCGCGCCCGGTGGCCTCGGTGGCACCTACGCGGGCAACCCGCTTGCGGTGGCGGCCGCGCTGGCGGTGCTCGATGTGCTGGAATCCGAGCAACTGATTCCGCGTGGCGCCGCGCTCGGCGAGCGGCTGGTGACGCGTCTCAACAGCCTGAAGCCGCGCGTGCCGCAGATGGCCGAGGTGCGCGGCATCGGCGCGATGGTCGCGGTGGAGTTCCAGCGTGCCGACGGCAGCCCCGATCCCGAGTTCACGCGCGAGGTCCAGAACCGCGCGCTCGAACGCGGCCTGCTGCTGCTCTCGTGCGGCGTGCATGGCAACGTGATCCGCTTCCTGTTTCCGCTGACCATTCCGGACACGGTGATGAACGAAGGCCTCGACATCCTCCAAGACGTATTGACGCGATAAGCGGCCCCGACCGGCCACAACCAGGACATGACGATGACCCGACCCCAGGCAGTCCCGACCGTGCAGGTCGACAACGAACGCGTGACCGTCACCGAATGGCGCTTCGCGCGCGGCGCGGAAACCGGTCATCACCGCCACGGTTACGACTACGTGGTGGTGCCGATGACGAGCGGCCCGCTGTTATTGGAAACGCCGGCGGGACAGGTGACGAGTGACCTCATCGCCGGCCGTGCGTACTACCGGCCCGCGGGCGTCGAGCACAACGTGATCAACGGCCACGATGGCGAATGCGTGTTCGTCGAGATCGAGTTCAAGACGCCATCCGCTACGCCAGCCGGCGCGTGAAGACCGCACCCCTATTGACCATGCCACCCACCATGCGCGCCTTCTTCTCGGATGACCAGTTACTGCATCAGCCCCGGCAGTTCATGCGCGTCGGCCGGCTGTGCGAGCCGACCGACGTTCCCGCCCGCGCGGAAGCGCTGCAACGCGCGCTCGCCGCACGGGCAATCACCGTCAGCGCGCCGCCGGACTACGGGCGCGCGCCACTGGAGACGGTGCATAGTCCGGCGTATCTCGACTTCCTGTCCACGGCCTATACGCGCTGGACGGCGCTGGCATCATCGACGCTGGAGCCCGGTATCGAAGTGCTGCCGAATCTCTCGCCCTATCACAGCGGCCGCATCGATCAGACGCGGCGCGCGCCGTGCCCGTCGGACAATATCATCGCGCAGACGGGCTACTACCTCGGCGATCTGAGCTGCCCGCTGGGCCCGCACAGCTGGCGCTCGATCGAGCGGTCGGCGCATAGCGCGGTGGCGGCGGCACGGCATGTATCGGCGCCCGATGCGGGCGGCCTCGCCTATGCGTTATGCCGGCCCTCCGGCCATCACGCGCGCACGGATCGCGCAAGCGGCTTTTGCTACGTCAACAATTCGGCCATTGCCGCGCAGACGCTGCTTGAACGCTTCGACAAGGTCGCAGTGCTCGACGTGGATGCGCATCATGGGGATGGCACGCAGCAGATCTTCTATCAGCGCTCCGACGTGATGACCATCTCGCTGCATGCCGACCCGTGCAACTATTACCCGTTCTATACCGGCTACGCTACCGAGCGCGGCCATGGTGCGGGCTACGGCTACAACCTGAATTTCCCGCTCCCCCACGGCACCGCCGACGTGGGCTTTCTGGCTGCACTAGACGGCGCGCTCGATGCGCTGCGCGACTATCGTCCGCAGGCTCTCGTGCTGGCGCTCGGATTCGATACCTACGTGCACGACCCTATCAGCGTGCTTCGCGTCGAGCTAGATGCATATCGCGGTATCGGCGAGCGCATTCATGCGCTTGGCGTGCCAACCGTGGTAGTACAGGAGGGCGGCTACGAGGTAGATGCAATCGGGCGCGCGCTCGAGGCATTCCTCTCCGGCTTCGTGCCGGCCACGGCCTAGTTGGGGTGTAGAAGCAACATGGACAGCTTACTCCAGCGGCGTATCTCCCACCGGCTCATGCATGCCAATCGCCATGCGATTCCATGCATTGATCGATGCCACAGTCCAGCTCAGCTCGACAATCTCCTGCTCGGTGAAATGCGCGCGCAGGGCCTCGAATTCAGCATTGCGATCGCTAAACCCAGCCGGCAGGTTCGTCAGCGACTCGGCCCACGCCAGCGCCGCCTGTTCCTTCGCCGTGAACACATACGGCACTTCACGCCAGGTCGACAACAGGTTCAGCCGCTTCCACGACTCGCCAGCCTTGCGCAGATCGCGTACGTGCATATCCACGCAATACGCGCAGCCATTGATCTGCGACACGCGGGTCTGAATCAGCTCGACCAGCACTGGGCCGAGCGACGACTTGGCGCTGGCCATGCTCACGGCAACCAGAGACTTGTATTGGACGGGAGCGAGGGTTTGCCACGGCAGACGGGGTGCGTTCATGATGTTCTTCCTGAGTAGATTGATGTGAATCAGTTGAGTAGCTCTTAAAATTCAGATTTGCAGCGCCGCCGCGGCGAGATGCCGACTGGCATGCGTCTGCACGAGTTCCAGCGGGGCGTCAACACCGGCGAGGCTCGTCGAGGGCAGATAGGTGATGTCCTTGAGCCCGATCACGCCAAGCACGGCGGTCAGGTACGGGCGGAAGAAATCAGGCTGAATCGCCGGCTCCCGGAACATCGCACCGCCCGCGGTCACGGCCACATAAACCGGCCGATCACGCAGCAGGCCCACCTTGCGGTTGTCCTTCGTGACAAACGTCACATCGCGGCGGACCACATGGTCGATCCAGTTCTTGAGCACGGCGGGCACCGTGAAGTTGTGCACTGGCGTGGAAATCCACACCACCTCGGCGGCGTCGAGTTCGCGAATCAGTTCGTCGGACACCGCAAGCTGATTGCCAAAGCGCGCACGCGCTTCTTCCGCGGGCAGCACGAGCGAGTCCGCATACTCCGCCGTGATCGCCGGTACCGGCTTGACGCCGAGATGGCGCTGGGTCACGTGCACGGGACGGCCGAAGCGGTGCGTCAGCGCGGGCAACAGCTGATTGGTCAGGTGACGGCTGGTCGAGTTGTCGCGGCGCGGGCTGCAGTCGAGCAGCAGGAGTTCAAGCGGTTTCATTGCAGTTCCATCGAGAAGTGGAGACCGCGCGACAGCAGGCCGGCGCGGAAATAGAAGCGCTGCGCCAGTGCGTTGGCCAGCCCGGTGTCGAGCACGAGCTGCGCGCAACCTTGTTTGCGTGCCACATCGCGCACGGCCTCGATCAGCTGCTCGCCATGGCCGCGACCACGTTCATTGGCGTCGGTGACCAGATCGTCGATATAGATAAAGGCGCCGTAGATCAGATTGTCCATGCGGCGATAACCGGCCGCGGCCACCGGACGCTCGCCATCCCACACCACGAGCAGTCGGTAGCCTTGCGCGCTTTGCGTGGTCACTTGATCGATGAATTCCTGCGCCGAGCGCAGGTGGGGGCGAAGCTGCTGCACGAGTTCGAAACAGGCCGCCAGTTCGGCGTCCGTTTCCGCGTGTTGCAAGGTGTATTGGGTGGCCATGGTGCTGAAGGTTGCTGGTTGGTGTAGGCTCAAGTGTCGTCGACAGATGGCACAGCCAACAGGCACATGAATTTCACTTTCGACTAGTCCATGAAGCAAACCGCTCCGGCATCCGTTCCCGATACTCCTGCCGCCAGCCCTGCCGCCACCATCCACGCCCAGATCTACGGCCGCTTCCGCGCCATGATCGAGACCGGGCAGTTGAAGCCCGGGCAGCGGGTCTCCTCGCTGCGCGCGCTCGCGGAGGAGCTCGGCGTGGCGCGCGGCACCGTTCAGGTGGCCTTTGACCGGTTGCTGGGCGAGGGTTATCTGGTGGCGCGCGGCCCGGCGGGCACATTCGTCGCGGAGCACATCACGGCGGCGCCGGCCCGGGCACGCGCCGCGCGCAAGGCGCCGGCGGTGACGACGCCCCTGATCGCTGCCGGCACGCCACCGAAGCCGGCGAGACCGGCCGCGCCGCGCTTTGCCACGTCGCAAGACGCCACTGAGGTCGTGATCGAATCGGGCGGCGGCGCGCCGGCGATGCTGCAACTCGGGGTACCGGCGCTCGATGAATTTCCGCGCAAGCTCTGGACACGATTGATGACGGGGCTGGTGCGATCGGTCAACACGCTCAACCGACCGGCGCCATTCGGTTATGAGCCACTGCGGGAGGCGTTGGCTACCTATCTGCACAGTTCGCGCGGCATCGATCTGCGGCCGGCGCAGGTGTTTGTCGTGCCGGCCTACACCGCCGGGCTCGAGCTCGCGGTCAATGCATTGGAATTGCGGGGCGGGAAGGGGGCCTGGGCGGAGTCACCGGGCTATCCGCCCACGGCGCAGTTGCTCAGGCGCCTGGGCCTGCCGCCACTGTTTGTGCCGGTGGACGAGTGTGGGGTCGATGTCGAGTATGGCATCGCGCATCATGGCGATGCGTGCCTGGCGGTGGTGACGCCGTCGCACCAGAGCCCGACCGGCGTACCGCTGACGCTGCAGCGGCGCGTGGCGCTGCTGGACTGGGCCGCGCGGCGCGGCGCATGGATCGTCGAGGACGACTACGACGGCGAGTTTCGTTATCGCGGGCATCCGTTGCCGGCTTTGAAAAGTCTCGACACGTGCCAACGCGTGATCTACTGCGGCACCTTGAGCAAGGTGATGTTTCCTGGCCTGCGGCTAGGGTACGTGGTGGTGCCGGAGAGCCAGATCGAAGCGTTCGAAGTCGCCATTGCGCGG
>Ga0160446_100709_pt1 | contig 11011 bp, 10 predicted proteins | sample HID1973I_E1MG_FD_108200 | JGI IMG/M metagenome (GOLD analysis project Ga0160446, IMG submission 108200) | Enriched mosquito-associated microbial communities from UW Madison campus, WI, USA - HID1973I_E1 MG | ecosystem: Host-associated > Arthropoda: Insects > Digestive system > Unclassified ... | reverse complement strand
GATTTCATGCGGAAAGCGCGGGCCGAAGCCGGTCAGCCCTACCAGTTCGAGGTACTCCCCCGCAATGCGCCGCCGCTCCGCACGCGGCACGCCGCGAATCTCGAGGCCGACCTCGATGTTCTCGAGCACGGTACGCCACGGGAACAAGGCGTAGCCCTGGAACACCACGCCCTGCGCCGGGTTGATGCCCTGCAGCGGCTTGCCGTCGATGGCGATGTTGCCACCGGTGCGGTGAGTCAGGCCGGCGAGGATGCTCAGGAAAGTCGACTTGCCGCAGCCGGACGGCCCCAGGATCGACAGCAGTTCGCCGTCGCGGATATCAAGGTCGAAGTCGCGCAGCACGGCCACGTTCTCCGGGCGCCCCGCCTCGTTGCGCACGGCATAGTCCATGCGCACGCCGCGCGCGGTGATCTTGTGGGAGTCGGTCGTGCTCATGCCTTCGCCGGTCCCTGCGTGGCGTACGGATTGAACTCGTTCGTGTAGAGATCGCGCGCGGCGACTTTGCCCTTGGGGAGCTTGCCCTCGGTTTCGAGGACGTCGATGTAATACTGGATCGGCGGCTCGGTGACGACGAGGTTATCGACGTAGGCGTAGCGGTCCACGTAGTCGAGCTGCAGGTTGATGCGCTTGGACACCAGCTTGCGCGCGTCCTCCGGGTTCGCGTTGACCCAGTTGGCCGCCTTGGCGAGCGCGGTCACCACGTCGCGCACGGATTCCGGATGCTCGCGAATGAACTTGCCGTGCGCGCTGTAGGGCTGCATGCCGCCCAGCCCGGCGTCGAGGTCGAAGTCGCTCCACAGCCGCACCAGCTTGTCGGCGTGGTCGGCGCGGCCCGAGAACGGTGCGTGGATGATCGCCAGGTCGGTGTTGCCTGTGACCAGCGTCTGCTCGGCCTGATCGTCCGGAATCACGACGAAGTTGATCTTGTTGACGTCCACGCCCTTCTCGCGCAGGTACGTCTTGGTGACGAACTCCGCGCACGCGCCGAAGCTGTTGATGCCGACGGTCTTGCCTTCGAGGTCTTTCGGGGCGCGGATGCCGGACGCCTTGCGCACGAAGTACTTCATGTGCGGCGCGTCCTGCAGCGTCTTGTTGCCGGCCGCCACTACCTTGATGTCCGAGCCGCTGGCCACCGCCGAGATCACCAGCGGCACCATGCGTGAGCCGAAATCGATCTCGCCCGTGCCCACCAGCGGGATGATCTGGGGCGCCGCCACCTTGCCGATGTACTCGGGCCGCGTGTTCGTGCCTTCGAAGTAACCGAGTTGGTCGGCCAGGTAGACCAGATCGAAGGTCGGGTTGTCCGGGTAACGGAAGCGCACCTTGTCGCCAACCTTGCCGACCACCGCCGGCGCACCGGCCGCCGCTTTGGGGGTGGCGGTCTCGTCGCCACGAGAGCACGCGGCCAGCAGCGAGCCTGCGCCGCCGGCAACGGCGAGGGATACGAGTTGTTTGAGCGCGGTACGGCGGGTGTTGGCCACGGAGTGCGACGGCATCGGAAGTCCCTGTTCAGATTGGAATGCGGAGCGGCATTCAGTATCGGAAAGGGGCGCGGCGCGCACAACGAAGTCTTTCAACTATCGATATTGCCCGGGCGCGGCGGGTTGCCGGCGGATTTCGCACGATGTTTGCACGATCCCACGGGGCTGCGGGCAGGAAGTCACCGGAGACGGAATAGCCGACGCGGGCGGTTCGTCTGACTGCAGACAGCCCATGACGCTGCAATTCATCCCTCTACCTGATCGAAAGGACTGACCATGAAACTCCACCGCACCCTCCCGGCCACCCTGGCCGCGCTCGCCGCCCTCACCCTCGCCTCCGGCGCCATGGCGCAGACGCCTTCGCCGGCGAACACCGTCCCCGTCAAGAACATCGTGCTGGTGCACGGCCTGTATGCCGATGGATCGAGCTGGGAGAAGGTCATTCCGCTGTTGCAGGCGAAGGGCTACCACGTCACTTCGGTGCAGAACCCGACGACATCGCTGGACGCGGACGTCGATGCGGTCAAGCGCGCCCTGGCGGTCCAGGACGGCCCCACGCTGCTCGTGGCGCACTCCTATGGCGGCATGGTCATCAGCCAGGCCGGCGATGACTCGAAAGTGGCCGGGCTGGTCTATATCGCCGCCCGCGCGCCGGACGCCGGCGAGGACTACCCCGCGCTGACAAAGACGTTCCCCGCCGCGCCGGCCTCGGGCGGATTGCAATGGGGTGCGGATGGATACGGCCGGCTTTCCGAACAGGCATTCCTGCACGACTTCGCCGGGGATCTGCCGGAAACACAGGCGCGTGGCTACTACGCCGTCCAGCAGCCGATGGGCAAGGCCATCACCATGGCGAAGACCACCGTGGCGGCCTGGCGCGACAAGCCGACGTGGTACGCGGTGTCGACCCAGGACCGCACGATCAACCCGGACCTCGAACGCTTCATGGCCAAGCGCATGGGCGCGCAGACCGTGGAGATTCCGGCGAGCCACGTCTCGCTGCTGTCCCGCCCGCAGGAGGTGGCCAACCTGATCCTCCAGGCCGCCGCAGGCAAGTCGGCCGGATAAATACTTCCGCCTGACTGCATCCATTCGCTCCGCTGGTGTGTAGCGTCTGTGCGGCCTCCGGGTTCGCACCGATCCACGACACACCAAGGAGCCCCACCATGATCCGCATCTCCCTTCTCGTTCCGGTCTCGGCCTGCCTCGCCCTGACCGCCTGCGGCGGCATGCACCAGTCCGGTTCGATGTCTGCGCCCACGCCCACGCCTGTCGCCGACGCCATCAAGGTGCCCGACGGCCACAAGCTCGCCATGCAGACGGTCGGCGTGGGCGAACTGCGCTACGAGTGCCGACCCAAGGCCAACGCCGCCGACCAGTTCGAATGGGCCTTCGTCGGCCCCACCGCCACGCTGAACGACCGCAGCGGCAAGGCGGTCGGCAAGTACTACGGCCCGCCGGCCACATGGGAAGCCACGGACGGCTCGAAGGTCACCGCCACCCAGGTGGCCGTGGCGCCCGGCGGCGACGGCAACATCCCGCACCAGCTCGTGAAGGCAAATCCGACGACCGCCAGCGGCATGATGAGCGGCGTCACCTTTATCCAGCGCGTGGCCACCCGGGGCGGCGTGGCGCCGGCCGCGGCCTGCAGCGCGGCCAATCGCGGCGCGGCGCAGATGGTGCGCTATCAGGCCGACTACCTGTTCTGGAAAGCGGCGGCCTGAGCGGGCTGGCGCGCGCGGCATTAGGGAAAGCCCAGCAGGCCGCCGCTGACGGTCGGGCGTAAGATGTGCGCTCGGGCGCCCCCGGGCCCCGACCCCAGCCCCGCAGCCCTGCCGCCAACAGAGAGCCCGCTCTTGACCGCCGCCCTGCCCTCCGTCAACGACCATTTCGACTACGAATCCGCGCTCGCCGGTTGCGCCGCGCGGGACGTGACGGCCTTGCGCCGCCTCTACGAGCATGCGGCCCCGTACCTGCTGGGCGTGGCGGTCCGTATCGTGCGGGACCGCGCGCTGGCGGAAGACGTGCTGCATGACGCCTTCGTCAAGGTCTGGAGCCATGCGCATACGTTCGACCCCGCACGCGGCGCGGCGCGCGGCTGGCTGTTCAGCCTGGTCCGGCATCAGGCGCTCAACCTCGTGCGCGACCGCCTACGGCTGGTGCTGCCCGACGAGGACATGGCGCAGGCCATCGAGGACGAGGCGGCACTGGCCGCCGTGGCGGGCACGGCCCCGGCCGGCGAGACCCGCGTGATGCTCGGCCGGCTGGCCATCTGCCTCGAACAACTGGACCCGCCCAAGCGCGACAGCATCCTGTATGCCTATGTCGATGGCTGCTCGCACAGCGAGATCGCCACGCGACTCAACGCGCCGCTGGGCAGCGTGAAAGCCTGGGTGCGGCGTGGCCTGCAGGCGCTGAAGGAGTGCATGCAATGAGCGACGACTGGGATGCGTTGGACGATCTCGCCGCCGGCTACGTGCTGGGCACGCTCTCCGCCGCCCAGCGCGAGGAGGTGGCGCGGCGCCTGCCGCAGGAGCCCGGCCTGCAAGACCGTGTCGATGACTGGGAAGCGCGCCTCCATCCGCTGTCGGCGCTGGCCGAGCCCGTCACGCCCGCGCCCCGCGTCTGGGCGGGCATCGCGCGCAGCATCGGCCATGCCGAACAGCGCCCCAAGCCAGCCACGCCTGCCACCGGCACGCCCGGATGGTGGCATTCGCTGGCGCTCTGGCGCGGTATTGCCTTCGGGGCGACGGCCTGCTCGCTGCTGCTGGCCGCCATGCTGGGCCTGCGCGCGTTCGCGCCGCCCGCGCCGCCGCGCTATGTGGTGGTGCTGGCCGCGCCGCAGGACAAGACGCCGGGCTGGCTGATCCAGGCTTCCAGCCCGCGCCGCCTGAAACTGATTCCGCTCGGCGCGCAAGCCGCACCGACCAATCGCGCGCTGCAATTCTGGACCAAGGCCGACGACTGGAGCGGGCCGGTCTCGCTGGGTCTGGTACAGGCTGACCAGTCACTCGATGTCGCGCTGGACCGCCTGCCGGCCCTCCAGGACAACCAGTTGTTCGAGATCACGCTCGAGCCCGCCGCCGGATCGCCCATCGGCCGCCCGACCGGCCCGGTGCTCTATATCGGCCGCGCGGTGCTGGTGCGCTAGCGCCGCCTACGGCGCCACCGTCACGCTGCGGAACCCCTGCCGGGCCGCCGGCAGGCGCTTGCATGCCACGCCATCGCGCAGCACACCGCCGTCGTCGCTGAGAATGCGCAGGCGCTGCGTGCCCGGCATCGTGAAGATGGCTTCCGGCTTCAGCGTGGCGATGGCGGCCTGGCCGAACGCCACGGGCCGGTCATTGGCGGCGCCGGACCATTTATATAGGGCGAAGGTGCCATCGTCAGCCACCGGCCCTGCGGCGATCACATACCCCTGCCCCACGCGCTCGATGCTGCGGATGCCGCGCCCGCCCAGATCGAGCAGTAGCGGGCTGCCAAACTTCGCCGGCTTGCCGTCGATGAGCCCATCAGGGTTCACCAGCGGCACGAGGATGGCCTTGCCATCGACCAGCGGATTGCGGAAGCCGATCAGCAAGCCGCCATCCGCTGCCGCGAGTCCTTCGATATTGAGCCCGCCCGGGCTTTCCGGTGCCCGTTCGGCGGCCGTCTTGAGCGGCAGCGAGGCCAGCGCCGGAGACGCCACGAGATCTTTCAGCAGATCCTTGTAGGGCCGGCCCACCGGCTTCAGCGACAGCCGGCCCGGATCGAGTTCCACCGCGAAGAGCCGGTGCCGGCGCCCCTGCTCCTTGCCCTTGGCATTGCGGCCGTGCGACGAGATGACGTAGGCGCGCTGGCCGACAACGGCGGCTCCTTCGAGGTCCGACTCGCCATCGTCATCGGTGCCGAGGAAGCCGCCAAGCGTGAAGGTCTTGACCGCGCGCGGCTGACCGGCCTGGTACACCGTCAGCACGTTTTGCTCGTCGCCCACTACGACGAAGTGGTCGGGGCCGAGGGCGAAGCCGGCCGAGGCGTCGCAGAGTCCGGTGTAGGTCTCCACGCCATCCGCCGGCCCAGCCGCTCCAGCCGGGCCTGCGCCAAGCATCAGACATATCGCCAGACAGGCCATGCCACGCAGGGGGATTCGCATCGTCCGTTCTCCGTTGGGGTCGAAGGTGCTACGCCAGATCGGCACCCGGGGCGCCATCCAGCCCGGTCCCAGCATACGCGCACCGGAAGCCCGCCGAGCGCAGTTCTTCGGCGATCAGGTCGGCAATCCACTGCTTGCGGGACTCCTGCATGCGGCTGCGGATGGCGGCCACGCTCACCGCCGCGAAGTTGCCCGGCGTGATTTCGAAGCGCATGCCGACGCCGCTCACGCCCTCGTTGACGAGGCTGTCCGTCTTGGCCAGCCCGGCCGAGCGCGCGCGCGTCACCAGCGTGCGCAGCTTGGCCAGCGACAGCCCGTGCGGCGTGAATTCGGACGTATGGCGCGCGTAGAGCGCGGCAATCTCGCCATCGTCGAGCATCGACAGCAGCGTCACGCCCGCCGAGCCGATGCCGAGCACGCGCATGCCGCCCACCTGCAGCACCAGCGCCTTGACCGGAAAGGCGCCCTCCTCGCAATGGAGGCAGTGGCCGTAGTCGCCATTGCGCACCACGAGGAAGACCGTGTCCTCGGTGCGCCGCGCCAGCCGCTGCATCACCGGGCGGCAGCGGTCCAGGATCGGCGCGCCCTTCATCGCCGCCAGCCCGAGCTGCATGGCGTCCAGCCCGAGCCGGTAGAGCCGCTGTTCGCGCTCGACCATGCCGGATTCGACCAGACTCGTCGCCAGCCGGTAGGCGGTGGCGCGGTCCAGCCCGGCCGCCTGCGCCAGCACGCCCAGCGCCACGCCGGCGGGGTGATGGGCCGCAATCAGCTTGAGCAGCACCATCGCTCGTGTGACGGTCTGTGCACCCTTGGGAGCGCTGCCGGTGTCCTCGCCGGCTTCCGTCTCTGCTTCTGTCTCTGCTTTTGTCATGTTTTCGGCCTCTCCCCGGTCGAGATGTTCACATAGTGAATATTGGTAAAGATTTCGTTTGAATACTGAACATGTCCGGGATGAAATGCAACCATACCAAGCACGAACACGTGCACACACCCGGAGACAACCCATGACGTTCCGCCGCCTCGCCAGTGCGATCCCCCGCGTGCTTTCCTTGCCGCGACTGGCCATCCTGCTTGGCCTGGCCGCCTCGCTGCAGCTACCCGCGCCCGCTCGTGCCGACACCTGGCCGACCCGGCCGGTGCGACTGGTGGTGGGCTATACCGCCGGCGGCGCGTCCGACACGGTGGGGCGGATCATCGCCAACGAGCTGGGCGCGATGATCGGCCAGCCGGTGGTGGTGGAAAACCGCCCGGGCGTGGGCGGCATGCTCGGCATGGGCACCGTCGCCAAGAGCGCGCCGGACGGCTACACGCTGGGCGTGGCGGTCAGCGGCACCATGGTGATCGGGCCGCATCTGGTCAAGGCCACGCCGTATGACCCGCTGACCGCGTTCGAGCCGGTCAGCATGATCGCCACGGCGCCGATGGTGATGGTGGGCGCGCCGTCCGCGCCGTTCAACAGCGTGCCGTCGCTGATCCAGACCGCCCGCGCGCAGCCGGACCCGATGATGTTCGCCTCCGGCGCCCAGGCGTTCGAGCTGGCGATGCGGCTGTTCGCCGCCAAGGCCGATCTGCGCATGGGCTCGGTGTCCTATCCCGGCGGCGGCCAGGCGTCCATCGACGTCATGGCGGGCCGCGTGCCGGTGATGGTGGACACCATCGGCGCCCAGCAGGCCAATATCAAGGCCGGCAAGCTGCGCGCGCTGGCCGTGCTGGATAACAAGCGCTCCGCCATCCTGCCGGACGTGCCGACGGTCGCCGAAGCTGGCGTGGCCGGCTACCAGGCGGTGGGCTGGCTGGGCCTTGTGGCGCCGAAGGACACCCCCGAGGCCATCGTCACCCGCCTGAACGGCCACCTGCGCACGATCATGGCCAAGCCCGAGGTGCGCGACAAGCTGCTGACGCTCGGCTTCGAGCCCAACACGGACACGCCGCAGGCGTTCGCCCGGGACATCCGCGCCGAGTACGCCAAGTGGGGCGCCGTCGTGAAGTCCGCCGGTCTGACTGCCCAGTAAGCGGCCAATAAGCGCCCAGTAACTCCCCATCCATCCGACTCCCTCGCCCCATGACGACCGACATCCAGGCCGCCGCCAAATGGCAGGCCACGCTCGACCACGCCCTGCAAGACGCCAACTACCCCACCCTGCTGATGGTGCTGCTGCACCTGACCGGGGACCGCCGCTGGCTCGATCCGCGCTACCAGTGCTCGCGCATCCGCGGCCTGGAAGACAACGATCCCGGTGGGCTACCCGATGAGGTCCGCGCGGAAGTGTTGGCCGCCGCCCGCGACGCCATCCTGGCGTGGAAGTCCGGCGTGGCCCCCGCGCTGCCCGCGCCAGACCCGGACACGCTGGTCGCCATGATGCGGCTGAGCGTGGGCGACGACATCCCGGCCTCCTACGGGCCGATGATCGCCGCCTGGCTGGGGCTGGACGCGGACATGCGCATCGACCAGCACGGCCGTATCGACGTGCCCGAAGGCTTCCGCGTGATCGTGATCGGGGCCGGCGTGGCGGGGCTGTGCGCCGCCATCCGCCTGCAGGGTGCCGGCATCCCCTTCGTGCTGATCGAGAAGAACGACGAGGTGGGCGGCACGTGGTACGAGAACCGCTACCCGGGCGCCGGCGTGGATACGCCGAACCATATCTACTCGTACTCGTTCGCCAAGGGCGACTGGTCGCGCTACTTCGCGCTGCGCGGCGAGATCCAGCAATACTTCGAGGACGTGGCGGACCGCTTCGGCGTGCGCCGTCATATCCGGCTGCGCACCACGGTGCAATCGGCCCACTACGATGAGTCCTCGCTGCGCTGGACCGTCCACACGCTCGACGCCGAAGGCCAGGCCGAAACACTGCACGCCGACATGGTCATCAGCGCCGTGGGGCTGCTCAATGTGCCGAAGATGCCCGATATCGAGGGGCTCGACCAGTTCGACGGTCCCTGCTTCCACACTGCCCGCTGGCCCGAGGGCCTGGACGTCACCGGCAAGCGCGTGGCCGTGATCGGCAACGGTGCCAGCGCGATGCAGGTGGTGCCGGCCATTGCCGACCACGTGGCCGCGCTGACCGTGTTCCAGCGCTCGCGCCAGTGGGCCGCCCCGTTCGAGAAGTTCCAGAAGCCGGTGCCGGAGTCCGCGCGCTTCCTGCTGCGCGAGGTGCCGTTCTATCAGGAGTGGTATCGCCAGCGGCTGGCCTACATCTTCAACGACCGCATCCACGGCTCGCTCCAGATCGACCCGGCATGGCCGCACCCGGAGCGCGCCATCAACCAGACCAACGACCGGCATCGCGCCTACTTCACGGACTACATCAAGGCCGAGCTGGGCGAGCGCCAGGACCTGCTGCAGGACGTGCTGCCCGAGTACCCCCCGTTCGGCAAGCGCATGCTGATGGACAACGGCTGGTATCGCACGATGGCCCGCCCGCACGTCTCGCTGGTCACGGGCGGCATCGCCCGGGTGGAAGGCAACGCGGTGGTCACGGACAAGGGCGAGCGGCATGAGGCCGATGTGCTGATCGTTGCCACCGGCTTCGACGCCATCAACATGCTGGCCTCGTTCCAGCTATTCGGCCGGGGCGGGCGCTCCGTGCGCGAGGCGTGGGACCGCCACGGCGCCGAAGCCTACCTTGGCGTGGCCGTGCCGGACTTCCCCAACTTCTTCATGCTGGCCGGGCCGAACACGGCGCTCGGCCACGGCGGCAGCGTGGTCTCGCTGCTGGAGACGCAGGTCAGCTACATCCTCAACATCGTGCGGCAGGCCATGGCGCACAGCGCGGGGCGCTTCGAGATCGAGATCCGGCGCGACCGCCACGACGCCTTCAACCAGCGCGTGCAGGCCGCCCATAACGCCATGATCTGGACCCACAAGGGCATGAGCAACTGGTATCGCAACGCGCAGGGCCGCGTGGTGGCCACCACGCCGTTCCGCAACGACGACTACTGGCACATGACGCGCAAGGCCGATTTCTCTGACTACCGGCTGAAGACTGCGCCGGCCGAGGCGGCCGAGTCACCCGCTGCCGACGCGGAACCCGCCACGCTGGAGGACCGGTCATGAAAACGCCCGGCCCGCACATGCTGAGCGGCCTGCGCATCCTCGACCTCGGCACGATGGTCGCGGGGCCGGTGGCCTGCACGCTGTTCGGCGACTTTGGCGCCGAAGTCATCAAGGTGGAGGTGCCCGAGCGCGGCGACACCGTGCGCGACCTCGGCCCCTTTGTGGACGACGAATGCCTGTACTGGCAGGTGGAGGCGCGCAACAAGAAGTCGATCACGCTGAACCTGCGCGAGCCGGCCGGCCAGGCGCTGCTGTACCGGCTGGTGCGCGAGGTGGACGCGGTGGTGGAGAACTTCCGCCCCGGCACGCTCGAGAAATGGAACTGCGGCTTCGAGACGCTGCGCCAGCACAACCCGGGCCTGATCATGCTGCGCGTGTCCGGCTTCGGGCAGACCGGCCCGTACCGGGAGCGCGCCGGCTATGACCGCATCGGGCTGGCCTTCGGCGGCCTGATGGGCATCACCGGCTACCCGGACCGCCCGCCGGTGCGCAGCGGCACCTCCACCGCCGACTACCAGACCGCCATCCTCGGTGCCTTCGCGCTAATGATGGCGCTTTACCACCGTGACGTGCACGGCGGCGAGGGGCAGGAAATCGACCTGTCGATGTACGAGTCCATCATCCGATTCACCGAGGTGCTGGTGCCCGAGTACGACCGGCTGGGCGTGGTGCGCGAGCGGCGCGGCAACAAGCATTTCGCCGCCGCGCCGGGCGAGCACTTCCGCACGCGCGACGGGCGCTACCTGATCTTCACCTGCTCGGCGGACGCCGGCTTCCAGCGGCTCTGCGTGGCCATGGGGCGCCCGGATCTGGCCGAAGACCCGCGCTACGCCTCGCACAGCCAGCGCTGGGAGCATGTGGACGAGCTGAACCGGCTGGTCTCGGACTGGATCGCTGCGGAGCCGGAGGACGCGCTGTGCCGCAAGCTGGACGCCGCGCGGCTGGCCTACTCCTTCATCTACACCATCGAGGACATCATGCAGGACCCGCACTACGCGGCGCGGGAGAGCATCGCCACGGTGGAGCACCCGAAGATCGGCCCGGTGAAGATGGCGGGCGTGTTCCCGAAGTTCTCGGGCGTGCCGGCCAAGCCGATCGAGCCGGCGCCGGCACTGGGCCAGCACAACGCCGAGATCTACGGCGAGCTGCTCGGCATCGACGACGACGCGCAACGGCAACTGGCGCTGGAGGGCATCATCTGATGGCCGGCCAGCATCGATTCCGCACGGCTGCCGTGTTCGGCGGCGGCGGCGTGGCGGGCATCGCGTGGGAAGTCGGCGTGCTGGCCGGGCTGGCGCGGGCCGGCGTGGCCGTGCATCGCGCCGGGCTGTTCGTCGGCACGTC
>Ga0160446_100699_pt1 | contig 11213 bp, 8 predicted proteins | sample HID1973I_E1MG_FD_108200 | JGI IMG/M metagenome (GOLD analysis project Ga0160446, IMG submission 108200) | Enriched mosquito-associated microbial communities from UW Madison campus, WI, USA - HID1973I_E1 MG | ecosystem: Host-associated > Arthropoda: Insects > Digestive system > Unclassified ... | reverse complement strand
GTGCACCACGCCCACGTGCTGCTGCGGGCTGCGGATGTTGCACGGATCCTTGAACGTGATCCACGGATGGCCGGTCTCGAACAGCATGCCCAGCATCTTGCGCCACAGTTGTTGCGCCGGAAGCTTCTTGAACAGCTTGATCTCGCCGCTGGCGGCCTTGGCTTCGTAGCCGAGGTAAGCCGTCTCGAACGCCTTGCCAACCTTGTCGTGCAGGTCCGGGCAGGTGGCCGGCGAGAACAGCGTCCAGTCGCCGCCTTCCATCACGCGCTTCATAAACAGGTCCGGAATCCAGTTGGCCGTGTTCATGTCGTGCGTGCGGCGACGATCGTCACCGGTGTTCTTGCGCAGCTCGAGGAATTCCTCGATGTCCAGGTGCCACGTCTCCAGGTACGCGCACACCGCGCCCTTGCGCTTGCCGCCCTGGTTCACGGCCACGGCCGTGTCGTTGACCACCTTCAGGAACGGCACCACGCCCTGGCTCTTGCCGTTGGTGCCCTTGATGTGGGAGCCCAGCGCGCGCACGTTGGTCCAGTCGTTGCCCAGGCCGCCGGCGAACTTCGACAGCAGCGCGTTTTCCTTGAGGGCTTCGTAGATGCCTTCCAGGTCGTCCGACACCGTGGTCAGGTAGCACGACGAGAGCTGCGAGCGGCGCGTGCCCGAGTTGAACAGCGTGGGCGTGGACGACATGAAGTCGAACGACGACAGCAGTTGGTAGAACTCGATGGCGCGGGCTTCGCGGTCGCGCTCTTCCAGCGCCAGGCCCATGGCCACGCGCATGAAGAAGGCCTGCGGCATTTCGATGCGCTGCTCTTCCACGTGCAGGAAGTAGCGGTCGTACAGCGTCTGCAGGCCGAGGTAGTTGAACTGGAAGTCGCGCGAGGCGTCCAGCGCCGCGCCCAGGCGGGCCAGGTCATACGTGGCCAGCTTTTCGTCCAGCAGTTCGGCCTGAATGCCGCGGGCGATGAACTTCGGGAAGTACTCGGCGTAGCGCGAGCCCATCTCGGCCTGCGTCACTTCGCCGCCGAGGATTTCCTTGCGGATCGTGTGCAGCAGGATACGGGCGGTGACCTGGCTGTAGTCCGGGTCCTTCTCGATCAGGGTACGCGCGGCCAGGATGGCGGAGTCGTACACCTGGCTCAGCGGCACGCCGTCGTACAGGTTCTTGAGCGTTTCCTTCAGGATCGGCTCGGCGCTCACGCCGTTGCCCAGGCCGCTGCAGGCGGTGTCGATCAGCTCGTGCAGCGCGGCCAGATCCAGCACGCGGCTCACGCCGTTGTCGTTCACATTGAAGGCCACGCCCTGTTGCACACGCGCCACGGTCTGCGCATTGGCCTGCGCGCGCTCCTGGGTGCGCTTCTCGCGATACAGCACGTAGGCACGGGCCACTTCATGCTCGCCCGAGCGCATCAGCGCCAGTTCCACGTGGTCCTGCACGTCCTCGATATGGAAGGTGCCGCCGTTCGGCCGGCTGCGCAGCAGCGCGCGCACCACGTTCTGGGTGACCTGTTCCACGATCTCGCGCACGCGCGCGGAGGCAGCGCCCTGGCCGCCGTTCACGGCCAGGAAGGCCTTGGTCACGGCGACGGCAATCTTGTTCGGCTCGAACGCCACCACGGCCCCATTGCGGCGGATGAGCTTGTAGTCCTGATAGTTGGCGCCGGCAGCGGCGGGGGTCTGCTGCGACGTTCCGGCGGCGCCGACAACGCCAGCCGATCCCGTGTTTTGTTGTTCGTTCTGGGCCGTTTGCATGAGGTAACTCCTGTTTTAACCCTTGTAATGAAGTGACAAAGTCCCTAGCAAAATGCGCTTCAGAAGACACTCGACACCGGCCTTGCCGGGGCGAGAACCAAACTGCACAGGCGTTCATTCTGCTAGGGACTCTTGCGATACCGCCGGCCGCGTCACTACTGTGGCGCCTGCGTCGCAATCCATTGCGGCGCAGGCTTCACACCTCGGCCGGTTCCCCGGTAGTACCACTAGATATAGTGGTCACTGCGAAAAACTGGGCTAAGTATAGTGAAACGAATCGGAAAGACCAGTCTTGACAAGTCAGATGCCGGTCTGGGGACGGGGTGTGCGGCGGCGCCACATTCCCGCAAGCCGCGCTACGCCAAGGGATGGCGGCGGCCCGTGCGCCACCGCACAAATTTTCTAAAATTTTTTAATCGTGGCGAGTCGCCGATAGGCGGCCCAAGTGTGGGGATTTCACATCGCTGTCACGCGGGCGAATGCCTGAATATGAGGCATCGTGCACAAGGGGGCGGCGGGTCAGGAACCCCCCCGTCGATAAGGCAGCAGCGCTGGCGTCACATCGGCCAGTCTGGCGAATCGGTCCCAGTCGAAGTGCGGGCCGGGGTCGGTTTTGCGGCCGGGGGCGATGTCGCTGTGGCCGGCGATGCCGGTGATCGGGTAGGTCGTGCGGAGGGCGGCGACGATGCGGGCGGCGGTGTCGTACTGGCCCAGGGTGAAGGGCTGGTCGTCGGCGCCTTCGATCTCGATGCCGATGGAGAAGTCGTTGCAGCGTTGGCGGCCGCAGTAGGCCGATTGGCCGGCGTGCCAGGCACGTTGCGTACACGCCACAAACTGCACCAACTCGCCCTCGCGGGTGATCAGGAAGTGGGCGGAGACGCGGACGTCGCGGATCGTTTCGAAGAACGGGTGGCGGGCGGTGTCGAGCCGGTTCTGGAAGAACGCCTCGATGTCGCCCGTGCCGAACTGGCCCGGCGGCAGGCTGATGTTGTGCAGCACCACCACGTCGACGGGCATGCCCTCGGGGCGGGTGTCGAAGTTGGGCGATGGCACGCGGCGCGCGGCCGGCACCCAGCCGTCGGCGTCTGGCAGCCAGTCTGCGGCCACGTCAGCCATCGCGGCCCTCGCCTTCCGCCATCGATTCGCTGTCGTCGCGCCCTTCCCGGCCATCGCGCCCTTCGCGTTCGTCGCGGATCTCGAGTTGCTGGATGCGGTAGCGCAGCTGGCGGAAATTCAAACCCAGCAGCGGCGCGGCCGTGGTGCGATTAAAGCCGGTCTGGCGCAGCGCGCGCAGGATCAATTCGCGCTCGAGGGCCTCGAGCCGGGCCGGCAGGTCGATGGGGAACGTGACGTCGCGCAACGCATCGACCATCGGATCGATGGATGGCTGGGGCTGGGGCTGGGGCGGCGGCGGCGCCTCGGCCACGGCACCCCCCGCCTCCGGCGCCGTCAGGCTGGCCGCCGACCAGGCCGGGCTGCCCCAGGTCTCATAACCGGTCGGCGCGGTCTCCGGCACGGGCACGGGCGCGCCTTGCAGCAGGCCGGCGCGATCCACGCCGGCTTCGAGCGGCCCGAGGTCCGCCACCGCGATCTCGTCCGATTCGGCGAAGGCGTAGGCGCGTTCCAGCAGGTTTTCGAGTTCCCGCACGTTGCCGGGGAAGCGGTACGCCGCCAGCCGCGCCAGCGCCGGGCCGGACAGCCGGCGCGGGCGCGCATCGCCGTAGCGCACGGCCAGGTGTTCGAGGATGACCTGCGCCAGCACTGGAATGTCCTCGCCCCGCTCGCGCAGCGTCGGCATGCGCAGCTCCAGCACGTTCAGGCGGTAGTACAAGTCCTGGCGGAACGAGCCGGCGGCGACCATCGCAGCCAGATCCTTGTGGCTCGCGCACATCACGCGCACGTCCACGGTGTCTTCCCGACTGGCGCCGATCTTGCGCACGCGCCGCTCCTGCAACGCGCGCAGCAGCTTTACCTGCATGGTCAGCGGCAGGTCCGCCACCTCGTCCAGCAGCAGCGTGCCGCCGTGCGCGGCGTGGAAGAAGCCGCCGCGCTCGGCGTCGGCGCCCGTGAACGCGCCCTTCACGTAGCCGAAGAATTCCGACTCCATCAGCGTCTCGGGAATCGCCCCGCAGTTCACGGCCACGAACGGGTGCGCGGCGCGCGCGCTCACGGCGTGGATGGCGCGCGCCGCGCGCTCCTTGCCGCTGCCCGATTCGCCACTGATCACCACCGGCGCCATGCTGCGCGCCAGCCGCGACAGCGAGCGGCGCACGTCCTGCATGGCCGGGGACAGCCCCGGCAGCAGGCCGGCGGCGCGGTCGGCGGCTTCAGCGGCCTCGGCAGCCTCGGCGCTGCGCGCGCCGCCCTCCGCCGCGCCACGCTGCTGGCGGCCCAGCGCGTTCAGGATCAGGGTGCGTAGCTGGTCGAGCGACACCGGCTTGGCGATGTAGTCGAACGCCCCGGCCTTGAGGGCATCGACGGCATTGTCGGCGCTGCCGTAGGCGGTGATCACGGCCACCGGCGTGCGCTCGGGCGAGGCCGACAGTTGCCGCACGATGTCGATGCCCAGCCCGTCGCCGAGCCGCATGTCGGTCAGCACCAGGCTGTAGCGGCGCTCCGCCAGGCGCAGCCGCGCCTCGGCCAGCGAGCCGGCCATCACCACGTCGTGCCCCATGCGGCGCAGCGAGATGTCCAGCAGCTCGCGCAGGTCGGCCTCATCGTCGATGACGAGAATCGGATCGGGAACGGGCGGTCTGGCGGACATGGCGTGGGGGTTGGGTTGCGGGGGCGGCGGATCAGGCCTGGGCGGCCGTTACAACGTCGGGCGTCTCGATCCGCATCGTCAGCACGAACGCCTTGGCCGGCAGTGTATCGCGAGCGCCGGGCCCGAGCAGCCCTGTGCGATCCAGCAACGGTTCCAGCGCGATGGTGCCGTAGCGCACCTGGGCGTCATTGGCGCCGCACAGCTCGCGCGCCATGAACAGGCCCAGCCCGGTGCCCTGGGCGTTGCTGGTGAAGAACGGCTCGAACAGGCTGCGCTGCTGCTCGCGCGTGACCTCGGCGCCATCGTTCCAGACGATCAGTTCGGCATGGTGCTGGTCCAGCGCATGGGCCAGCAGACGGATGGCGCCCGGCAGCCGGCTGCAATAGCGCCAGGCGTTATCGAGCAGGTTGCCGAGCACCTGCTGCAGTTGCGCGGCATCGAAGATCACCGGGCGTTGCAGGTCCACGGCGAGGCGGATGGCATTGGCGTTGATATCGGCGCGCGGGCCGCCGCGCGAGCGCATCTCCAGCCGCCAGCGTTCCACGATCTCGGGCAGCGCCTGGCCCAGCTCCACCGCGCTGTGGCCGGTGCGGGGGCGGCGCGAGAGTTGCAGCACATCGGACACCACCTGATCGAGCCGGCGCACGTTGTCGCTGATGATGCGCAGCAGCCGGGCGTCGATATTGCCCTCGCCCGCCCCGGAATCGGCCAGCAGCTCGTTGGCCTGGCTGATGGCCGCGAGCGGGTTGCGGATCTGGTGCGCCACGCTGGCCACCAGTCGGCCCATGCCGGCAAGTTTCTCCTGCTGCACCTGCTCGGCAATCCGTTCCCAGCTTTCGATGTGGACCAGCACCGTGTCGCGCATCTCGCTGCGCAGCAGCGTCTCGTCCTCGGGGCTCCAGGCCATGGCCTCGTTCTGGGCGATGGCCAGACGCAGCCGGGCCGCGCCTTCGGGCGACATGTCGTTCCAGCCGACGGTATCGAGCGCGCTCGGCGCGGTCAGCGCCCCGCCCAGCGTGGAGCGCAGCCCGGCCAGCCCTGGCAGCACGAAGCGCAGCCGCAGGCGGGTATGCAGCATCGGCCCACCCAGCGCCGACGGGCGCGACGGCAGCGGCAGTAGCTGCAGGATGCGCGGCACATCGTCATTGGTCTGGATCCAGTCGCGCAGCATTTCCATCAGCGGCTGCAGGCGCGGGATGCGGCGCAGGTCGAACAGCACCTTGTCGCGCTCGCCGGCGCGCACCTGCCCTTCCCGGATCCGCTCGTGCGGCTGCACGCCCACCAGCACCACGGCCGCGGGGTTGGCGGCCACCACCACGCCGTTGGCGCGCACCAGCATCACGCCGTCCTGCATGTCGTTGACCATAAGCCGGTTCACCAGCTGCTGCAGGCGCAGTTCCTGCTCGCGCGCCAGCGCAATCTGCTCCTGGGCGATCTGCCGGTTGGCGAGCATGTACATCACCAGCGCGGCGATCATGAACACCAGGCCGAACAGGCCGGAACCGAGCAGGTTGGCATCGGCCTGGCGCACCAGCAGCGTCTGCACGAAGGGCTGGCCCATTACCACCAGCGCCGACACCGCCGCCGTGAACAGCGCGAACATCAGGCTGGTCAACGCCCCGGCCTCGAGCGCCGGCAGCAGGAAGATCATGGCGAGACCTTCGGCGTGGCTGCCCAGCCGGCCCACCACCGCGAAGATCCCGGCCAGCAGCGCCAGGTCGACCATCACCTGCACGCGCACGCGCACATGGAAATGGCGGCGCCACAGCGTGCCCACCAGCGTGACCATGGCGATGCAGAGGTAGGGGAGCACCACCGGCAGCGCGGCGGCCATGCGCGGATTGGCGGCGAGGGTGGCCGCGGCACCGGCGGCCACGCCAGGATCCGGCGCGGCGCGTTCCAGCGGCAGCCACACGTAGCCCACCAGCAGCAGCGCCACGGCCGCGCGGGTCCAGCAGAAATAGCGCAGCAGGCGCCAGTGGAATTCAGGCGGCTCGGGTTGGCGCCACAGCTCGACCAGCACGCGCCAGCCGTTGAGGCGGGACCAGGCCGAGCGGCGCGAGGTCATGGGCGCGCGTCGGTGTCGCCATGGCCGGACATCTCCGAGCCATCGGGCAGATGACTGCGCCGGCAGTAGTGCAGGCCGTTCCAGCCGATGGCCTCGCCACGCGGCAGGTGCACGCCGCACTGGGCGCACTGGACCATCGGCTCGGACGATGCCGCGCCTTCGGTCTTGCGCTGCGCCGGGCCAGGGCGGGCGGTCGGCTGCTCGTGCGCGTCGCGGGCGGCCGCGCGCTGGCGCAGCCACCAGATGATCGCCAGCACAACGGCCAGCAGGAGGAAGATTCTTGCCATGGGGCGATGACGATCAGGAGATCAGGAGAGGCGGTGCAGCACCACTTCGATCACGAAGCGGCTGCCCACGTAGGCCAGCAGCAGGATGCCGAACGAGGCGATGACCCAGCGCAGGGCGGTGCGCCCGCGCCAGCCCCGGAAATGCCGGCCGACCAGGATGCCGCCGAACATCGCCCAGGACAGGATCGCGAACACGGTCTTGTGGTCCACGCGGAAGGCCCGGGCGAACAGCTGCTCGGAGAACAGGAAGCCGGACAGGATGGTCAGCGTCAGCAGCACGAAGCCCGCCGCGATCAGCCGGAACAGCAGCTTTTCCAGCGTCAGCAGCGGCGGCAGCAGGTCCAGCCAGCGGCCCAGCCATTGCCCGGACGATGCATCCGCGCTGCCCGGCCGGTTGAAGCCATGGAGCCGGCGCTCGGCCAGCAGCATCAGGAAGGCGTGGAACGCCGCCAGCGTGAACAGCCCGTAGGCCACGTTGGCGATGACGAAATGGAGCTTGAACAGCGGCCGCGCGGCGTAGCCGAGGATCTGCGCGCCCGGGAAGGCCAGCGGCATCAGGCCGGCCAGCATCGCCACCGGAAAGACGATCAGGCCGAGCCCGGCCAGCGAGAAGAAGAAGCTTTCGATCCAGTAGATGCCCACGCCCAGCCACAGCATGGCGGAGAGCGCGAAGGCGAAGCCGAACATCATGCGGTCCGCCGGGAAGATGGTTTCGTGCAGCAGCATGCCGTGGCTGACCAGCGCGCCGAGCACCACGGCGTGCCACCATGCGGGCTGGCCGTCCGCGCGGCCATCGCCGGGCGGCGCCATCAACACGGCCGTGGCGGCGCCAGGGCGCCCGCCGGGGCCCGGATGGCCCGGATGACCGACAGCTCCCCCGCCAGCGGCCGCCAGCCGGGGGTTGCGCGTTGCCCAGCCGTGAAAGGCCAGGCCGCAATAGAGAAGTGCCGTCAAGGCATACAGTACAATGGCCATTTGCGCAGTTTACCCTAGGGCCTGTCCCTCGTGCCCTTGTCCGTGATGCCTCACGACAACGCCACGCGCGCGCCCCATCCACGCCGAATCACGAGCCGAACCTCTCCCCACTGCCATGCTGGATAACCTCACACAACGCCTGGCGCGGGTCGTCAAGACCATGCGCGGCGAGGCCCGACTGACCGAGGCCAACACCGCCGAGATGCTGCGCGAAGTGCGCCTTGCCATGCTCGAAGCCGACGTGGCGCTGCCCGTGGTGCGCGAGTTCGTCGCCCGCGTCAAGGAAAAGGCGCTCGGCGAGGAAGTCGTCAGCAGCCTCACCCCGGGCCAGGCCCTCGTCGGCGTGGTCCAGCGCGAACTGACCGCGGTCATCGGCGGCGACGAAGCCGTCGACCCCAAGCCGGGCGAGCAGAAATCGGGCGAACTGAACCTGAACGTCCAGCCGCCGGCGATCATCCTGATGGCCGGCCTGCAGGGCGCGGGCAAGACCACCACCTCCGGCAAGCTCGCCAAGTGGCTTAAGGAGAACAAGAAGAAGAAGGTGCTGACGGTGTCGTGCGACGTGTATCGTCCCGCCGCCATCGCCCAGCTGCGCACGGTGTCCGAGCAGGTTGGCGCCGACTTCTTCCCGTCCGAGCCGGACCAGAAGCCCGTGGACATCGCCCGCGCGGCGCTGGACTGGGCCCGCAAGCACTACCACGACGTGCTGATCGTCGATACGGCCGGCCGGCTCGGTATCGACGAGGCGATGATGGCGGAAATCGCCGCGCTGCACGCCGAGCTGAAGCCGGTGGAAACGCTGTTCGTGGTCGACGCCATGCTCGGCCAGGATGCCGTGAACACCGCCAAGGCGTTCAACGACGCGCTGCCGCTGACCGGCGTGGTCCTGACCAAGCTCGATGGCGACGCACGCGGCGGTGCCGCGTTGTCTGTACGTCACATTACGGGCCGTCCGATCAAGTTCGGGGGGGTGGGCGAGAAGCTCGACGGCCTGGAGCCGTTCTACCCCGACCGCATGGCCCAGCGCATTCTGGGCATGGGCGACATCCTCGCACTGGTGGAGGAAGCCCAGCGCGGCGTGGATATGGACGCCGCCGAGAAGCTCGCCAAGAAGATCAAGAAGACCGGCGGGTTCGATCTCGAGGACTTCAAGGCGCAGATCGGCCAGATGAAGAAGATGGGCGGCATCGGCAGCCTGGTGGACAAGCTGCCGGCCCAGTTCGCCCAGCAGGCGCAGGGCGCCAATATGGATCAGGCCGAGAAATCGGTGCGCCGCATGGAGGGCATCATCAACAGCATGACCGCCGCCGAGCGCGCCAAGCCGGAGCTGATCAAGGCCAGCCGCAAGCGCCGCATCGCGGCCGGCGCCGGCGTGCCGGTGCAGGAAGTGAACCGCCTGCTGAACCAGTTCGAGCAGATGCAGGGCATGATGAAGAAGCTCAAGGGCGGCGGCATGATGAAGATGATGCGCCAGATGGGCGGGATGAAGGGCGGCATGAAGGGCCTGTTCAACCGCTAAGGATCGCCCAGACCCACAGATATAAGGACAGAGACATGATGATGACCGCAGACCAGGCCCGCGAACTCTGGGCCAGCTCCGAGGAAATCGTTAGCGCCGCGGAAGTGCAGGATTCGCTGGACCGCATGGCCGATGACATCACCGCGCGCATGGGCGATGCCTTCCCGCTCGTGCTGTCGGTGATGGGCGGCGCGGTGGTCTTCACCGGCATGCTGCTGCCGAAGCTGCAGTTTCCGCTGGAATTCGACTACATCCACCTGTCGCGCTACAACAACAAGACGGTGGGCGGCGAGATGCAATGGCGCGTGGCGCCGCGCGAGTCGGTCAAGGACCGGGTGGTGCTGGTGTTGGACGACATCCTCGACGAAGGCGAGACCATGGCGGCCATCCGCGAGCGCATTCTCGACATGGGCGCCAAGGAATTCCACGCCGCCGTGCTGTGCGAGAAGACCCTGCTCAAGGCCAAGCCGATGCACCCGGACTTCTGCGGCTTCAAGGTGCCAGACCGCTACGTCTTCGGCTGCGGCATGGATGTGAAGGGCTACTGGCGCAACCTCGGCGCCATCCGCGCGCTGGTCTGACTCCCGGACTGGCCTGATTTACGGCGCGCGGCCGTCCGTCGGACTCAGCTTCCGACCCGGTACGGCCGCTCGCGCAGCCACTTGGTGGCAATCCACTTCTCCCCTGACACCACCGGCATGCCGCCGTGCAGCGTGCGGTCGTCCAGCGTGCCGTCCGGCAGCTTGTAGCTGAAGAACACCGCATTGCCCTTGACCGGGGCCACATCCAGCCCGATTCGCGGGAAGGTGGTGGCGCCGCCGGCCGGCGTGCTGTTCAGGTAGATCACCAGCGTGGCCACGCGCTGGCCGCCCACGGCCATCTGGCGCGCCTCGCCCGGATTCTTCGGATTGAAATAGTCGTAGTGCGGCTGGTATTCGGCGCCAGGCTTGTAGTTGAGCACCTGGAAGCCCTCGCCGTGCTCCATCGGCACGCCGGTCACGGCGGCGATGCGTGCCTCCAGCACTTCGAGCAGCGGGTGCTCGCCGACCTGGAACATCGCGCCGGTGCTGGTGCGGGCCTCGTGGACGTTCTCGTCGCCCGTGGCGGGATTGACCACGGACGAGCGCTGCATGCGGTCACGCGAGAGCGCCACCAGGGCGTCGCACTCGGCCTCGCTGAGCAGGCCCTGGAGCAGCATCACGCGCGGCGCCTCGATGCGGAACAGCACCGGGATGTCCCGGCCCGCGTCGCGGATGGCGTTGCCGGCGGGGTCCGGGCCCACCATGTCGGACTTCGGCCGTACCCGGGCGGCGGGCGCCTTGGTGGCGTCGGTGGTGGCCGGGTGCGGCTGGCCCAGCGCATCGGCCACCATGGCCCGGGCGAAGGTCGCGTCGTAGCCGGCGCGCTGCATCGACAGCACCAGCGCATCGGCGTTGAATCCCTGCTTGATATGGCGGGCCAGCCAGCGCTCCAGTTCCGGCGAGGAGGCGTGGTAGCCCTGCCCGGCGGCCCCGGCAGCGTCGGTGCGGGAGTCGAATGTCATGACGGATTGGCCAGTCGCTGCGGCGAAAACGGGTTGCGCGCGGGGGACTCCGGCGGCAGGCGGCGCGAGGTGGCCGGCGGCGGCACGGCGGCTGCGCCCGGGTCGCCGGCGATCGTCACCGTCGATTCCGAATACTGCCAGCGCTTCCACGCGCCCAGCACGGCGTTCGGGTACTCCGGCCGGCCCCGGCTGCCGTTGTAGCGGCCGAGCGCCAGGAACAGGTCGCCGTTCTCGCGGTCCAGGTAGTGGCGCAGGATGGTGCAGCCGTAGCGCAGGTTGCTCTGGAGGTGGAACAGCTTGCGCACGTC
>Ga0160446_100692_pt1 | contig 11271 bp, 9 predicted proteins | sample HID1973I_E1MG_FD_108200 | JGI IMG/M metagenome (GOLD analysis project Ga0160446, IMG submission 108200) | Enriched mosquito-associated microbial communities from UW Madison campus, WI, USA - HID1973I_E1 MG | ecosystem: Host-associated > Arthropoda: Insects > Digestive system > Unclassified ... | reverse complement strand
CCGCCTCCGGCGCCCACACCTTCGCCGGGTGCCTCGAACCCGCCGCCGGGCACCCCTCCGGACGCCGTGCCGACCACCCCTGCGGATTCGCCGCCCATCCGGCCTCCCGACGATCCGCCGCCTGCGCAGGCCGAAGACCCCGCGCCACACGCCGTCGTCAGCCCGCTGCGGATTCCGCTGCCGACCGACGAGCTGATGGGTCGAGGCTACGCATCAGGGCTCGAGGATCTCCAGAGAGGGATCGCGTTCGCCTGCGGGGGCACGTCGTGCGTGACAGTGATCAAGGTCGGCGAGAGTCTGCAACTCGAACCCGGTCAGACCTGTGACACCGTCCGACGGGTGCAGGGCGCCGGCCGAGATCCCGACACCCACCTCCCCTTCGTCGATACGCCGGTCGGCGGCACGATCGTCGTCGTCGTGAACGTGAGGTGCGAGGACGCCCCGGCCGAGGACCCCGCCCCGGGCCCGCCGCCTGTCGACGATCCCGATCCCGCCGAGACCTCGGCGGGGGAAGCGCCGGCACCGCCGGCGCCGCCGGCCGATGACCCGTCGAGGCAAGAGCGTCCCGGCGACGGCACGGTGCCGGATGCGCCGGCGCCACCGGCGTCCGATGCGCCGGCGCCCGAGTCGGTCGACCCTGGCATCGTGCCCTGATCCATGCGCAATCGAACCGTCGTCGCACCGTCGCCGCAGGCGCTCTCCGCGCAGAGCGCCCTCATGCCCCCTGCGACGATCGGCCCGCCTGAGCCGGGACCGTGGGGCGTGGTGAAGGGGATCGCGGCGATCATCACGCCACTGACCCTCATCACCGCGCTGATGTACTACTTCGGACTCATCCACGCCTACTGGTTCTTCCTCGGGTTCGGGGTGGACTACACGGTGTTCGAGCTGTCGCCCGAGGACTACATCCTGCGCAGCGCGGATGGGCTGATGTTCCCGTTCTGTCTCGCGGCGCTCGCCGTGCTGGGGCTCACGTGGCTCTTCCAGCTGCTGATGCCGCGGGTGAGTGCGGACGTGATCCGTCGAAGCCTGCGGGTCGTCGTCCTGGTCTTCTCCGTGCTCGGTGCGGCGCTTGTCGTCCTTGCGGGCGTGGCCTTTCTGCGGCCCCGGCTGTTCGTCGACTATCCGTCCACCGGGGGCTTGGCTCTGGTGTTCGGCGTGCTGATGCTCACAGGGGCGATCGCCGCCATGCGGCGTTCGAGCGACGGGACGACGCGTGCTCGGCGGAAGCCGTCGGCCTCCTGGAGAGTGGCCGAATGGACCGCGGTGATCATGCTGGTCAGCGTCGGCCTGTTCTGGGCCGTGGGCGACTGGTCGGCGCGCGTGGGAGAGCAGCGGGCGGACGATGTCGAGGCGGCTCTGCCGGGCTGGCCCGCCGCTGTCCTCTACTCCGAACGCCCTCTCGATCTCGACATCGCCGGAGTGACCGAGACGAGCTGCTCGTCCGATGGGCGACTGTCTGCGTATCGCTACGACGGCCTCGTCCTGATCACGCAGGAAGGGGGCCAGCTCCTGCTGCTGCCCCGCTCCTGGACGCAAGACCTCGGCACCGCCGTCGTGCTGAGCAAGACCGAGTCGCTGCGCCTCGAGTTCAGCGCGTTCGCCCCGCGCGTTCCCGAGACGTGTTGATCCGACGACGCGCCAGCCTCTCATCGGTTATCGATAGCATCGATGTTCGGCCCGCGCCGACGCGGGTCTCCGAGGAGGAACCGCGATGCCGCACGATGCCCACGACCCACCCCGCGAGAACGAGCGGTTCGACAGGGCGGTGCCGGACTGGTTCCGCGACGCCAAGCTCGGGATATTCGTGCACTGGGGCGCGTACTCGGTGCCCGCCTGGGCGGAGCCGATCGGCGCGCTGGGCACGATCGACGACACCCGCTGGTACCGCCACAACCCGTATGCCGAGTGGTATGCCAACACCGTCCGCATCGAGGGCAGTCCCGCGGCCGAGCACCACCGCGAGGTGTACGGCGGGCGGCCGTACGACGACTTCCTCGACGATTGGACCGCCGACGAGTTCGACGCCGACGCGCTCGTGGCGCTGTTCGCCGAAGCCGGTGCGCGCTACGTCGTGCCGACCACCAAGCATCACGACGGCATCGCACTGTGGGATGCCCCGGGCACCGGCGACCGCAACACGGTGGCCCGCGGGCCCAGGCGAGACCTCGTCGGCGCGTTCGCCGATGCGACGCGAGCCGCCGGTCTGCGCTTCGGCACGTACTACTCCGGCGGACTGGACTGGCACGCGGGACCCGCGGCCGCCATCGAGTCCGACGCGCAGCTGGTGCCGCCGGCGGGTGACGAATACGCCCGCTACGCCCACGACCACGTCGTCGACCTGATCGAGCGGTACCGGCCGGACCTGTTGTGGGGCGACATCGGCTGGCCGGCCGCCGGGCACGCGCCCGGTCCGTTCAGCCTCCTCGACGTGTTCGACCGCTTCTACGCCGCCGCGCCCGACGGGGTGGTCAACGACCGCTGGGGAGGTGTACACGCGGACTACCTCACCAGCGAGTATGAGAGCGGCCGCTCGAACGAAGCAGCGGCGGCGTGGGAGAACTGCCGCGGCATCGGGTACTCCTTCGGCTACAACCGCCTCGAAGGCCCCGAGCACAACCTCGACGGTCCCGCCGCGATCCGCCTGTTCGTCGACGTGGTGTCGCGCGGCGGCAACCTGCTGCTGAACGTCGGGCCGACGGCATCCGGGATCCTCCCCCCGCCGCAGGCGGCGACCCTGCGCGCGCTGGGCGCCTGGAACGCGCGGCACGGCGACGCGGTCTTCGGCTCGCGGCCGCTCGCGGGGGCGCCGGCGTCCGATGACCCTTGGGTGCGCTGGACGCGCACCGGCGACCGCGCCAACGCCGTCATCGACGCGAGCGGGCGGGTCGAGCTCGCATGCCCGGCGGGAGTGGATGCCGCCACCGCCGCGACCGTCGACGGCGAGCCGGTGGCGGCCGAGCGACGCGGCGACGTGCTCGTCGTCGATGTGCCGGCGGAGCCTACGGGACCCGCCGTCGTGAGGTTCTCCACGCCATGAGGATCAGATTGTTGATAACCGATTATCGATTAGTGTATGTTCGTTCCGTCCCGATGATGTGCCCACGAGAGGATCGACGATGATCACCAGACGTACCCTCACAGCGATCGGCGCCGGAGCGGCCGCCGTGACGCTTCTTGCCGGCTGCTCCTCCAGCCCGCAGAGCGGAGGTGACAGCACAGACGAGAAGATCCAGCTGCGCGTTCTCGTGAACGTGACCCCCAACCTCACCGAGGACTGGTGGAACGAGCTGGTGGCGCCGTATGAGAAGGCCAACCCCAACGTCGATGTCGTCATCGACAACCCCGGTGCCGAGGGTGTCAGCGCCGCCGTGCCGCGCCTGCTGGCCGCCGGTCAGGCGCCCGACATCGTGGAGACGTCGCCGACCCCCGACCTCGCCGACGAGCTGGTCGACCTGTCGGACTACGACTGGGCCACCAGCGGTCCGCTCGCAGACCAGTACGCGATCGATGGCAAGTACTACATGGCCGGCGTCGGCGTGCAGCTGCAGAGCCTGTGGTTCTACAACAAAGACGCCTTCACGGAGGCCGGCATCGATGAGGTGCCCACCACGGTCGACGAGCTGACCGATGACCTCGCCAAACTGAAGGACGCGGGCTGGACCCCGATCCTCACCGGCGGCGACTGGATCTCGAGCTACCCGCTGCAGACCCTGGCGCTGCCCTCGGTGGTCGGCGACAACCCGGACTGGTACGCCGACATGAGCTCCGGCAAGACCACGTTCTCCAAGAGCTACGGCGACTACACCGACCTGTACGCCGACTGGATCGCCAAGGGCTACACCAACGCCGACGCGCTGGGCGTGAAGTATGTCGACGTCGAGCAGACGTTCCTGAACGGCGGAGCTGCGATCTACCCGATGGGCAGCTGGTTCGTCGGCAGCGAGGCGAAGGCGACCGATCCGGCGCCGATCGGCGTCTTCCGCGCACCTGCGGTCGATGGCGTCAAGGACCCGGCCATGGGCGCCAACATCGCGAGCCCGTACGTGATCATGAAGGAGTCCGAGCACGAGGAGGCGGCGGCCAAGCTCGTCGAGTGGCTCGTCACCGACGAGGACGCCGTCATGAGCCAGCTCGAGGTCGACGGCAACTACCGCGACGGCTACGAGTACGACATGACCGACCTCGGCAAGGAGCTGCTGCAGATCGTGTCGGACACCCCGGCCTCGTCGTACACACCGACCGGCGGCGGCTACGGCGAGCGGAAGCTCCCCGACGGCTACTCGGGCGAGATCAACACACAGTCGCAGGCACTGCTGGGCGGCACCCCCGCCGACGACGTGAACAGCTCGATGGACGCCTGGTTCGCGGCGAACATCCAGTGATGACCTGCCACCGCGCCGGCGACGCCCGAGCGCTGCCGAGCCGGCGCGGTGGCAATCCCCCTCGTATCGATGACGACACGAAAGCAGACTGACATGGCCGATACCGTGGCCCGGCTCGCGGGCACCACGAGTTCCCGGGCGAAGGTGACACCCCGCCGACGTGGGCTCACCTCGTGGCAGGACCGCCTCGCCGGCGTGATCATGGGCGGCCCCGCGCTCATCGTCTTCATCGCGATGTTCCTCATCCCGATGGTGCTGGCAGTGGTGCTGAGCTTCACGGACTGGAACGGCTACAGCCTGCACTTCGACTTCATCGGGCTCGACAACTACGCCAAGGCGTTCAAGAACCCCCGCACGATCGACGCCGCGGCCTTCACCGCCGTCATCGCGGTCGCGGGCACGATCCTGTGCAACGGCATCGGACTCGGCGTCGCCGCGCTCATCGCCGGCAACGGCCGCGGCAACACCGTGCTGCGCACCATCTTCTTCTACCCGTACATCATCAGCGCGCTGATCATCGGCTTCCTGTGGTCGGCGATCCTCTCGCCCCAGGGCGCGATCAACTCGCTGCTCACGCAGTTCGGGGTGAGCCCCCTCCCCTTCCTCACCGACGTGACCTTCGCCAAGGTGAGTGTGATCCTCACGATCGTGTGGTCGCATTTCGGCTTCAACATGATCCTGTACCTGGCAGGCATCAAGTCGGTGCCCGCCGAGTACTACGAGGCCGCCACGGTGGACGGGGCATCCCGCTGGCAGCAGTTCAAGAGCATCACCGTGCCCCTCATCGCGCCGGTGGTGACCGTCAATCTCGTGCTCACCCTCGTCGGCCTGCTCAAGGCCTACGACATCATCCTGGCCTTGACCGACGGCGGCCCGGCCGCCTCGACGCAGACGATCGTCTACCAGATCCTCCGTGACTCGTTCGCGCACGCGAACCTCGGGTTCGGTGCGGCGCAGTCGATCGTGCTGCTCGTCGTGACCGCGGCCATCGGCCTGGCCGTGACCTTCGCCCGTCGCGGCGCCGACCAGAAGGCGAGCGAATCATGACCATCTCCACGCAGACCACCGGCCCCAACATCGCAGGCGAGGTCTACCTCGCCGACGTGCGGCGCAAGCCGCGCCGCACCGGCCGACGCCGTGGCCCGGGTGCCGCCTCCGAGCGCACGCCGCTCGCGGTGACGATCGTCAAGTGGGTGCTGCTCAGCCTCCTCGCGCTGATCATGCTCGTGCCGATGTACATCCTGGTCATCAGCGCGTTCAAGCCGCAGGCCGACATCGTGCTGCATCCGCTGGCGATCACGCCCGACATGTTCACGTTCGACTACCTGTGGAACGCGATCACGAGCGAGAAGTTCAACGTCGTCGGTGCCTACGGCATCACACTGCTGTTCGTCGCGCTGGTCAACTTCTTCTGCATCGTGCTCTCCGCACCGGTCGCCTACGTGATCGCCCGCGGTCGCACCCGCTGGCACGTCCTGCTGCTGGTGGTGTTCGTGTCGGGCCTGTTCATCCCCGGCCAGGTGACGCTCATCCCGGTGGTGTTCGTGCTGCGGGTGCTCGGCCTCATCAACACGATCCCCGGGTTCATCCTGTTCGAGACGGCGGCGACGCTGCCGGTGACGATCTTCCTGTTCTCGGCATACCTGCGCACGATCCCGCGCGACATCGACGAGGCCGCGGCGCTCGATGGCGCGAGCCGCATGCGCGCGTTCTGGTCGTGCATCTTCCCGATCATGCGGCCGGTCGTGGCGACGATCATCGTGCTCAACTCGATCGGCGTGTGGAACGACTTCGTCAGCCCGCAGATCATCCTCGGCCCCGGTTCGGGCATCTACACCGTGACGACCGGCGTGTACGCGGCGGTCGGCGAGTACTCCACCGACTACACCGTGCTGTTCCCGACCCTGCTGCTGGCGATCGCGCCCGCCGTGGTCTTCTTCATCATCATGCAGCGGCACATCATCGGCGGCCTGGCCGCCGGGGCGACGAAGGGCTGACGGATGCCGCAGCCTATCCCCGCCCGTCCGCTGACGGCCGTCCCCGCCTGGGCCGTGCTGCAGCGCCGCCTGTTCGACGAGATCGAAGTCGCCTGGCGTCTCTTCGCGCGCGACTTCACGCAGCCCGACGGCCGCATCCGATTCGACGCGGTCTTCGAGGACCGCGACGGCGTCGACGACCTGTACGAGCCGTTCTTCAACTGGCCGGCGTTCTACCTCCTCGGCGGCAGCGACGACGTGCTCGCGGCGGCGAAGCGCCACTGGGAAGGCGTGACGGCCCAGCTCGCCGAGGCCGGCATGGTCACGGGCGAGTACGAGAACGGGTACGACTGGTTCCACCAGGGCGAGTCGCTCATCTTCTTCTACGCGCTGTGCGCCGCCGATCCGGCCGACCCGGTGTTCGCCGAGCGCGCCCGCCGGTTCGCGCAGCTGTACGTGGATGCCGCGAACGGCAACTACGACGGCATCCACAACATCATCACCGCGCCCCACAACGGTGCGCTCGGTCCGCGACCGGGCCTCGGCGATCAGCCCGAGCCGTACTCGGCCGACCGCCGCGAGATGCGCCCGTACGGACTGCCGCTGGAGTATGTGCCCGGCGTCGACGAGTGGGACGACCTGGCCGATCCGGCCCTCGCGACGGCCATGGGTGAGGCGATGCACCGCGCCGCCGCGGGCGACGTCGCCGTCAACCTCGCTGCGACGAGCCTCGTTGCCAACCGCTGGCTGTACGACGGCGACGAGGCGTCGGCGCAGTGGCTGCAGACATACGTCGACGGCTGGCGCGCCCGGGCTGCCGAGAACGCCGGACTGATCCCCGACAACGTGGCGCCCGACGGCGTCGTCGGCGGCCTGCACGACGGACGCTGGCACGGCGGACACTACGGCTGGACCTGGCCGCACGGACTCCCCTCGGTGGGCATGGCCACGGTCATCGCCGGCATCAACGAGGCCTTCGTCACCGGCGACGACGCCGCGCTCGACATGGCGCGCGCGGTGCTCGACACCGTGCTCGACCACGCGATCGTCGCCCCCATCGCCGAGACCCCGTTCAGTCTGCGGGGCGGCTGGCTCGCCCGTTGGGGAGTGGATGCCGCCACCGCTTCGCTCTTGGTGCCCCATCGGTTCGGGCGCCACGGCTGGTTCGACTACGGGCCCATGCCGCTCGAGCTGCCGCTGTGGGTGTGGTGGTGGTCTCGGCGCGACGACGACCTGGCGCGCCTGCGCCGTGCAATCGACGGCATGCCGCCGATGGCCGAGCCGGTCAAGCCGTTCCGCGACAAGGCCGAGGCGGGGCACGAGGCGCCGTGGCTGGCGTTCCTCGACGGCGAGCTGCCGGACTACCCGACGCAGGCGCTCGAGATGGCCCTGGGCCAGGTGGCGCGTCGCGTCGCGCTGATGCAGGGCGCGGCGACGGATCCGGATGCCGCACACCTGCACTTCTGGCAGCGCGTGAACCCGGTCGTCACCGAGGTGCTGAGCCAGCTGATCTCGGGCACGCCGCAGGTGCTGTACAACGGTGGCCTGCCGTTCGCGGCGGTCGTGTACGAGGATCTTGACGCCGGTCGGCCGGGCCTGCCGCCCGACGTCGCGGCGCTGGTGTCGCGGCTGGACGGCGACGACATCGACCTGGCCATCGTCAACACCTCGACCACCCGCGCTCGCCGCGTGGTGGTGCGGGCGTCGCGGTTCGGCGAGCGGCGCATCGCGTCGGTCACCGCGCACACGTCGGCCGACGACGTGTACCCGGGCCGCAGCACCGCATACGCGTCCACGCCCGGGCACCCCGTCGCTCTCACGCGCGAACTCGATGCCGACGAGGACGCCGTCGTGATCGAGCTGCCGCCCGCGCACCGCGCCGACCTGACCCTGCACACGGTGAACTCCGGCGTCATGCCGCGGCACCGGGGTGCGGCATCCACTCTCGCCCTGTCTTCACCCCTCGAAGGAGTGCCCCATGTCTGATCCCTCCGCCCCGTTCCCGCGGCCCGAGTTCGACCTGCCCGTGCGGGGCGACGCGTACCGTCGCGCCGACCCGCAGACACTGCGGGAGCTCGAGCGCGTCTCGTCGGCCACCGCATGCGCCAAACTGCATGGCATGGGGATCACCCGGTCGTTCGTCGAAGGTCCCCGCCCGCTGGCGGAAGGGCAACGCGTTGTCGGGTCGGCGATCACGCTGCAGTTCATGCCGCAGCGAGAGGACCTCGCGTCCGGCCACGGGCAGGAGTACGTCGAACGGCATACAGCGCTGTGGCATGTGCTCGAAGAGGTCCAACCGGGCGACGTGCTGGTGATCCAGGCGTTCGGAAGCAGGTACTCGGGCTGCATCGGCGACATGCTGGCGCGCTACTTCGTCAAGAAGGGCGGCGTGGGCATCGTGGTGGACGGGCGCATCCGCGACTCCGATCGCATCCGCGACCTTGGCCTGCCGGTGTGGTCGACGGGCACGACGCCGCACTACGCGTCGCAGACCGAGCTGTTCCCCTGGGCCTATGACGTGCCGGTCGCGGTGGGCGGGGCCCTCTGTATGCCGGGTGACGTCGTGATCGCCGACGGCGACGGACCCGTCATCGTGCCGCAGGCGATGGCCGGCTCCGTACTCGAGTCCGCGGCCGACCACGAGGACTGGGAGGCCTTCAGCCGCCAGCGCCTCGACGAGGGCGCGCGCCTCAGCGACTACTACCCGCTGACGCCCGACTCGCGTGAGGAGTACGAGCTGTGGCGTTCCGCGCAGGCCTTCGCCCGCTGACGCCGACGCCGGGCGCGTCCGATACCTTCGGGTTGGGGTGTGCACCGATCGGCAACCTCTTCCATCCGGTCGCCGATGCCGATGCCGACGCGACGGTGGCCGCGGCCTTGAGCTCCGGTGTGCGGTTCTTCGACACGGCGCCGCACTACGGCGCCGGCGCGAGCGAGGCGCGGCTGGGGCGTTCTTTGTCTGGCGTGGCCAGGGACTCCGTGGTGCTCGCGACGAAGGTCGGGCGCAAGATCGTGGATGCCGGCGGCGCTGCCGTCCCGTCCGGCTCGGTTGGCGCTGACACGGTCGCCGACCTTTCGCGCGACGGCGTGCTGCGGAGCCTCGAGGGGAGCCTCTCGCGGCTCGGAACCGACCGGATCGACTTGCTGTACCTGCATGACCCGATGGATGTGGACGAGGCGCTGCACTCGGCCATACCGGAGCTGGTTCAGCTGCGTGCGGAGGGTGTCGTGCGGGCGATCGGCGTCGGCATGGTGTGGCCCGACCCGCTGACGCGGTTCGTGCGCGAGGCCGATATCGACGTCGTGATGATCGCCGGCCGCACGACGTTGCTCGACCACCGCGGGGAGTCCGAGCTGTTGCCGGCGGCTGCATCGCGGGGTGTCGGGGTGGTGGCGGCCGGGGTGTTCAACTCGGGCATCCTCGCCGACCCGGTCGGCACGCCGTACTTCGACTACCGCGAGGCTTCGCCCGAGATGCAGGCGCAGGCTCTCGAGCTTTCGGCGCTGTGCGAGCGGTTCGGGGTCGAGCTGCGGCACGTGGCCGCGCGGTACCCGCTGCGCCTGCCCGCAGTCGAGGCGGTCGTGGTGGGCGCTCGCACGCCGGCCGAGGTCCAGGACTTCGCGGCCGCCGAGCACGCGTCGATCCCCGACGAGCTCTGGGCCGAGATCGAGCGCCTGTGACCATCGTCGACGCCCACATCCACCTGTGGGACCTGTCGAAGTTCTCGCTCTCATGGTTCCGCGACGACATGGGCCTGCCGCGGGTTGCGTCGCCCGCTGACTTCCGTTCCGCGACCACCTCGGTCGTTGAGCGAGCGAAGCGAGACGAAACGCCGCAACCCGCCCACGCAACCATCCCGCTCGTTGAGCGAGCGAAGCGAGACGAAACGCCGCAACCCGCTCTCTCAATCGGCACCGTCACCTCCGCCATCGCCGTCCAGGCGGGCGACACCCTCCCCGAGATGCAATGGCTGCTGGAGGTCGCGGAGACCGACCCCATCGTGCGTGCAGTGGTTCTGCAGTACGTCCCCAGCCCCGACGGCTGGGCCGGTCTCGCGACCTCCGTGCTCAGCGACCGCGTGTGCGGCCTCCGCGTCGCCACTCCCGGTGGCGCACCCGACTTGTCTGACGTCCCCGGGCTCGACGAGTTGTGCTCCGGCACCGGGGAGTCGCGCCGAGTGGTCGAGCTCCTGGTTCGACCGGCGCAGCTCGACGCGGTGGCCCACCTTGCTGCGCGGCATCCGCGCACGAGATTCGTGCTGTGCCACCTGGGGCTCGGTAGCGGCGAGCCGACGCCCGAGTGGGAGGACTCGCTGCGCCGGGTGGCGGCAGAGCCCAACACGGCCGCGAAGTTCTCGGGCCTGATCACCGGGGTCGATGATCACGGGCGTCTGGCTGCGCTCGCGACGACGGCATCCACTGTTTTCGGAGCCGAACGGCTCCTATTCGGCAGCGACTGGCCGATGTCGGCCCGGGTCGAGCCCTACGCCGACCTCGTCGACCACGTGGATCGCGCGTGGGGCGACCGACCCGACGGGTTCTGGGGAGCCGCGCACACCCGGACGTACGGGACCTGACTGCTGACTGGCCGCTGTACGAGCCCGCGCCCGCTCACCCTCGCCAGGGTCTGAGCCGCGGCCACCACCCGCGGACGTTCCGCCGGTACTCGAGATACTGCTTGCCGTAAGTGCGGGACAGGGTCGGTTCCTCGTAACCAGTCACGAACGCGACGAAGGCGATGAGAACGATGCCGGCATACAGCATCAGCCACCAGCTGCCGAACAGCAATGCCTGCCCCAGGATGATCGCGAGAACCGCCAGGTACATCGGATTGCGCACGTAGCGGTACACGCCGGTGACCACGAGCGCCTGGGTCGGAGCGACGGGAGCAGGGGTGCCGCGCTGCAGGG
>Ga0160446_100688_pt1 | contig 11351 bp, 10 predicted proteins | sample HID1973I_E1MG_FD_108200 | JGI IMG/M metagenome (GOLD analysis project Ga0160446, IMG submission 108200) | Enriched mosquito-associated microbial communities from UW Madison campus, WI, USA - HID1973I_E1 MG | ecosystem: Host-associated > Arthropoda: Insects > Digestive system > Unclassified ... | reverse complement strand
GCGACATCTATTCGCCGCAGTACCTCGACGCGCTGCGGCGCCTGCAGGACGAGCTGTTCCTCACGCCCGGCGTCGACCGCGCCTGGCTCAAGTCGCTGTGGGCGCCCGGCGTGCGCCACACGCGCGGCGAGAAGAAGCCGCGCTGGCCCTCGACCAGTGCGCGTGCGGCCTCGATGCCATCGAACCAGATGCGCAGCGGGTCTGGCCAGTGCTGGGCGCTGTCGGCAATCGTCTCGTACGGGAACAGGCTGGGCAGCCAGGGCTGCCGGCAGATATGGGCCCAGAACTCGCGCAGCCGCGCCACCCGGTGCTCGGGGGCGTTGCCGGCGATGATGGCCGCATTCAGCGCGCCGATGGAGATGCCCGCCACCCAGTTCGGCTCGATGCCGGCCTCGGCCAGCCCTTCGTAGACGCCCGCCTGATAGGAGCCCAGCGCGCCGCCGCCTTGCAGCACCAGCGCCCGCACGGCATAGCCGCGATCCACTTCGATTCTTGCCCGCGCGGCGCCGGAGCTGCCCTGCAGGGGTTGCTTCTCGAGAAACATGTCTTCTCCTCGCCTCGGTTGGCGTGTGGCGCCCCGGGGTTTCCCACGGGGCGCCCGTCGCCCTTACTGCATGTACCAGCCGTGGCTGACCACGAACGACTGCCCGGTCAGCGCGGTGGAGGGGAAGGCGCACAGGAACAGCGCCGTCTCGGCCACGTCCTCCACGGTGGTGAACACGCCATCCACGGTGCCGCCCAACATCACGCGGCGCACCACCTCTTCCTGGCTGATGCCCAGCTCGCGCGCCTGCTCCGGAATCTGCTTGTCCACCAGCGGCGTGCGCACGAAGCCGGGGCAGATCACGTGCGAGCGCACGTTGTGCTCGCCGCCTTCCTTGGCCACCACGCGCGCCAGGCCCAGCAGCCCGTGCTTGGCGGCCACGTAGGCGCACTTCAGCGGAGAGGCTTCGTGCGAATGGACGGAGCCCATGTAGATCACCGTACCGCCCCGGTTGTCGCGGTACATATGCTTGAGCGCCGCGCGCGTGGTCAGGAAGGCGCCGTCGAGGTGGATGGCCTGCATGCGCTTCCAGTCCGCGAAGCTGTATTCGTGGATCGGGGCGACGATCTGGATGCCGGCGTTGGAGATCAGGATGTCCACGCCGCCGAAGCGCTCCGCCACCGCCGCCGTGGCGGACTCGACGGCATCCTCGTTGGTCACGTCCATGGCCACGCCCATGGCCAGGCCGCCAGCGGCCTCGATCTCGGCCGCGACCTTGTTGGCGGCGTCCGCGTTGAGATCGGCCACGGCTACGGCCGCGCCCTCACGGGCCAACGTTTCTGCGATGGCCTTGCCGATGCCGCTTGCCGCGCCGGTCACGATGGCCGATTTGCCTTGGAGCTTCATGTTTGTTTCTCCGAAAGAGGGGAAGGGAAAGAGAAAAGGGATTGGGGCTAGCGCTGGAGGTAGTCGAAGACCACCTCGCCCAGCCCGAGGGTCAGGTCGGCCACGTAGTGCTTCGCGCCCAGCACCTCCAGCACGGGCAGGTCTGCCACCGGGGCCAGCGCGTGCGGGAACAGCGACAGCGCGGCTGGGCCGCTCCAGGCGCCCTTCACGTCCACATCCTTGAGGAAGTAGCAGACCAGCTCGCAGATGCGGGCCGTGCCGTCCACATGGGGGATGATCTTCAGCAGGTAGTTGGGCGTGTTCGCCAGCGCGTCGTGCACCTCCTGCTGGTCCAGCGCCTTGTGCTTGTAGCCCATGGTGCCGGTGGCCACGCGCACCGGACCGTAGTCGAGGGTGCCCAGCAGCGTGTCGGTCTCCACCGCCAGGCGCGGCGTGGCCAGCTTCTTCGGAAAACCCCACAGCTCGCGCCCCGCCGCCAGCGGCGGGTGATCGTCGAGGAACATCGCATGGGTGTAGTTGCCGCGCCGGCCCTGGTAGATCACCGGAATCACCTGGCCGGACTCGGTGTAGTCGCCAAAGCCGGTGGAGTCCGGCATGCGGATGAATTCGTAGTGGACCACCGGTTCGGCAATCTCGAGCGGCTCCGGCACCACGGCGCGCAGCCGCTCGGGGTCGGTGCGGTAGGTGATGACGAAGAACTCCCGATGGAGAAAGCGGTACGGTCCCATCGGATAGGCCGGGCTGCAAAGCGGCGCGGCGAACGCGCGCTCCCGGATGGTCTGGACGTCCATGTGCTTGTGCCTCCTGAAGGCGGTCCGTGCGGCGCGGTCGCTGTCCCCATGACAGTGAGCCGTGACGGTCCGGTTCATTCTGGAAGGCCGGCGGGGGGGAATCCATCAGACGTGGGTATCGACCGCCGCGCGGCCAGTGCTGGCAAGGGCTGGCGGCGAATTGCGGCGGATGGGGACGGGCCGGCGCTATACCGACGGCGCCGCCATCATCCCTGAGGCGTAGCCGATGGCGTCGGACGGATGATCGATTGTGACGACGACGGCACAGCCGGGGCCGCGCCCTACGCAATCCCGTCAGCCTTGTTACTCCCCAATCCCGACTCCGGGTGCCAAACTAGGCTGGGATCGCCCCGTACAGGACGCATAGGAGATCGCGAACCATGACGACATCAACCAAGGACATGAAGACCCCGCCGGTGGTATCGCCGGACGCCTGGGAGGCAGCGCGCCAGGCGCTGCTGGTGAAGGAGAAGGCCCAGACCCGCGCCCGCGACGCGCTGGCCGCCGAGCGCCGCCGCATGCCGTGGATGGCGGTGGACACCCCCTACACATTCGAGGGGCCCGACGGCAAGCGCAGCCTGGCGGACCTCTTCGACGGCCGGCGCCAGCTCATCGTCTACCGCGCTTTCTACGAGCCCGGCGTGCACGGCTGGCCCGAGCATGCGTGCCGGGGCTGCTCGCTGGTGGCCGACCAGATCGCCCATCCGTCCCACCTGAACGCCCGGGACACCACGCTGGTGTTCGTCTCGCGCGCGCCGCAGGCGGAGATTGCGGGGCTGAAGGCGCGCATGGGCTGGAAGGACATTCCGTGGTTCACCATCACGGACCGCTTCGATGCCGACTTTGGTGTAGACGAATGGCATGGCACCAACGTCTTTTTCCGCGACGGCGACCGCATCTTTCGCACCTACTTCCTGAACAATCGCGGCGACGAGCAGATGGGCAACACCTGGAACTGCCTCGACATCACCCCGCTGGGGCGTCAGGAACTCTGGGAGGATTCGCCCGAAGGCTACCCGCAGACGCCCACCTACAAATGGTGGAACTGGCACGACAGCTACGTGGACGGCGCAGCGCCCGACAAGAAGTGGGTCGAGATATCCACCGCCGGCGAGAAGGCATTCCGCGAAGCCTCGGCGGCGGAGAAGAAGCCCTGAACGCCGCCGCACCCTGCGGCGGCTTTCGGCAAGCCGCTTACGCCATCAGCACTTCCAGCGCGTCGCGCGCCTCGCGGCGCAGCTTCTCCACGTCGAGCCCCACCACCTCGCCCTGGCGCACGACGTGCCGGCCGCGCACGAACACATCGCGTACTGGGGTCGGTTCGCCCGCCGCCACCGGGGCCGTGGCGATGTCGTGGAAGCCGGCAAAGCGCAGGCCGCCCACGTCGTAGATCGCCAGATCGGCGGACTGCCCCGGCGCCAGCGTGCCCACGCCGGGCAGGCCCAGCACCTGGGCGCCGCCGGCCGTGCCCCAGTGGATGACCTCTTCCACGCGGGTCTGCGTTGCGCCGCCGAGCGCCCGGTGCACCAGCCAAGCGAAATTAGCCTCGTGCACCATGCTGCCGGACTCGTTCGACGCCACGCCATCCACGCCGATCGACACCGGCACGCCGGCATCGGCCATCGCCCGCACCGGCGCGATGCCGCTGCCGAGCCGCGCGTTGCTGACCGGGCAGTGGGCCATGCCGGTGCCGGTACTGCCGAGCATGCGGATCTCGTCCGGCGTGACGGTGACGAGGTGGGCGAACCAGACGTCCGGGCCGAGCCAGTCGTGGTCCGCCACGAACTGCACCGGCGTGCAGCGGTACTTCTCCGCGCAGAAGCGCACGTAGTTGTCGGTCTCCGACAGATGCGTGTGCAGCCGCAGCCCCATGCCACGGGCGAAGCCGGCTACCTCGCGCAGCAGCACGGGGGGCAGCGAGAACGTGGGCGTGGTCGGCGCCACGGCCACGCGGCGCAGGCCGTCTGGCGCGGCGTCGTGGTAGCGGGCTTTCAGGCGTTCGATATCGCCGAGCATCTCGTCGAGCGTCTCGGGCACCAGCGCGGTCGCGCGCATGCCGGGATGGTCGCTGGCCGACTGGATCGCACCGCCCCGGCACAGCACCAGCCGCATGCCGAGCGCTTCGGCTTCCTCGAACAACGCGTCGCCGGTCTCCGCGCCGTGGCCGTGGTGGTAGAGGTAGTGATGGTCGGCGCAGGTGGTGGTGCCGGACAGCAGCAGCTCGGCAATGCCCAGCCGCACCGCCGTGCGGAACAGCTCGGGCGTGAAGCGCGCCAGCCGGGGGTAGGGCACGCTCGCCAACCATGCCTGGAGATCGGCATTCATGCCCGCCGGCACCGCCTTGAGCAGGTTCTGGAACAGGTGATGGTGGGTGTTGACCCAGCCGGGGTAGACCACGCAGCCGGTGGCGTCGATGACCGTCTCGTCGGCGCCCGGCACGAGCCCGGCCGCCAGTTCGGCGATGCGCCCATCACGGATGCGGATGTCGACGGCGCCCGCGCGTGCCGCGGCGCCGGCCCGGCCGGACATCACGGCCGCCGCGCCGCGCACCAGCAGGTTGCCTTGCGGGGAAGGGGAGAGGGGAGGGGTCATGGCTTACATCTCCGGGATGTGCTCGGGCGCGACGGCCAGCGCCGGCTCCTCGTCGCGCGCCGGGATGCCGTTGAGCAGCAGGTTGAGGAAGACCGACACCACGCAGGCAATGATCACGCTGCTGTGGACGAACGGCTGCAGCGCGGCCGGCAGCTTGGCGAGCAGGGACGGCATGATCACCGGCATCAACGCGCAGCCCAGCGTGATGGCCACCACGCTGAGGTTGGCCGGCTTGCGCTCGTAGTCCACCTGGCCGAGCGTGCGGATGCCCGCCGCGACCACCACGCCGAACATCACCAGCGTGGCCCCGCCGAGCGCGGCCGAGGGGATCGACGAGAACAGCGCGCCGATCTTCGGCACCAGCGCCACCGCGCAGAGCATCACGCCGCAGGTGGCCACCACCCAGCGGCTGCGCACGCCGGTGACGATCACCAGGCCCACGTTCTCCATGAAGGCGATGAACGGGAACGCGGCGAACATGCCGCCGATGGCACTGGCCAGCCCGTTGGCGCGCAGGCCGTTGGTGGCCTCGCGCTCGGTGACGGGCCGTTTGACGATGTCGCCAATGGCCACGAACAACCCCATCGACTCGACCATCTGCACCACCATCACGATCACCATGGTGGCGATGGCGCCGGCGTTGAAGGTCGGCAGCCCGAACGCGAACGGCGTGACGAGGGTGAACCACGGCGCGCGCGCCACTTCGTCGAAATTGCCCATGCCGAGCAGCCACGCCGCCACGCCACCGACCAGCAGGCCGATCAGCACCGCCAGGCTGCGCACCAGCTTGCCGCCGTGGCTGTTCACGAACAGGATCAGCGCGACCGTGCCGAACGCCACCACGAAGAACATCGGCGAGCCGAACTCCTTGGCGCCGTGCCCGCCGCCGGTCCACTGGTAGGCCACCGGGAACAGCGACAGCCCCACTGCAGTGATGATGCAGCCGCTCACCACCGGCGGAAAGAAGCGCTTGAGCCGGCCGATCACCGGCGCCAGGAACAGCGTGAGGATGCCGGCGCCGATCACCGCGCCGCAGACGCCGTTGAAGCCCAGTGCGGGGTCGCTGCCGATGGCGATGACCGGCCCCACCGAGCCGAACGCCACGCCCTGCATCAACGGCAGCCGCACGCCGAACTTCCAGAACCCCACGGTCTGCAGCAGCGTGGCGATGCCCGAGGTGAACAGCGCGGTGCTGATCAGCAGCGTGGTCTGGGCAGGCGTCATCTTGAGCGCGCCGGCCACGATCATGGGCACCGCGATGGCGCCGAGGTAGCTGACCAGCATGTGCTGGAAGCCGAGCGAGACCATCGCCCGGGCGGGCAGCATCTGGTCGACGGGGTGGATTGGGGGTTGCATGGGGTTGTCTCCTGCCATGTTGGAAGGGCGGGCCGGCCGATCGTGGTCGGGCCGTGCTGCCGCCGGCAGCCGCGTGGCCGCCTGCCCTGACAGTAGCGAGCGCGGCGCGGCGGCCGTAGCATCGATACGAAGCCGCCAGCATCGAAACGAAACCGCGCGAGATCCGGACAGGGGCACGGCACAGCGGGTTTCCCTGACTTGCCCGAGCGGAGCGTGGCTCCTACGATGGCCGCACCTCACCGGAGACGTGCCATGACGCAGCGCGCCGCATCGCAGACAGGCAACACGGCCCACGCTGGCCGCGCGCGGGCGCTGGACCACGTGCAGTCGCTCTCCGCGCGGGTGTTCGGGCCCACGCGGCTCGATGTAGGGGAAAGCGTCGGAAACGCCGAAGACGCGACGCCCGACGTGCAGCTGCGCACGTGCCAGATCGGTCACCTGACGCTGGCCACCACGCGCTATGGCCGGGCGATGGAGATCGAGCCGCGCGTCGGCAAGGACGAATTCGTGATCCAGACCGTGACGGCGGGCCGCTGCCGGCTGGTGATGGAGGGCAGCGCCGACGAGATGCCGGTGGGCGCGGTGCGCGTGTTCTCGCCTTCGCTGCCGGTGCGGCTACAGCCTGATGCCGACTGCGAGCGCTTCAGCGTGGTCATCCGCCGGCAGGCGCTGGAAGCGGCGTTCCTGGAATGCTTCAGCTTCGACGCGCCGGCGCCGCTGGTCTTCGATTTCCACGCCGTGGATACGCCGCGCTGGCAGGCCATGATGGTGTGGCTGCGCACCGAGTTCGACGCCCGCGCGCATGGCGCCGCGCTGCCGGCCACTGACGCCGCCATCGAGCGGCTGATCCTCGGCACGCTGCTGGTGGACCAGTTCGGCCATGACGGCAGCCTGCTCCCGCGCGGCTTCCACGCCGCCCTGCCGGCCTACGTGCGCTGCGCCATCCGCTACCTGCGCGCCCACCTCGACAAGCCAATCACGCTCGGCGCGCTGGCCGCCCATTGTGGCGTCTGCGAGCGCACCCTGCAACTGGGCTTCCGCAAGGCCAAGAACACCACGCCGATGGAATACTTGCGCGTGCTGCGCCTCCAGGCCGCGCGCGCGGACCTCCAGCGCGCCACCCTGGAACGGGGCGCGGTATCCGCCATCGCCCTAAGGCATGGCTTCACCCACCTGAGCCTGTTCTCGCGCGAGTACCAGCGGGAGTTTGGGGAGCTGCCTTCGGTGACGTTGCGGGGCTGAGGGGGGATCGCCTGCCGGCCCCGATCGCCAGGCGGCTGTTCGAGGCGGTAGCCGCCTTGCAAGCCAGCGGCAAGCTGGACGCCACGATGAAGGCCAATGGTGGGGAGATTCGCAAGAGCGCCTCGACTGCACAGTTCGCGGAGCTGGTTGCAGCGGAAACCTCACGCTACGGGGCGCTGGTGACGAAGATCGGGATGAAAGGCGAGGCTGGATAGCGATCAGCGTGGCGCTGCGGCCAGGCCGACGAATGAAGAGAGCGCTGCCGTCTTGTACTGCATGGTACATTTTGACCCCCGCCCCTTATTCCCGAATCCGAAGCCAAGGATGCCAAAAACCAAAGCCTCGCCGCCCGACCGCTCCGCTAGCGAGCAGGCCATTCAATTGCTCGATGCGGCAACCGTGCATGTTCTCGAGAACGGTCTTGGGGATCTGTCCTTGCGCAGTGTGGCGGATGCACTGGGAACCAGCCACCGGATGCTCATCTACTACTTTGGCTCCGCTGACGGCTTCTGGCAGGCACTGCTGTTCCGCGTGCGGCATGCCGAGCAGCAGGCACGTGAGCAATTGCACGTGGATGGACTGGATGCGGAAGCGACCCTGGTGGCGGCATGGGAGCGCTACTCCGCGTCGAGCTATCTGCCCATCATGCAGTTGCTGTTCGAAATCTACGGAAGAGCTATCCGGGATCGTGAACGCTTCAGCGGCTTTCTTGACGATGTCATTGGTAGCTGGACCGCAGTAATTGCCGAGCGATTGCAGCAAGCCATGCACATCAGCGCGGAGGAAGCGCGGCTGTTCGCACGCGTCGAAGTGGCGACGATTCGCGGCCTGCTGCTGGACCTGATCACGACGGGCGACCGCAAGGGCACCACGGCCGAGCTCAAGTACTTCGCCAGCAAGATGACCTCGCCTGGAAAGTCGAAGAAGGGCGCGTAGCCCCGACCGACCCCCGAAGCACTCTCACCCGACACCGTCGTTGCGCGCTCGCGTAAACCCCAATTTCGCCCCCGCATGTACCACATGGTACATTTCGGTCATCGTCGCTAGCGGTAGCGACGAACAGATGATTTCAGGGTGCGAGATGAACGTGCAAAAGTTATGGGGATGGACTGCTGCGGCGGTTGCGTCACTGGCGCTGTCGGCCACCGCCGGCGCGCAAGGTTTTCCGACCAAGCCCATCCGGTTGGTAGTGCCGCAGGCGGGTGGAACGGGCAACGATGTGTTGGCACGCGCACTGGCCGAGAAGCTCGGGCAGGCGTGGAAGCAGCCGGTTGTCGTGGAGAACAAGCCAGGCGCCAACGGCACGCTGGCCATCTCGTACGTACTGGGGCAGCCGGCCGATGGCCACACGCTGTTCTTTGCCGGCGTGTCCAACCTGGCCTTCAATCCCTTCCTCTATCCGAAGCTGCCGTACTCGCCGACCAAGGACCTGACCGGCGTGGCCATGCTCGCCAACTCGCCGTTCGTCTTCGTTGCGGCTCCATCCCTGCACGTGCAAACGTTTCAGGATTTCGTGCGCATGGCCAAGGCACGGCCCGGCGAGATCAGCTTTGCGTCTGGGGGCATCGGCAACTCCACGCACCTCGCCATGGAACTGGTGGCGGAGCGCACCGGCATCAAGATGCAGCACGTGCCCTTCAACGGGACGGGGGGATCGACCAGCCTGATGAATGGACAAACGCCCGTGATGATGAACGTCGTGGCGGGTGTGCAGCCGTTCATCGTGGGCAAGAAACTGCTGCCCTTGGCGGTCACCGGTGAGCGGCGCCTGACTGCGCTGCCGACGGTGCCTACGTTCAAGGAGTTGGGCTACGACGTCGAGGTGCCCGGCTGGTACGCGATCGTGGCGCGGGCCGGCACGCCGCCGGGGGTGGTCCAGCAGATCAACGCGGATATCAACCATGTTCTTGACGATCCGCAGTTCAAGGAAAAGCTGGGATTCCAGTTTCTGGATGCCATCAAGGGCCCGCCTTCGGAAGTCGAGCGCTATATGAAGCGCGATGCCGACGCGTGGGGCCCCACCATTCGCCGTCTCAACATCTCTCTCTAGGCCACGACATGCCTCATCTGACCAACGCTGTACACGAATACCGGCTGTCGGCGATGCGACGCCTGATGGACCGCTTGCGAGTCGATGCTTTGGTGTTCGGCACGCCCGACTTCTTCCAGTACGCAACGAATTTCCAGCTCGATGTCTGGCCATGGGAGCGGCCGGTGTTCGTTGTCGTGCCGCGCAACGGGGACACGTTCGCGGTAATGAACGAGCTCTCCACCAACCACATGCGCTTCGCCACGGAGAAGGGCACGGTCTGGCTCTCGGACGTGACCTACTATGCCGAGCACCCGCGTGTGGCCAACCGTCTTGCCTTGCCGTCGCAACTGCCGGAGGTGGTAGCAGGCTTGTTGAGCCAGAAGGGGTTGGCGATGTCGCGCATCGCTGTGGACGTGCCGCATCCCATTCTGGCCGGGGCGCAGCGCCACCTTCCCGAGATGACGTTGCGACCGGCGCTTGCCGAGATGCGCAGTCTCCGGTGGGTCAAGCATGAAGAGGAACTCCAGAACATGCGGGCGTTGGCCGGCCTGACCGACTGGGTCCAGGATCGGTACCGGGAGAACATTCGCCCCGGCCGTCTGGTTCAGGAGCTGGACCACGCCATGGCGGCGCTGATGGTGGAAGAAGCGGCGAGGCGGTTCCCCGGCGAGGACTTCGAGATCCTGAAGTGCTGGACCCTCACCGGCGCTGCATCCGCTTCCCCGCACGGCGATGGCGCCTCTTGCGGCGCGCGCATTGCGAAGGGCGACACCATCGTCAACCTCGTACTCCCGAGGCTGAACGGGCTCTACGTCGAGAATGAACGTACGTGGTTTTGCGGCCAGCCGACCGACGAGCAGGCGAGGTTCTATCGTGTGGCCGCGCAGGCGACGGACGCTGCGGTGGCCGCCGCCGTGGTCGGCCGGCGCGTCTGCGATATGGATGCCGCCGCGCAGGCCGTGATCGAAGCCGCGGGATGCGGGGAATACGTCTTCCACAGGACGGGCCACGCGGTGGGCCTGATGCTGCATGAGTATCCCGAAGACATGGCGTTCAACACGCGGGGACTGCTGGCCGGGGAGGTCTATTCGTCCGAGCCCGGCTTGTACGTGTATGGTCTCGGCGGCTTTCGTCTGGACGACACCGTCATTGTTGGCGATGCGCCTGAGGTGATCGTCCAGACGCCGAAGACGTTGGCGTACGCCACGGTTGGGTAGCGCTCCGAATCTGCCCTACATCAACGATTCCACCGAGTAGGCGACGCCATCGCGTCCGGGGTCGGCGCCGCCTTCCAGGCGGCCGTCGCTGAGTCGCACAGCGTGCACCCAGCCGATGGTGTAGTTGTAGGGATTTCGGATGACTTCGTAGCCGCGTTGCTCAAGTTGCCGAGCCACTGCCCGCGGTACCCGATTGCAGATGTCGATGGCGTTGCTGGTCGACGAGAACCGGGGCGCCGACACGGCCTCCTGCATCGTCATGCCGCGATCCACCACGTTCAGGATGGCTTGCAGCACGCCCATGGCGATCTGGGTGCCCCCGGGCGCGCCGAGCACGATCTCCGGCTTGCCATCCCGGAACACGATGGTCGGGCAAGACGACGTGAAGCGGCGCTTGCCCGGCGCGATGCTCCCAGCCCGACCGGGCCGGGGATCGAACACGCCCATGCAGCCGTTGTACATGAACCCCAGTCCGGGTGTGATCGCCCCGGCCGGCATGGCGAGCGAATGCGTCAGCGACACGCAGTTGCCGTCGCCATCGACCACCGAGAGATGCGTGGTGTCGCGCGGCACCGCATGGCCCGGATTGACGCGCGTCACTTCGACACGCTGCCCGCTCCGCACCGCGTCGGCCGTTGCCGCCGCCCGCTCGGCCGACAGAAGATAGTCGAGCGGGACGTCGACATAGGCGGGGTCGCCGATATGGCGGTCCTTGTCGACGGTGGCCTGCT
>Ga0160446_100687_pt1 | contig 11363 bp, 8 predicted proteins | sample HID1973I_E1MG_FD_108200 | JGI IMG/M metagenome (GOLD analysis project Ga0160446, IMG submission 108200) | Enriched mosquito-associated microbial communities from UW Madison campus, WI, USA - HID1973I_E1 MG | ecosystem: Host-associated > Arthropoda: Insects > Digestive system > Unclassified ... | reverse complement strand
GGAGGACTGGATGGGCTGATCCCCACCTCATTCACTCTCGACAACTTCGCCCGCGCACTCAACCGCGCTCCACTTTTCCTGCAACTCGGCAACAGCGTGATCGTCACAATCGCACAGACTGCGCTGCAGGTGGTCACCGGCATCTTCGCTGCCTATGCACTCGTGTTCGGGAACCTCCGCTTCGGCAAGCTCATCTTCGGGGTGTTCCTCATCTCGATGATGATCCCGGGTGAGACCACCATGATCGCGAACTACCTGACCGTCCGATCCATCGGCCTTTACGACACCCTCATCGCCGTGTTTCTACCGTTCGGTGCGTCGGCGGTGACCATCTTCCTGTTCTACCAAGCGTTCCGAAGCTTCCCGGTGGAGATCCACGAAGCGGCGGTCCTGGACGCGGTCGGACCAATGCGGTTCCTATGGTCGTTCCTCGTGCCGCTGTCGCGACCGACGCTTGCCGCGGCCACCATCAATTGCGCGATCGCCGCGTGGAACGGCTACCTCTGGCCACTGCTCATCACGGACACGCCCGAAAAGCGCACCGTGCAGGCCGGAATCTCCCAGATGGCCGACTCTGTGGGGCCGGACATCGGTGCCCTCCTCGCCGGATCTGCACTCGTCAGTCTCCCGATGATCATCGTCGTGATCATCGGCCAATCCGCCCTCACCCGGGGGCTCACCGAAGGAGCAAGCAAATGAAGTCGACACGGCTAGCCGTCACATCGACGGTCCTCACGCTGGCGACCGCGGCCGTCCTGACCGGCTGCAGCGCCGGCGGCAGCACCCCCACAGAGACCGCGGGCCCCGTCACGCTCACCTTCTGGCACTCCGCCGAGGGCGCGACCGCGGAGACCCTCGACGCAATCGTCAAGGACTTCAACGAGTCCAACGATGACCAGATCACCATCGAGGCGACCTACCAGGGGAAGTACGACGACACGGTCGCCAAGCTGTCCGCCTCCGTGCAGGCAGGCGACCTTCCCGACCTGGTCCAGATCAACGACGTCAACACCGCCTTCATGATCGATAGCGGGCTTGTCGCCCCTGCAGAGCAACTCGTGGCCGATGCCGGCGTCAGCTACAGCTTTGACGCGCTGGTTCCCGCCGTCGCGAACTACTACACGGTGGACGACACCACCTACTCCATGCCTTTCCAAGCCTCTCAGCCCGCCGTCTTCGTCCGCGATGACGTGCTCGCTGCGACCGGCGAAACCGCCAACACGTTCCCCACCACCGTCGAGGGCCTCGCGGAATGGGCCGAGCGAGCCAAGGCCGCGACTGGCAAGGCCGGGCTGACCTTCCACCTCAACCCCTGGTGGTTCGAAGAGCTCACCGCCGGCGCCGGGATCGAGTACTGCACTCCCGACAACGGACGCGGCGGAGACCCGGCCGACGCATTCACGACCGCCGACGATGCGCAGATCGACCAGTGGACCACCCTGCAGCGACTCTTTGCAGATGGCGCCGCGCTGAACATCGGGACCGACTTCGCAGCCGGCGTGAACGCCCTCGCAGCCGGCGAAGCGGGCGCATTCTTCTCTTCTTCGGGCGCGCTCGGCACCGTCACCTCCGCGATGACCACCGACTGGTCCGTCGTGCCGTTCCCCACCGACAGCAAGAAGGGCGGGGTCGCGCCGGGCGGAAACAGCGTGTTCGCGATCAACGAGAGCCTCGACTCTGACGACAAGAAGGCTGCGGCCGCCGAGTTCCTCGCCTACCTTGGCAGCGACGACGTCCAGGAGCAGATCTTCACGGCGACCGGGTTCCTCCCCACGACGGAACCGGCACTGAAAGCGGTCAAGCCGGAGGCATCCCCCCGCCAGACTGCCCTCCTCGACCAGCTCGCCAACACCCCCGATACCGTCCCGGCAGCCGGGTGCCTCAGCGGCGCGCTGCAGGCCGTACGCGGCGAACTCACGCCGGCGATCGAGAAGATCGTTCAGGGCGCTGACGTCGCCAGCACGCTCGGTGCAGTTCAGGATGCCGCCACTGGGCTGGTCGCCGACTACAACGAACGTGCAGGCAAATGAGCCGACCGAACGTCAACGTCGGTTCTCTCGACGACCGGCCCCGACCAGACTCGGAGTACCGATACGGCATCTTCATTCGCCCGCCGGCCGAGATCGCTCTACCCACGCTCGAGCTGATGCGAACGGTGCGGGATCTGTTCGGATTCCATGCGGCAATGGCGTACCCACCGCACATCACGCTGATCGGATCCATCGTGCTCGATGGCACCGAGGACGAACTGATCCAAGCGATCGATGCAGCTGTGGCGCATCGCGAGGCAATCGCGGTGCACGGCAGCGGGTTGAACGCACGAATCGGGGCTGCGGTCGGGATCGACTACAACTGCCTTCAGAACGGGGAGCTCAATGAGCAGCTCGCGGACCTGTACGACGAGCTGCGTGAATCGACGCAAGCGCTGCGCGGCTTCGAGCCCACCGACCGGAAGGCCGACGCAAGACGCAACAAGGAGGCACGAGAGCACTTTCGCGCCCACCTGACCGTGCTTGGTCACGACGGCATCGACAACTCCCACCTGCGGAACGAAGCACGGGACTTTCTGGAGCCGCTGAGCTCGACCGTCCCGACCGACTGGACCGCACGGACGATCACGCTCTATCGATTCTGGTCTGCCGCCTGGGATGACAAGTATTGGCTGTCTCAGGAGTGGCTCCCGCTCACGAGTTGGACGCTGGCCGAATAACCAGCGAGTCGGGTGATGTGCGGGTACCCGCGCATCACCCGAACCGTTTACGCGAAGTTGGACCTGGATGACCTCCCGCGCCGAGAATATCGGCGGAAGTATCCTGGTCAAGTATTGTTTCTGGCCGGGGAGGCGGAGGGGCTTTATCCCTCCGCCTGGTGGCGCCGGTTGAGATCATCGACTGGTGGAGGACTGCACGCCGCAAGCGTTCTGTCCTCCACCGCGACGCACGTCGATATCTCCAGTGTTCGCCCCTGGCCCGATCTCCCTGTCTGTCCCGCGCAACGAATCTCCTTGCCGACGTTGGCGACTGGCACGGTTTGCACGATCGGCTTCGATCGTGCAAGCCGGCGCGGGAACCTCATCCGTACAGCGTTGCAGGGTTTCCGGGCGAGAGGATCGTCAGTGCCAGGCGTTCGAGGTGGCCGCGGATGATGGCGAGGATGTCGATGCTCCCGTGGGTGATCACCCACTGAAGTTGCAGCCCATCGCTGATGGCGATGCACTCGCGGGCGATCGCACGGTAGTCCAGATCATTGCGAAGTCGGCCTGCCCGGACGCCCGCTTCGAACGATGCCACAAGCTCTTCGATCGTGGCCGTATAACGCTCGTCGTAGAAGGTGCGTGCCGGACTGTGCGGATCGGCCGCCTCAGCGGCCACGAGCACGAACAACTCGATCAGCGCGGGCTCCCGCGAAAACGTCTCGGATAGGCCGAGCATGAGTCGCAGCGGACCGAGCCCATCCGTGTCGGGCGGGGCCTTTCGCGCGACTTCCGCGGCAAGGTCGAATCGGCGCTCGGTGATTCCCATGAGGAGGTGCAGCTTCGAGGGGAAGTGATGAGTGAGTCCGGGGGTGGTCAGGCCTGCCTCGCGTGCGACCTCCGCGAGGCTCGTCTCCGAGTAGCCATTCGCCGCGAACTTCGCCGCGGCGGCATCCAGGATCTGATCCCGTCGCGCACGCCCGGCAGCATAATTGCCTCGCCTCGACTCGACCACGACATCACTGTACAGACCGGCCCTTACATGCGAACACCTTTCATGTAAGGTGTTCATGTCCACTGCGATGAGGCAGCCCGGACAGCACCCGATATCGCGGCCATGACGGCCGCTTCGAGCAAGGACGCCCGATGACCTCAACTGACTCTGCTGACGTCGACACCACCACTACGCACTGGCCCAATCCGCGCCGCGGGTTCCTCTTCTTCCTCGGCTTCGCCGCCATCGGTGCGGGCATGGGGCAGCTCGTGCCTGCCGTGCTCACGCTTTCGCTCAAGGCCCGACAGATCGACGAAGCCAACGCGACGACGATCCTCTCTATCGCGGTTGCCGTCGCCGCGATCTTCGGCCTGCTCGCGGCGCCGATCCTCGGTCGTATCAGCGACCGCATCACCTGGCGCACTGGGCGGCGGCGTCCGCTGCTGGTCCTAGGCGCGATCCTCTTCGCGATCGGGGCGCCGCTCAGCTATGCGGCGTCGAACACCGGAGCCCTCGTGGTCGCGGGGATCTTCACCGTGCTCGGCTTCACCGCGGTTACCGTGGCGTGCACTGCGATCCTCGCCGACCAGTACGCACCCGACCGTCGCGGCCCCGCCTCGGCGCTGGTGGGTCTCAGCCTTCCGGGCGGAGCCGTCATCGGGCTCTTCCTCGCTCAACTCGTCTCCGGGTCGCTGCTCGCCCAGTTCCTCCTCCCCGCGATCGTCGCGACGGTCGGCGCCCTGCTGCTGGCCTGGCGCCTGCCCGACCGCGTGATCGCCAAGGCGGATGTGCCGGCGTTCAGCGTGGGCGAATTCTTCGGCACCTTCTGGGTGAACCCGGTCAGACACCCGTCGTTCGGCTGGGCGTGGTGGAGCCGTCTGCTGATCTTCTTCGGCGTCGCGGCGGTACAGGCATACCAGGTGTTCTACTTGATCATCGTGCTCGGCTTCGGAGAAGCAGATGTGGCCAACGCGGTGTTCCTGTCGACCCTCGTGCTCACGGCGATGGCTCTGATCTTCGCCCCCATCGCGGGCAAGGTCAGCGACCGTATGCGCCGTCGCAAGCCCTTTGTCATCGTCGCGGCCTTGGTCTTCGCGATCGGCCTGCTGGTGGTCACCTTTGCGACGACGTTCCCGATGTTCCTCGTCGCGATGGCGATCATCGGCCTCGGGCAGGGCGTCTACATGGCCGTCGACCTCGCCCTGGTCAGCGAGATCCTCCCCGACAAGAACAACATCGCCAAGGACATGGGCATCATGGGCCTCGCCGGCTCACTGCCGTCCTCGCTGGTCCCGGCGGTCGCGCCCGCTCTGCTCGCCATCGGCGCGACCGCCGCGCACCCGCAGAACTTTCCCGCATTGTTCCTTGCAGGCGCTGTCGCCGGCCTGCTCGGCGCCCTTCTGATCGTCCCCATCAAGGGAGTGAAATGACCTCTGGAACGGATGCCCCATACTCGGTCACCGACGGTGACCCTGGGTTTCAACCGCCGACGTTCCTTGCTCCGGGCGTTGCAGAGCAGCAGCATCCGCAGGCCACGACGGTGCATCGGGCGCTCACCTACTCGATGCCGGACGGGTATCGACCGCTGCAGCTCGATCTCTACGTTCCCGAGAATCGCACCGGACCGGTGCCGTGCGTGGTGTGGATCCACGGCGGTGCGTGGCTCTTCGGCTCACGGCTCACGCCGCCCGACTACTGGTCGCCCGGCTCGCTCTTCGGAGCTGCGACCGCAGCCGGGCTGGCGGTCGCGTCGATCGACTATCGTCACTCGCGCGAGGCGTCGTTTCCCGCGCAGCTGCACGACGCGAAGGCTGCGGTGCGCTACCTGCGCCGGTTCGCCGCCGATCTGGGCATCGATGCCGGCCGGATCGGCGTCTGGGGAGAGTCGGCCGGCGGGCACCTCGCCGCGCTCCTCGCCTTGGTCGATGATCCGGCGCTCGAGGGTGCGGACGGCGTGACCGGAGAGAGCTCCGCGGTCGACGCCGCGGTCGTCTTCTATGGTGTCGCGGACGTCGACACCATGCCGTCTTTGCTCGACTCGATGCCCGCGGAATGGATCGAGAATCTTCGGGCGAAGGACGCGGGCGCGGGCGCCGAGCCCATCGACGTGCTGTTGGCGGGGTCGCCCTACGTGCGGGATCGGGGGCGACGCCTCGTCTCGCCGATTCATCACGTACGCTCCGATGCCCCGCCGTTCCTGCTGGTGCACGGCGAGGCGGATGGCCTCGTGCCCGTCGCTCAGAGCGAGCTGCTCCACGCTGCCTTGCAGGAGGCAGGTGTGGACGCCGAGCTCGTCACCGTTGCGGGTGCCGACCATGTCTTCCTCGGCACCGATCCGCTCCCTCAGATTTCGCGCGCCGTCGACTACCTGGCGGCCGCGCTCGACGCGACGCGGACCGCGCAGACGGGCGGATCATCGACGATGGGCGCACCCGTGAACCCGCTCCCCGGGCCGGCGCATCTGAGCGCGGCTGCACGTGCCGCGATCGAGCAGCCGATCGTCCGCATGCCCAATCCGGAGCTGGATGACCGCACAGGATGGCAGGAGAATGTGCGCCAGGTCAACGGGTTCCTCGCGACGGTCTTTCCGCCTGAGGCGTTGCCCGTGCATTCCGAGCTGCAGCATCCGGGAGGCGTGCCGACATACGTCATCACTCCCGAATCTGTTCCGGCGGAATCGCCGGTCTATCTCGACGTCCACGGCGGCGCGCTGCTCTATGGAGGAGGAGACCTCACCCGGGCGATCGGCGAAGTCGGTGCCGTCGCGAACGATGTGGTCCATTGGGCGGTGGACTATCGGATGCCCCCGGTCCACCCTTACCCCGCCGCGCTCGACGATCTCGTCGCCGTCTATCGCGCGCTGCTCGAGGTGCGTGCGCCGTCGCAGATCGTGGTCGGCGGAGGATCTGCTGGGGGTAATCTCGCTGCGGCGTTGGCTCTGCGGATCAAGGCAGAGCAGCTTCCGATGCCGGCAGCGCTCGTTCTCCTCACGCCTGAGGTGGACCTGACAGAGTCGGGCGACTCTTTCACGACCCTGCGCGACGTCAGTGTCGGCCTGCAGAGTCTGCGCGATGTCAACCTGCTCTATGCCGATGGGCGTGACCTGGCGGATCCGTACCTTTCTCCGCTCTTCGGTGACCTCACTGGGTTCCCCCCGACCTTGCTGATCAGCGGCACCCGTGACCTGTTCCTCTCGAACACTGTTCGGATGCATCGTGCGCTCCGTGAGGCGGGCGTCGATGCCGATCTTCACGTCATCGATGCTCGTCCGCACGCGGGTTTCGGCGGTGCTCCGGAGGAGGCAGCGGTGACGGCGGAGGTGCGCCGGTTCGTCCGCGCTCGGGTTGGACTCACGGCGGATACTGATCGAGCCACTGACAAGCCCATCGCGGACTTCGTGGGTGTCGACGATGAGCTCGCCTCGAGCTCATCTTCGAGCACCTCGCCGAACAAGGGGTGAAGACGGTCGGGTTCGCTGGAACGGATGATGCGACGACGAATGGCGTGGAACGTTGGCAGAGTTTCCACCGTCTCGCCCGCCGGCACGGGATGGAGGTGGGCGCGACGTTCCGAGGTGAGTTCAGCCTGGAAAGCGGACTCGCCGCGGCCGACCACATTGCGAATGCCGGCGCACTGCCGGACGCGATCGTTGCTGCCTCCGACCAGATCGCGGTGGGAGTCATCTCGCGTCTGCGTGAACGCGGACTGGATGTTCCGCGGGACGTCCTGGTCACCGGCTTCGACGGCGGCGAGCTCTCCAGGGCCTCGTGGCCGACGCTGACCACTGTGATCCAGCCGCTGCCTTCCATTGCGGCAGACGCCGTCACCCTGCTCATCAACCGGATTAAAGGTGGCACCGGCGCGTTCCGGCGCAACAGGCTCGCGCCCGAGCTGCAGCTCGGCGGGTCGACCCTCCCGAAGAAGTCCGGACTCGTGTAGCCGCTGCACCCGCCGGTTCTCTCGGACCGGTCGTCTCTGCCGTGCATATCGCGTCGGCGAAGGTGGGGCGGATGCTGTCGCTCGGCGCTGAGTCCCAGTACACGTTCGATCTCGGCGACAACTGGGTGCACCGTTGCGTGGTCGGCGAGCGCAAGATCGATCCGCTCGATGAGCTCGGCAACGTGCCTGACAAGCCGCTGCCCTACTGGGGGGGGGTGGGGGAGCATCCCCGACCAGTAGGGCAGGAACTGGGACGGCGACGACGGCGAGTCCCCGATGCCGCAGCTGCCACGGGTGCTTTGCCGTCCGCACGATTTCACATCCCTCCGTCTCCGTCAAGAAACCCCGGTCAGCGTTCGGCGGAATTCGTCCCCTCCTCGGGTGGTGCACCTGGCGATATGCGGAGCTCAACTCACGCTTGATCGGCCCCGCATCAGGGCTCGGCGAGTGCTTGCTCGAATGCCTGCCTGGCCTCCATGACGTTCTGGCCGCTGAGTTGGCGGAACGCGGCGAGGATCTCCTCGGCGAGGTCGAACGTGGGGGCGACCAGCCATTGGGCCTGCAGCCCGTCCCACACGGCGACGAGACGTCTGGCGACGGCTTCGGGTTCCAGATCTGGATGCGCGAGACCGCGGTGCTGGCGATGGCGAAGCATGTTCGCGAACCCCTGGATGGCCTCCTCGTTGTGAGTGATGAAGTAGGCGTGCGCCGGGTGTTCCGGTTCCTGTGCCCGTGCGCTGAGGTAGGTCACGAGACGCACCTTCCACACGTGCCCGGCATCCAGGCGAGCGAGGGTCGCGACGACCTGGTCCACGTCGCCGAGCTGGCTGTCATCGCGGTTGCCTATGTCGTCGGTGGTCAGCTCATCAGACAACTCCAATGCGGCGATCAGAACGTGGTCCCGCGTGGGGAAGTGATAGAAGAGCGCCCGTTCGCTGACGCCCGCCCGGGCAGCCACTTGGGCGACCGTCACTTCGGCGTGACCGTCCCGTTGGATGAGATCCAGCGCCGCCCCTGCGATGGCGCTTCGCCGCTGGGCTGACTTCGCATACGGCCCACGCGTTGGTCGTGATTGCATCCTGCAACCATAGCTGAAAGTTGCAGTCGGCGACACTTTTGGCCGACTCGCGCTCTGGTGGGAACACCCCACGCCAGGTATCGTCTCATGAATTCGTAGGTAACCAACTTTTTGGGTCGTGACGTTTCGCAGCCCGCCCGCCGACAAAGGAGTCTTGATGAGCACGCCCGACCACTCGCCCGCCGTACCGGCCGCTGACACCGCGGAAGGAGTTGGTGACCTGCTGCACGCGACGGGAGCCGACACTCCGGGACTGCCCAAGGCCAAAGCAGGATGGATCGCCGCGCTGGTCGTCGGCGTCTTCGGCGCCTACATCGCATTCGTCACCCCGATCGCCATCTCGCTTGCCCTGCGTGTGAACGCGCTCGCCCCCGACAACTCCGAGTACCTCGGCATCATCCTCAGCGTGGGCGCTCTCGCTTCCCTGGTGTTCGGCCCCCTCGCGGGGCAGCTCAGCGACCGCACCAAGACCCGGATCGGTCGCCGTCGCCCCTGGATCATCGGCGGCATCATCGTCGGCGTCATCGCGCTGGCGATCATGGGTCTCGCGCCAACGATTCTGGTGCTCGGCGTCGGCTGGGTGCTGGCACAGCTGGGCTGGAGCCAGGTCCTCAACAACCTCACGACCCTGATGGCCGACAAGCTCCCCGAAAGCCAGCGCGGCAAGGTCTCCGGCATGACCGGGGCAACGACAGGCCTCGCACCCGTGTTCGGCGCCGTCATCGGCAGCATGGTCGCGGCGAACCCCATTGCGCTGATGCTCGTGCCGGCCGTCATCGGCGTCGTCCTCCTCGTCCCGATCCTGCTGTTCGCCCGCGAGGTGGACACCCGTGGCCTCACAGGCGAGGCTCCGATGACGTTCCGCACGACGCTGGCGAATTTCGTGTTCAACCCGAAGCGGTATCCGGACTTCGGCTGGAACTGGCTCGGGCGCGCGGTCTTCTTCTTCGGTCTCACCCTGAGCACCACGTACACGGCGTACTTCTACGCCGACCGACTGGGCATCGCGGTCAAGGACACCGCGGGCGTGGTGGCGATCGTGGGCGGAATCGGGATTCTCGGCGTCGTCGTCGGAGCGCTCCTCAGCGGCTTCCTGTCTGACCGCCTCCGTCGCCGCAAGCCGTTCATCCTGGTGGCTGGCATCCTGTTCGCGGTCGGAAGCCTCGTGATGATTTCGGCGGGGAGCATTCCGATCCTGGTCGTCGGCACCCTCATCACCAACCTGGCCATCGGCGTCTTCGGTGCGGTCGACCAGGCACTGATGCTTGACACGCTGCCCGAGAAGCAGACGGATGCCGCGCGATTCATCAACATCTTCGCCTATGCGACGACGCTGCCCCAGGCGCTGGCACCCGCGGCAGCATCGCTGCTGCTGCTGATCGGTGCGACCGGTGACTCGAAGAACTACTCGGTGCTGTACATCGCCGCGGCGGTGCTCACCATCGTCGGCGGCATCCTGATCCTCCGGATCAAGTCCGTCCGCTGATCCCGATTGGGCGGCGACACCGCGCTGGTGTCGCCGCCCAATCCCGGCGAGCCCACACAACGACCACGGAGACGACCCCCATGACCACCACCCTGTTCACCGACGGCTGGACGGTGCGCCGTGTCGGCGAGGCCAGCGGCACCGACGTGCGGCTGCCCCACGACGCGATGATCTCGGAGACTCGTTCGGCGGATGCCGCGACCGGCAACCACGGCGGCTTCTTCCCGGGCAGTTCCTACGTCTATGAGAAGCAGTGGACAGTCCCCTCAGACGGCGGCCTCGGATACAGCCTCTTCTTCGAAGGCGTCTACGGCGCGACTCGTGTGCTGCTCGACGGCCGCGAGGTCGGCTTCTGCGACAGCGGCTATCGGGAGTTCACTGTCCCCCTCGACGGGGTCACCGCCGGGGCCAGCGCGCGGATCGAGGTGCAGGTCGACAACACCGACGTTCCGAACAGCCGCTGGTACACCGGGTCGGGGATCTACCGGCCGGTCTGGCTCGAATCGGTGGCCGCAGCGCACATCCCGCACGACGGCATTCGCGTCACCACGCGATCGATCGGCAAGAGGGCTGAAGTCGATGTCACAGTCACCGTCGAAGGGGACCGGGACGCCATCGTCGCGGTCGCCTTCCTTGACGGCGATCTCGAGGTGGCTCGGCATTCGGCCGATGTGCCGGCATCCGGGACCGCCGCCTTCAGTGCGGGCATCCCGAACCCGAAGCCGTGGTCGGCCGAGACCCCGCACCTCTACGACCTCGAAGTGACCCTCACCCTCGACGGAGAGCCCGTCGACCGCCGCCGCATCCGTACCGGGCTGCGCACCGTGCAGGTCGATCCCCAGCATGGACTGCGCATCAACGGCCGCACCACCTTGCTCCGCGGGGCGTGCGTGCACCACGACAACGGGATTCTCGGGGCGGCGACCTTCGCCCCAGCTGAGTACCGCAGAGCCAGACTTCTGAAGGATGCCGGATACAACGCCATCCGCAGCTCCCACAACCCGCTGTCGCGGGCCTTCCTCGATGCCTGCGACGAAATCGGCCTGTACGTGATGGATGAGCTCACCGACGTGTGGCTGAACCACAAGACGCCGCACGACGAGGCGGACCGATTCGAACAGACATGGGAAGCGGATGCCGTCTCGATGGTGGCAAAGGATCGCAACCGCCCCAG
>Ga0160446_100685_pt1 | contig 11415 bp, 9 predicted proteins | sample HID1973I_E1MG_FD_108200 | JGI IMG/M metagenome (GOLD analysis project Ga0160446, IMG submission 108200) | Enriched mosquito-associated microbial communities from UW Madison campus, WI, USA - HID1973I_E1 MG | ecosystem: Host-associated > Arthropoda: Insects > Digestive system > Unclassified ... | reverse complement strand
CGAGGGCCATCTCGATCTCCTCGTGCCCGTCGTTCTCGTGACGTCGACCGTTCCCGAAGACCTCGTCGACGAGATCCGCTGCGCGCACCGCGATGTCGAGCAGTTCGCGTCGACCTGTCGAACGACTCGCCGCGACGCCCGCCTGAATCAAATGCCCGATGCAGTACAGCTCGTGGCTCTTCGCAAGGTTGTCCCACTTGACATCGAGTCCCGCCTGCACGAACGAGTTCAGATAGCCGTCCGCATCCTGGGCCCGACGGATGACCGCAGAGATCTGATCCAGCACGGCGCTGAGATCATCGTCCCCGACGCGCCCGACCTCCCACGCGACCCCTTCGAGCGCCTTGTAGAGATCGGAATCACTGAACCACAGTCCGCGACGGGCCGGCTCTCCGCCTGCGGTTGGATCCAACCTCCGCAGGTTGTCGATGCTGCCGTCGCGCTCCAGCCATGTGAACGCGTGCGGGATCGTCTTGGCTCGGTTGTCGCGCTGCCAATCCGCCCATTGACCTGCCGTGATCTGGACGTCGTCCAGACCGAGCGGGGTGAGCGACTGCCGTGCGCGAGGCACGACCGGCGCGATGCGAGTACCGATTCCGACTTCAGCCACGAAGAGCTCCATTCACGAGTCCGCCGACGTAGTAACGCTGCAACAGGAGGTAGATGATGAGGACAGGGGCGACGGCGACCACGACGCCTGCTTGCAACGCGCCGAAGTCGACTTCGCCGTAGGCGCCAGACTGCAAGCCGACGATCATGATCGGCAGCGTGTACTGCGATCCGTCGTTGAGGAAGATCAGCGGCGCGAGGAACTCGTTCCACGACGCGATGAACGAGAACAGCGCGACGGTGACCACACCGGGAAGGACCAATCTCAACGAGACGTGACGCAGCGCCTGGAAGTCGGTGCAACCATCGACCAGCGCCGCCTCCTCCAGCTCACGCGGGATGGCATCGAAACTGTTGCGCATCAGGAACACTCCGAAGGGGAGCTGGAACATGATCATGATCAGGGCGACGCCGAACACGCTGTTCGACAGCCCGACCGCGCCGAGCACGATGTACAGCGGCAGCAGGATGGTGGCGTAGGGCACCATCAGGATGAGCAGCGTGGCACCGAACAGGAGTTGCTTGCCGCCGAACGAGTAGCGCGAGAACCCATATCCGGCCAGGACGCTCACCAGCACGGTGCCGGCGACCGAGATGCCGCTGAGGAGGAAGCTGTTGCCGAGGTAGACCCCGAGTCCTTCTCCGTATGTCGCGAGCTTCTCGTAGTTGGCGAGCGAGAAGCTCTGCGGGAACCAGGTCGGCGGCTGCTGGTTGGCTTCTCCTGCCCCTTTGACCGAATTGAGCACGGCCCAGATCAGTGGCAGCAGGAAGAGAGCGGCGAGGATTCCGCTGAAAAGGTGATACCCCGTGCCGGCGACGGCAGAGCGCGCACGACTTCGGCGTCGCCGGGGGCCCTGCAACCGATCGCGATGCGCTCGCGGTGGGGTTGTCGCCGCTGGATCGGCCGAAGGCGACCCGGCGAGAGTGTTCACCGGAGGGTCGATGTGCTGGGTCATGTCAGTCGTCCTTCGGACGGAGAAGCTTGAACTGGATCGCGTTGAGCACCACGAGCGCGATGAGAAGGACGATGGACAGCGCCGCGGCCTTGCCGAGATCGAACTGCTGGAAGGCCGTGTTGTAGACGGCGAACATGATCGTTACGGTGCTGTTGTCCGGCCCGCCCCTGGTCAGAACGAGGAACTGGTCGAAGGCCAACAGCGAACCGGTGACCGACAGGATGAACAGCAGTGCGAGCGTGGGACGCAGGTTCGGAAGCGTGATGTACCGCAGCCGCTGCCACGTGTTGGCGCCGTCCATGCGCGCCGCCTCGTAGAGCTCTCCCGGAATCGCCTGGAGACCGACGAGGAGCACGATCACCTGGAAGCCGATGAACTTCCACACCACGAGCGTGAGGACAGTGAAGAGCGCCTGTTGCGGAGTGTTCAGGAACCCCCATGGCCCGTCGGTCAGCCCCAGTTTGATCAGCACGTCGTTCGCGATGCCGTTCTGGTCGTTGACGCTCGCGTACCAGATCAGCGCGGCTGCCGCTGTGCCCACCACGTACGGCAGGAAGAACGCCGTCCGGTAGAACTTGGCACCCCGGCGACGGGAGTTGGAGATTGCCACGAGCACGAAGGAGACCAGGAAGATGACGACCGTTGCGAGCACGGTGTAGATGAGGGTGAACCCGATCGCGCCGAGGAACAGTTCGTTGGTGCCGATTGCGGCGTAGTTGTCCAGGCCGTTGAACTCGGGGCCGCCGAGTAGAGGCCAGTCCTGGAAAGACATGAAGATCAGTACGGCGAGGGGCGCGAGGAACACGACCGCGACGATCACGGCGAGCGGAGCGACGTAGATCCATCCGGCGTTTCCACGGCGTGAGCGCGAACTCCGGCGGCTGCGGGGAGAGACGATCGTCTCGGTGTCGGGGGGCGGTGGGGCAAGGGCGGACATCAATGTCTCCGTTCTGCCCGGCCGGGGTGTTGGCCCCGGCCGGGCAGGCATCACTGGGCGTCGTCGATGATCTTCTGGATCTTCGTCTGGGCATCGGCGAGCGCATCCGGGTCGCCGGAGAAGATCCCCGCGCGCAGTCCCGCCAGCCAAGGCCCGTTGTTGCTGTTGAAGATCTCGCCGTAGGGCAGCGTCGCCGGCGTGTAGCCGTTCTTCAGGCCCTCGATCGCCTTCACGACGGGCGGGTTGTCGGCGGTGTAAGGGTTGTTGGCGAGATCGAACCGCGGAGTCAGGAACCCGTTCTTCGCCCAGACCTCCAGCTGCGGCTCATCCGTCAGCGACCATGCCAAGAACTCCTCGGCCGCCTCGACGTTCTTCGCCGAGCGGGTGATGCCGACGACGTCGCCACCCACGAAGGTGCTCGTGCCCGAACCGTCGGGCGCCGGGAACGGAGCGACGTCCCATTCGAAGTCCACGTCGCCGAGGTTGGCATAGTTGAAGGTTCCGATCGGGACCATGCCGATCTTCCCCGCGTTGAATCCGGCCGCCCATGACGTGCCCGTATCCGCCTGCGCCCCGGACGGGACGATTCCGTCGTCGAAGAGCCGCTTGTAGAGGTCGACCGTGGCCTGCATCGCGTCGCTGTCGATGTCGGCGGTGGTTCCGTCATCGGTCAGCACCGGAGTGCCGGCGGCCGAAGCGAAGGGCATGAGCGTGTAGGAGAGGCAGCCAGGGCAGTTGCCTGCGAAATAGAACCCGTACGTGTCGCCCCCGACCGTGTCGCGGATGGCCTTCGCGTCGTCGTAGATCTCGGCGAAACTGGCAGGGGGCGCTGCCGGATCGAGGCCCGCCTGCTCGAACAGCGTCTTGTTGTAGATCATCAGCGACGAATCGACGAGCAGCGGCAGCCCGTAGACTTTTCCGTCCTTTGTCGTCGCCTCCTGGTGGGCCTGCGAGAGGTCATCCTTGAACGGCAGGCCGTCTGCGAGCGTGGTGATGTCGCGGAAGATGCCCTGCGCAACATAGTTCGGGGAGTACACCACGTCGGCACCGAGCAGGTCGGGCAGTGAGTTCGATCCGGCGGCTGCTCCGACCTTCTGCTGGAACGAGTCGCCCGGCACCACCGTCAGCTTGATCTTGGTGTCGTGTCCGCTGTTCCAGAGATCGACGAGCTTCTGAACGGGCTCGCCATCGGTGTGCCGCACCCACATCGTGAGCCCGTCGCCGCTGCCTTCACCGCCGCTTCCTCCGGAACAGCCTGCCATCAGCGCAGTGGCGGTCAGTGCGGCGGCGACGAGTGCTGATCGACGCAGTGTCTTGCCGTGGATTGCTCTGAGTGACATTGGGGATCTCCTTCGAACTCCAGTAGCTGTGGACTGCAGACGGAAACTAAAAGATAACGATTTCCGCGATCACCCTACGCAGAAGTACATTGGCTTAGCAAGTGATTTCTTCCGGTTCTTCGGAATAGAATCGCGGAAACCTTTCGGAAAGGGGCGATCATGTCGCGCAGGTCGGTCGTAACCGTGAGCGATGTGGCCCGTGCTGCCGGCGTTTCACCGGGAACGGTGTCGAAGGCGCTCAGCGGAACAGGTCAGCTTCGGGCGGAGACACGAGACCACGTGCGTGCCGTCGCGGCGGACCTGGGCTATCAGCCGAATCAGCTGGCCAAGAGCCTCCAGACCGGCCGCTCGTACATGGTCGGTGTCCTGACGACCGACAGCATCGGACGATTCACGATCCCGATCCTCACCGGCGCGGAGGATGTGCTCGGCGCCGGGCAGATGTCCATGCTCCTGTGTGAGAGCCGGGGCGACCCTGTGCGCGAGCGGCACTACCTCCAGACCTTGCTGTCGCGCCGGGTGGACGGCATCATCGTCACAGGTCGCTCCAGCGATGAGCGCGCGTCGATCGGCACCGACCTCCCGGTCCCCGTCGTCTATGCACTGACGCGCTCAACGGACCCCGCCGACATCTCGATCCTCCATGACGATCGCCAAGGGGCGCGCCTGGCCGTCGAACATCTGGTCGCGACCGGACGACGACGTATTGTGCTCGTGGGCGGGCCGCCTCCGCACGTGGCGACCATGCATCGCCTTCAGGGGACGTCGGATGCCATGACTGCGATGGGACTCGAGCTGATCGCGGAACCGCTGTTCGGCAGCTGGAGCGAAGAATGGGGTCGGGAGGCCGCCTCGTGGCTGGCTCGCTCCGGCCGCGAGTTCGACGGCGCGTTCTGCATGAGCGACCAGATCGCCCGCGGCTTCTCAGACGGCCTGCGAGAGCACGGGCGCAACGTTCCGCACGACGTGGGAGTGGTGGGGATGGACAACTGGGACGTGATGGTCAACTCGGCGAGGCCACCACTGTCCACCGTCGACCTGCAACTGGCGAAGCTGGGGTCCCTGACAGCCACCATCCTGCTTGCACGGATCGCGGGCGAGAGCGTAGAGCCCGGGTCCCGATTGGTGCCTGCGTCGCTGATCATGCGCGAGTCGACCAGCGTCGCCGCGCTGTAGCGCCCCAGCGCTACTGCGGCGCGAGCCCCAGGTCGTCGAGGTCGATCGCGGCGAGCCACTGCAGACCCTCGGCCTCGACGGCGGCCTGCGCGCCGGTCTTGCGGTCGACGATGACGGCGACGGCGACGGGCTCAGCACCTTCGCGGCGCAGCGCCTCGACGGCCTTGAGCGCCGACTGCCCGGTGGTCGAGGTGTCTTCGAGCACGACGACGCGCTTGCCGACGATGTCGGCGCCCTCGACCTGACGGCCGCGACCGTGGTCCTTCGGCTCCTTGCGCACCACGAAGGCGTCCAGGGGTGCGTCGGTGCGCGCCGACTCGTGCATGACCGCGTTGGCGATCGGGTCGGCGCCGAGCGTCAGCCCGCCGACCGCGACGACGCCGTCGACGTCGCGGATGAGGTCGCGCATGATCCGTCCGATGGCGGGCGCGGCGCGGTGATCCAGGGTGAGCCGGCGCATGTCGACGTAGTACGTCGCCTTCTTGCCGCTGGAGAGCGTGAAGTCGCCGTGGAACACCGCCTCGTCCTGGATGAGGCCGATGAGGCGCTGGCGGTCGGCTTCGAGCTCGGGCGTGGAGGCGGCGGTCATGCCGTCGATTCTACGGATGCCGGCGGCACACCCTTCAGAGCGGTAGATGAAGTCGCAGCGCCCGGTGGCAAGGCTCTTGCTACCGCAATCGACGTCGGCGGCCCCGCATAGGCTTGATCCCATGCGCCTGGCCACCTGGAACGTCAACTCCGTCCGCGCGCGGGTCGACCGCATCGTCGACTTCGCGGTGCGCGAGCACATCGACGTGCTCGCGATGCAGGAGATCAAGTGCAAGACGGAGCAGTTCCCGTTCGAGCGCTTCGAAGAGGCCGGGTTCCACGTCGAGGCGTACGGGTTCTCGCAGTGGAACGGCGTCGCGATCGCCAGCCGTGAGCCGATCACGGACGTGCGCACCGCGTTCCCCGGCATGCCCGGCTTCGAGAAGGGCCACAACGGGCCCGATGCCCCGCAGGAGGCCCGCGCCATGGGCGCGACCATCGGCGGCGTCGAGGTGTGGAGCCTGTATGTGCCCAACGGCCGCTCACTGGGCGACCCCCACTACTTCTACAAGCTCGACTGGCTGTCGGCGCTCGAGCAGTACACGCGCGAGTCCCTGACCGCGAATCCGGACCTTGCCCTCGCGCTCGTCGGCGACTTCAACATCGCCCCGACGGATGCCGACAACGGCGACCCGACCGTCGTCCAGGGCTTCGCCACGCACGTGTCGCCACCCGAGCGCGAGGCGTTCGCAGCACTCGAGGCAGCCGGCCTGCAGGACGTCGTGCGCCCGCTGATCCCGACCGGCTACACCTACTGGGACTACAAGCAGCTGCGCTTCCCCCGCAACGAGGGCATGCGCATCGACTTCATCCTGGGCTCCCACGCGGTCGCCGACGCCGTCGCGGGCGCCACGATCCATCGCAACGAGCGCAAGGGTGAGGCGCCCAGCGACCACGTTCCCGTGGTCGTCGACCTCGACCTCGAGGGAGCGGACGACGACGATCGTCCGATGATCTTCTGACCTAGAAGCCCTCGAGCCCGCGCTCCACAGCCGCGAACGCCCGTGCGTAGCGGGCGATGAGTTCGTCGGGGACGGTCGCCCGCTCCCCCGCGAGGATGCGGCGGGCCGAATCGAGGTAGACCGTGCGGTATGCGCCGACGATGGATGCCGCGGCGAAGCGCGCGCGAAGGTCATCGGCTTCACCGCTCTCGACGCAGAGCGCCGCGAGCGCGTCCTCGAGTTCCTGCACATACTCACGCACGCGCGCCTGCAAGGCCGGAGAGCCGATGACGACCCGCCAGAAGCTCGCATAGGCCGGTTCGGCGTACCCGCTGATCGAATGGTGCTCGCGCACGAGGTCTGCGATGAGATCCTGCACCGCCCCGGCCAGGGACCGCCCTTCGTCGCGCGCTCGCACGGCGGCGGCCACCTGCTCGGTGAACTCGGCAAGGCGGTCGAGGAAGAGGTCCTCCTTGCGCGGGAAGTAGTTGAACACGGTCTTCTCCGAGACCTCCGCAGCCCGCGCGATCTCGGCCACCGTGACGGCGTCGAACCCGCGCTCGAGGATCAGCATCGTGGCGCGCCCCGAGATCGCCTCGCGAGTCTGCCGCTTCTTGCGCTCGCGCAGTCCTGGCTCGTTCTCCATGCAGAAAACTATACTTGCGTAAACTTTCTAGTCACAGTATTTTTACTGTCAAAGCAAAACGACCTAGGGAGATTCTTATGAACGAGCAGGTGGACGTGGTGGTGGCCGGCGCCGGGCCGGTCGGGCTGATGCTCGCGTGCGAGCTCGGGCTCGCCGGCATCCGCACCGTCGTGCTGGAGCGGCGCACTGACATCGACATGACGATCAAGGCCGGCGCGGTGAACCACACGACGCTGCAGGCCCTCGATCGGCGCGGGCTGACCCCCCAGCTGGCTGAGGCACGCGAGATCATGCTCGCCAAGATGGCCGAGTTCCGTCGACAGCAGGCCACGGCGCCCGGGCCCGCGCCCACGGGTGACAAGCCCGCGTTCCGCTTCATCGGGCACTTCGGTGGGATCCAGCTCGACGGCAACAACCTCGACCCGCACGACCCCGACCTGGCGGCTCAGGCGCGCCTGGCCGATCTGGGCATGGTGGGTCAGCAGCAGCTGGAGGCGATCCTCGAGGCGCGGGCGCGCGAGCTCGGCGTCGACGTGCGTCGCGGCGTCACGCTCGAGGCTTTCGAAGACAGCGGTGGGGGCGTCGTCGTGACGACCGACCAGGGAACGATCACCGCCGGCTGGCTCGCCGGCTGCGACGGCGGCCGCAGCACGGTGCGCAAGCTCGCGGGGTTCGACTTCCCGGGCACGGCACCTGAGATCACCGCTTACCAGTCGATGGTGGAGATGAGCGGCACCGAAGGCCTGCGGCCCGGATGGCATGCGACCGCGACCGGCGTCTACGCGTTCGGGCCGATGCCGGGCCGCATCCTCGTGGCCGAGTTCGGCGGCACCCCCGCCGACCGCACCAGCCCGGTCACCGTGGACGAGCTGCAGGGCGCCATCCGGCGAGTCACCGGCGTCGAGGTCACCGTGCACGCGATCACCACGGCCACGCGCTTCACCGACAACGCCCGCCAGGCGACGGCGTACCGCAAGGGTCGCGTGCTGCTCGCCGGCGATGCGGCGCACGTGCACTCGCCGTTCGGCGGCCAGGGGCTGAACCTCGGCATCGGCGACGCGATGAACCTCGGCTTCAAGCTTGCGGCGACGATCCGCGGCTGGGCGCCCGAGGACCTGCTCGAGACGTACACCACGGAACGCCACCCGATCGGGGCCCGGGTGCTCGACTGGACGCGCGCGCAGATCGCGATCATGCGGCCGGACGCGCACGCCCGGGCAGCCCGGGCGGTGTTCGCGGATCTCGCCACGACGGTCGATGGCACGACGCACCTCGCCAAGCAGCTGTCGGGCGCCTGGCAGCGGTACGACCTCGGCGCGGGGCATCCCCTCGTCGGCCGCAGCGCACCCGATCTCGATCTGAGCGCCGGCACGCGACTGTCGGACCACCTGCACGGGGGCCGATCGGTTCTCGTCGACTTCGGCGCCGGCGCCGGCGCCGGGCTGCGCGCACTCGCGGCGGGCTACGACGACCGCCTCGACGTGGTGGCGGCGGACGCCACGGGCGATCTCCGCGGCCTGCTCGTGCGCCCGGACGGGATCGTCGTGTGGGCGTCCGCGCCCGGCGCGCCGCTCGACGGGCTGGCGGAGGCCCTCGAACGCTGGCTCGGCGTTCGGCACGAGGCTGCGGTCGCAGCGGCCTAGCGGTACCCGACCGAGGGGCGCGGAGCATCCGCGCCCCTCGGCGTTTCTGGAACTTCTTTCGCGGCGCGCGTCATGATCCGGTTCGCCACGCGTCTTGCTCTGTGTCCCCCTATTGCGCGCGGGCCCGCTCACCAGCGGTTTCTCAGCGCGTGTCGTTAGCCTGGCGCCGATCTGCCGTCGCCGGCCGAGCCCCGAAGCGCCATCCGGCGAGGAGAGAAGTGACCACCCCCATCCGTGCCGCCGCCGACGGCCCGCTGCGCGAGCGCTCCGACGAGGAGCTCGTCGTCGCCACGCGCGCCGGCGACGACGCCGCGTACGCGGTGCTGTGGGAGCGTCACGTCGCCAGCGGACGCAACGCTGCACGGGCTGTGAGTCCAAAGGTCGACCCCGACGACATCGTCTCGGAGGCGTTCACGTCGATCCTCTCGGCGATCCGCAACGGCGGCGGCCCGCGGGAGGGCTTCCGTCCCTACCTGTTCGCAACCATCCGCAACGTCGCGGCTTCGCTGGGACGCCGCACGCAGGAGACGCCGCTCGATGACCTCGACGAGCGGGCGGCGGACTCCGCCGCCGAGTTCGCCGAGCTGGTCGCCGACCGCTCCGTGCTCGCGCAGGCGTTCCGCGAACTGCCGGAGCGCTGGCGGGAGCTGCTCTGGTACGTCGAGGTCGAGGGCATGAAGCCGCGCGAGATCGCGCCGCTGCTCGGCATGAGCGCGAACGCGGTGTCGGCGCTGGCCTACCGCGCCCGCGAGGGGTTCAAGCAGGCATGGCTGCAGGCGCACATCAGCGACCCGGCGCGCCCCGCGGAGTGCCGGTGGGTATGCGAACTGCTCGTCGCCAGCGAGAAGAAGCCGGTCAAGCGCGGGGATCGCCGCCGCCTCGACGCGCACCTGCACGGATGCCAGGCATGCCGGATCGTCGCGGCGGACCTCGCACACGTGTCGCAGAAGCTGCGGATCGTGCTGCTGCCTCTTGTTCTCGGCGGGGCTGGGGCCCTCGCCTACACCTCCGATGCCGCCCCGGCCGCGGCATCGGTGGTCGCCGGATCGCCCACCGGGGGTGGCGGGGCGTCCGGCTCCGGGGGACAGGCGCCGGGGGGCGCCTCCGGCGGGGGTGCCGGCGCGGGGGGCGCCGGCACCGCTGCCGTCCCGGTCACGGCGGTCGGGATCGGGGTCGGTGTGCTCGCGGTCGCCGCCGTGGCCGCTGTCGCGATCGCGCTCGCACCCTCGTGGATCGCGCCGGCCGAGCAGCCGGTCACGGCCGAGACCACGACGACGCATCGGGATGCCGCCGAAGCCGTCGACACCGCGCCCGACGACGTGGCGGCCGAGGCGGCGGACGTGCTTCCGACTGCGGGCGATCCGGTCGACACCCCTGTGACGTCACCCGTCGCGCCGACGACGCCTCAGGCACCGGTCGCGCCGACGCCCGCAGCACCGGACCCGGAACCCGCGCCGCAACCGGCCACACCTGCTCCGCAGCCCAGCACACCTGCTCCGCAGCCCACCACACCTACCCCCGAGCCGAGCACTCCCGCGCCACAGCCCACGCCGACTCCGGAACCGACGCCGGAACCGACGCCGACACCCGAGCCGACCGCGACCCCGACGCCCACGCCGACCCCTACGCCCCCGCCGTCGCCCACGCCCACGCCCACGCCAACCCCTACGCCCACCCCTACGCCGACTCCCACCCCGGACCCCGAGCCCGCGGTGACGGTGACCGCACGCCTCGATGCTCCGGCCGACCTATCGGCGCCCGTCCCCGCGCCGATCACGGGATCCGGTGTCGCCGACGCCGGCGTGGTGCTGCTCGACGAGTCCGGGACGACGCTGGTGAGCACGACCGTCGGTGCCGACGGACGTTTCTCGGCGACGATCCCCGGCGATCTGCTGCACGAGGGCATGATGGTGCGCGCCGTACAGACGGGCCCCGGCCTACGGCCGTCGGATCCGAGTGCGCCGGTGGGTCCGTTCGCCCTGCCCGTGCCGACGGTGACCGCCAAGGACGGCACGCTCGACGCCCGTCTCGAAAACCTCGACTTCGACTTCCGCGCCGACGATGTGACGCTGCTGCTGAGCGGCGAACGCGGGCAGACCGTCGCGGTGTCTGTCGACGGCCGCTGGACCGGCAATCTGCACACGCTGACCAGCGCGCCCCTGAGCCGCACCGTGCACGACATCGCACCCGGGGATCACGTGATCGGCATCCGCTACGTCGACCGCGTGACCGGCGCCGCGGGCCGCGTCGCGTACGTCACACTGCACGTCGAAGCACGCTGACCCCGGCCGATCCGTCGGCACAGGCGTTTCGTCTCGCTCGTGCCTCGCTCGCTCAACGACCGACGGTCATTGAGCGCAGGGCGCTCTGGCGCCCGAAGACGAAACGGCATCTGGCACGAGATCATCCGTGCGGCACAGGCGTTTCGTCTCGCTCGTGCCTCGCTCGCTCAACGACCGGCGGTCGTTGCGCGCAGGGCGCTCTGGCGCCCGAAGACGAAACGGCATCTGGCACGAGATCATCCGTGCGGCACAGGCGTTTCGTCTCGCTCGTGCCTCGCTCGCTCAACGACCGGCGGT
>Ga0160446_100684_pt1 | contig 11421 bp, 10 predicted proteins | sample HID1973I_E1MG_FD_108200 | JGI IMG/M metagenome (GOLD analysis project Ga0160446, IMG submission 108200) | Enriched mosquito-associated microbial communities from UW Madison campus, WI, USA - HID1973I_E1 MG | ecosystem: Host-associated > Arthropoda: Insects > Digestive system > Unclassified ... | reverse complement strand
CGCGAGGTCTTGCTCGGGCGGGCGCTCTTCGGGCGGCCCCGCCTCCTCGAACTTGCGCAGCCGGGTCTGCGCCGCGCGATACCGCGACGTGAACGCGTCGTTCGCCGTCGCCTTGACCTTGAGCGTCGCGACCAGCTCCTTGAGCTTCACGTGCTGCTCGTCCCATCGGCGCCGCAGCTCGTCGAGCCGCGCCATGCGGTCCTCGCGGGCCCGATGGTAGGTGCCGAAGCCTCCGCCGTGCACCCACGCCGTGCTGCCCGCGCCCCCGGCCTCGAGTGTCACGATGCGGTCGGCCGCGCGCGCCAGCAGCTCGCGGTCGTGCGACACCAGCAGCACCGTCTTCGGCGTCTCGCGCAGGCGCTCCTCGAGCCACCGCTTGCCGGGCACGTCGAGGTAGTTGTCGGGCTCGTCCAGCAGCAGCACCTGGTCGGGCCCGCGCAGCAGCGCCTCCAGCGCGAGCCGCTTCTGCTCACCGCCCGACAGCGTCGTCAGTTCGCGGTACCGAGCCCTTGTGAACGGGATGCCGAGGGCCGAGGTGGTGCACGTGTCCCACACGGTCTCGTACTCGTAGCCGCCCGCCTCGGCGTAGTCGGCGAGCGCGCCGGCGTAACGCATCTGCGTGTCGAGGTCGTCGCGCTCGATGATCGCCGCCTCGGCGTCTTCGAGCTCGCGCGGCGCGGCGCACGCGGTCGGGAGCGACCGAGATGAGCAGGTCGTGCACGGTCTGCCCGGGCTCGCCGTGGCCGACGAACTGGTCCATGACGCCCAGGCCGCCGTCGATCGAGACCACGCCTGACAGTGCGGGGGTCTCGTCGCGGATGATCCTCAGCAGCGTCGTCTTGCCGGCGCCGTTCTGTCCGATGAGCGCCGTCGTCGACCCTTCGCCGACGCGGAACGAGACGTCGTCGAGCAGCGGCCGGCCGTCCGGCAGCGCGTACGAGACGGCGGCGATGTCGATGTGACCCACGGGGTTCCCCTCTGCTCCACGCGGCAGACGTCGCCGGAAGGGGAGCCGACCAGACTATCCGAGTCCTCGCCGTGGGTCGACCGTGCGGCCGGGGCGTTTCGTCTCGCTCGTACCTCGCTCGCTCAACGACCGGGTCCAGGCCGACCCGCGTTGAGCGAGCGAAGCGAGACGAAACGCGGGCAGGCCGACCCGTGCCAGCCGAGTACCGGTCGTTGAGCGAGCGAAGCGAGACGAAACGCCGCGGCCGGCGCAGTTCAGACGGCCGCGTACCGGCCGGACTTGATGGCCCGCTCGCGGGCCTTGGCCGCCTCGACCTCGCGGTTCTTCGGCGGTGCCCCCGCGACCAGCTCGTCGAGCAGGTGCTGCGTGAGGTGGGCGATCTCATGGACGGCGTGGTCGAACGCCTCCTGGTTCGCCTTCGAGGGCTTCGTGGTGCCCGCGATCTTGCGCACGTACTGGAGCGCGGCGGCGTGGACCTCATCCGACGTCGCGGCGGGCTCGAAGTTGTGGAGCGTATGGATGTTCCGGCACATGCCCCCGACGATACGCCGGGCCTCGGACGCGGGCCAGGGTGCGGCATCCCCCTCCCCCTGATTCGAGAACGCACGTCCTCGCCGAAGGACGACGGGATGCCGCAGAGCGGGCCCTACCAGCGGTCGGAGCTGCGGGGCAGGACGTCGAGCACGTGGGGCAGCTCGCTCGGAAAGCACGAGCGGAACAGCTCCGTGATCTGCGGGTCCGAACCATAGTCGTCGACGATGCGCAGTCCGATCATGGTGCTGATGAGCATGCCCTCGGCCATGAATGTGCGGGCCTCGTCGGCACCCAGCCCCATCTCGTCGCGGAAGAAGCGCCACACCTGAGCGAAGCCGCGACGGGCGGCCGCGCCGATCACCGGATGGCTGCCGAGCAGATACGCGTGCGCCAGCGTCTGGTGCAGGCCGCGCACCTCGATGAGGTCGACGTACGCCTGGCCGATGCGCTTGCCGGCGGTGACCTCGCCGCCGTCCGCATCGACGCCGTCGGGCTCGGCCAGCGCAGCCCGGAACGCGACGAGCAGCCGGTCGAGAGCGTCGCCGATAGCCGCCAGGAACAGATTCTCCTTCGAGCCGAACAGGCGCACGACGTAGGGCTGGCTGACACCGGCGGCGCGGGCGACCTCGTCGGTGGTCGCACCCTCGTACCCGCGGGCGCCGAAGACGGCGAGCGAGGCCTGGAGGATCTGTCGGCGCCGCTCATCGGAGGAGAGCCGGCGACCGGGGTCGGCGGGCTCGTCGAGCGCGACGGCGGTGCCGGACGGCTCTGCAGATGTCATGCCGAAAGGTTATCAGCGAATGACTTGACTTTGTAATCATACGATTACTACAGTGCAGTAATCATTCGATTACAACCGGAGCTTCCCATGACCGAAACCTCACTCGCGACACCTGCTCCACGGGCACGGACCCGTCGCAGCCGTCCGGTCGCGCTCGTCATCGCCGCGGCATCCCTTCCGATGTTCATGGCCACGCTCGACAACCTCGTCATGACCAACGCGCTCCCCGTGCTTCACGCCGAGATGGGTGCGAGCGTCGAGGAGCTGCAGTGGTTCGTCAACGCCTACGCGCTGGCCTTCGCCGGCGCGATCCTCATCGCCTCCGCGCTCGGCGACCGCTTCGGCCGCCGCACCGTCTTCGCGATCGGCATCGCGCTGTTCGGCGCCGGTTCGCTGTTCGCGGCGCTCAGCACCGATCCCGGCCAGCTCATCGCCGCCCGGGCGTTCCAGGGACTCGGCGGGGCAGCCGTCATGCCCCTGTCGCTGGCACTGCTCACCGGCGCCGTCCCCGCCGCCCGGCGCGCGCTGGCGATCGGCATCTGGGGCGGGGTGTCGGGCCTGGGCGTCGCCGTGGGGCCGCTCGTCGGCGGCGCGATCATGGAGGGCTGGAACTGGCAGGCGATCTTCTGGATCAACATCCCGGTGGCGATCCTCGCGATCCCGCTCGCCCTGGCGGTGCTGAACAACGACTTCGGCGCGAAGGCGCGGATCGACGTGCCCGGTGCGGTGCTCGCCGCGGGCGGCGTGCTCGCTCTCGTGCACGCGATCGTGCGCGGCAACGACGACGGCTGGGACACGTTCGGCGTGATCGCCGAGATCGCCCTCGGCGGACTGCTGCTGGTGGCGTTCCTGCTGTGGCAGACGCGGGCCAAGGCGCCGCTCGTGCCGCTGCGGCTGTTCCGCGACCGCTCGTTCTCGATCACGAACATCGTCGGCTTCGCGTTCAGCTTCGGCACGATGGGCGCGGTGTTCATCCTGATCCAGTACCTGCAGGTCGTGCAGGGCGCCAGCCCGCTGGAGGCCGCCGTGCAGACCACGCCGTGGACGATCGCGCCCATGTTCGTCGCGCCGATCGCGGGCCTCATCGCCCCGCGCGTGGGCACGCGCGTGCTGCTGGTGCTCGGCCTCCTGCTGCAGGGCGTCGCCCTCACCTGGACCGCCCTCATCATCGCGCCCGCGACGCCCTACCCCGAGATGATCGCGCCGTTCATCCTGGCGGGCGTCGGCATGGGACTCGTGTTCGCCCCATCGGCGACCGCGCTGCTGGCCACGCTCGGTCTCATCGACCACGCCAAGGCGTCGGGGGTCAACTCCACCCTCCGCGAGCTCGGCGTGGCACTGGGCACCGCCGTCATGACGGCGATCTTCGTCGGGGCCGGCGGACAGCTCACGCCCGATCTGTACGTCGACGCCGCCCGCCCCGCCGTGCTGACGGGCGCCGCGGTGCTCTTCGCCGCGACGGTCGTCGCCGTCTGGCTCCCCTCGGGCAGGGCGACGGAGCTGGATGCCGCCACCCCCGCGACCGCCGGCACCGAGGCTCCCCGGCCCGAGCTCGCCCCCACCGCGTAGACACGGCGCCTCTCGCACGCATCGCCCTCGCCTGACGGCGGGGGCGATGCCGTGGCGGTCTCGCCGGCTCGCGGCATCCGCTCTCGGGGCCCGAACGGGACCTACTTCTTGTAGTTGGGGGCCTCGACGACGATCTGCACGTCGTGGGGGTGCGACTCCTTGAGACCGGCGGCGGTGATGCGCACGAACTTGCCCTTGGCCTTGAGCTCTTCGACCGTGCGGGCGCCGACGTAGAACATCGACTGACGCAGGCCGCCGACGAGCTGGTAGGCGACCGCCGAGACGGGGCCGCGGTAGGCGACCTGGCCCTCGATGCCCTCGGGGATCAGCTTGTCGTCGCTGGGGACGTCGGCCTGGAAGTAGCGGTCCTTCGAGTACGACGTCTTCTTGCCGCGCGTCTGCAGCGCGCCGAGCGAGCCCATGCCGCGGTACTGCTTGAACTGCTTGCCACCCTGGAAGACGATCTCGCCCGGCGACTCGTCGGTGCCTGCCAGGAGCGAGCCGAGCATGACAGTGTCGGCGCCGGCGACGAGCGCCTTGGCGATGTCGCCCGAGTACTGCAGGCCGCCGTCGGCGATGACCGGCACGCCGGCCTCGCGTGCGGCGAGCGACGCCTCGTAGATCGCGGTGACCTGGGGAACTCCCACACCGGCGACGACGCGCGTGGTGCAGATCGAGCCCGGGCCGACGCCGACCTTCACGGCGTCCACGCCCGCGTCGATGAGCGCCTGAGCGCCCTCGCGCGTCGCGACGTTGCCGCCGATGATGTCGATGTGAGCGAACGACTCGTCGCCCTTCAGGCGGCGCACCATGTCGATGACGCCGGCGGACTGGCCGTTGGCGGTGTCGACGACGATGACGTCCACACCCGCGTCACGCAGCGCCTCGGCACGCTGCCACGCGTCGCCGAAGAAGCCGATGGCGGCGCCGACGCGCAGGCGGCCCTGCTCGTCCTTGGTGGCGAGGGGGTACTTCTCGCTCTTGTCGAAGTCCTTGATGGTGATGAGGCCGGCCAGCGTGCCGTCAGCGTCGATGAGAGGAAGCTTCTCGACGCGGTGCTGGGCGAACAGTGCGATGACCTCGCCCGCGCTGATGCCGACGCGGCCGGTCACGAGGTTCTGCGTCGTCATGACGTCGCGCACCTTGGTCGTCTGGCGCTCGAAGCCCGACACGAACCGCATGTCGCGGTTGGTCACGATGCCCACGAGATGGTCGTCGGCATCGACGACGGGCAGGCCCGAGATGCGGTACTGCGCGCACAGCGAGTCGACTTCTTCGATCGTCGCGTCGGGCGTCGTCGTGATCGGGTCGGTGATCATGCCCGACTCGCTGCGCTTGACGCGGTCGACCATCGACGCCTGGTCCTCGATGGAGAGATTGCGGTGGATGATGCCGATGCCGCCCTCGCGCGCGATGGCGATCGCCAGGCGGGCCTCGGTGACGGTGTCCATGGCGGCCGACAGCAGCGGCGTGGCGACGGTGATGCGCCGACTCACGCGGGACGACGTGTCCGCCTCGCTCGGGATCACATCGGTGTGACCGGGCAGCAGCAGCACATCGTCGTAGGTCAGTCCGACGAAGCCGAAGGGGTCGTTGTGCTCCATGGGGTCTCCTCGCGCGCGGCGCGTTCAGTTGAGGGTTGGACGGCGACGGCCGGCGCGCTTGTGACGCTCCGTATTCGATTCTAAGCGCGCGGGAGGGCCGTTTTGTTCCCGCAGAAACGGCACGCGCGGGGGCACGCGCGAAGGCGTTGTCCGGTCCGATTTCGATCGGATCACGTATCCACAGGTGACCGTAGGCGAAACAGCGACGACACATTACAGTCGTAGCGTCGCCATCACGGCCGATGCGACCCGAGCTTCGGTGTCCGCGTGGTGGCGAACTGGAGGTTCTGTGCGCAACACGACCGCACTCGCACGGCGGCGAGACCGATCGGGGCGACCATTCGCACTCGCGGCCCTGTTCACCCTGCTGGTTGCTGCGCTGCTGTTGAGCCTGGCGCCGCCCGCGTCGGCCGCGGAAGACGATCCGGCCGATTACCCGTACACGATCGCCGGCAACGTGCGAGCCGCCGGCGAGCCGATCGAGGGCGCGACCGTGACGGTCACGGGCGACGACTTCGAGGGCGAGGCGACCACCGCCGAGAACGGCAGCTGGCGTGTTCCGGTCCCCTCGAAAGAGACCACCTACACCGTCGAGCTCGTCGAGAGCACCCTTCCCGACGACGTCGCGGTGCCGGACGGCTTCGAGTTCACCCAAGAGGTCACCTTCGGGGCGACCAGCACGGTGACCCGCAACTTCACCCTCGGCGCCGCCGAGCGCACCACCGTGAGCTTCTGGGACCAGTTCCTCTCGCGCGCCGTCAACGGGCTCAACTTCGGCCTGATGCTCGCGCTGGCCGCGATCGGCCTCTCGCTCGTGTACGGCACGACCGGGCTGTCGAACTTCGCCCACGGCGAGATGGTCACCTTCGGCGCGTTGGCGGCGCTGCTCTTCACGACCGGCTTCGGCCTGTCGATCTGGCTCGCCATTCCGCTGGCGGTGCTCGTGTCGGCGATGTTCGGATGGGGAATGGATGCCGGCATCTGGCGCCCGCTCCGACGAAAAGGCCTGGGCACGGTGCAGTTGATGATCGTGTCCATCGGCCTGTCGCTCGCGCTGCGGTACACCTACCAGATCTTCGTCGGCGGCGGCACGGAGCAGCTGCCCGGTGCCGTGTCGGCCGCGATCCCGGGCCTCGGCCCGGTCCGGCTCACGGTGACCGACGTCATCAGCATGGCGGTCTCGATCATCGTGATCGGCCTCTTCGCCTGGTGGCTGATGCGCACCAGGATCGGGCGCGCGACCCGAGCCGTCTCGGACAACCCGTCGCTCGCCTCGGCGAGCGGCATCGACGTCGACGCCGTGGTCCGCGTCGTGTGGGTCGTGGCAGCGGCGCTGGCGGGCCTCTCGGGCGTGCTGTGGGCGTACTTCCGTCCCGGCATCAAGTGGGACATGGGCACCAGCATCCTGCTGCTCATCTTCGCGGCGGTGACGCTCGGCGGCCTCGGCACTGCATTCGGCGCCCTCGTCGGCTCGCTCATCGTGGGCATGCTCGTGGAGATCTCGACCCTGTGGATCCCCTCCGACCTCAAGTACGTCGGCGCGCTGGTCGTGCTGATCGTCATCCTCCTGTTCCGCCCGCAGGGAATCCTCGGGCGCCGAGAGCGAATCGGATAGGCGCGCTATGAACTGGCTGCAGATCTTCAACAACACCTTCGCGCAGATCCTCGCCCCGGCGACGCTGGGCTACGTGCTCGCCGCGATCGGCCTCTCGGTGCACTTCGGCTTCGCCGGGCTGCTGAACATGGGCGTCGCGGGCTTCATGGCGATCGGCGCGTACGGCTTCGCGATCTCGATCCTCACGTTCGGGGCACCGTGGCCGCTGGCCGTGCTGATCGGCCTCGTCGGCTCGATCATCTTCGCGGTGATCCTCGGCATCCCGACCCTGCGACTGCGCGGCGACTACCTCGCCATCGTGACCATCGCGGCCGCCGAAGTGCTGCGCCTGCTGTTCCTGACGTCGGCGTTCCGCGGCGTGACCGGATCGGCCGACGGGCTGTCGGGCTTCCAGGCGGGCTTCCGCGCGAGCAACCCGCTCCCTCCCGGACGATGGGGCTTCGGCCCCTGGACCTATCAGTCCGACCAGTGGTGGGTCATCATCGTCGGCGTCATCGTGATCTCCATCGCCGTGCTGCTGGTCTGGCTGCTGATGCGCAGCCCCTGGGGTCGCGTGCTGCGCGGCATCCGCGAAGACGAAGACGCGGTCCGCTCGCTCGGCAAGAACGTGTTCGCCTTCAAGATGCAGGCACTCGTCGTCGGCGGCATCATCATCGCCGCGGGCGGCATCGTCACCGCGATGGGCACCAACGTCAACCCCAACGTGTACGTGACGTCGCAGACCTTCTACGTGTGGACGGCGCTGCTGCTCGGCGGCGCGGCGACCATCTTCGGCCCGGTGCTGGGCGCGGTGCTGTTCTGGATGGTGCGCGCGTTCCTGTCGAACCTGCTGCCGGCGCTCGTGCAGATCGGCTGGCTGCCCTTCCTCTCCGCCGAGCAGGCCCAGATGCTGGTGTTCGTCCTGGTGGGCGTGGCGCTGATGCTCCTGGTGATCTTCCGGCCCCAGGGCATCCTCGGAAGCAAGAAGGAGCTGACCTTTGTCCGCTGAGGTAGTCCCCCCGACCCGCCGGCCGAAGACGACCGGCCTGCACATCGGAGAGCCGCACCCGGGTGTGGCGAAAGTCGACCCCATCATCGTCGCCGACGGCATCACGCGCGTCTTCGGTGGACTGACCGCCGTCGATGTCGAGCACCTCGAGATCCCGCGCAACGCCATCACGGCACTCATCGGCCCCAACGGCGCCGGCAAGACGACGCTGTTCAACCTGCTGACCGGCTTCGACAAGCCCAATTCGGGAACGTGGTCGTTCGACGGAACCAACCTCGCCGGCATCCCCGCGTTCAAGGCCGCGCGCATGGGACAGGTGCGCACCTTCCAGCTCACCAAATCGCTCGGCCTGCTCACCGTGCTGGAGAACATGAAGCTCGGTGCCACGCAGCAGTCCGGCGAGCGGATCTGGGCCAGCATCCTGCCGTTCCTGTGGCGCCGGCAAGAGGGCGAGATCGAGCAGAAGGCACGCGACCTGCTCGTGCGCTTCAAACTCGACGCGAAGGAGAAGGACTACGCCGCGTCGCTGTCAGGCGGCCAGCGCAAGCTGCTGGAGATGGCTCGCGCGCTCATGAGCGACCCGAGCCTCGTGATGCTGGACGAGCCCATGGCGGGTGTCAACCCGGCGCTCACGGAGTCGCTGCTCGACCACATCCTCGACCTGAAGGACCTCGGGATGACGGTCCTGTTCGTCGAGCACGACATGCACATGGTCCGCCACATCGCGGACTGGGTCGTGGTCATGGCCGAGGGCCGGATCGTCGCCGAGGGGCCGCCCGACACGGTCATGCGCGACAAGGCGGTCATCGACGCCTATCTCGGCGCCCATCAGGACGTCGACCTCGGTGTGGTCACCGGCCGAATCGCGGGCGAGCTCCCCGCAGACGCGCAGGAGCTGGTCGAGACCGCGCACGAACTCGACCATGCGATCGAGGCCCAAGGGTCCGCATCCGAGGCCGACCAAGCGGAGGACGAGAAGTGAGCGATACGGCACAGGACTCCGCAGCGGCCGGAGCGACCGCCGCTGTCGACAATGTCATCGAGGTCCGCAACGTCACCGCGGGCTACCTGCCCGGCGTGAACATCCTCAACGGTGCGAGCATGACCGCTGCCAAGGGCGAGCTGATCGGCATCATCGGCCCCAACGGCGCCGGCAAGTCGACCATGCTCAAGGCGATCTTCGGCCAGGTCAAGATCCGCAGCGGCTCGGTCGTGCTCAACGGCGAGGACATCACCGGGCTTCGCGCCAACAAGCTGGTCGCCAAGGGCGTCGGCTTCGTGCCGCAGACCAACAACGTGTTCCCGAGCCTGACGATCGCCGAGAACCTGCAGATGGGCGCCTACCAGCGGCCCGCGATCTACGCCGAACGGGTCGAGTTCATCACGTCGGTCTTCCCCGATCTGGGCAAGCGACTGCAGCAGCGGGCCGGTTCGCTCTCGGGCGGCGAGCGTCAGATGGTCGCGATGGGACGCGCCCTCATGATGGACCCCCACGTCATGCTGCTGGACGAGCCCTCCGCCGGGCTGTCGCCCTCGAGGCAGGACGAGGCGTTCCTGCGCGTCTCGGAGATCAACAAGGCCGGCGTCACGACCATCATGGTCGAGCAGAACGCGCGTCGCTGCCTGCAGATCTGCGATCGCGGGTACGTCCTCGACCAGGGCCGCGACGCGTACACCGGCACGGGCCGCGAGCTGCTCAACGACCCCAAGGTGATCGGGCTGTACCTGGGCACGCTCGGGGCCTGACGGCATCCAACGTACGAGACGAGGGACCGGATGCCGCGGCATCCGGTCCCTCGTCTCGTACGGTGGGCTCGACCGTGCGTCGGGCGGTCGGCGGGCAACGAGAACGGGGCCCCGGTCCGAAGACCGGGGCCCCGCGTCACCGCTGGTGTCAGCCGATGTTGAGGAACGAGTAGTTGTTGTCGTCCCCGTACTGGAAGACGCCGATCGTCGCCTGGGTCGGGTCGCCGACCTCGTTGAACGTGATCGGGCCCGAGACACCGTCGTAGTCCGCGACGCCGCCGCCGACGATGATGTCGGCGCACTCCGCGTACGTGGTGCACTTGGTGCCGTTGCCCGCTCCACCCGAGACCTGCTGCAGGTGAGCCGCCACGTCAGGTCCGGCCGACGAGCCCGCCTCGAGTGCGGCCAGCGCCAGCAGGATCACGGCGTCGTACGACTCCGGACCGTAGGTGTAGTCCTTCAGCTCGGCGTTGCCCGCGCCGGTCCAGAACGTGTTCAGATCGGTGCGGAACTTCTCGATGGACGCCGGGTCGACCGCCGGGTATGTGCCCTTGGCGCCGGTCAGCGTGCCCGGGTCGAGCTCGTCTCCGAAGTTCGACAGGTTGCCGTCGACGAAGTACAGCTTGTCGGCCGGGTACTCCGCGCCCACGAGCTCGGGGATGATCGTCTTGACCTCTTCGAACGTGATCAGCGCGATCGCGTCCGGGTCGGCCGCGAGAACGTCCTCGACCTGGGCCGAGAAGTTCGTGTCGCCGGTGTTGTACAGCGACGCCGCGACGACGTTGCCGCCGGCGGCTTCGAACGACTTCTTGGTGAAGCACGCGAGTCCGGTGCCGTACGAGTCGTTCAGCACGATCATGCCGAGGGTCTCGTTGCCGTCGCCGGCGATCAGGTTGCCGAGGACCTCGCCCTGCAGCACATCCGACGGAGCGGTGCGCCAGTACAGGCCGTTGTCTTCGTAGCCGGTGAAGGCGGCCGAGGTGTTGGCCGGCGAGAACTGGATCGCGTTAGCCGCGATCACCTGGTCGATGAACTGCAGCGACGTGCCCGACGATGCGGCGCCGATGATGGCGGTCGCACCTTCGCCGAGCAGACGCGGGATCTCCGTCTCGTACGCCTTGTTGTCGGTGTCGCCCGAGTCGCCCTGCACGAGGTTGATCGTGACGCCCTTCGCGGCGGCGTTGACCTCGGATGCGGCCAGTTCGGTGCCGGCGATCTCGGGCGGTCCCAGGAACGCCAGGTTTCCGGTGACCGGGAGCGCGGTGCCGATCGTGAAGGTGAGGTCGGTCGCCGGACCGGTGGACGTCGACGAGTAGTCCGGTGTGTACGCAGCCGGCTCGGCGGCGTCGCAGTCGATCGGGAACTCGAAGTCGCTGGCCGCGTCGCCTGTCGACTCCGGTGTCGAACTGCCTGAGCATCCGGCCAAGACGAGTGCGCTCGCGCCGACCACGGCGAGGCCGCCGAGGATCTTCGCGGCACGAGAGCGGGTGAAGACGCTCATAATGCTCCTTGCTGTGGGTGGACAGGGATTCGGCGTCGGGACGCCGCCCCAATGCGACAAACCTAACCGCGGGAAGGGCGCCTGAATGTTGCCGTTCGTTAACGATGTGTAACGGG
>Ga0160446_100681_pt1 | contig 11466 bp, 8 predicted proteins | sample HID1973I_E1MG_FD_108200 | JGI IMG/M metagenome (GOLD analysis project Ga0160446, IMG submission 108200) | Enriched mosquito-associated microbial communities from UW Madison campus, WI, USA - HID1973I_E1 MG | ecosystem: Host-associated > Arthropoda: Insects > Digestive system > Unclassified ... | reverse complement strand
TGGACGAGCCCGGGGACGTCGGCGTTGTGGCGGACGACGCCGAGGTAGCCGGCGCGGACGGCGGCAAGGTCGATGTCGTCGTCGTCGGCGGTGAGGCCGTGCTCGATGTCGCCGCTGAGGCCCTGCCCGATCGAATCGAGCTCATCGCGCTTGCGGAGGATCTCGGTGAAGAGCTCCTCCTTGCTGTCGAAGTAGTGCAGGAGTCCGGCCTGACTGAGGCCGACGGCATCCGCCAGTTCTTTCACCGACGCACCGCGGTAGCCCTCGCGGGCGATCACATCGAGTGCGCGCGCGAGGATCTCTTCGCGCTTCGCGACGCCCTTCGCGTAGGAGCCCCGTCGACCCGTCTCACTCTGTGCCATACGAGAAGTAAACCGAACAGTGCTTGATTTCTCAAAACCTAGTGACATATGGTTTTCTCTCGAGGTGCTCAGAGGCGAGCGCCCGGCTACCCGAAGCCTTCTCTCCTGACAACAAGGGACCATCGATGACAGTGCCGTCTGAACCCATTGCCCCTATGACCACCAACACTTTCGTCGAGCACGCTTCAGGTATCGACGACCCGCCCGCACCCGTCAAGGGTCTCCGGCGGCTGATGTGGTCGATCATCCCTGCGAACATCGCGATCTTCATGGTGTGGGGCGCCGTGCCGGGGATCCTGCTGCCGCAGCAAGTCACGTTGGCGTTCGGTGACGAGAACCAGATCAACGTCGCCAACCTCGCGATCATCTCCACCATCGGCGCGTTCGCCGCCATGATCGCCCAGCCCATCGCCGGTCAGATCTCAGACCGCACGCGTTCGCGCTTCGGCCGCCGCGCCCCCTGGATCGTGATCGGCGCGCTCACGGGTGCCCTGTCGCTCATCGGTCTCGCGTTCGCGGGAAGCCTGGTCGGATTCATCATTGCGTGGACCCTCGTGCAGACCTGCTTCAACTTCGCCCAGGGCCCGCTCTCCGCGATCATGCCGGACCGTGTGCCCATCAAGCGTCGTGGTACCTTCGCCGCCTTGACCGGCATCGGTCTCATGGTGGGCGCCATCGGCGGCCAGATCGTCGGCTCGCTCTTCTTCGACAGCATCGCATTCGGCTACATCACGTTCGCCGCGCTGTCGGTCGTGGTTCTGGTCCTGTTCGTCGTGTTCAACCCGGACTACTCGAGCACGAAGCTCCAGCCCGAGCCGTTCTCGCTCGCGGAGTTCCTGGGCACGTTCTGGGTCAATCCGGTCAAGAACCCCGACTTCTTCTGGGCCTTCACGGGCCGCCTGCTGCTGTACACCGGCTACTTCGCAGTGACGGGCTACCAGCTGTACCTGCTCCAGTACTACTTCCACATCGACAAGCCGCAGACCGTCATTCCGCTTCTGGGTCTGCTGAGCCTCGTCGGCATCATCATCTCGACCGTCGTCTCGGGGCCGCTGTCCGACAAGGTCGGCCGCCGCAAGCCGTTCGTCTTCGCGTCGGCCGCGGTCGTGAGCCTGGCGTTCCTGCTGCCGTGGTTCTGGCAAGACCTCAACGCCTGGATGATCATGACCTTCATCGCGGGCTTCGGCTTCGGCATGTTCCAGGCTGTCGACACCGCGCTCATCAGTGAGGTGCTGCCGTCGGCCAAGTCGTTCGCCAAGGATCTCGGCGTCGTCAACATCGCCGCCACTCTCCCGCAGACCCTGGCGCCGGCGCTGGCGGGCGCGATCGTGCTGATGTTCGGCTACCAGGGGCTTTTCCCGGTGGCCATCGTGCTCGGCATCCTCGGCGCGATCGCCATCTGGCCGATCAAGGCCGTCCGATGACCTCGGCGGCCTGGACCTCGAAGACGGTGGATGCCGGGGGCTCCGGCGGGGCCGACGCGCGCGGAGGCTCCGCCCGGCGTGCCGGCGCCGAGCGGAGGGGGCGTGGGGACCACCGTCCGACAGCCCTGCTGTGGTGGGCGCTGGGACTGCTCGCGGCGTTCATCGTGATGGGCGTCGCCGTCGGGCTGAACCCGGACGCGCCGTTCACGCAGGGGATCGACGACGCCTGGCGCGCCCTCGTGGGAACGTCGCCGGACTCCGGCACCTACACGTGGTTCGGGCCGATGTTCTTCCAGTTCCTCGGCGAGGCGCCCGGCGCGATCGCGATGCTGCTCATCCCGGTCGGGCTCGCCGTCGTGGGGCGCTGGCGCTCGGCGCTGTTCTTCCTGGCGGCCTCGCTCGTGTCGATGGGGCTGTACTCGCAGGGCATGAAGAACCTCGTGCACCGGCCGCGTCCTGCCGTCGATGAGGCGCTCGGCCTGTACGGACCGCTGTTCCAGGTCGATCACGGATCGTTCCCGTCGGGCCACGCCGTGTCGGCGGCGGCCCTGGTGTTCGGCATCGCCGCGCTCATCCCGGCCGCCCGGCGTACGGCGCGCCGGATCTGCTGGATCGTCGGCGCCGCGCTCATGCTGGGCATGATGTGGCAGCGCACCCTGATCAACGCGCACTGGCTGTCGGACACGGTCTTCGGCCTGGTCGCCGGTGCCGCCGGCGTCCTGCTGATGTGGTGGGCGTTCTGGCCCTGGCTGCAGCGTGACGACGGCCGGCCCGCGTGGTTCCTGCAACTGGGGGAACGGCGCGCGGCGGTGGCGGCATCCTGAACCTCTCGAACCGGCCCGAACCCCTCTCGACAACCCCCGATGAAAGGAACTCCATGAGCATCCCCGATGTCACGGAACTGACCCTCGAAGAGAAGGCGTCGCTGACCAGCGGCGCGAGCTTCTGGTACACCAAGCCCGTGGAGCGCGTCGGCGTTCCCGCGATCATGGTCACCGACGGCCCGCACGGCCTGCGCAAGCAGCGTGAGGGCGGCGACCACCTCGGCATCGGCGACAGCGTGCCCGCGACGTGCTTCCCGCCCTCCGTCGGACTCGGCTCGTCGTGGGACGTGGACCTCATCCACCGCGTCGGCGAGGCGCTGGGGACCGAGACCTCGATCGAGAACGTCGCGGTGCTGCTCGGCCCGGGTATCAACATCAAGCGCTCGCCGCTGTGCGGCCGCAATTTCGAGTACCTCTCGGAGGACCCGATCGTGTCGGGGGTGCTCGGTGCCGCCATCGTGAAGGGCATCCAGTCGAAGGGCGTGGGCACGTCGCTCAAGCACTTCGCCGCAAACAACCAGGAGAACGACCGCATGCGCGCGTCGTCCGACGTCGACCCGCGGCCGCTGCGCGAGATCTACCTGCGCGGCTTCCAGCGCGTCGTCGAGGACGCCCAGCCGTGGACCGTCATGTGCTCGTACAACCGCATCAACGGCGTGTACGCGTCGCAGGACCCGTGGCTGCTCACGCAGGTGCTGCGCGACGAGTGGGGCTTCGAGGGTCTCGTGGTGTCGGACTGGGGCGCGGTCAACGAGCGCGTCCCGGGTATGGCGGCAGGCATGGACCTCGAGATGCCGTCGTCGAACGGGGCCACCGACGCGCAGATCGTCGCCGCCGTGCAGGACGGCTCTCTCGACGAGTCGGTGCTCGACGTCGCGGCCGATCGGGTGCTCGACCTGGTGCGCAAGGCGCAGGATGGCGCGGGCGCGATCGCCGGACCACTCGACGTCGACGCCCACCACGCCCTCGCGCGCGAAGCTGCGGGCCGCTCGATCGTGCTGCTCAAGAACGAGGGCGGCCTGCTGCCGCTGGCTCGCGAGGCGCGGATCGCCGTGATCGGCCAGTTCGCCGCCGACCCGCGCTATCAGGGCGCGGGTTCGTCGATGATCAGCCCGACGCGCCTCGACAACGCGCTGGACGAGATCCGGGCGCTCGCGACGGGCGACGTGTCGTACGCGCAGGGCTTCAGCAACGCGCTCGCGGTCTCGGACGATGAGGCCGCGGGCCTGCGCGACGAGGCCGTGGCCGCAGCATCCGCCGCCGAGGTCGTCGTGCTGTTCCTGGGCCTGCCGGCGCGTCTGGAGTCCGAGGGCTACGACCGCGACGACATCGACCTGCCGGCCGCGCAGCTCGAGCTGCTCGACGCGGTGCTCGCCGCCAACCCGAACACCGTCGTCGTGCTCTCCAACGGCAGCGTCGTCGCGCTGCCGTTCGCCGGCCGCGTGCCGGCGATCCTCGAGGGCTGGCTGCTCGGCCAGGCCGGCGGCGGTGCGACCGCCGACGTGCTGTACGGCGACGTCAATCCGTCGGGCAAGCTCACCGAGACGATCCCGGTGCGCCTGGAAGACAGCCCGGCGTACCTCGACTTCCCGGGCGAGTTCTCGCACGTCCGCTACGGCGAGGGCCTGTTCGTCGGCTACCGCTGGTACGACGCGCGCCGCATGGACGTCGCGTTCCCGTTCGGCCACGGCCTGTCGTACACGACGTTCGCGTACGGGGATGCCGCCGCCTCGGTGTCGCCGTCCGGTGACGTCGAGGTGACCGTGGTCGTCACCAACACCGGCGACCGCGCCGGACGCGAGGTCGTGCAGGCGTACACCGGCCTCGCCGCGTCGCAGGTGCAGCGGGCCCCGCGCGAGCTCAAGGCGTTCGCCTCGGTCGCGCTGGAGCCGGGCGAGACCCAGACGGTGACGCTCACGGTCCGCCGCAAGGACCTCGCGTACTGGGACATCCGTGCCGACCGCTGGGTCGTCGAGGGCGGCTCGTACACGGTGTCGGTCGGGGCATCCAGCCGCGACCTGCGCTCGAGCGTCGAGGTGGCGGTCGAGGGCGATGCGTTCACGCTGCCGCTGTCGCGCACGTCTTCGCTCGGCGAGGTGTTCCGCCACCCGATCGCGGGGCCTGTCGTGCAGGCCGCGATGGCGCAGATGATGGGCGGCGTCGGCGACAGCGCCGCGTCGATCATGCCCGAGGGCGTCGACATGTCGAAGATGATGGAGTCGTTCCCCATCGGCCGCATCGGCATGATGGCCGGCCTCGCCGGCGACGGCGCGGGCGTGAGCCCCGAGATGATCGACGGCCTCATCGCCATGGCCAACGCGGGAGGCGTGCCCGACACCGGTCGTTGAGCGAGCGAGGAACGAGCGAGACGAAACGCCTGACCGCACGAGGTTGCTCGTGCGGTCGGAGCGTTTCGTCTCGCTGTGCTCGCTCAACGAGCGCGGACGGAGTCAACCCGCGAGGAAGGCGAGCAGCGCCTCGTTCACCTCGGCGCCGTGGGTCCACAGGAGTCCGTGCGGGGCGCCCTCCAGCTCGACGTAGGTCGCGCCGGGGAGCAGCTCCTTGAAGCGGCGGGCCGTCTTGTCGATGGGCAGGATGTTGTCGGCGGTGCCGTGGAGGATGAGCGTCGGCACGTCGATCGCGGGGATGTCGGCGCGGAAGTCGGTCGGCCAGGTGAGCGGCGCGGCGGCGATCGCGGTGTTGCCGGCGTGGCCCGCGACTTGCACGCTCGCGTCGAGCGCCTGCTGCGAGATGCGCGAGCCCAGCGTGTCGTCGAGGTTGTAGAAGTCCTGGAAGAACCCGGCGACGAAGGCGTACCGGTCGTCGCGCACGGACTGTGCGATCCCGTCGAAGAACTCCTGCGGCCCGGCGCCGTCGGGGTTGTCGTCGGTGATGAGCAGGTACGGCTCCAACGACCCGAGGAAGGCCGCCTTGGCGACGCGGGCCGAACCGTACCGCGACAGGTACCGGGCGATCTCGCCGGTGCCCATGGAGAAGCCGACGAGCACCGCCTCGTGCAGATCCAGGTCCTCGATCAGGGCGTGCAGGTCGGCGGCGAAGGTGTCGTAGTCGTACCCCGCGCCCACCTTGCTGGACTCGCCGAACCCGCGGCGGTCGTAGGCGATCACCCGGTAGCCGGCAGCCAGGAGCGCCGTCTGCTGCTTGCCCCACGACTCGCCGTTCAGCGGGAACCCGTGGATCAGCACGACGGGCTGCGCCTCGGCCGGTCCCTGGTCGGTGTAGTAGAGGTCGATGTCGACCGAGTTCTCGGTCCCGACGGTGATGTGCGCCACGATCGCTCCTTCCGGACCGCGATGGATGCTTCGTCTCGTACCTCGCTCAGCACGAGTGCCGCGACCCTGCGTCCGACGCTAGGCCGCGGCATCCCTCACCGCCAGTGTCTGTGTCACTGCGCGACGAGCGTTCACGTCCGGTTCAACCCACCTCCCCCGGATGACTTGGCGTATATGTACGCGACACGCCGGCGTGTCGCGTACATATACGGCAAGTCAGCGATGGGGGGGTCAGTCGCGGGCGGCGCCGGCGGACGGGGTGACCGTGAAGATCGTCGGCGCGGAGAATCGGGATGCCGCGAACGCGGCGGTCGCGGCATCCCGGACCGCCTCGACCCGGTCGTGGGCGACGAGGGCGATCGCGGCGCCGCCGAAGCCGCCGCCGGTCATGCGGGCACCCAGCGCGCCGGCGGCGAGGGCCGCCTCGACCGCCGTGTCGAGCTCGGGCACCGAGATCTCGAAGTCGTCGCGCATCGACGCGTGCGACGCGACCAGCAGGTCGCCGATCGCGGTCGGGCCCTGCTCACGGAGGGTGCGCACGGTGTCGAGCACGCGCTGGTTCTCGGTGACGATGTGGCGCACGCGGCGGAACGTGACGTTGTCGACGAGCGCTGCCAGGCGGGCGAGGTCGTCCACCGACACGTCGCGCAGCGCCGGCACGCCCAGTGCCGCCGCACCGCGCTCGCAGGCCGCGCGGCGCTCGCCGTACCCGCCCGTCGCGTGCGAGTGCTTGACACCCGTGTCGATGACGACGAGCTCCAGTCCCGCCGCGGCGAAGCCCAGGTCGACGACCTCGGCCTCCAGCGAACGGCAGTCCAGGAAGATCGCGGCGTCGGGGCGGCCGAGCAGCGACGCCATCTGGTCCATGATGCCGGTGGGCGCGCCGACGGCCTCGTTCTCGGCGCGGCGGCCGACCTGGGCCAGGGCCACCCGGTCGAGCTCCAGGCCCCACGTCTCGGCGAGGGCCACGGCGGTGGCCCCCTCGATCGCGGCCGATGACGACAGGCCCGCGCCGACGGGCACGTCGGACGCGAAGGCGAGGTCGACGCCGGAGACGTCGGCGGGATCGGTTCCGGATGCTGCGAGCAGCGCCCACGCCACGCCCAGGGGGTAGCGGGCCCACTCGGGCACGTCGTCGCGCTGGTCGGGGAACACCACGTCGAGTGCTTCGAGCGCGACCTCGGCCGTCGTGTCGTCGAACGTCGACGCGACGCGCACGCGGAACACGCCGTCGGTGCGCGGCGCGAGGGCGACGTGCGTGCGGTGCTGGATCGCGAACGGCAGCACGAAGCCGTCGTTGTAGTCGGTGTGCTCGCCGATCAGGTTCACGCGCCCGGGCGAGGACCACGTGCCGACCGGCTCGGTGCCGAAGCGTTCGGCGAAGAGGGCGCGCGCGGCTTCGGTGGTGTCGTGCGCGGCGGGGGTGCGGGTGTCGGCGGCGGTCACAGGGTCTCCTCGGGGATGGACGCGACGGCTTCGCGCAGCCTCGCGGCGGCCGTCTCGGGCGGGATGTCGCCGATCCAGGCGCCCATGGCGGCCTCGGATCCGGCGAGGAACTTGAGCTTGTCGGCCGCGCGGCGCGGCGAGGTCAACTGCAGGTGCAGGCGGGCGGTGTCGCGGCCGCGGTGCACCGGCGCCTGGTGCCACGCCGCGATGTACGGCGTCGGCGAGTCGTAGAGCGCGTCGACGCCGCGCAGTAGCCGCAGATACAGCGGCGCGAGCTCGTCGCGCTCGGCGTCGGTGGTCTCGGGGAAGTCGGCGACGTGACGGTGGGGCAGCAGGTGGATCTCGATCGGCCAGCGCGCGGCGAACGGGACGAACGCGGTCCAGTGCTCGCCTTCGAGGATGACGCGCTCGCCGGCGCGCTCGAACTCGAGGATGCGCGCGAACAGATCGGGCCCCTCGCGGTCGATCGAGGCCAGCAGGCTCGTCGTGCGCGGCGTGATGTACGGGTAGGCGTAGATCTGGCCGTGCGGATGGGGGAGTGTCACGCCGATGGCCTCGCCGCGGTTCTCGAACGGGAACACCTGCTCGACGCCCGGGAGCGCCGACAGCGCCGCGGTGCGGTCGGCCCAGGCTTCGATGACGGTGCGGGCGCGGGTCGGGCTGAGGGATCCGAACGAACCGGAATGCTCGGGGCTGAAGCACACGACCTCGCAGCGGCCCACGCTGGTGCGGGTGCGCCCGAGTCCGGGGGCGACGAGATCGTCGAGATCGCGCGGAGCGTCGGCGCCGGCCGGAGCATCGCCGTGCGCGACGGCGAGGGCAGGGCCGAACGAGGGCGACTTGTTCTCGAACACCGCGACGTCGTAGTGCGACGGGATCTCTGACGGGTTCGTGGGCGTCTGCGGCGCCAGCGGGTCGAGCTCGGCGGGCGGCAGGAACGCCCGGTTCTGGCGCGCGGCGGCGATCGACACCCAGTCGCCGGTGAGCACGTCGCGGCGCATGGTCGCGGTCTCTGGGCGCGGAGCGAGCTCGCGCGCGTCCATCGTCCGCTCAGGGCCGAGCGTCGTGCCGGGGTCGTCGTAGTAGACGAGCTCGCGGCCGTCGGCGAGGCGCGTCGGTCGCTTGACGACGCCGGCGCCGAGCAGCTGCGGTTCGGACGGACCGGGGTGAGGCGTGTTCACGTCAACACGGTAGCAAGTCGGCTATGTTAGCGTCAACACGAACGGGAGAACATGGTCGACAAGCGCGTCTCGATGGCCGATGTCGCCGAGCGCGCCGGCGTCTCGGGCCAGACCGTCTCGCGCGTGGTCAACGGCAGCCCCCGCGTCGATCCCGACACCCGCGCCCGCATCGAGGCCGCCCTGGCCGAGCTCGGCTACCGGCCCCACCGCGCCGCCCGGGCGCTGCGGACCGGGCGCACCCAGACCCTCGGCCTCGTCGTGTCGACCCTGGCGTCGGTCGGCAACTCGCGCATGCTGCAGGCGGTGGCGGATGCCGCCGACTCGCGCGGCTACGCGCTCACGGTCGTGACACTCAGCCGCGACGGAGACGTCCCCGCCGCGTTCGAGCGGCTCGCGGAGCAGGGCGTCGACGGTGCGATCGTGCTCAACGAGGCGACCGCGCGTGTTCGCGGCGCCGATGTGCGCGCCGCCGGCCTGCGCCTCCTCGTCGTCGACTCACCCCGCGACGACCGGTTCAGCGTCGTAGAGACCGACCACGCCGGCGGGGCGGAGTCTGCCGTGAAGCATCTGCTCGGCCTGGGCCACCGGACCGTGCACCACCTCGCCGGACCGGCCGGCTCGTTCGCGGCGGCCGAACGCGAGCGCGGCTGGCGCACTGCCCTGGCGGCGGCTGGAGCCGCTGTGCCCGACGTCGTGCGCGGGGACTGGACGTCGGCGTCAGGGCATGGTGCGGCATCCACTCTTCTCGCCCGCGGCGCGACCGCGGTGTTCGCCGCGAACGACCAGATGGCGCTCGGGCTGCTGCGCGGGATCGCCGAGGCGGGCCGCGACGTGCCGGGCGAGGTGAGCGTCGTCGGCTTCGACGACCTGGCGGATGCCGCCGACTACCGCCCGCCGCTCACGACCGTGCGCCAGGACTTCGACGCCCTCGGCGCGCGGGCGGTCGCCGCGCTCGTCGACGGCATCGAGGCCGGGGCTCCGCCGGCGTTCGAGACCGTGCCGACGCGGCTCGTCGTGCGCGAGAGCACCGGTCTCGCGCGCTGAGACCTCCGTCGCGCGGTCCGGGGGGCGGTTCTGGCGAGTCGCCAAGAACGGCGGGTTCGGTTGCGATTCTTGGCGAGCCGCCTCGGGATGGTCGTCGTGGGCCGGCGGGCGGTTCTGGCGAGTCGCCAAGATCGGCGGGCCTGGTTGCGTTTCTTGGCGACCCGCCTCGGGATGGTCGTCGTGGGCCGGCGGGCGGTTCTGGCGAGTCGCCAAGAACGGCGGATTTGGTTGCGATTCTTGGCGAGTCGCCAAGATGCGTCGGGCAGCGACCGCCCGCCGCAGGCCGAGGACGAGGCCGAGTACGAAAAGAGCGGATGCCGGCGGCCGAGCATGGCCGCCGGCATCCGCTCTCCGGATCGAATGCCGGTCAGCTCGCGTTGCGGCGGGCCTCCCAGCCGGTGCGGACCATCTCGTCGACGGTGTAGCGGTTCTTCCAGTCGAGGTCGCGCGCGGCGAGCTCGCCCGTCGCGACGATGCGGTCGGGGTCGCCGGCGCGGCGCGGCGCGATCTCGGGCGTGAAGTCGATGCCCGTGACGCGGGCCATGGCGTCCATGATCTCGCGCACGCTCAGGCCGTTCTGCGAACCCAGGTTGTACGCAGGCTCGAGCGGCTCGCCGGCCAGCAGGCGCTGGGCCGCAGCCACGTGGGCGGCGGCGATGTCGGCGACGTGCACGTAGTCGCGCACGTTGGTGCCGTCGGGGGTGTCGTAGTCGTCGCCGTTGATGCGCGGCGTGCGGCCCTCGATCAGCGCCTCGAACACCAGCGGGAACAGGTTGTGCGGGCTGGTGTCGTACACGACCGGGTCGCCCGAGCCGACCACGTTGAAGTACCGCAGCGCGGTGTGGCGCAGCGGGTGCTGCGAGCCGGCCGTCGCGACGGCCTGGTCGGCGATCAGCCACTCGCCGATGAGCTTGGACTCGCCGTAGGGCGAGGCCGGGCGCTTGGGCAGGCCCTCGGTGACCAGGGGCACGTCGGGCGTGCCGTACACCGCGGCAGACGACGAGAACACGAGGTTCGACACGGCGGCGGCCTGCATGGCCTCCAGCAGCGAGCGGGTGCCCTCGACGTTCTGCGCGTACGTGTGCAGCGGGCGCTGGACCGAGACACCGGCGTACTTGAACCCGGCCAGGTGGATGACCCCCACCACGCCGTGCTCGCGGAGCGTGCGCTCGACGAGCGCGGTGTCGAGGATCGACCCGTTCACGAACGGCACCCCGTCGGGCACGAACTCGGCGTGGCCGCTCGACAGGTCGTCGATGACGACGGACGCCAGGCCCGCCTCGGCGAGCGCGCGGACGATGTGGGCGCCGATGTAGCCGGCGCCTCCGGTCACGAGCCAGGACATGTCACTCCGTCGAGTCGGGGGCGGGTTCGCGTTCCATTGTGCCCGGTGGTGGTGGATGCCGCGTTCCGACGCCGCCCGGGTGCCCGCGTCTTGGCCGCCGGGGCCTGGGATCTGCGGGTCCGCCGGGTGACGGCATCCGTTCTCCGCTGCCCGCCTGCGTGGGACGGGGGATGCCGCGGCCCCGGGCTTCGGACGGGGGGATGCCGCAAGTCCTGGGCGTGCGCCCGGGGGATGCCGCGGCCCTGGGCGTCGGACGGGGGATGCCGTAAGCCCCGGGCGTCCGCTGGGGGATGCCGCGGTCCGTCTGCTTGGGACGAGGGATGCCGCGGTCCGTCTGCTTGGGACGAGGGATGCCGCGGTCCGCCTGCTTGGGACGAGGGATGCCGCAAGCCCTGGGCGTGCGCCCGAGGGATGCCGCGGACCCGGGCGTCGGACGAGGGATGCCGCAAGCCCTGGGCGTGTGCCCGGGGGATGCCGGGGCCCGCCTGCCTGCGTCGGCCGGGGGATGCCGCGGCCCCGGGCGTCGGACGAGGGATGCCGCAAGCCC
>Ga0160446_100680_pt1 | contig 11502 bp, 9 predicted proteins | sample HID1973I_E1MG_FD_108200 | JGI IMG/M metagenome (GOLD analysis project Ga0160446, IMG submission 108200) | Enriched mosquito-associated microbial communities from UW Madison campus, WI, USA - HID1973I_E1 MG | ecosystem: Host-associated > Arthropoda: Insects > Digestive system > Unclassified ... | reverse complement strand
CTGAGCCACGTCCCACCTTCCTTCGAGGCCTGCCGCGCACGCGGTGCGCGAAGCCATGGGTCGAGTCTCTCGTATCGGCGCTTCCGCGTGGTGCGCGACGAGCGCTGACGTCGATCTGCCGTCGGATCTGTGAGATATCTCAACGCCTGTTGAGTTTATCGCGAATCAGACGTACGCTCGCCTCATCGACGAGCCCGTGGAGACTCACTACGCGAAGGACGCTCATGAGCGACGACCAGAAGATCTATGTTCCATCCCACCCGCTGCCGGCCGCACGGACCGGGGTGCTGACCCCGTTCGCGCCGGGCACGCGCACGCTGGAGGCGGGCTTCCAGGTCGCACCGCCGTTCGCGCCGTTGCCGGCGGACATCGTGCTCGAGAAGGACGTCCCCGTGCAGCTGCGTGACGGAGTCACGATCCACGTCGATGTGTTCCGACCAGTGGGAACCGAGCCGGTCCCGGTGATCGTGGCCTGGAGCCCGTATGGGAAGGGTCAGGGGACGTCGCTCAGCGTGATGGGTGTGTTCGGGCTCGTCGGCCTGGACAACGGCATCGTCTCGGGCCTGGAGAAGTTCGAGGGGCCGGACCCCGCGTACTGGTGCGCCCGCGGCTACGCCATCTGCAACCCGGACATCCGTGGCGTCGTGGACTCCGAGGGCGACAGTGTGCTGTGGGACCGCCAGGAGGGACGCGATTGCTACGACGTCGTCGAGTGGCTCGCGGAGCAGGAGTGGTGCTCGGGCAAGGTCGGCATGAGCGGCACGTCGTATCTGGCCGTGTCGCAATGGTTCACTGCCGCCGAGCAGCCGCCCCACCTCGTCGCCATCAACCCGTGGGAGGGTGTCAGCGACGTCTACCGTGACCTGGTGATGCGGGGCGGGATGCCCGACACCGGCTTCGCACAGCAACTGCAGGAGGGCAGCTTCTTCGGCAAGAGCCGCAAGGAGGACATCCTGTCGGAGGCCGAGCGGCACCCGCTGATGACCGATCTGTGGGAGAACAAGATCCCGGAGTTCGACCACATCACCGTGCCGGCGTACGTCGTGGCGAGTTACTCGAACACCCTCCACACCGCCGGCACCTTCCGCGCCTGGCGCCGGATCGCGTCGGAGGAGAAGTGGCTGCGCATCCACAACAGCCAGGAGTGGCCCGACTACTACGACGAAGCGAACGTCGAGGACCTGCGCCGATTCTTCGACCACTACCTGAAGGGCGAAGACAACGGGTGGGAGCAGACGCCCCGCGTGCGCTACTCGGTCCTCGACCTCGAGGGCGGCGACCAGGTCGCCGTGCCGGGCGCGTCGTTCCCGCCGGCAGGCGTCGAGTCCGTCAAGTACTACCTCGACGGCAGCACCCGCACCCTCGTCACGACGGCTCCCGCCGCCGAGGTCGAAGCGGCGTATGTCGTGGAGTCGAACCCGAATGCGGTGTCGTTCCTGGCGACCTTCGCCGAAGAGACCGTCATGGTCGGCTATCCGAAGGCGCACCTGTGGGTCGAGGCTCGCGGTGCCGACGACATGGATCTGTTCGTGCTGGTGCAGAAGCTGGACCGCTTCGGCACGCCGCTGCAGGCGTTCACCGTGCCCAACCACAGCGCGATGGCACATGACCTGACCGACCACGGCGCGACGATCCTCAGGTACAAGGGATCGGACGGGCGCTTGCGTGTCTCGGCCCGGCATCTCGACGACACGCTCACGACCGATGAGGTCCCCGCGCACAGCTTCGACCGTGTCGAGAAGCTGTCGCCGGGAGAGATCGTCGATGTCGAGATCGACCTGTTCCCGATCGGCCTCGCGTTCCACACGGGCGAACAGCTGCGCTTCATCGTCAGCTCCCGCAATCTGCTCGGGACCCTGATGCCCGCCATCCGCGAGTACGTCGGCGACAACGCCGGGCAGCACGTCATCCACACCGGCGGCGAGCACGCGTCCTACCTGCAGCTACCGGTCCAGATGAAGTAGCACGGCGCGGATGCCGGTGGCCGGTCGATCGGACCGGCCGCCGGCATCCACTCGCCTCACGCGTCAGCGCACTTGGCTCAGATCGACATCAGTGCCGCAGTTCCCGGACCGGCAAGATCCGCCTGCGGGTGCTGCATGGAGCACGTCATGGCGCCGTCGGTCGCGCTCGACGCGGTGACAGACGCGGTCATCGCTCCACGGCGGCCGGCAGCGCGCCGCCCGGTCCCGATCCCGCACGTACCCCCGATCCAGGAGCGCTTCCCGCCTGAGACACGCCGCCAGCGCCCGGAGAGTTCAGTCCTGCTGCCACACGTCGCGGTAGTCCTCGACGAACTGTCGGAATGTCGTCGCGGGTTCGCCGGTGAGTTTCCGCACCGCGCGATTCGGAAAGGCCGAGACGTTCAGCCGCACCACGCGGTAGATCATCTTCTGCACGTCGATGTAGTCCTGCGGCCAGCCGTCCGCGGCGAGCTTGTCGAGGTACTCGCGTTCGCTCGGCCGCGCGTACACGATCTGGCGGCCGAGCACCTCGCTCATGATCGCGGCCACGTCCCGGTAGCTGAGCGACTGCTCGCCCGACAGCGTGTACGCGCGGCCGAGATGCCCAGGTTCCGTGAAGACGGCCGCGGCAACGCGGCCGATGTCGCGTGCGTCGATGAAGGCCGTGCGCGAGCGGCCCGCCGGGACGACGATGCGGCCCGTGCGCCGGATCTCGTCGGCGTACGTGGACGACAGGTTCTGCATGAAGAAGTTCGGCCGCAGAAACGTGTACGGCGCTCGTCGCTCGCGCAGGTACTGCTCGACCGCGTGGTGGGGTGTGCGGCGGTTCGCCTGCACTCCCTGCAGTGACAGGAAGACGATCTGATGGATGCCGCGGTCCAATGCCGCGTCGATCACCGGGAACAGGTACGTCTGCACGTCCTCGATCGCCGGTGGTCGCATGAGGAACAGCCGATCGCATCCCTCGAGGGCCTGGTCAATCTTCGCCGCGGGTGAGCCGAACTCGAACGGACGCGCCACGGCACCGGACTCGAGCCTGCTCTGGTCCTGAGCCGCGCGCACGCCGGCGATCACCGTCTCGTGGTGCGCGAGCAGGTGGGTGACCACCGCGGAGCCGACAATGCCGGTCGCGCCCGTGACGAAGACGCCGCTCATGATTCATCCCCAGCTGTGTCTGCGCCGACGTGCTGCAGCAGCTCGCCGAGCTGCTGCAGCTGGGCGGTGCTCAGCCGCGAGAACCGCGGTGCCATCCGCTCGACGGCGGCATGCTCGAACCCGTCCACGCTCTCTCGTGCGCCAGGTGTCAGCCGTACGATCCGCGCGCGCCCGTCGGCCGGGTGAGGGAGCGTCTCGACGAGTCCGTGTGTCCGCAGCCCGTCGACGAGCTGGGTCACCGCGCCGGGGGTGACCCCGAGCGCCGTCGCCAGCGATCCGGGTGTCGCCGGGGCCGTCGAGTGTGCGAGGACGAACAGCGCGTCGAGCTGGCTTCGGCTCAGCCTCAGGTCGTCGCCGAAGGGCGTCGTACGCGCCCTGGTCAGCTCGCGCCCGAGTCCGGCGACCTGCGCGAGCACCGTCCCGATGAGCTGCGTGCGATCGCGCATGTCAGTCGCTCACGAACGGCATCTGCTGCACGAACCGCCGATCGTCGACTTGCGTGAGGATGAAGTCGGCGAGGTCGTCGCGGCTGATCTGCGTCCCCGTGCCGACGCCGACCCAGCCGACCCGGTAGACGCCGTCACCGGGGGACTCCGTGAGGCGTGGTCCGCGGACGACCGTCCAGTCCAGGCCTGAGTCCTCCAGCACCGCCAGGTGCTGCTCCGCGTCGGCCAGCACCGGACCCGACAGCGTCTTCAGCAGGAACCGGATCACCTTGTCAGCCGCTTTGGGCTGATCGTGGCCGTCTGCTCGCAGCCCACCGCCCGACAGTGTCACGATCCGGCGAACGCCGTGCGCCCTCATCGCCTCGACGATGTGGCGCGTGCCGTCCGCCTGCGGGGTGGGCGGCGATCCTTTGACGTGCCCGAACACGGCGAGGACGGCATCCGATCCGGCGATGGTCTGGTCGACGGATGCCGCGTCCAAGACATCACCGCGGATCACCGTCAGCCGATCCGATGTGGCCGCGAGCTTCGCCGGGTCGCGAACAAGGGCACGCACGTCGTATCCGGCGTCGATCGCGCGTTTCAGCACCCGGCGACCGGTCTTGCCGGTGGCACCGAAGAGGGCGATGGTGGTCATGACAAATACTTTAGTATCTAAAGCTGTTCTCGAATCGGGCGATTCCGCTGCCGATTCCTGAGAAGGCGTTCATCCCGGCGCGCCCTCGGGCAAGACGGCGGCGACGACGCTGATCACGAGGGACCGCAGCCAGCGGTGCGCGCGGTCGTCGGCGACGCGCGGATGCCACAGCATCCAGTACGTGAAGCCGACGATCTCGTGGGGGGCCTCGGCGATGCGCAGGCCGGGATCGGCGAAACGTTCCGCGAAGCGGCGGGGGACCACGGCGATGAGCCGGGTCCCGCGTACGGCCGCGATCGCCGCGGTGAAGGAGGGGACGCGGATCTCGGCCGTGGCATGCGCACCCAGATGCTCGAGCTGGTCCATCACGATCGTCTGCTGTGGATGCATTCCTCCCACGCTCGCGTGCGAGTACGACGCGAGTTCGTCCACCGTGAGCCGGTCGGAGGTGAGCGGGTGGCTTCGCGAGAGCACGCACACGAAGTCTTCGGTGAACAGCGCGTGCCGCTCGAGGTGGGCGGGGGCGGCGATGGGGGTGAGCACGAGATCGATGCGCCCCTGGTCGAGGTCTGCGAACGTCGAGGGGACGACAGGGGTGACGATCAGCGACATGAGCGGCGCCTCGGCGGTGAAATCCGGGAACAGCCGGTCGCCGAGCATGGTGACGGGGTAGTCCGACGCGGCGATGCGTACGACGTCGGTCGCCGTCAGGGGGTCGAAGGACGTGCCCTCGAAGATCGCGCGCAGCGCGGGCATGACGGTGCCGAGCTCCTCCTGCAGCGCGCGGCCCCGCGGCGTGAGCTCGTATCCGCCAGGTGCGCGCACGAGCAGCTCGTCGTCGCACGCGACGCGCAGCCGGGCGAGGGTGCGGCTCATGGCGGGCTGCGTCACGTGGGCGCGGGCTGCGGCCCGTGAGATGTGACGCTCATCGAGCAGCACTTCGAGCGACTTGAGAAGATTCAGGTCGACGTTATCGATATGCACGCCGATCATGCTATTGCTTACCGGAATGCATTGGACATATACCGACGGCAATGCGAGCGTGGGGGCATCCCGACGACAGAAACGAGCAGGTCAATGGCGACCGATTCCCGCACCCGCGTTCGCGCGATCCCCGAGGCCTCACTCCTCGGGTTCGCCTTCATCCTCTTGACACTCGAGGGCTTCGATCTTGCGGCGCTGGGGGTGACCCTGCCGTCGATGATCGCCGACCCCGGGTTCGGTCTCACGACGGCGCTCGGCGGCATCGCCGGTGCCGTGACCGCGCTCGGCATGCTCGTCGGCGCCGCGCTGACCGGCATCCTGTCCCCCCGGATCGGTCCGCGGCGGCTCGTCCTCGCCGCGGCCATCGTGCTGCCGATCGGCATGCTGGTGTGCGCGATCGCGCCGGCGGCGGGGCTGTTCATCGTCGGCCGCGCGATCGTCGGCTTCGGTCTGGGCATGGTGCCGCCGACGCTGCTGGCACTGGTCGCCGATCTCTCGCTGCCCGCGCGGCGTTCGCGCAACGTCGGCCTCGCGATGGCCGGCATGGCGCTGGGCGGACTGTGTGCGCCGCTCATCGGCGCGGCCATGCTGCCCGGTCTGTCATTCCGCTGGATCTACATCGTCGGCGCGATCCCGGCGCTGATCGCGATCCCCTTCGTGATGCGGCTGTTCCCCGAGAGTCCGGTGCACCTGGTGCGCACGGGCCGCGCCGCCGAGGCGGCGGAGCTCACGGCTGCGATGGGCCTTCCCCTTCCCGAGGTCGCCGACGACAGCCGGCCGGGGCTGCGAGCGCTGTTCCGCCCCGGGCTGCGCGCCGTCACGATCCTGTTCTGGCTGATGGCAGCATGCGCGCTGCTGCTCGTGTTCGGCGTCACCGCGTGGCTGCCGACCATCATGCAGCAGGCCGGGTTCGATCTCGGGTCGGCACTGCTGCTGAGCGCGGTCGTCGCGGTGGGGGCCGGCGTCGGCATGATCATCGGCGGCCGGGTCGCCGATGTCGTCGGCCCCAAGCTCGTCACGACGGTCGCCTTCGTGGCCGGAGCTGTGAGCCTCGTGCTCGTCGCGCAGAAGCCCGACCTGTGGCTGCTGCTGATCCTCATGCTGGTGTGCGGCTTCGGCCTCAACGGCACGCAGGCCCTGCTCAACGCCTACGTCCTGTCGCGGTATCCTGCCGACCTTCGCGGTACGGCCCTGAGCTGGACGCTCGCCGCCGGCCGGCCCGGCGCCATGATCGGTCCGCTGCTCGGCGCGTGGGTGCTGACGTCGGGTCTGGGCGTGCAGTGGAACTTCTACGTCTTCGCGATCGTCGGCGTCGTCGGCGCCGTGCTCGCGATCTCGATCCCGGCCGGTCGCCGCGCCGGGCTGCCCGCGACAGAACGGATTCCCGAGTGAGAGTGATCGCCCTCGAAGAGCACATGTTCCCCCGCGACCTGCTCGAGGCCGCCCACCTCGAGTTCAGCCCGCGGGCAAGCGTCAAGCTCCCCGCCCTCGACGACGTGGACGAGGGACGCCTGCGGGTCATGGACGGGGCCGGCATCGACGTGCAGGTGCTCTCAGCCCTGGGCTGGATCGTCCAGGATCTCGAACCTGCGCGCTCGGTTCCGCTGAGCCGCGAGCTCAATGAGCGACTCGCGAGCGCCGTGGCGCGGCATCCCGATCGCTTCCGGGCGTTCGCGTCGCTGCCCATGACCGATCCGGCCGCCGCAGCCGACGAGCTGCGCCGCACCGTCGAGGAGCACGGCTTCGTCGGGGCGATGATCCACGGGCAGACCAAGGGCGTCTTCCTCGACCACCCGTCGGTGCGCCCCGTGCTCGCCGCCGCGGAGCGTCTGGACGTGCCGATCTACCTGCACCCCGCACCGCCGCCGGCCGTCATCGTCGACACCTACTACTCGGGGCTCGAGCCCGACGTCGGCGAATGCCTCTCGACCTCGGGCTGGGGCTGGCACTCCGAGACGGCGCTGCACGTGCTGCGAATGGTCGTGAACGGCGTCTTCGAAGAGCTGCCGGGACTGAAGGTCATCGTCGGCCACATGGGCGAGGGCCTTCCGTTCCACCTCGACCGCATCGAGAACATGCTCTCGCCAGTCGTGAAGGGGCACGCCCTGACGGTGGCCGAGACGCTGCGGCGCAACCTGTACCTCACGACGGCGGGTTACAACTTCGACGCGCCGCTGCGCTGTGCCATCGACGTCTTCGGCGCGGAACGCGTGCTGTTCTCGGTGGACCATCCGTTCGGCGACAGCGCACGGGCGACCGCCCACCTGCGCACATCGCCGGTGTCGGAGGAGGATCGAGAGCGGATCGCACACGGCAACGCCCAGGTGCTCCTCGGGATCGGCGCGCGGGTCGCCGCGCGATAGGAAGGTATACACAACGATGACGATCATCGCCGAATCAGGCACCGCGACCGCGACGACGCACTTCATCGACGGACGATGGACGGATGCCGGCGGCCCGACCTTCTCCGTGCACAATCCGCTCGACGACTCGCTCGTCGCCGAGGTCGCTGCCGGCGGCCGCGCCGAGGCCGAGGCGGCGGTCGCCGCCGCTGCAGCGGCGTTCCCGGCATGGGCGGCCATGCCACCGGGCCAGCGTCAGCTGCTGTTCCTCAAGGCCGCCGACATCGTCGAGCGCCGGCAGGAGGAGATCGTCCGGCTCATGGCGCTCGAGGGAGGGTCGAGCCGCGCCTTCGCCGCGTTCCAGATCCGTCTGTCGGCGGCGATGTTCCGCCAGGCGGCGAGCTGGGGATACCTGCCCTACGGCGACGTGCTGCGCAGTGACGTGCCCGGCCGCACCGCCACGGTGACCCGCAAGCCGCTCGGCGTCGTGGCCGGCTTCACACCCTGGAACGGCGCGTTCTACCTCGCATGGCGCACGTTCCTGCTGCCGATGGCGTTCGGCAACACGACGGTCATCAAGCCGTCCGAAGAGGCACCGCTGTCGGCAGGACTCATCCACGCCGAGATCCTCGCCGAGGCGGGCTTCCCGGCGGGCACATTCAACGTCGTGACGCACGCGCCGGGTGAAGCATCCGCCATCGCCGATGTGTTCTTCGAGAGCCCGGCCGTCCGCTGCATCAACTTCACCGGCTCCGACAAGACGGCCCGCATCCTGGGGGCACGGGCCGGTCAGGCGCTCAAGCGCATGGTGCTCGAGCTCGGTGGCTTCAACCCCGTGATCCTGCTCGACGACGCCGACATCGAGGAGTCCGTCAAGGCCGTGACGTTCGGCGCATTCCTGCACCAGGGCCAGGTCTGCATGAACTCCCGCAAGGTGTACGTGCATCGCTCGATCCACGACGAGTTCGTCGCCGGGCTGGCCGCGCGCGTGCAGAGCCTCAAGGCCGGAGACCCGACCGACCCTGGGGTGATCATCGGCCCGCTCATCAATGACCGGGCGGTGGAGCAGATCGGGTTCCGTGTGCAGGATGCCCTCGACCGCGGCGCGACGCTCGTCACCGGCGGCACCGCCGACGGCCGCGTCTACGCGCCGACCATCCTCACGAACGTTCCAGCCGACGCGATCTGCTCCACCGGCTCCGACGAGACCTTCGGGCCGCTCCTGGTGATCGAGGCGTTCGACGACCCGGAGCAGGCGTTGAAGGACGCGCAGAGCACGCCCTATGGCCTCAGCGCCTCGATCATGACGCGTGACCGCTCCCGCGGGCTCGACATGGCCGCGCGCCTGGACGCCGGCATCGTGCACGTCAATGCGCCGACGATGGCCAGCGAAGCGGCGCTCCCGGTCGGGGGCGTCAAGGACAGCGGCTGGGGCCGTTCCGGCCACTACGCGATCGAGGACTTCACCGAGGCCCGGCTCGTCACGTCGAGCAGCGGCCCGGGCGTCTACCCCTTCTGACCGAAGGCCCGACACAGCACGAATCGGCCCCGGCACGGTGTCTCACCGAGCCGGGGCCGATTCGTGCTCTCGGTCAGCCCTCGATGAGCCGCTTCACCTCGGAGAGGTAGCGCGCGGCATCCGCCCCGTCGATCACGCGGTGATCGTAGGTCAGCGAGAAGTACGCGAACGAGCGGATGCCGATCAGCAGCTCGCCGTCGTCGAGGGGGACGACGCGGCGGGTGATCGTGCCCGTGCCGAGGATCGCCGACTGCGGGCTGTTCAGGATCGGCGTGTCGAACAGCGCGCCGCGGCTGCCCGTGTTCGTGATGGTGAACGTGCCGCCGCTGAGCTCGCCGGGCGTGATGCCACCGTCGCGCACGCGGCCGGCGACGTCGGCGATGGCATCCCCGATCTCGTGCGCCGTCAGCGACTGCGCACCCCGGATCACCGGCACCATGAGGCCCTTCGGCGAGTCGACGGCGATGCCCAGGTCGACGGCGTCGTGGAGCGTCAGCTCGGTGCCCTCGGCGTTGATCGTCGAGTTGATCACCGGGTGCTCCCGCAGCGCGTCGAGCGCGGCGCGGGTGAAGAGCGCGAGGAACGACACCGGCCTGCCCTCGGACTTCAGCGCCTCGCGCTGCTTCGCCGCCCGGGTCACGTCGATCTCGACGACGCTCGTCAGCTGTGCGGTCGACTGCAGCGACTGCATCATGCGGTCGGCGATCACGCGGCGGATCGGGCTGAGTCTGACGACCTGTCCGCCCGCCGGCACCACGGACGGGGCCGCAGCGGCGGCCGGCGCCGCGACGGGCGGGGTAGGCGCCGCGACGGGCTGCGCCGCTGCCGCGACCTGCGGTGCAGGAGCGGGTGCCGGTGCGGCGACCTGCGGCGCGGGCTCGGGAGCGGGTGCCGCAGCCGGAGCCGCGGGCGCGGCATCCGTTTCACCCCCTGCTGCGGGCGTGATCGTCGCGAGCACCTGCCCGACGTCGGCGACGCCGTCTTCGGGCACGATGATCTGCGCCACGATCCCCGCGAACGGGGCGACGATCTCGCTGTCGACCTTGTCGGTCGCGACCTCGACGATCGGCTCGCCCTCGGCGACCGCTTCGCCGACGCTCTTGAGCCAGCGCGTCACGGTCGCTTGGTCGATGCTCTCGCCGAGCGCGGGCAGCATGAACTCGGCCGCGGCGATCGTCGCGGTCATGCCGTCACGTCCAGAGCCGCGCGCACGATCGAGTCGGTGTCGATGCCGTGGTAGCGGTAGACGTCGTCCACGTCGCCGGCCTGACCGAAGCGCGAGACGCCGAGGTTGCGTGCGGGCACGTTGTTGATGCCCGCCAGGAACGCCAGCGTGTGCGGGTGTCCGTCGATCACCGTCACCTGCGGCACGGCGCGGTCGGCGGGGAAGATCTGGTCGAGGATCCAGGTGGAGCCCTCGCCGAGTCCGCGACGCGCCTGCAGAGCCTCGAACAGCAGCCCGGGGCTCGTCACGCACACGACCTCGGCCGAGATGCCCTGCGCCGCGAGGCGGTCGGCCGCGGCCAGCGCCTCGGGAACCAGCGCGCCCATCGTGATGAGCTGCACCTGCGCATCGGCGGCGGGCCGCAGGACGTATCCGCCGGCCACGACCTGGCGACGGCGACGCTCGCGCGCGGCCGGGTCGTCGGGGATGGCTGCCAGCGTCTGATCGAGCGGCCGCGTCGACAGGCGCAGGTACGCCGACTTGCCACCGCGGCGACCGAGCTGGTTCATCGACGCCAGCAGCGCCCACTCGGTGTCGACGACGAACGCCGGCTCGTAACTCAGGCACTCCGGCTGCTCCAGGCCGATCGAGGGCGTCTTGATCGACTGGTGCGCGCCGCCCTCGGGAGCGAGGGTCACGCCCGACGGTGTGCCGACGAGGATCGACTGGCCGCCGGCGTACATGCCGTACGACCAGGGCTCGAGAGCGCGCTCGACGAACGGGTCGTAGATCGTGCCGATCGGGAACAGCGTCTCGCCCCAACGGCTCCAGGTCGCGCCGAGCTCGCTGATGAGGCCCACGAGGTTCACCTCGGCGATGCCCAGCTCGATGTGCTGGCCGGTGGGGCGTTCGCGCCAGTGCAGCATCGTCTCGCGGTCGTCGGCGAACCAGTCCTGGCGCTCTTCGACCGACCACACGCCGACCTTGTTGATCCAGCCGGCGAGGTTCGTCGACGAGCTCACGTCGGGGCTGACCGTCACGACGCGCCGCGCCACCTCGGGGGCCACGCGCGTCAGGTCCAGCAGCGCGCGGCCGAGGGCCGCCTGCGTCGTCGCCGTCCCGGTCGGCGTGCGGCCGAGGTCGGTGGGTACGGCAGGGGGCGTCACCGCGGGGACGGCGGCGCGCTCGAGGCGCTCGGCGGTGGCCGTGCAGACCAGTCCCGCGGCCGAGTCCGGCGCGAACCGCGACCACGGCGCGGCCGGGTTCTGGCCGATCGAGGCGGCGAACTCG
>Ga0160446_100679_pt1 | contig 11513 bp, 9 predicted proteins | sample HID1973I_E1MG_FD_108200 | JGI IMG/M metagenome (GOLD analysis project Ga0160446, IMG submission 108200) | Enriched mosquito-associated microbial communities from UW Madison campus, WI, USA - HID1973I_E1 MG | ecosystem: Host-associated > Arthropoda: Insects > Digestive system > Unclassified ... | reverse complement strand
TCGGGCAGTCCGTGCTCGCCCAGCACCGCGTCGACCGCGATGCCTTCGTCCTCCAGCCACGTGCCCAGGCGTCGCGGTCCCGACGTCTCGGCGTTGACGACGACCAGGGCGCGAGGGCGCTCGGGCGTGCCGCCGACACTGCGGGCGCCGGCATCCACCGTGGGGGTCACCGCCGCCGGAGCCGGCAACGGGGCGGTCCCGGCCAGGAACGCGAGGTGGTCTGCGTCGGAGGCCTCCAGCACCCGGAGCACGTTGCCGTGCGCGAGCGCCTCGAGGTCCGACTCCGACCAGCCGCGGCCGCGGAGTTCGTCGAGCAGGTCCTGATAGTGCGAGACGTCTTCGAGCCCCTCGGGCATCGCGTCGGTGCCGTCGTAGTCGGCGCCGAGCCCCACGGCGTGGACGCCGGCGACAGCCCTCACGTGCTCGATGTGATCGGCGAGATCCCGGATGCCGACGGCCGGCGCCGCGCCGTGCTCACCGTTCTGCACCCAGGCGTGACGGGCCGGCGACAGGAACGACGGGACGAAGGCGACCATGACCACGCCGTCCTTCGCGCCGATCGTGCGCAGCACATCGTCCGGCACGTTGCGCGGGTGCTCGCACAACGCGAAGGCGGCGGAGTGGCTCACGATGACCGGCCGCGTGCTGACCTCCAGCGCATCGCGCATGGTCTGGGGCGAGACGTGGGCGAGATCGACCAGCACGCCCGTCCGGTTCAGTTCGCGCACCACGTCGCGGCCGAACGCGGTGAGCCCGCCGTGGCGGGCGTCGTCCGTCGCGGAGTCGGCCCAGTCGATCGTGCGCGACCAGGTCAGGGTGAGGTAACGCGCGCCCAGCAGGGCGTACTGACGCAGAACCGCGAGCGAACCGTCCAGCTGCGCACCGCCCTCGACGCCGATCAGCGAGGCGATGCGGCCTTCCTGCATCGACGCCCGCACGTCCTCGGCGGTACGGGCGAATCGCAGCCGGTCGGGATAGGCGGCCACGAGGCGGTGGACGAAGTCGATCTGCTCCAGCGTGGCCGTCACCTGCTCCGCGCCGGTGAGGACCGGGTCCACCCACACCGACCAGAACTGGCCGCCCACACCGCCGGCCACCAGGCGCGGAAGATCGGTGTGCAGACCCGGCACCAGAGCGTCGAGTCCCTCGGTGGCGTAACCGAACCGTTCGCGGCGTGCCCAGGCGAGGTCGTTGTGGCCGTCGATGACGGGGATCATGGTGCTACGCCTTCCGTGCGTCGAGTGCCTCGTTGAGCCGGTCGCTCAGTGCGCCGTCGACCGTGAGCGGGTCGCCGTCCAATGACCGCACCGGGGCGGCGCCGCGGGTGCTCGAGCATAGCCAGACGGCGTCGGCGCGGTGAAGCTCGGCGATGTCGATCCGACGCGTCGCGACGGACTCGCCCCAGCTCTCCAGCGCCGCGAAGGCGTCGATCTGGGTCGTGCCCGGCAGCAGCCCGAGTTCGATGGGCGGGGTCACGTAGACCCCGTCGATCCGCGCGATGACCGTGGAGTTGGGGCCTTCCAGGACGAAGCCGTCGATGCTCGTGAAGATCACATCCTGCGCCCCGCGGCGCCGGGCTTCCCGCAGAGCCGCCATGTTCACGGCGTACGAGAGGGTCTTGGCGCCCTGCAGCAGCCACGGCGAGGTCTGCGCGACATCGTGACGGTATCCGCGGTCCAGCAGCACCACGTCCAGCTCCGGCGCTCCCGCGGCGGAGCGGCTGTCGGGTGCGAAGCCGAGCGCCCACCCCGTCGGCGCGGCGGGTTCCGCCTCGTCGCCGCGCGACATGACGAACTTGACCGCGCCGCGGCGGGTGTGCTCGTGCAGCGCTTCGGCTGCCGCCGCGACAGCGCCCAGCCACAGCTCCCGGCGCGGCGCGGGAAGATCGAGCATCGCCGCGGACCGCTCGAAGCGGTCCAGATGCGCCGCGAGCGCCTGAGGGACGCCGTCGACGACGACGACGGTCTCGAAGATGCCGTCACCGCGCGTCGCGGACAGATCGGTCGCGGTCAGCAGCCCGTCCCGAGGTTCGACGCGGGTCAGGCAGTCGGCGGGATCCGCGTCCGACGCGAGGTCGAGGCGGTGGAGGGTCAGGGGGAGCACGGCGTCCTTCCGGGTCAGAGCGCTGCGGCGATGGTGTCGAGGGTGCGCGACGCGTTGCTGCGTACCCAGTCCACGTCGACGTCGTGGCCGAGGCCGGGCGAGGTGGGAACCTGTACGACACCCTGCTGGGCGATGATGGGCGGCACGACGACATCGCGCGCGTAGTACTTGTCGGAGCCCGAGACGTCCGAGGGCAGCGTGAAGTTCGCCAGCGACGACAGGGCGACGTTGGCCGCCCTGCCGACGCCGAACTCGTGCATCCCGCCGCACCAGACGGGCACGCCCGCGTCCTGGGCGATGTCGTGCGCGCGGCGCGCGGCGGTGAGTCCGCCCATCCGCGACACCTTGATGTTCAGCACGCGGCCGGCGTCGAGCGTCAACGCGGTCTGCAGATCGGCGACGTCGACGATGGACTCGTCCAGGCAGATCGGCGTCGACAGTCTCGCCTGCAGTCGCGCGTGCGCCACGAAGTCGCGCGGCGCGTAGGGCTGCTCGATCATGGTGAGACGGTGGGCGTCGAGCGAACTCATGACCGCGGTGGTCTCTGCCGTGTCGGCGTAGACGCCGTTGGCGTCGACGTGGAGGTCGAGATCCGGATACGCCGATCGCACCGCTCGTACCGGCTCGACATCCCAGCCGGGCGCGATCTTGAGCTTGACTCGGGCGTAGCCCGCCTCGACCTGCCGTGCGACCTGCGCGAGCAGCTGGTCGAGGGTGGGCTCGATTCCGAGCGAGACTCCCGCGACCACGTCGGTGCGCGTGCCTCCCAGAGCACTCGAGAGCGAGTGCCCGGTCGATCGTGCGAACAGGTCCCACGCGGCGATCGAGAATCCCGCCTTTGCGAATTCGTGGCCGCGGATGCGGTGCCACGCGGCCTCGAGCTGCTCGGGCACGTCCCACTCCGCGCCGATCACCGCGGGAACCAGATAACGCTCGGCGATCGCCCACGCTGTGGTCGTCGTCTCGGGACCGTAGAACGGGTCGGCGGGTGAGGCGATCTCGCCCCAACCCACCCGCCCGTCGGCATCGGTGGCCTCGACCAGGATGTGGGTCAGCCCGGTCTTGCGGTGCGAGCTCGTCTCGAAGCTGTGGACGAGCGGAAGATTCACCTCGAAGAGGCGCACTCGGTCGATCCTCACGCGAGGGGCTCCTTCTCGGACTCGGGGCGATAGAGGTGCAGTGCTGACGCGAGCTCGTCGCGCACGGTGAGGCGTCGGCGTGCGCCCTTGGCGCTGGCCGTGGTCAGGGTGCTGAGCAGGTGGCACGCCGCCGCGACCGCGGTGGGGGAGTCCGCATACGACGCCGATCGGGTGTGCACGTGGATCACCGTCGCGGCGATGTCGGTGAGCGGCGCGTCCGCGCTGTCGGTGATGAGCACGAGCTGCCCGCCGGCCTCGTGGAACAGTTCGCCGAACCGCACGGTCTCTTCGCGATACCGACGCATCGTGAACGCGACCAGCACATCGGATGCGCGCACGTCGGTCAGCACGGTCAGCGGGGTCAGCGCCCGTCCGTCGACCAGGAAGACATTCGACAGTGTCGCACCGAGGTCGGCGCCCAGCAGTTCCGCATAGGCGGCGGCCTTGCCCCGGCCGGTGACGTAGCGTCGGCGGGCACCGAGGATCAACGCAGCCGCGCGGGGCACATCGCCGCTGCGGCCGAGTTCATCGAAGGTGCGCGCGAGGGCGCGGGTCTCGGCTTCGATGACGCGGGCCTGCAGCGCCTCCGCTGAGATGTTCGTGCGGAACCGATCGCCGTATCGTTCGCCGGGCGAGGCCAGCGAACGATCTCGCTCGTTGTCGTCGAAGTCGTCCGTGGTCATCGCGATTCCTCCCCATCCGTGCGTCCGACTGCCAGGTAGGCGGCAGTCGTCGTGTCGATCCGTGCACAGGCCACGAGCACGCGCCCCTCACTCGCGAGTTCCGTGAGCGCATCGCGCAGACGCGCGCGGAGCGGGTCGCGCGCGGTGTTCTCTTCGTCGTCGTGCGAGAGGGATGCCGCCTGGGCCGGGACCGCGAGCCACGCGGCATCCTGGATCACGCCGTCCGGCCGGGTCACGGTGGCGCGAGTCACGCGCCCCCAGTCGTCGCGCCCGAGCGCGGGCGGTTGCGCTCGCCGCAGGTCGTCGTAGGGATCGTGGTCGCGTTCCAGCACCCACTCGACCACCACGCGGTCGGTCGCGGGGCGTCCGTAGTAGTCGGGAACGAATCCCACGCCCTCGCCACGCAGCGACGTGAAGTTGAAATGCGCGTTGCGCGCCAGCATGGGGTCGAAGGTCCAGCGCATCGTGCGGTGGCCCCAGCCGAGCGCGACGGTGCGCTGGTGCTCCTTGGCGAGGCGCCCCACGCCGGCGCCCTGGTGCGCCGCGTCGACGACGGCCGCCTGCGAGTAATGGAAGTCGCTGCCGCCGCGGTCGCGGCCGGCGAATCCGTAGGCGAAGCCGATCAGTTCGTCGTCGACCGTGTACACCCCGACGGCGGACCCGCCGTTGCGGGCCAGTGCGCTGAGAAGGTTCGGGTTGAGCGAGAACTCCGGCCGGTCATACCCGAACACACGCGTGTACAGGTCCGCGGCCGCACGGAACTGATCACCGGAGGTGAGTGTCTCGGCCCGAAGCGACGAGGGGAGGATGTGCGCCATGATACGAATCCTATGTTTGCGCGCGGGGAAGTCGAATACCGAAAATAACGCACTCGCGAGGTCGGATCAAGGAAGGATATGATTCGGAAGAGAGGTGGGGGAATAGATGACCGGCATTCGACCCAGCGAGCCTGGCGACCTTCTGCGGCGCCTGGAACGGCTCACGCACATCGAGTCGCCGTCGCGCGACACGACCGGCAGCGAGCGCATGGCGGGCCAGCTCGCCGAATGGTGGCAGGACGCGGGCGCGACCGTGCGGTTCGAGAGCACCGAGGCAGGCGTGAACCTTGTCGCCGAGGTCGCGGGCTCGGGCGACCCCCTGCTGCTCGTCGGGCATTCCGACACCGTCTGGCCACGGGGCACGCTCGACGGCGACGTGCCGTGGTCGATCGATGGCGACATCGTGCGCGGCCCCGGCGTGTACGACATGAAGAGCGGGCTGCTCGTCATGATCGCGGCTCTGGAGCGCCTGCGCGGCCGGCGCCATCGCAGTGTGCGTGTCGTCATCGTGTGCGACGAAGAGGTCGGCTCGCCGACGACGCAGGCGCTGCTGCGCAGCTGCGCAGCGGGCGTGTCGGGCGCCATCGGCTTCGAGTCGCCGCATCCGGACGGCGCTCTGAAGGTCGGCCGTCGCGGTAGCACGCGCCTGAGCCTGGAGGTGCAGGGGCGCGCGTCGCACGCCGCGCTCGACCCGGGGAGCGGCATCTCTGCGATCGATGAACTCGTCGACCAGCTGCTGCGCGTGCGCGCTGTCGTCGCAGACCCTGCACTGCCCTCGGAAGTGCTCTGCAACGTCGGCACGATCGCCGGCGGCGGCCGCGCGAACGTCGTTCCGGCGCAGGCGCAGGCCGAGGTCGGGCTGCGGTTCGTCGACGCCGTGGCCGAGCGCCGTGTGCTGGACGCACTGGAGGTGCTCACGCCCGTGCGTGCCGGCGCGGTCGTCGGGACCCGCATCCTCAGCAGCCGGCCGGCGTGGCGTGCTTCGGCGGACGATCAGGTGCTCGTGGACGCGATCGCGGCCATCGGCCGACGCATCGGACAAGAGGTCGACGCGCGGCCCGCCAGTGGGGCGGGCGACACCAATCTGCTCGGGAGCCTCGGTCTGCCGACCGTCGACGGATTCGGACCTCGCGGCGGCGGTGCGCACGCTGTCACCGAGCACGTCTCGCTGACCTCGCTCGGAGAGCGCATCGACCTGCTGGAGGCGGTGCTCGCCGACGTGTCGGCGTGACGCGGAGCGATCGACGCTGCCCGACGGGTGCTCCAGAGGCGTGTTCACCATGCCCCCGAGCCGCCCGAGGGCAGCGCGCGTGTGCGCGGGGTGATCAGGTAGACCGTGCGCCGGCTGTGGGACCACGCCGCGTCGAAGGCGTCCCGCGGGTAGGTGCGCAGTCCCGCCTCGCCACCCGGGTTCGCCGGGTCGGCGACAAGCACGTCCCCGTGCGCGTCGAAGCCCCGGATCACGAGAAGGTGGCCCGCCGTCGCATAGTCGGCACCCGGCAGCTCGCCGTCGCGGAACGAGATCGAGGCGACGAGCGGGATGCCGCTCCGCGTGAGCTCGTGTGCCTCCTGCAGCGACGGCAGGCGCGTGACGAGCGCGTCCAGGCCCAGCTCGCCGGCGAGCGCGACGTTGAATGCCCAGTTCCCGGTGCCGTCGTACGACGAGTCGTACACGGCCCGGGCGACCCAGGGCACGCGCCCGTCGGCGCCGCCGGGCGCTTCCGCGGCCGGCGCCGACGGGATGTCGACGCCCCAGGCCGAGGCCACCATCGTGAGCGAGGTCGGTGAGCACCACGCCGGCCCGCCCCCGCCGAGGTCGTCGCGCGACGGGTATGCGCGCTGCGACAGCGGCGCCACCGAGAGCGCGTGCGGCGTGCTCGCTCCGGCCGCCGCGCCCGCGGCGGCCGGGACGGGGCCGTCCGGCGCGCTGAAGCTCACCGCCGCGAGCCGCAGCGGGGGATCGGATGCCGAAGGCTCGTCGTGCAGGGTGAGACGCAGCTGGACGGCATCCCATCGGTCCTCGGGCGCTGCGCGAAGGATGTCGGTGTCCAGCACCGGGCCGACATGCGCGCGGTGGTCTCGGGCCGGATCCGTCGGCGCACTGCGACGATCGCCGATCGCTCCCCACCGCGCGAGCCGCTGCCACGAGTGCCAACCGGCGTCGATGCTGCGCGCTCGGATCTCGATATCGGCGCCGACGCCCCGGTCGAGGTTCCACGAAGCGATGACCTCGTCCGGATGGACGCCTGCCGCGAACTCCGGTGCGAGCACGCCCGAAGTCCATCGGCGCCCGTGCCAGCCTGTGGTCGCATCGGCGCGCACCAGGTGCGTGAACCACGCCGAGCCGGACGGCGGGGGAGCGACAGGTGGGTCGGAAGGCACGAGTTCTCCGTTCGGACAGGATGATCCGCTACGGATCATCGCGTGCAAGAGATTCGGTCGTTGAAGGCGACGGGCGAGCGGAATGCAATGCTTTGGGCCGAGAGTGTGGCTCAAGTGTTCATGTTGCCGGTTGCCAGCGAGCAATGTGCGCACGAAGCTCCGAACTCTTCGTGCTCAGACTACGCGTCGCGTCGCCGCCGAGTCGTTACAGTCTGATGAAGATCGGGTACAAATACGTTGACCGAAGGTGCCGCATGATGTTGCATTGCTGCATCCCTTGAAGTCCGGATTCCGGACCTCCCCCCGATGGAAGGACTCACATGCGATCCCGGCACCGCAAACATCTGATCCGCGCGATGTCACTCTTCGCCGCGGCTGCGCTCATCGTGGCTCCGGCGGCTGCGGCGAACGCTGCACCCACGCACGTCCACGCCGCGGACCCGTCCGATTCTCCCTCGTCCGGCGACGACGCCAAGACGATGCGGATCGCGACGTCCGGATTCGTCGACACCTTCAACCCGTTCGTGTCGATCTACCTGCTGCCGACGAACCTCATCCGCTACATGTACGAGAACCTCGTTCAGAACAGCGACGTCGACGGTTCGCCGACGAAGGGTCTCGCCGATCACTGGGACGTGACCGACGAGGGCAAGACGTGGACGTTCACCCTCCAGGACGACCTCGAGTGGTCCGACGGCGAGCCCATCACGTCCGCCGACGTGAAGTACACGTTCGACCAGATGATGAGCGTTCCTGAGCTCAGCGTGGCCAACGGCAACCTGGTCACCAACTTCGACAGCGTCGACGCGCCGGACGACAAGACGGTCGTCATCAATCTCAAAGAGGCGCAGGCGCCGAACCCGGCCATCGAGATCCCGATCGTCCCGGAGCACATCTGGTCCGAGATCTCGAACCCCGCCGAGTACGCGAACGACGCGGACGTCGTCGGCTCCGGTCCGTTCCTGCTGGAGAGCTACAAGGCGAACCAGTTCATCACCCTCAAGGCGAACCCGACGTTCTGGGACGGTGCGCCGAAGATCGACAAGATCCAGTACGTCTACTACACGAACTCCGACGCGCAGGTGCAGGCTCTGCGCTCCGGTGACGTCGACTTCGTGTCGGGACTGACGCCGACGCAGTACGACGCGCTCAAGGACGCCGAGGGCATCACCGTCCACTCCGGCATCGGTCGCCGTTACTCGTCGTTCAGCTTCAACAGCGGACTGAAGACGGTCGACGGACGTCCGTTCGGCACAGGCAATCCGGCGTTGCAGGACGTCGAGGTGCGTCAGGCGATCCGACTCGGCACCGACTCCGACACGCTGCTGGAGAAGGTCCTCGGCGGACTCGGCGACCCGGGCACGAGCTTCATCCCCGCCTCATACCCGCAGTGGACCCTCCCCACGGACGACGCGGTGGTCAAGGAGTTCGCCTACGACCCCGAGAAGGCCAAGGCGAAGCTCGATGCCGCCGGCTGGACCGTCGGCGAAGACGGCATCCGGGTGAAGGACGGCCAGAAGCTCTCGATCCGGCTGACGATTGATGCCTCCGACCCCACCGAGCTGGCGATCTCGCAGTACTTCCAGCCGTGGATGAAAGAGATCGGCATCGACGTGCAGGTCGTCTCCACCGACTCCGACACCATCAGCGCCGCTGCCGTCTCGGGTGACTACGACATCTACCTGAGCGGCTGGAGCATCGGTCCCGACCCGGACTATCAGCTGGGCATCAACACGTGCGCGGCCCTTCCCACCGAGACCGACGGCACCGGTGCGACCAACCAGGACGGCTGGTGCAACGCCGAGTTCGACAAGATGTACCAGGAGCAGCGCACCGAGACCGACCCGGCCAAGCGCGAGGCGATCGTGCACGACATGCTCGTACTCAACTACACCGACACGGCGCAGATCACGTACTGGTACGCCAGCGGCCTGGAGGCCTACCGCTCCGACCGGTTCACGGACTTCCGCATGATGCCCGCCGACGGCGGCATCATCGCCAACCAGTCCGGGTACTGGGGCTTCAAGGACGTGGCGCCTGTGGGCGCCGAGGGCGATGGTGCGGCGGCATCCGAAGGTCCGAACGTCGGGCTCATCGTCACCGGCGTGATCATCGCGGTCATCGTGATCGGCGGTGTGATCTACTTCGTGGTCCGGCGGCGCAAGAGCGCTGACGTAGAGTGATCCCTTCGGTGGCCGCGGCGATTCGCCGCGGCCACCGAACCACGTGACGTCTGCCCCATCCCAGCCCCATGACCAGCGAAGAAGCGCATGAGTAGTACAGTCCCCCCCACCGAGGCGGTGATCCTCGAAGAGCAGGGCGAAGCCTCCGTCCGCAGCAGTCCGGCGGTGAAGTTCGCGCTCACCAAGATCGGCGGCGCCCTCATCAGCCTCGCGATGGTGATCCTCCTCGGGTTCTTCGCCTTCAAGATCCTTCCGGGTGATCCGGTCGCCAAGCTCGCACGAGAGCACCCCATGTCGCCCGAGCAGATCGCGCAGCTGCGGGCGCAGCTCGGTCTCGACAAACCGCTGTGGCAGCAGTTCGGCGACTACCTGGTCAACGTGTTCACCCTCAACTTCGGCGAGAGCTACGTCTACAAGCAGAGCGTCGCGTCGCTGATCGGCGACTACTTCTGGAACACGATCCTGCTCACCGGAACCTCTGCGGTCATCGCGATCGCGCTGGGTCTGTGGCTCGGGCAGAAGGCGGGCTGGCGACCCGGATCGCGGTTCGACAAGGTCACGTCCGGAACGTCTCTCGTCTGGTGGTCGGTGCCCACGTTCTGGCTCGCCCTCATTCTGCTCATGGTCTTCGGCGGCACGCTGCACTGGTTCCCCACGGGTGGCATGGTCTCGCCGAATTCGCCCGATGACGCCCTGGGCAAGGTGCTGGACGTCATCTGGCACATGGTGCTGCCCGTCACAACGATGGTCGCCGTCGTGTACGCGCAATACGTCATGGTGATGCGCGCCTCGGTCATGGAGGAGAAGAGCGCGGACTACCTCGTCACCGCTCGTGCGAAGGGCCTGAGGGACGACGACCTGCGCACCCGTCACGCGGTGCCGAACGCACTGCTGCCGACCGTGACCCTGGTGTTCCTGCACATCGGCGGACTCGTCGCCGGCGCGGTGACCGTCGAGACCGTCTTCTCGTGGCCGGGCCTGGGCAAGCTGACCTATCAGGCCATTCAGGGACCGGACCTGCCGTTGCTGCAGGGAACCTTCGTGGTCTTCTCCGCGATCATCATCTTCACGAACCTTGTCGCGGACTTCGTGTACCGCCGGCTCGACCCGAGAGTGAGGCGCGGATGAGCGGCCCCATCGAAACCACTGTGCGGTCTCCGCGCAGCATGGCCTGGGCGCGTCGCCGGCACGCGTTCGGCGCCTTCTGCCGGGAGTTCTCGCGCAGTCGCTCAGGCATGGTCGGACTCGGCTTCCTGGTCGTGATCGTCGTGCTGGCACTGCTCGCGCCGGTGATCGCCCCGGCCTGGATGCTGGATCTCACGAAGCTCCTCGATCAGCCGCGCTTCGCCCCTCCCTCGCTCGATCATCCGCTCGGGACCGACGATCAGGGACGCGAGCTGTGGGTGCGCATGATCTGGGGCGCCCGCGTGTCGCTCCTGGTCGGCTTCGCGGCGACCGCCGTCTCGATGATCATCGGCACGGTGGTCGGCATCGCCGCCGGGCACTTCACCGGATGGACCGGCGGGCTGCTGATGCGCATCATCGACTTCTTCCTCGTGCTGCCGTCGCTGATCCTCGCGATCGTGCTGTCGGTCGTGCTCTCGCGCGGCGTCTGGACGATCGTGATCGCCATCGGGCTCACCTCGTGGGCCGGTACCGCCCGCGTCGTGCGCGCGCAGACGCTGTCGGTGGAGTCGCGCGACTACATCGAACGCGCGCGCGTGCTCGGCGCCGGGCATTGGCACATCATCGTCAAGCACCTGCTTCCCGCCGTGCTGCCGCTCGTGCTCGCCAACACGACGCTGACGGTCGGCTCGGCGATCATCGCCGAGTCCACCCTGTCGTTCCTGGGCCTCGGAGACGCGACCCTGCAGTCCTGGGGCTCGGTCCTCAAGAACTCGATGGACGTCTCTGCCGCGACCGCGGGGTACTGGTGGTACGTCCTGGTCCCCGGCATCGCCATCGTGCTGGTCGTGCTCGCCTTCACCCTCGTCGGGCGGGCCGTCGAGACGATCGTCAACCCGACGTTGAGGAGCCGCTGAGATGCCGGATCTGACATTCGACGACGTCTCGATCGTCTATCGCACGAGCGGCCGCAACGACCGCGGCGCGATCAGCGCCGTCAAGAACGTGACGCTCAAGCTCCCCGCCGGCGGCACACTCGGAATCGCGGGCGAGTCCGGTTCGGGCAAGTCCACGCTCGCC
>Ga0160446_100666_pt1 | contig 11799 bp, 8 predicted proteins | sample HID1973I_E1MG_FD_108200 | JGI IMG/M metagenome (GOLD analysis project Ga0160446, IMG submission 108200) | Enriched mosquito-associated microbial communities from UW Madison campus, WI, USA - HID1973I_E1 MG | ecosystem: Host-associated > Arthropoda: Insects > Digestive system > Unclassified ... | reverse complement strand
TCGGGGTCGATCGTCGGCAGGTTGGCGTTGGACCAGTTCGTGCCCGAGGTGAAGCTGACCGACATGCCGCGGCGGGTGGTCTCTTCGACCACGACCTGCGAGTCGTGGGTCCACTCCTCCGATCCCCAGCCGTACCGCGCATGGTCGATCGCCCCCTCGTCCATCGCGAGGAACTCCATCCCGCCGAAGCCGAGGCGGTGCGCATCCTCGATCTCGCGCCGCAGGGTCACGTCGGTGTGGAGTCCTTCGGCGAGCCACCAGCGCAGCTCAGGGCGGAACTCGATGGCGGGGTCGGCGATCTCACGCCGGAATTCGTCGAGCGTCATTGCGCGGCATCCCTTCTCCGGAACTGTCTTGGCGACAGTATGTACTGTCTTCACGACAGAACACAAGAGTGGATGCCGGGGGCCCGACACCTAGAAGAGGCGGGGCGCTCCCGACTCGATGCCCTTCATGCCCTCGTAGTCGAGGGTGACGCAGCGGATGCCGCGGTCGGTGGCGAGGACCTTCGCCTGAGGCTTGATCTCTTGCGCGGCGAACACTCCGGTGACCGGCGCGAGGTGCGGGTCACGGCCGAGCAGCTCGAGGTAGCGGGTGAGCTGCTCGACGCCGTCGATGTCGCCGCGGCGCTTGACCTCGACGGCGATCGTGCCACCCGCCGGGTTGCGCAGCAGGAGGTCGACCGGACCGATCGCGGTGGGGAACTCGCGTCGCACGAGCGTCAGGTTCTCGCCGATGACGTCGACCTGCTCGGCCAGCAGCCGCTGCAGGTCGGCCTCGACGCCGTCCTTCTGCAGGCCCGGGTCGATGCCGAGCTCGTGCGACGAGTCGTGCAGCACCTCGTAGATGCGCACCAGCAGCGCGTCGCCGGTCTTCGCGTGGGTCACGCGCCAGTGTTCGATCACGCCGGCCGACGCGGACTCCTCGTCGGGCTGCTCGACGTCCAGCCGGCACGGCGGGCTCATCCAGTTGAGCGGCTTGTACGAGCCGCCGTCCGAGTGCACCAGCAGCGAGCCGTCGCCCTTGTGCACCAGCAGGCGCGTCGCGAGCGGCAGGTGGGCGTTGAGCCGGCCCGTGTAATCCACGGAGCAGCGGGCGATGACAAGACGCACCCGAAGAGCCTAGCCCGGGCACCGCCGTCCCGGCCGGGCTCGGCGGGGCGGAGCCCCTGGCTCATCGAGACCGGGGATCTTCGTCGAGACCGGGGGCGTGGTCATGTGGTTCGCCGGGAATCCCTTGGTTCGGCGCGCGGATCCCCTGTTTCGCTGGACATCCCCGGGGTCGGTGGGGGCCGGGGTCAGTGGTGGCCGGCGCCGACCTTCGAACCGGCGATGGGCTTGGCGGCGCCCGAGGCGAGGCCCGACATGGCGATGAGGCCCACGATGATCCAGAGCGTGGGGAGGATGCCGATCTGGTGGCTGATCCAGCCCAGCACCGGCGGGCCGCACAGGAACGCCAGGTAGCCGATGGTCGCCGCCGCCGAGACCGACGCCGCGGCCTTCTTGGGATCGTCGGCCGCAGCCGACATGCCGAGCGGGAAGCCGAGCGATGCGCCCGCACCCCACAGCGCGATGCCGATGAAGGCGAACGGCAGCGATGGCGCGAGGATGAACAGGATGAGGCCGACGCCCGCTGCGACCGAGAGGATGCGCAGCGTCCAGACGCGGCCGATCCGGTCGACGAGCGGGCCGCCGAGGATGCGGAAGATCGTCATGGCGACCGAGAACACCGTGAGCGCGACCGCGCCGACCGCGTCGGTCTGACCGTGCCCGTCGACCATCGCGATCGTGAGCCAGTCGTTCGCGCTGCCCTCGGCGAACGCCATGCCGAGCATGATCGCGCCGATGGCGTACGTGCGGGGGTCGCGCCAGACCGACAGCAGCTCGGCGAAGCGCTCGCGGCGGCTCGTGGTCGTGGTGGCGGGGTCGTCGTGCACGACCTCCCGCACCGGCACCGCGCCCAGCGAGAGCAGACCCGCGACCAGGACCACGGCGCCGGCTCCCCACAGGTGCCAGGCGACGCCGACGTTCCAGGCGGCCATAGCGATGCCGATGGCCGCGCCGGCGACCGTGCCGAGGCTGAAGAAGGCGTGGAAGAGCGGCATGAGCGTGCGTTCGAAGGCCTGCTCGACGGCCGCGGCCTCGACGTTCATCATGACGTCCGTGGCGCTCATGCCGATGCCCAGGAGGACCATGGCCACGCACGCCACCGCGTAGGACTGCAGGAACTGCACGCCGAGCCCTGCCAGCAGAACGCCGGCCGAGAAGGTCAGGATGGTGGCGAACATGCCGCGCCGGGCGCCCCAGCGAGCCACGATGACGTTGGCCAGCGACAGGCCCACGATGGAGGCCGCGCCGCTGACGAACAGCAGGACGCCCAGCTGCAGATCGTTGATGCCGAGGTCGGCCTTGACCGCGGGCAGACGGGAGGCCCACGAGGCGAAGCCGAGACCCGTGGCGAAGAAGATCGTGAAGATCGCGGCGCGCCAGCGCACGAGCTGGGGTCGGGTGAGCGCGGTGTCCATCCGACCACTGTACCGAATCGATTCGAGGTCATCCGAATCGATTCGACCGGATGCCGGGCACGGGCTACGATCAAGACGAAATGAGCCGTCACGACCCCGGCACGCGTCGGGCCACGATCTCGGACGTCGCCCGCGAGGCCGGCGTCTCGCCGTCGACCGCGTCCGTCGTGTTCAGCCGCAAGACCCCCGTGTCGGACGCGACCCGCCGCCGCGTGCTCGACGCCGCCGCCGCACTCGGCTACACCGGCCCCGACCCTCGGGCGGCGTCGCTGCGACGCGGCCGCTCCGGCATCGTGGGGGTGGTCTTCGAGGAGCACCTCGGACGGGCCTTCCTCGACCCGGTCAAGACGCTCATGATGGACGGCCTCGCCGACGCCGTCGCCCCGCTCGGAGCCGGCCTGCTGCTCCTGCGCGACCACGAGCCCGTCGCCTCGGATGCGACGGCCACAGGGCCATCGCTCACGACGGCTCCGCTCGACGCCGCCGTGCTCATCGGCTGCAGCGGTCTGCTGCGCGAATCGCTCGAAGCGGTGAAAGCGCGCGGCATCCCGGTGGTCGTCATCGAAGGCGACGCCGGGGACGAAGTCCCGCGCATCGACCTCGACAACCGAGAGGCTCAGCGCCAGATCGCCAGCCATCTGCGTGCGCTCGGGCACCGTCGCGTCGCCGTCGTGGCGCTGCCCGCACGCGTCGACTGGGAGCGCGGCTGGTTGCGCGACGACACCGCCATCACGGTGGATGTCACCCGCGATCGGCTGGCGGGGGCACTCGACGTCTTTCCGGATGCCGCCGCCTATGCGGCCGCCGGCAGCTTCATCGACGAGGGATTCGCTGCTGGGCGCGAGATCTTCGCGGACGCCGATCGCCGCCCGACGGCCGTGCTCGCGCAGAGCGATCTGCTCGCCGCCGGCGTGATCCGCGCGGCCGAAGAGGCGGGGCTGCGCGTTCCCGAGGACGTGAGCGTCACCGGCTTCGACGGGATCGTGGTCGACGGCCTCGCGCCGTACGAGCTCACCACCGCGGTGCAGCCGGCGACCGACAAGGGCCGCGCCGCGGGCGCCGCGGTCGCTGCCATGCTGGAGGGCCGGCCGGCGGCATCCATCCGCTTCACCTGCACATTCCGCGAGGGGAATACCTCGGGTCCTGCGCCGGAGTGAATCGGCCGACCGTCCCTCGGGGCGTTTCGTCTCGCTCGTTCCTCGCTCGCTCAACGACCGGGTGTGTCGGTCGCCCGTGGACCGCGCTCTGGCGCGGTGTCGACCGGGTGTCAGGGGCGTCTCGCTCGTTCCTCGCTCGCTCAACGACCGGGTGTGTCGGTCGCCCGGTGGACCGCGCTCTGGCGCGGTGTCGACCGGGTGTCAGGGGCGTCTCGCTCGTTCCTCACTCGCTCAACGACCGGGTGTGTCGGTCGCCCGGTGGACCGCGCAGACCCGTGATTCAGGAGCGCAGCGGGCCGATCGGCAACGGGCGGTCGCCGAAGTCGGCGATCGTGTAGCGGCCGCAGGGGATGAGCTCGGCGTCGGCCATGTTCACGCCGGCGGGGAGCTCGAACGCGGGGGACTGCGCGTCGGTCACCAGGAACGACACCTCGCCCACCGCGAAGTCGTCGCGGTTGACGAGCCATGCATAGCCGCGCAACTGGTGGTCGACCTGCACGAGTCGGCGGGGGTCGGCGAGGTGGGTCTTCGGGAGCCGGATGGTCCAGAACTGCCCGGCGCCCGTGCGCCCGGAGTCCTCGGTCCACTGCACGACGCACTGCAGGTCGCGGTCGGGCGCGGTCGCCGAGGCGACCAGGGGAGGGATGCCGAGCCCCACGGCCGCCGCGACGGCCAAGGCGGCAGCACCGATCGCCGGGACGGCACGCGTCGCGGGCAGGCGCTCGGGCAGCAGGTTGGGCAGCACCGCAAGCCCGAGCAGGGGAGCGAACAGCGCCGGCTGCAGGTAGCGCGCGGCGTGCGTGCCGAGGGCGACCGCTCCCACCGTCACGACGAGCGGCATGACCCAGCCGCACGCTGCGACGACAGCGGCGCCCACGTCGCGACGGCGTGCCAGCAGCACTGTGGCGGCGATGCTCAACGACCACAGCAGCACGACCGCCGTGATGGATGCCGCACCCCAGGGTGCGGCCCAGCGCTCGGCGAGCAGCGTGCCGTAGTACTCCAGCGAGGCGAGCCACTGCGACGGGTCGATATAGCCTGCGCCCGTGTTGGCGATCAGCTCGGCGAGCGGGATCCGTGCGAGATAGCCGACGAGCGAGCCCGAGATGAGCGCCGCCGCGAGCGGCCACGCGTCGCGTCGCCGTGCACCGACCACCGCCAGCACGATCACGAGCGGCACGGTCGCCCAGGCCGCGAACAGCGGATTGGTGAGGACGGATGCCGCGGCCACCAACCCGAGAGCGACCGGGGCGACCCACCCCGCCCGCGTTCCACGTGAAACATCGCGATCGAGGGCGCGCCGGGTGAGTCCCACTGCCAGCACGACACCCACGACGGTCGCGCTGTAGTAGGTCGTCGTGACCAGGAGCGACGCGAGTTCGAGAGCGTCGCGGGAGGGCGACCACTCTCCCGCAGCCAGGAGACCGAACGCCGCCAGGGCGAGCAGCGCGCCCGCGATGGGTGCTCTGGCACGCGGGGCGGACCCGGCCGCGACGCGCAGCGCACCGTAGAGCGCGAGGACGTTGACCGCCCCGGCGAGGGCGAGGGTGCCGTTCACGCCGAGGCCGAGGAGGGACAGCAGCCACAGCATCGCGATCTCAGGGAAGAACAGCACCGACGACATCGCCCAGTCCTGTGCCTGCCCGATCGTGAGCGAGTGGACGACGAGCGTCGTCACCATCGAGTCGCCGTCGCGGAAGAGCAGCTCGGACCGACCCGAAGACGCCACCGCCGCGACGACCGTGATCGCGATCGCCGCGGCCAGCGCCCAGCCCAGCAGCTCACGTGCCCAGTGCGGGAGCACGTCGCGTCGACCGGGTTCGCTGCCGCTCACCCTGACACTCTCCCATGAGGTCGATCGGGTACGCGCTTCGTCTCGCTGGCGCTCGCTCAGCGACCGGAGCCGGCGTGCAGGTGCGACACGCTTCGTCGCGCCGGCGCGCGCTCAGCGACCGATCGCGACACGAAACGCGGCAGGGGCTGCCCGACACCGGCCGGTTCCAGGGCGGATTTGCCACCGGGCGCGGCCACGGAGGGTCGCCCCCCGTAGAATGGACGCAGACACCCCGATCGCCATGGCCCGCCGTCCTGCCCGGACGCTTGCCGGCCGACGACCCCGAGGAGGCCATGGATGCTCCTCGTGCTCGGCGCGTTCGCGGTCGTTCCGATCCTGATCCCGTGGTTCGTGTCGCGCATCGGGGCGCGGGCCTTCTATCTCGCGGCGATCCTGCCGATCGCGGGCTTCGTCCATGCGGCGATGCTGACGCCCACCGTGCTCGCGGGTGATATTCCATTCGAGACATACGCTTGGATCCCGTCCCTGAACATCGATCTGTCGATGCGCATGGACACGCTGTCGTGGCTCATGACCCTCGTCGTCACCGGCGTCGGCGCGCTCGTGATGATCTACTGCCGCTGGTACTTCCGGGGCAAGCGCGAGAACCTCGGCCAGTTCGCCGCCGTCTTGCTGGCGTTCGCCGGCGCCATGTACGGCCTGGTGCTGACCGACGACCTGATCGTCCTCGTGATGTTCTGGGAGATCACGAGCGTCCTGTCGTACCTGCTGATCGGGTACTACAACAAGCGCGCCGCGAGTCGTCGTGCCGCACTGCAGGCGCTGCTGGTGACGACTCTCGGCGGCCTCGTGATGCTGATCGGCGTCGTGCTGCTCGTGGTGGACGCCGGCACGTCGAGCATCTCGCAGATCCTCGCCGACGCCCCCACGGGTGCGGTCGTCGACGCCGCACTGGTGCTGATCCTCGTCGGCGCGCTCAGCAAGTCGGCGATCTTCCCGTTCCACTTCTGGCTCCCCGGCGCGATGGCCGCCCCGACCCCGGTCAGCGCGTATCTGCACGCAGCCGCCATGGTGAAGGCGGGCATCTACCTCATCGCGCGGCTCGCGCCCGTGTTCGCCATCGCCGCCCCGTGGCGCCCGATCGTGGTGGCCCTCGGCGTGTTCACGATGCTGCTGGGTGGCTTCCAGGCGCTGCGCGAGACCGACCTCAAGCGCGTGCTCGCGTTCGGCACCGTCAGTCAGCTCGGCATGCTGACGGTCGTGCTCGGCTACGGAACGAGGGATGCCGCCCTCGCAGGTCTCGCCCTGCTGCTGAGCCATGCGCTGTTCAAGTCGGCGCTGTTCCTCGTGGTCGGCGTCATCGACCGGCAGCTGTCGACACGCGATCTGACCGAGCTCTCGGGCGTCGGACGCCAGGCGCCCGTCATGGCGACGTTCTCGATCATCGCCGTCGCCTCGATGGTCGGCTTCATCCCCACGATCAGCTTCGTCGCCAAAGAGGGGGCGCTGGCCGCGCTCCTGCACGAGGCGCTGGGCGGTGCGCCCTGGGGCATCGTCGCGGTGTCGGGGATCGCCCTGGGCTCCGTGCTCACCGCGGGCTACGGCATCCGGTTCCTGTGGGGTGCGTTCTCGACCAAGCGCGACACGAGCGGCGACCGTCTGCCCGACACGGAGTGGCCTGACCCTCCGATCGGCTTCCTCGTCGCCCCGATCGTGCTCTCGGCTCTCACGCTGGTCGCCGCGTTCGCGGCGCCGTGGCTCGACAAGGTCTTCACGCCGTACGCCGACACCGCACCCGCTTCGAGCACAGGCGTTCCGGCGCCCGAGCACGCGGCGCACCTGGCCCTGTGGCACGGGCTCGAACCGGCGCTGTGGATCTCGCTCGCCTCGATCGCGCTCGGTGTCGTGGTGTTCTGGCTCACCCGCGGCTGGCGGCCCGCGAAGCGCCTGCTGCCCTTCACGGCCTCCGACGCGTACAACGGCGCGTTGCGCGTCATCGCGCGCCTGTCGGTCGTGACCACGAACCTCACCCAGCGCGGTTCACTGCCGGTCTATGTCGGCACGATCTTCGTCGTGTTCGTCGCGGCTGAGGGGACGGCACTGCTCGCCGGCGACGAATGGCGCGCGCAGCTCGACGCCTTCCAGACGCCGATGCAGCTGTTCGTGGCCCCGCTCATGATCGCCGCCGGCCTGATCGCCATCCGTGCCCGCAAGCGCTACACCGGCGTCGTGCTGGTCTCGGTGACCGGCCTCGGGATGGTGCTGCTGTTCGCGACGAGCGGGGCTCCCGACCTCGCCGTCACGCAGATCCTCGTCGAAACCGTGACCCTCGTGGCGTTCGCGCTCGTGCTGCGCCGCATCCCGTCGCGCATGGGCGAGCACAACGCGTCGGTGTGGCCCGTCGCGCGCGCGGTGCTGGGCGCCGCCGTCGGCCTCACGATGGCGATCGTCGCGATCGTGGCGACGAGCGCACGCGTCGAGAAGCCGATCTCGGAGCGCTTCCCCGACCTCGCATACGAGCTCGGCCACGGCAAGAACGTCGTGAACGTCGCGCTGGTCGACCTGCGCGGGTGGGACACCATGGGCGAGTTGTCGGTGCTGATCCTCGCGGCGACGGGTGTGGCATCCCTCGTGTTCGTCACCCATCGCGCCGACACGCTGTCGCGGGCGATCTCGTCGCTGCCCACGGGCGCCACGCGCGCGCGGCGGCCGCTCGTCGAGACGTCGGACGGCCTGCGGCAGCGCGGCGACGCGAGCGGCAGCGGCCGCATGGCCTGGCTCGTCGGCGGGCAGCGCGTGCGCCCCGAGAACCGCTCGATCATGCTGGAGGTGATCGTGCGGATCCTCTTCCACACGATCATCATCGTGTCGCTGTACCTGCTGTTCGCCGGCCACAACCTGCCGGGCGGCGGCTTCGCCGGAGGCCTCGTCGCCGGAATGGCGCTGGTCATGCGATACATCGCCGGCGGTCGCTACGAACTCGGCGCCGCAGCCCCGACCGACGCCGGGCGACTGCTCGGCACCGGCATGACGATCGCCGTCGCGTGCGCCGTCGTGCCGGTGTTCTTCGGTGACCAGCCGCTCACGAGCTACTTCTGGGAGGCCACCGTCCCGGTGCTCGGCCACGTCGAGTTCGTCACGTCGACGATCTTCGACATCGGCGTGTACCTGGTCGTCATCGGCCTCGTGCTCGACGTGCTGCGCAGCCTCGGCGCCGAGGTCGACCGGCAGGCGCTCGCCCTTCGACAGGCTCAGGGACCGGGTGGGGCTCAGGGATCGGGTGGGGCTCAGGGACCGGGTGGGGCTCAGGGACCGGGTGGGGCTCAGGGATCGGGTTCCGCCGAGAAGGTGAGCGTGCCGTGAACGTCTCGCTCATCCTCATCATCGTGATGGCCGTGCTGTTCGCGTGCGGCGTGTACGCGATGCTCGAGCGCAGTCTCACGCGCGTGCTCATCGGGTTCCTGCTGCTGGGCAACGCGAGCAACCTGCTGCTGCTCATCGTGATGGGACAGCCCGGCGTGGCGCCGTTCTTCGGCGCGGCCGAAGGCGTCGAAGACATGTCGGACCCGCTGCCGCAGGCGCTCACCCTCACCGCGATCGTCATCACGTTCGCCGTCTCGGCGTTCCTGCTCGCCCTCATCTATCGCTCGTGGCAGCTCGGCCAGGCCGACACCGTGACCGACGACGAAGCCGACCTCGAGGTGCGCGGGCGCGGCGCGCTCGACGAAGAGGCCATCGACGAAGAGACCGAGATCGAAGGCGCCGACGACGAGACCACCACCGACTTCGTCGGAACGGCGACCGCACCCATCACGATCCTCGGCGCCCGCGACTTCGCAGGGCTCCGCGACGACGCCCCGGTCGACCGCCCCGAACAAGGCGGGGGAAGGGATGCCGCCACCCGGGCCGGCGATGACACGCGAGGCACCGGCATCCAGACCGACGACAAGCGTGACGAGGACGGAGGCGACGCATGAGCATGACGAACATCGCCCCCGCGCTCGTCCCGCTGCTGGTCACGCTGCCGCTGCTGGGCGCGGCGATCGCCCTCATCGCCGGCCGCCACCGCAAGACGCAGGTCGTGGTGTCGGTCGTCACGCTCACGGCCGTGCTCGCGATCGCGGCGATCCTGCTGTACGTCGTCGACGTGGGCGACCAGCCGATCGCGGTGTCGGTGGGCGGCTGGCCGATCCCGTTCGGCATCGTGCTGTACGTCGATCGGCTGTCGGCCCTGCTCGTGGTGGTGTCGAGCGTGGTGCTGCTGGCCGTCCTGCTCTTCTCCATCGGCCAGGGCGCCGCAGACGGCGACGACGACACCCCGGTCTCGATCTTCCACCCGTCGTACCTGATCCTCGGCGCCGGCATCTTCAATGCGTTCATCGCGGGCGACCTGTTCAACCTCTACGTCGGCTTCGAGATCCTCCTCGTCGCGTCGTACGTGCTCATCACGCTCGGGTCGACCGAGTCGCGCATCCGCACCGGCGTCGTCTACATCGTCGTGTCGCTGGTGTCGTCGATCCTGTTCCTCGCGGCGATCGCGATGATCTACGGCGCGCTCGGGACGGTCAACATGGTGCAGATCTCCGAGCGCATGGGCGAGCTGCCGCAGCAGACGCAGCTCGTGCTGCACCTCATGCTGCTGCTCGCGTTCAGCATCAAAGCCGCGGTCTTCCCGCTGTCGTTCTGGCTGCCCGACTCGTACCCGACCGCACCGGCGCCGGTCACGGCGGTGTTCGCGGGCCTGCTGACCAAGGTCGGCGTGTACGCGATCATCCGCACCGAGACCGAGCTGTTCCTCGACAACGACGTGAACCAGCTGCTGATGTGGGTGGCACTGGCGACGATGATCGTCGGTGTGCTCGGCGCCGTCGCGCAGGCCGAGCTCAAACGCATCCTGTCGTTCACGCTCGTGAGCCATATCGGCTACATGATCTTCGGGCTCGCGATCGCGACGCCGGCCGCCATCGGCGCGACGATCTACTACATGATCCACCACATCGTGGTGCAGACCACGCTGTTCCTCGCCGTGGGGCTCGTCGAGCGAAGAGCGGGCTCGACCTCGATCCTGCGGGTGAAGGGTCTCATGAAGGCCGCGCCCGTGATCGCGGTGCTCTACTTCATCCCCGCCGTCAACCTCGGCGGCCTGCCGCCGTTCTCGGGCTTCATCGGCAAGTTCGCGCTCTTCGACGCCGCGGCGCAGGTGGGCACGCCCATCATGATCGTGCTCATGGTCGGCGGCATCGTCACGAGCCTGCTGACGCTCTACGCCCTCATGCGCGCATGGAACCTCTCGTTCTGGCGCGAGGACGAGGACTCGGCCGAGACCGAGGCCCGCATCTCGTACCTCGGCACGGCGCCCGCCGCGGGTGTCGAGACCGAGCGGCGCGTGATCCCCAAGATCATGACGGCCGCCACCACCGGCATGGTGGCCATCACGGTCGCGCTGACGGTGTTCGCCGGTCCGCTGTACGACGTGTGCGACCGCATCGGAGAGGCCCTGCTGCACCCGGTGTCGCTCACCCAGCTGCAGGACGACTCCACCGGGACGGAGAAGACGCCGTGAGTCCCGATCTGCCCCAGGGCCGCCTGCGCCGCGCGGCCGCGACCACGTGGCGGCAGCTGCCGTTCTTCGTGTGGCTCATCGCGCTGTGGATGCTGCTGTGGGGACAGTTCACCTGGCTCGCCTTCCTCACCGGCCTCGTCGCCGCGGTGATCGTGACGCGGGTGTTCCGACTGCCGCCGGTCGAGCTGTCTGGCCGGGTCAACCTGTGGTGGGGCTTCGTGTTCGTCGCGGAGTTCCTCGTCGCGGTCGTGCACGGCTCGCTCACGGTCGCGTGGCAGGTGCTCGACTTCCGCCGGCAGCCCGGTACGGCGATCATCGCGGTGCACCTGGTGACCGACGACGATCTGATCATGACGCACGTCGGCGTGACGGCATCCCTCATCCCGGGCTCGCTCATCGTCGAGACCGATCGCGACCGCCGCATCCTGTACCTGCACGTCATCGGGGTGCGGGACGCCGCCGACGTCGAGAAGCAGCGCGCCAGCGTGCACCACTGGGAGGAGCGGATCGTCCGCGCCGTCGGCTCGCGCGCGCAGCTGCGGTCGATCAAGGAGGCCGCCGCCGGGCGCGCTTCGACGAGCCCGGCGACCGGAGGTGCGCGATGAACGTGCTGCTGATCGTGATCTACGTGATCTTCGGAGTCGCCGCGCTGCTGACGCTGTGGCGGATCGTGATCGGGCCGTCGATCCTGGACCGGGCCGTGGCATCCGACGTCCTGCTCACCGAGGTGATGTGCGTGCTGGGCGCCGAGATGGCGATC
>Ga0160446_100664_pt1 | contig 11823 bp, 8 predicted proteins | sample HID1973I_E1MG_FD_108200 | JGI IMG/M metagenome (GOLD analysis project Ga0160446, IMG submission 108200) | Enriched mosquito-associated microbial communities from UW Madison campus, WI, USA - HID1973I_E1 MG | ecosystem: Host-associated > Arthropoda: Insects > Digestive system > Unclassified ... | reverse complement strand
GTGGTGTTCTCGGCGGCCAAGCTGTTCTTCGCGTACGGCCTCGGCAACGCGCTGACTTTTCCGCTGGCGGTGGGCGCCACGACGGTGCTGATGGCCGAACGACCGACGCCGCAGGCCGTGTTCCAGCGGCTGACCGTCCATCGACCGACCGTGTTCTGTGGCGTGCCAACGCTATTCGCCGGCATGCTTGCCGCTGCCGATCTGCCCGCACGGGCGCACGTCGCGCTGCGCGTCTGTCCATCGGCCGGCGAGGCATTGCCGCGAGATATCGGCGATCGCTTCCTCGCGCATTTCGGCTGCGACATCCTCGATGGCATCGGTTCCACCGAGATGCTGCATATCTTCCTGTCCAACCGGCCCGGCGAGGTGCGCTACGGCACCACCGGCAAGCCGGTGCCGGGCTACGAGCTGAAGCTGCTCGACGAACGCGGCGAGCCGTGCGCGCCCGGCGACATCGGCGATCTCTATATCAAGGGACCCTCGGCGGCATTGATGTACTGGGGCAACCGCGACCGCACGCGCGACACGTTCGTCGGCGCATGGACGCGCAGCGGCGACAAGTACGTGCGCGACGCGGACGGCTACTACACCTACGCGGGGCGCAGCGACGACATGCTCAAGGTGGGTGGCATCTACGTGTCGCCGTTCGAGGTCGAGGCCGCGCTCGCACAGCATCCGGCGGTGCTCGAGGCCGCGGTGATCGGCGTGACCGATGCCGAGCAACTGGTCAAGCCCAAGGCGTTCGTGGTGCTGCGGCCGGGCAGCACGTGGCATGACGGCATGGCGGCGGAGTTGCAGGCGTTCGTGAAGTCGCGGCTGGCGCCGTACAAGTATCCGCGCCAGATCGAATGCGTGGACGAATTGCCAAAGACGGCCACAGGCAAGATCCAGCGCTTTCGTCTGCGCCAGCGCGAAGAGGCTACGCGGCAATCTGCGCGACTGTCGTGAACGAAGGCGGCGCCATGGCAACCGAACTGGCACGCATCCCATTCGATGGCCGGCAGATCGATATCGAATTCGCATGGCTGCGCGCGGAACGCACGGAGCGGCCGCTCGTGGTGTTCCTGCACGAAGGCCTCGGCTCGGTCAGCATGTGGCGTGACTATCCGCGCCAGCTGTGCGAGGCGGGCGACCTGCGCGGCCTGGTCTTGTCGCGCTATGGCTACGGACAGTCCACGCCGCGGCCGCATGACGAGAAATGGGGCGTCGATTTCATGCATCGCCAGGCGCGCGAGGCGTTGCCCGCGCTGTTCGATGCGCTCGAGATTGGTGCGGGCCGCCGTCATGGCGTGCCGTGGCTGTTCGGGCATAGCGACGGCGGCTCCATCGCACTGATCTGCGCGGCCAGCGCTCCGGCCATGGTGGCCGGCCTGATCGTGCTGGCACCACACATCGTTGTGGAAGATGTGTCGGTGCGCAGTATCGCGGCCACGCGCGACCTGTATCGGCAAACGGACCTGCGCGCGCGGCTGGCGCGCCACCATGCCGACGTCGACTCCGCATTCTGGGGGTGGAACGACATCTGGCTCGATCCCGCGTTCCGCGCATGGGATCTGCGTCCGCTGCTGGCCGATCTCCGCTGCCCGGTGCTCGCCGTACAGGGCGAGGACGACGAGTACGGCACCATGGCCCAGATCGAGGGTATCCATCGATATGCCCCGCACGCCGCGCTGCTTAAACTCGCGCGCTGTGGACACTCGCCCCATCGTGACCAGCCGGAGCGATTGACCGAGGCGGCAGTGGCCTTTATTTCGACGCACACCTGACACATTCGGCCCCCCGATCGGGAAACCATTGGGCGCGGCCCACTGGCTTGAGACCAACAGGAGGAAAATCGATGCATCGTCGCTCGTCGCCATTACTGTCGCTTGCTCTTGCCACCGCGCTGGCCTGGCTGCCGGCCGGCGCCCACGCCCAGACCGTGGCTGGCAAGATCAAGGTGGGGTTCATGCTGCCCTACACCGGCACGTATGCGGCGCTCGGCACGGCCATCGAGAACGGTTTCCGGCTGTATGTGCAGGAGCAGGGCGGCAAGCTCGGCGGCAAGGACGTGGAGTACTTCAAGGTGGACGACGAATCCGATCCGGCCAAGGCCCCCGAAAACGCCTCCAAGCTGGTCAAGCGCGACCAGGTGGATGTGGTCGTCGGCACCGTCCATTCGGGCGTGCAGATGGGCATCGTCAAGGTGGCCAAGGAAAACAACACGCTGCTGATCATTCCGAACGCCGGCGCCGACGAGGCCACCGGGCCGCTGTGCGGGGCCAATATCTTCCGCTCCTCGTTCTCGAACTGGCAGCCCGGCTATGCCATGGGGCAGGTGCTGGCCGAGCGCGGCATGAAGAAGGTGGTGACGCTGACGTGGAAGTACGCGGCGGGCGAGCAGTCCGTGAAGGGCTTCAAGGAAGCCTTCGAGGCCAAGGGCGGCAAGGTCGTGAAGGAGTTGAGCCTGCCGTTCCCGAACGTGGAGTTCCAGGCGCTGATCACCGAGGTGGCCTCGCTCAAGCCGGACGCCGTGTTCGTGTTCTTCGCCGGCGGCGGGGCGGTCAAGTTCGTCAAGGACTGGCAGGCGGCCGGGCTCAAGGACAAGATTCCGCTGTACGGCTCCGGCTTCCTGACCGATGGCACGCTGGAGGCCCAGGGCACGGCGGCACAGGGGCTGGAAACCACGCTGCACTATGCCGATGGCCTGACCAACGCCCGCGACAAGACCTTCCGCACCGACTACGCCAGGACCTACAAGCTCCAGCCGGATGTGTACGCGGTGCAGGGCTACGACGCCGCGCAGCTGCTGGCCGCCGGCGCCAATGCCGTGAAGGGCGATATGTCGCGCAAGCCCGAGGTCATCAAGGCCATGGAAGCCGCCAAGGTCGACAGCCCGCGCGGCGTGTTCACGCTCTCCAAGGCCCACAACCCGGTGCAGGACTTCTACCTGCGCAAGGTGGACGGCCGCGAGAACAAGGTCAGCGGCGTGGCGGTGAAGGCCCTGGCCGACCCGGCGCGCGGCTGCCGCCTGTAAGGCGTCGGCGCACCGCCGGCGTGAATCGAGACTGGCCCCAGCATGGACATCGTTTCCTTCCTCATCCAGTGCCTGAACAGCGTGCAGTACGGGCTGCTGCTGTTCCTGGTCGCCAGCGGGCTGACGCTGATCTTCGGCATCATGGGCGTGATCAACCTCGCCCATGGCAGCTTCTACATGCTGGGCGCCTACCTGGCGTTCACGCTGGCCAGTCTCACCGGCAACCTGTTTATCGCGCTGCCGCTCGGCATCGTGCTGGCCGTGGCGTTCGGCTACGTGCTCGAATGGGCGTTCTTCAGCTACCTCTACCAGCGCGACCACCTGCAGCAGGTGCTGATGACCTACGGCCTGATCCTCGTGTTCGAGGAGCTGCGCAGCATCCTGGTAGGCGATGACGTGCACGGCGTGACGATTCCCGGCCTGCTCGACGGCGCGCTGCCGATCGGCAACGACATGACCTATCCGGTCTACCGGCTGTTCATCTCGGCCGTCTGCCTGCTGGTGGCGGGGGCGATGTACTGGGTCATCCGCCGCACCCGGCTGGGCATGATGATCCGCGCCGGGGCCACCAACCGCGAGATGGTGCAGTCGCTCGGCATCAACGTGAACGTGCTGTACCGGCTGGTGTTCGCGCTGGGCGTGGCGCTGGCGGTGCTGGCGGGGATGATTGCCGCGCCGGTGTCGTCGGTCTACCCGGGCATGGGCGGGCAGGTGCTGATCGTCTGCTTCGTGGTGGTGGTGATTGGCGGGATCGGGTCGGTCAAGGGGGCGCTGGTGGCCTCGCTGCTGCTCGGCTTCGTCGATACCTTCGGCAAGGTGTTCTGGCAGGACGCCGCCGGCGTGCTGATCTACGTCTTGATGGCCTTGATCCTGCTGTGGAAGCCCCAGGGGCTGTTCCGGGCCGGCTGACCTGCGTGCTCCATCGATGAAACCGACTCTCTCCGCTCCCCCGCTGCAAGACGTGCGCCGGCCGCCCTGGCTGGCGGCGCTGGGCTGGCTCGTGGCGCTGGCCGTGCTGGCCGTGGCGCCGCTGCTGCTGACCGCCGACAGCCACAAGTTCTATATCGAGCTGCTGAGCAAGGTGATGATCATGGCGATCTTCGCGCTCTCGCTCCAGCTGCTGATTGGCTACACCGGGCTGGTGAGCCTGGGCCATGCCGCCTACTTCGCCATGGCCGCCTATGCCACGGCCATGCTGGCACCCGAGGGCGGGGCCGGCAACGGCTGGCTGCTGCTGCTGGGCGCGCTGGGCGCTGCGGGGGCGCTGGCGCTGGTGGTGGGGGCGCTGGTGCTGCGTACGCGCGGCGTGTACTTCATCATGGTTACGCTGGCCTTCGCCCAGATGGTCTATTTCGTGTTCCACGATACGAAGATCGCCGGCGGCAGCGATGGCACCTATATCTACTTCCGGCCCGAATTCAGCCTGCTGCGGGACCGGCCGCTGACCGTCAACGACCCGGTGAACTTCTACTGGCTGGTGCTGGTGGCGCTGGTGCTGACGGTGGTGGCGCTGGCGGTGCTGCTGCGCTCGCGCTTCGGCCACGCGCTGGTCGGCATCCGTCATAACGAGCAGCGCATGCGGGCGGCCGGCTATGCCACCTATCGCTACCAGCTCGGCGCGTTCGTGGCCGGTGGCGTGTTCGCGGGGCTGGCGGGCTATCTCTACGCCATCCAGTTCGGCTTCGTGAACCCGGAAATTGCCTCGTGGCACCAGTCGGGCAATGCCATGCTGATGGTGATCCTGGGCGGCGTGGGCAGCCTGGCCGGCGCGGTGCTGGGCGCGTTCTCGTTCGTGCTGCTGGCCGAATGGTTCAGCACGCTGACCAAGCACTGGCAACTGCTGATGGGCGGCTTCATCATCGTGGCCGTGGCGTTGCTGCCGCGCGGGCTGGTCAGCGTGCCGGCGGTGCTGCGCCAGCGTTCGCCGCGCCGGCGCGGCAATGGTGGGGCGGCAGGCGAGGCCGCTGCCGACAGCCACGCGCGCAGCCGGGAGGCCGTATGACGGAAGCCATCCCCGTGTTGCAGGCCGAAGGGCTGACGCGCCGCTTCGGCGGGCTGACCGCCGTGGACAGCGTGACCCTGACCCTGCGCCTGCACGAGATCCACGCGGTCATCGGCACCAACGGCGCCGGCAAATCCACCCTGATCAACATGCTGTCCGGCGAACTGCCGCCGTCCACCGGCCGCCTGCGGCTGCAGGGCGAGGACGTGACCGGCTGGAGCCAGCCCCGGCTGGCGCGGCAGGGCATCGGCCGCAGCTACCAGCGCAACAACATCTTCCTGCCGCTGACCGTGCGCGAGAACTGCCGGCTTGCGGCGCAATCGCGCGCGCAGCGGGCCTGGCGGCTGTGGGAGCCGGCGCAGGCCTGCCGCACCAGCCGCGCGCTGGCCGACGAAGCCATGGAGCGCGCCGGCCTGGCCGCGCACGCCGGGCGGCTGGCCAGCGAACTCGCCCACGGCCAGAAGCGGCAGCTCGAAGTGGCGATGTGCCTGGCCACGCAGCCCGTGGCGCTGCTGCTGGACGAGCCGTTGGCCGGCATGGGCGCCGAGGAATCCGCGCGGATGCTGGACCTGCTGCGCGGCCTGCGCGACGGCCACGCGATCCTGCTGGTCGAGCACGATATGGAGGCGGTCTTCGCCGTGGCCGACCGCATCACGGTGATGGTCAACGGCGCGGTCATCGCCACCGGCGATCCGGCCGCGATCCGGGCCAACGAGGCGGTGCAGCTGGCCTACCTCGGGGAAGAAGAAGGGGCCCACGCATGAGCGCGGCATCGCCGGACATCATCGACGCCATCGGCGTGAACGCCTGGTACGGCTCCAGCCATGTGCTGCGCGGGGTGGACTTCCACGTCGGCGCAGGCGAGACCGTGGGCCTGCTGGGCCGCAACGGCATGGGCAAGAGCACGCTGCTGCGGACCCTGCTGGGCCATGTGCGCCAGCGGGAGGGCGATATCCGCGTGGCGGGCCGGGATGTGTCCCGCGCCCAGCCGCACGAGGTGGCGCGGCTCGGCATCGCCTACGTCCCCGAAGGGCGTGGCATTTTTCCGAATCTGTCGGTCCGGGAAAATTTGCTGATGGCGGCGCGGGCGGGTTGCCATGGCCGCAAGGACTGGGACGAGGCGCGCGTGCTGGACCTGTTCCCCCGGCTCAAGGAGCGGCTGTCCCATGGCGGGCAGCAGTTGTCGGGTGGGGAGCAGCAGATGCTGTCCATCGGCAGGGCGCTGATGACCAATCCGGACTGCCTGGTGCTCGACGAAGCCACCGAGGGTCTGGCGCCGAAAATCGTGCGGGAGATCTGGCACGTGATCGAGACCGTACGGGCCACCGGCATCGCCTCGGTGGTGGTGGACCGCAACTACCGCGCCGTGCTGGCCCATGCGGACCGCGTGGTGGTGCTGGAGAAGGGGCAGGTGGTACTGGCCGGCCCCGCCGCCGATCTGGCCGCCGCGCCGGCTGCGCTCGACCGCTACCTCGGCGTTTGAACCGTCCTTCATCAAGTAACGCATCGATCTCTTTTGTGGTCGTGCCGCAACGGTGGTGCGCGGTGCGGCGCACCCTTCGGGGGCCAATCCGCCCGAATCCGCCTTGACCCGCCACCGCTTCTTTCCCATCCTTGATCGGTCACCGAGCCCGCGATGGGCATCTTCCACAGTGGTCGTATTAGTTCACTTCATCTAGAATGCGCCCGTTTGTGCAATGCAATAGAGGCCACTAAGCCCCCGAGCGGCCGGAGCCGCTTGCGTGAGAGAACCCGTGCCCAGAACGTCACATTGTCTGGGGTGCCATCCATGGCCGGGGAGGCGCAAGCCGGTCCACCAGACCCAAAACAATGACTCAATCCGCAACCAGTCACTATTTCGTCGAGAGTCCGAGTACCCGGGCCCTCGTCATCGCCGCTATCGGCGTCGTCTTCGGCGACATCGGCACCAGCCCGCTCTACGCCCTCAAGGAGTGCTTCAGCAAGGAGCACGGCATTCCGTTCACGCCGGACGCCGCGCTAGGCATCATCTCGCTGCTGTTCTGGGCGATGATCATCGTGGTGTCGCTGAAGTACGTGGTCTTCGTGATGCGTGCGGACAACGATGGCGAAGGCGGCGTGCTGGCACTGATGGCGCTGGTGCTACGCACCGCCACGCCGCGCTCGCGCAAGGCCCGCATGCTGATGATGATGGGCATCTTCGGCGCGTGCATGTTCTACGGGGATGCGGTCATCACGCCGGCCATCTCGGTGCTCTCGGCGGTGGAGGGCCTGGAGATCGCCGCGCCGCAGCTATCGCACTTCGTGATCCCGATCACGCTGGTGATCCTGACCATCCTGTTCCTGATCCAGCGGCACGGCACCGCCACCGTGGGCAAGTTCTTCGGCCCGATCATGACGATCTGGTTCATCACGCTCGGCGCGCTGGGTATCTACAACCTGATCCAGGCGCCCGGCATCCTGGCGGCGGTGAACCCGCTCTATGGCGTCAATTTCCTGATCGACCACTCGCTGCAGGCGTTCATCGTGCTGGGCGCGGTGTTCCTGGTGCTGACCGGGGCGGAGGCGCTCTACGTGGATATGGGCCACTTCGGCGCGCGGCCGATCCGCATCGGCTGGTTCATCCTGGTCATGCCGTGCCTGATGCTGAACTACTTCGGCCAGGGCGCGATGCTGCTCCAGAACCCGGCCGCCGCCGTCAACCCGTTCTACCTGATGGTGCCGGAGCCGCTGCTGATTCCGATGGTGCTGCTCTCGACCTGCGCCACCGTGATTGCCTCGCAGGCGGTGATCTCCGGCGCGTTCTCGCTGACCAGCCAGGCGATCCAGCTCGGCTTCGTGCCGCGCATGCGCATCCGCTACACCTCGGCGGCCGAGATCGGCCAGATCTACCTGCCGGTGATCAACTGGATCCTGCTGGTGCTGGTGATTGCCGTGGTGATCTCGTTCAAGAAATCGGAAAACCTGGCCGCGGCCTACGGCATTGCCGTGACCACGACGATGCTGATCACCTCGTTCCTGGCCGCCTTCATGATGCGCAGCGTCTGGAAGTGGAACCCGGTGCTGGTGGCCCTGCTGGCCGGTGGCTTCCTGCTGGTGGACCTGACCTTCTTCGCGGCCAACCTGCTCAAGGTGGCCGAGGGCGGCTGGTTCCCGCTGCTGATGGGCAGCGTGGCGTTCTTCCTGCTGATGACGTGGTACAGCGGCCGCAAGCTGCTGCGCGCGCGCAGCCTGGAGGACGGCATTCCGCTGGAGCCGTTCATCGCCGGCCTGCTGGCGCACCCGCCGCACCGCGTGGAGGGCACGGCCGTGTTCCTGACCGGCAATACCGAGTCGGTGCCGGTGTCCCTGCTGCACAACCTCAAGCACAACCGGGTGCTGCACGAGCGCGTGGTGTTCCTGAGCTTTGTCACGCGGGACATCCCGTTCGTGGATGACGACCATCGCCTGACCTGCAAGGATCTCGGCGGCGGCGTGTTCATCCTCAAGTCCGAATACGGCTTCAAGGAGACCCCGGACGTGCAGCGCGTGCTGGACCTCGCGCAGCGCAAGCTGGGCATGTCCTTCGAGCTGATGGAGACGTCGTTCTTCATCGCCCGCGAGTCGGTCATTCCGTCCAAACTGCCGGGTATGTCGATGTGGCGGGAAAGTCTCTTCGCGTGGATGCATCAGAACGGCGCCAAGCCGTCTGACTTCTTCTCGATCCCGGCGAACCGGGTGGTGGAGTTGGGGACCAAGGTCGAAATCTGACCGCTCCGGGGCGGCGCTTCGCCTATACATGAGAACCCGGCCAGCGGAGTAGGGCCCGCTGGCCGGGTTTCTTTTTGCCCCCGGGAGCCTCTCATGTTCAGATTCTGCACGGTACGCAGCTGGCGCCGGATGGCGGTCGCCATCGGCCTGATGACGGGCGTCGGCCAGTTCGCCAGCGCGGGCACGCCAGTGCCCAACCCCTTCCTGGCCGCCCCCACCTACGCCATCACCCATTTCGATTCGTCCCAGAGCGACACCTTCCCCTATGCCGTGACCGGCGGCGCCCGCACCGTGGCGCCACCGCCGCCGTTGCAGCTTTCCCAGGCGACGAACGGGCCGGTCAACATCATGACCTTCGCGTCGACATCGCCCAACTACATGTGGGGCGTGTCGCCGACGGGCGTGACCTATATCTCGGTGGCCAACGACGCCTTCACGCCCGTGGCGCGGGCGCTCCTGCCGGGCGCGACGGCCACGTTGCAGACCACCTTGCTCGGCCTGCTGACCAATCCGATCGGCACCATCGCCCAGGCCCAGGCCATCGTGGCGCAGTTGCTGCCCACCGGCGGCATCCCCAGCGCCTACGGCGTGGTGGACAACAACAACGTCCTCTATATCAATAGCGGCAACCAGATCCTGGCCCTCGCGCTGAACGTGCCGGCCGTGCCGCTGTTGGGGATCAGCGTGGTGCGGTCGCTGAACGCCACCACGTTCCTCCAGCCCGGGGAGAACCTGGCCGGCGTGGTGATGACCTATGACGGCAAGCTGGTGGTGCTGGGCACGCGGTCCGTGTCGATTGTCGACCGGTCGTTCACGGGGCCGGTGCATACGGTCACGCTCGGCGCGGACGAGAGCGTCAGCAATTCCGCCGCCGTCGACGAGAACAATGGGATTTATGTCGTTTCCGACAGGATCTTGAGAAAACTCGTCTGGACAGGCAGCGCGCTGTCCCAGAACGCGGCGGACGGCGCGTGGAGCAGCTCTTATCCCAGCGGCGACACCTTCCCGACCATCTTCGGCTCAGGCTCGGGCAGCACGCCCACCCTAATGGGCTTCGGCGCCGATCCCGACAAACTCGTGGTCATCACCGACGGCCTCACGCGCATGAGCCTGCTGGCGTTCTGGCGCGACCAGATTCCCGCCGGCTTCACCAACCGCCTGGCGGGGCAGATCCAGGTGAATTGCGGTTTGCCGGCCGGATACGCCATCCAGACCGACCAGTCGGTCGCGGTGAACGGTTATGGCGCCTTCGTCGTCAACAACGTGTCTGCGGCGGACGGCAGTACCGGAAGTGGGACGAGTGCGATCGTGGATGGACTGATCCGGGGGCCGCTGCTGCCGTCGCCGATTGGCGTCGAGCGCTTCGCGTGGAACCCGCTGACCCATGCGTGGGCCTCGAGCTGGGCGCGCAGCGACATTTCGTCGAACTCGATGGTGCCCGCCATCAGCGCGGGCTCGAACCTCGTGTTTACGAACGGCTACTACCAGAACGGCTGGGGATGGGTGGTGTCCGGGCTGGACTGGAACACCGGCGCCACCGTGCACCAGACCATCCTCGGAACCGGGATCTGGGGCAACGGCTTCTACGCGGTGATGCAGTTCCTGCCGGATGGCGCCCTGCTGTTCAACAGCATCATCGGACCCACGCGGGCCCAGCAGCCGAGCGGGATCATCAATCCACTGTGAGGGGGTGGGGTGGGGCGGGGCGGCCGGCCCGGTGTGTGGGGTGGCCGCCCGGGTGGATCAGCGCTTGAGCTTGGCGAAGGCTGCCGCCATGGCGCCGGCCACTTCGGGTTCGCGCTTGCCGCCGCCGAACCCCTTGCCGCCACCACCGCCACCGCCATGGCCACCGTGGCGCTGGCCGCCGCGGTGATCGCTCCGTTCGCCACCGGCGCGGGGCGCGGCCTGGCCCGGCTCGTCGTCCATACGCATGGTCAGGCCGATGCGGTTGCGCTTGACGTCCACCTCCATCACCTTGACCTTGACGATCTGGCCTGCCTTGACCACCTCGTGCGCGTCCTTCACGAACTTGGTGGAAAGCGCCGAGATGTGGACCAGCCCGTCCTGGTGCACGCCGATGTCCACGAAGGCGCCGAAGGCGGCCACGTTGGTCACCACGCCTTCGAGCACCATGCCCGGCTGGAGGTGCTTGATGTCCTCCACGCCGTCCTGGAACGTCGCGGTCTTGAACTCGGGACGCGGGTCGCGGCCCGGCTTCTCGAGTTCGGTCAGGATGTCGCGCACCGTCGGCAGGCCGAAGGTCTCGTCGGTGAACTGCTGGGCGGTCACGCCGCGCAGCGCGTCGCGGTTGCCCATCACGTCGGGCAGGCCCTTCTTGATGTGATCCAGAATGCGCTGCACCACCGGATACGCTTCCGGGTGGACCGACGAGCGGTCCAGCGGGTTGTCGCCCGTGTTGATGCGCAGGAAGCCGGCGGCCTGCTCGAACGTCTTGTCGCCCAGGCGCGGCACCTTCTTGAGCGCATCGCGGTTCGGGAACGCGCCGTTGGCATCGCGGAATTCGACGATATTGCGCGCCAGCACCGTGTTCAGGCCCGACACGCGGGCCAGCAGCGGGGCCGAGGCGGTGTTCACGTCCACGCCCACGGCGTTCACGCAGTCTTCCACCACGGCGTCCAGCGCGCGTGCCAGCTCGCGCTGGTTCACATCGTGCTGGTACTGGCCCACGCCAATCGACTTCGGATCGATCTTCACGAGTTCGGCCAGCGGGTCCTGCAGGCGGCGGGCGATCGACACCGCGCCGCGCAGCGACACGTCAAGCTCCGGGAATTCCTTGGCGGCCAGCTCGGAAGCCGAGTAGACCGAGGCGCCGGCCTCGCTGACCACGATCTTGGTCAGCTTCAGTTCCGGGGCGCGCTTCATCAGGTCCTGCACCAGCTTGTCGGTCTCGCGGCTGGCCGTACCGTTGCCGATGGAGGCCAGCGCCACGTTGTGCTGCTTCGCCAGGCGGGCCAGCGTGGCCAGCGAGCCTTCCCAGTCGCGGCGCGGCTCGTGCGGGTAGATCGTGGCGGTGTCCAGCAGCTTGCCGGTATGGTCGACCACGGCGATCTTGCAG
>Ga0160446_100662_pt1 | contig 11858 bp, 12 predicted proteins | sample HID1973I_E1MG_FD_108200 | JGI IMG/M metagenome (GOLD analysis project Ga0160446, IMG submission 108200) | Enriched mosquito-associated microbial communities from UW Madison campus, WI, USA - HID1973I_E1 MG | ecosystem: Host-associated > Arthropoda: Insects > Digestive system > Unclassified ... | reverse complement strand
CGGCACAGGTCCGCGCACTTCACCCCAGCCTCATGCTCGGCCAGGATGCCGATGATCTGCTCTTCGCTGTATCTTGATCGCTTCATTGTCCGTCCCTTCGGTGGGTCGGACTCTAATCGCCGGCGGAGGAAAAATCCCGTGGCAGGTCAAATATGACCGTCTTTACTACAGTCACCCCAAGCTTGCTCCTCACCTTTCGGCTTTAGGGGAGGATGTAGCCCTTTCCGAGGCGTTGGAATGGATACGCAGGGCTCGCTTCAAAGCCCTTGAAAAAGATCAGGCTGCATCGTCGCTTGTTCAGGGGGTTATTCGGTTTTTCAACGCTTCAGATCTCCTTCCACACGGAGCTTATCTCGAAAGCATCACCGCGGACGGCATTATGATCAGCAACGGCGATGGGGCGGTCGTCCCTATTGAGGAGATGTCGGACGGCTACCGCTCTGTTTTGGCGATGAACCTTGAAATACTGCGTGCGATGGACACCGCCTACGGGCGCGAAGCTTTGTTGGCCGCTCTCGAACGCGGTGAGCCCACTTCAATCGATTTGCCTGGCGTGGTTCTGATCGACGAAGTGATGCACATCTCCACCCAACTTGGCAAGAGTGTATCGGCGAGTGGTTCATTGCCAGTTTTCCGGAAGTGCAGTTTCTCGTCACTACACACAGTCATATTATCTGCCGCGCAGCCCGTAAAAACTCAATTTGGCGACTTGCAACTCCGGGAAGTGACGAGCCATCGACGCGCATTACGGGCAGAGACTTTGATCGGTTAGTTAACGGAAACCTGACCGAGGCCTATGGGACTGAACACTTCGGACGCGATGTGGAGCGCTCAGAGGCGTCCGCAGAGTTATTGAAGGAGTTAGCAGGCCTGAACCGGCGAGAAATTCGCGGTCAGCTAAGCAAAGAGGACGTAGCTCGCCTTAGCGAGCTTCGTTCTATTCTCCCAACCACTGCTACGACCGTTTGAGATGCTTAAGTTGCGGGATCCGGGCTTAACGCAGGCCACCTTAGATGGACTGGGCAACTACCAAGAGGAAATGGATCAGGCCGGAAACTATTCGGACAGGGTTGCGACGGCAAAGAGCGCATTCAGCAGTCGCAATCGTCGAACCAATGCCATCTTCCAAAACGTTCGCGAGGCTCTCGCAAAAATGGCCGGTGAAGCGGTACGTTGCGCGTATTGCGAAGACTCGGCTGCAGACGAGGTAGAGCATGTAAAGCCGAAAGACCTTTACCCCGAGAGTGTCTTTCGTTGGCCAAACTACGTCTACGCCTGCGGGCCTTGCAACGGACGTAAACTCAACAGTTTCTCGATCATTGATGCCGCAGGTGTGAGGGTTGATGTCACTCGGCCGCGGCGTGCTCCGGTAATTGCTCCGTTGGATGGTCTTCCCGCGCTGATTGACCCGAGATCCGAGGATCCTCTGCAGTTCTTTGACATGGACCTCCAGGGAACATTCTTCGTGCTGGAAGCACTTGATCTAAGCCCTCTCGATGAAGCCCGGGCTACGTTTACGATTGAGCTTCTCGGTCTGAACAGGGACTTGCTGTTGACAACGAGGCGGGACGCCTACCTCGGCTATCGCGCCCGGCTATCGGAGTATGCGGCGAAGGCAGAGCAAGGTGCAGAAAATTCCGAGCTCGATGCTATTCGCTCAAGCCTTCTGAGCTCGCCACATCCCACAGTCTGGGAAGAGATGAAGCGCCAAGCCCATCTAATCGAGGAACTCCAGATTCTATTCGCCTCGGTCCCGGCAGCAATGGCGTGGCGACATTTTCCTTAATATCTCCGTAGTCTATAGGCACACTGGCTGAAGCAAGCTGCGGCGATTTACTTTCTTGAACTCTCTGATCCTTCATTCCGTGAGTTCGGTCTCTCTAGTTGCTGCGCGATATCACCAATGGCTGCTCCGGAGAAACCGCGCTGCAGCGCCAGACATCCTATTGAAATGCAGCAACGGGCCGCGCCATTCGCTGTGCCTGCGATGGGGCAGAGATGCTGCGGCCGGTCCGGATGTCTCTGAAGGGCTCCGAGCGACATGCTGCGGGGCAGAAGTGGGCGGGCTTGGCTCAGGCAAGGGTCCTGATGCCCGGATGGGAAGGCCGGCCAATAGTCGCCGGTCGATCTTCGCCAATGCTGCATGGCCGGACATTGTATCCGATGGCGCAGTGGGATCGATCCTCGTTGGAGTGCCTGCGTCAATCCTCCAGCTGTTCGACCGCTTCCGCGAGGTTCATGAAATCAGTGCGCGTTCCGGATCGTCCCGGGATAGCCGACCTGGGCCCAGGCCCGTTGCAGCATCTGGACCACATCCTCGCCACGGTGGGTGAAGCGTGGGTTTGGGCCGGCAAACCGGAATGGGCGTAGACGATCGTCAATATCGTGGTTCTGTTGCCCAAGGCAGCGGGTCATGGACATTCGGCGGGAAAACAGTCCCTCGGACCGTTTTCCGATCCGCTTCATTCCATGGCCCAGACATCGTTCGGCCTGGCCGCCTTCTGGCGATCATCGCGCCGCTTCGCCTGCACCCGCCGCTTCGGACGCCTGCTGCGCAACCAAAGGCTCAACGCATTGTAAATCCTACGCGTCTTCGCAGATCTCCTTGCTCGGTCTCGCGACGGCTGCCGGATCGGTGCGGCGGGATTTGCAGTGAAACGTTGAGGTATCAAACCGCAGGGGCCAGAAGCCCCGCGTATCGACACGCCCCCAATCGATGCACATCCCGCGAACCGGCTCGACCATCCGGCCAGGGGCCTTCGGCGTATCCCGCCCTGCGGCATCTCAGGGGCCAGTCTGTGACCTACTTCAGCCGGCTGTTCTCGTCTTCCGGCGCCGTCAGCCGCCGGACCTCATCAGGCAGCAACCTGGCTCTCAACCACGGAAGGCTCGCCGAAAACTCCAGCCGTAAACGGTCCGGTTTCCAGCGGGCAGAGTAGGAATTTCACGCGGGCGTCCAGTCAATCACGATCCCTCACGGGGAAAGACCATACCATCGAATAGCTTGCGGGCGGTGCGCAAGGTGCCGGCCTCGATCACAAGGCCATCCGCATCCATCTGAAGCAGGACTTCGGCCGCGCCAGAGGGGTGTTCTATCAGGAAACGGCCATCCGGCGGCAGGGTGGCAAGCCGCTCGGCGAGAGAGCCGGGCAGGGTGCAGGCCGTTGCCACGCTGACGGCGGCAAAGACCCCAATAGAGGTATGGGCGCGGTGCGGGATGAAGCTGCGGGTGTTGATCGCGCCACCCTGAAGGGCGGACGAAACAAGGGTCATCTTCGGTACCGACTTTTCCGTAACATCGCCCAGATGCATCATCGGTCCGGCTTGCAGGCGGATGGCCTCGATCCGGGATCGCAGCGCGAGGTTGGCCTCCAGTTCCTCGCGCGTTTCCTGCCCGCTCAGGCCGAAATCGGCGGCGCGCATGATGACGCAGGGCATGCCATTGTCGATCAGGGTGCAGTCGATCCCGTCGATGACATCAACCGCATTCCCGCTGGGCAGCAGGGCGCCGCACATGGACCCGGCGATCTTCTGGAACATCAGCGGGATCGGCGCGGCGCGGCCGGGAACGCCATCGATGGCGGCATCGCCCGCATAGCGGACATGCCCGCCGGGGGTCTGGACGCGGGCCAGCGCGACCTCGTCGGTATTCAGCATGTGGATACGGACGGGGGTTTCATCGCCGGTGGCGGCGACCAGTCCGCGTTCGATCGCGGCAGGGCCGACACCGGCCAGAATATTGCCGCAGCCCTGCGCGTCCGACACCAACGCCTGGTCGACAAAGACCTGAAGGAACAGATAGTCGACATCGGCGTCCGGGCGCGTCGGTGGCGACAGAACGGCGACCTTCGAGGTCAGGGGATCAGCGCCGCCGATCCCGTCGATCTGGCGCGGGTCTGGGCTTCCCATGATCCGCAGCAGCAGCGCGTCGCGCAGGGCAGGGTCTGCGGGCAGATCCGATGCGAGGAAGTACGCACCCTTCGATGTGCCGCTCCGCATCCACAGGCAGGGGATGCCGTCACACATATTTCAGCCCCTTCGCCGCCAGCCGGGGGCGCATGTCATAGATGTCGAGGCCAAGCTCTCCGGCGGCAAGGCGCCTGCGCTTGATTTCTTCCGCCTCGACTCGATTGCGAGCGGCGGCCAGGACGGCCTCGGCATCGACCTGCCGCACGACACAGACCCCGTCGTCATCGGCGACGATCACATCCCCGGCCTCGACCAGCTGACCCGCGCAGACGATGGGGACGTTGACCGAGCCGGGCGTCTCCTTGACGGTGCCCTGTGCACTGATCGCGCGGGACCAGACCGGAAAGCCCATCGCGGTCAGATCGCGGATGTCGCGCACACCCGCGTCGATCACCAGCCCGCGACAACCCCGCGCCATGGCGCTGGTTGCCAGCAGGTCGCCGAAATATCCGTTGTCACAGGGAGAGGTGGGGGCAAGGACAAGGATATCGCCCTGCCGCAACTGTTCGATCGCGACATGCAGCATCCAGTTGTCGCCCGGCGGCGCGCTGATCGTCACGGCGCTGCCAGCGATGCGCCCCCCGGCATAGATCGGGCGCAGGTGGCTGCCAAGGCAGCCGATGCGTCCCTGCGCCTCGTGCACTGTGGCGACGCCCGCTTCGGCCAGACCGGCGATGGTCGCGGGTTCGGCGCGGGGGATGTTCTGAACGACGACGGCCATGACTTAACCCTTTTTCAGCGGCGGGGTGCCGTGGGTGTGGAATGTCTCGATGGTCTTCAGGCCCCAAGCTTGACCCTTCCTGCGGTCGGCCTCGGTCCAGACGACCGGCTGCCAGTCCGGGGCCAGGATCAATCGGGCACCGGCATTGGCAAGCTCGACCCGGTTTCCGGCGGGTTCCCAGACATACAGGAAGAACGTGCCCTGGATTGCGTGCTTGTGGGGGCCGGTCTCGATATGGATGCCGTTCTGCAGGAAGATGTCGGCGGCACGCAGGATGTCCTCGCGCTGATCGGTGGCATAGGTGACGTGGTGCAGCCGCCCACTGCCGCTGCCATGCTCCTCGGTGCAGGCCAGGTCATAGGTCTTGTTGTTGACGGTGAACCAGCAACCGCCGATCCGGCCATTGTCCAGCTGGATCATCTCGGTCACGCGCGCGCCAAGGCAGGTCTCCATGAAACGCCGGAACTCGGTCACGTCGGCGGCCAGAAGGTTCAGGTGGTCAAGGCGGCGGGGGGCGGCGCCGGTAAAGGCGCTGGCGGTGTTCTTCAGCGCGGGCCGGTCCGGTTCCTGCGCCCGATACCTGACAGTATCATAATAAATTTCAAAGATGTGGCCGAATGGGTCCTCGAATCTGAAGGCGCGACCGTGGCTTTTGTCGCCCTCGACCCAGCCATGAACCTTGTAGCCCGAGGCCTCGATGGTAGCGACGCGGCGAAGCAGGGCCTCGGGGCTGCTGGCGCGATAAGCGACATGGCCGATCCCGGTGGTCGCCGCCCGCGTCAGCTTCAACGAGGCATGTTCGTAATCGTCCCAGGCCCGCAGATAGGCGCTGTCCGCATCCTGCCCGGACAGCTTCAGCCCATAGACCCGCGTGAAGAAATCCAGGCTTTCCTGAAACCGGTCGGTCAGTATCTCAACATGACCGAGATGCGCGACGTCAAAGCACGGCTCCATCACAATGCATCCACGGTGCGCGGGAACACGGACTGGAAGCCTTCGGCATATTTCGCCTTGCGTCCGCCGGACTGGCCGCCGGAGTTGCGCATGAAGTGGTTGGCCCGGTTTTCGGCGACGCGGGTGTAGTACTCCCATAGATGTTCCTGCCCTTCCATGCATTCAATGGCGGCACGCTTTCTGTCCCAGACCGGGGTGATGTCCAGGAAGGTGTCGGGCTTCCAACCCATCTGTTCGGTCTGATGCGGTTCGAACAGGTAAAGCTGGGGCGCGCCCAACACCTTCTGGCCGGGTTCGTGGCCCCAGGCTTGGGCGATCATGCGGCATTCCAGCGCCACTTGCGTCGCATACATGTGGTCGGTGTTGTAGGGGTCGTACTGGCTGTGACTCAGCATGAAATCGGGCTGGACCTTGCGGATCACATCAACCAGCCGGAACTTGTCGTCCTGGGTCAGGTGCAGCGGGTAATCGCCTAGATCGAATTCGACCAGATCATGCACGCCCAAGGCCTGCGCCGCGTTTTCCGATTCCGAGCGGCGGGCGGATTTGACTTGTGCCAGCGTCATGCCGGGATCTTTCCACAGCTTGGCGCTTTCGCCGCGCTCGCCAAATGACAGGCAGACGACCGTGACCTCATACCCCATCTGGGCGTGAAGCGCGATTGCGCCACCGCAGCGCCAGACGAAATCGGCGGCATGGGCAGAAATGACAAGGGCGGTCTTGCTTGGCATGGTCTCTCCTTGCGGTCGGTTGTCCGCAAGACTGGTTCCGGCGCGGTTTCAGCGCAAATTGGAAGCGCCGCCCATACGATAAGTTTCCGCTATAGCGCGTCACCGCCCCCGGGGACCGTGCGGCGCAGCACCGCCAGGAATTCGCGCTGCGCGCCGGTCGGCTCCCACCCGGCCCGGGTGGTCAGGCCGATGGGGCGCAGCGCGCCGGGCAGGTGCACGGGCAGGATCGCCAGCGCCTCGGCCTCAACCTCGGCCTGCAGGCGCGAGACACCGCCAAGTTGGTCACTGCCGCGCAGCAATTCGCGCAGCACAATGACGGACGAGGTTTCGATCACGCCCGGCGATTCATGGCCAGCAATCTGAGGGCGCGGCAGGGCCGCATCCAGGATCGCCCGGATGGGCGTCGGGCGACGTGGCATGACCCAAGGAAAGGCCGCCAGGTCGGCCAGCTCGATCTTACCCCGCCGCAGCAGCGGGTGGCCGTGACGGGCGACCACGACGACCTCATCATCGAACAGGCGCTCCTGCACGATGTCGTCGATCGGGCTGGGCAGGCGCAGGGCGCCCAGCACCATGTCGATTTCGCCGCGGCGCAGTGCCAGCAGCAATTCGTCATAGCGGCCGTCGATGATCTCGACCGGAAAGCGGGGGCGGGTCTTGCGGAATTCAAGAACAGCGCGGGGCAACCAGCCCGAGCGGGACAGCGGCAGGGCGCCCAGAACGATACGCCCCGCTTCAGCCCCGTTCAGCGCCGCAAGGTCCGAGGCCGCCTGCTCCAATTCTGCCAGCGCCAGCCGGGCCGCCTGCGCCAGATTCTGGGCTGCGCGCGTGGTGATTAGGCCATGTGCCGTGCGCTGGAAAAAGACCATGCCCGCCGCCTGTTCCAGCATCGAGGTTGAGCGATGCACTGTCGGTTGCGCCAACCCCAACCGCCGTGCGGCCAGGGTGAAATTCTCAAGCTCGGAAACTGCAATCAGCGCGGAAAGCTGCGCCCACGTCGCCTGCACCCGAATGGGGCGGCCCATATCGGCCATGGCGGCGTCCAGAAGCCGCAGGGCGCGGCTGGCGCGGTGGGCCAGCACCTTCCCCGCCTCGGTCAGGAACAGACCCTGAGGGCTGCGCTGAAACAGTGCCTGCCCCGTTTCCTGGGCCAGTTTGCCCATCGCCTGCGTGACCGCGGGCTGCGAGACATGGCAGGCCGCCGCCGCCCGCGTCACCGAGTTGTCGCACCCCAGGGCGAGAAACATCCTGAGATGGCGAAGACTGGCGGGCACGATGTTCCCCTTGCGCTGGCGGTCCTGATTACAGGCGGGAGCCGGCGGTGCAAGCGGGTCGCGGGTGGGACAGGGGCTGTGTCCTTGCCCCACCCGCGCGCCGGTCAGCCGCCAAGCGGCACGGTCACATTAAACAGCAGCGCGTCGCCTTCGACCCGGTTCTTGGCATCGAACTCATGCAGCCAGCGGGCATCGACGGCGACAGGCCGCTTGCCGACGGCTCCTGCCCAGCTGACGGCCGGACCCAGCGCCGATACGCGGCCCTTGAAGTCGCCCAGCACCGCACCGTCGCCGCTGTCCCCGGTGATCTGCTGATAGTGATAGCCGGCAAGGCCGACCGTCCATGCCCCGGTCGTCTTGGCAACCGCTGCCTCAAGATGCAGTTCGTTGCCTGTGCGATAGTCGGTGTCGGGGTTTTCGGCGTTGACGCTAAGACCCGCCGCGCCATCAAGCTGCCAGCCATCCGCGCCCAACCAGGTCGCCGCGGCGGTCAGGTCGCCCGCCCAGTGGTTGAACGAGATATTGGTCGTGCGTGATTGCTGGTAATCACCGATGGGCACGTTCACCAGCAGGTTCAGTGAGGTCAGCAGGTTCTCCGATTTCCAGCCGATGCCGCCGCCGATCGCCGGGTCGCCGATCAGAAAGCTGTCCTCTTGTCTGCTGCCCGACAGGACGTCGCCGCCGGGGCCGGTCAGGGTGGCGCCCAGCTTGGTTTCCTTCCAGCCGAAGGGCACCAGCGCCGTCAGATAGGGTTGCCCGCCCAGTACCGGGCCGCTGTCCAGCGACCAGACCCCGGTGGCCAGCCCCAGCGCGGCATTCCCCTCAAGATCCAGGTTCAGCCGCCCGTTCAGCGGAATGTCGGCCGAGCTGCCCCCGGAATAGCCGTAGAAGGTGAACTGGAAATAGGTGCCGGCGGGTGGGACGACCCCCGCGCCCGTCGCCCGCAGGCCCAGAAGATAGAAGCCCGTTCCGCCTTCGGCCGCGAAGGCCGCGGGGGCCAGTGCCAGCACTGCCACGGTCGCAAGACATGCACGTTTGAACATCCCCGTCTCCCTCGTCTTCCGACACGATCCAGGCGGCCGATCGTCGGGCATCACACCCCGCTGCCGCTTTTCCCTGACAGGGCAAAGCCTTGTCCGATTCGAGTCAACCGTCCGCGCGGCCTTTGCCCGTTCCTGCGGACGCGCTGTGGCATTCCTGCGCGGCGGCGCGGCATAGGGCAGGGCGCGCAGGGACTATTGCGGCGAGATCATCCTGACCGTCGGGAAACAGGTCGCATAGCGCCCGCGATCCCGGGTCAGCAACGGTAACCCGCGATCGCGGCATGGGCGCCGATATAGTAATCCGGCAGCAGAGAGTGCCGCGCCCCGCCCGGCTGGCAATAGGCGTGAAAGGCTTTGCCCGCCAGAAAAGCCGCCACCCATGGCAGGGGCTCGCGGTGGAAGACGTCCTGCGGCAACAGCGCATCCAGCGTCTCGATCCGGCTGTGCGACACCGAAAGCTCGGCATAGATGATCGGGTTGATGACCAGTCGCCCGTCGCGTCCGGCACGGTGCAGCGCGGATGCCGACCAGCCCGACCAGACCGGATCGTCGGTCGCGATGTCCAGAAGGACATTGGAATAGATAAGAACCACGATCAATCCCGCGTCAGGGCCATGATCTCGTCCGTCGTCATCGCGCGGTGGGCCCCGACACAAGCCCGTGCGATTCGTCCGGGCCGGGGCGCGGCGCTTCGAATTCTGACCGCCCAAAAGGCAGTCTGGCGCATTATTCAGCGCCGCTCGTCGATTCCCGGCAGAGAAGATAATTCACCGACGGGAAACTTGGTCCGCGCCCGCTTCCGGTCATCCTTGTCCTGACATTCCGGAACAAGGAGGACGCCATGAACTTGAAGAACGCCCTGCCGGCCTTACCGCTGGTCCTGTTTCCCGCGCTGGCAAGGGCGCAGGACGCCGCGCCCGCCCTTGATGCGGGCGATACAGCTTTCGTCGCCACCTGTGCGCTGATCGTGATGCTGATGATGCTGCCGGGGCTGGGCCTGTTTTATGCCGGAATGGCGCGCAGCAAGAACGTGCTGTCGGTGTTGACCCAGATCTTCGCCTCGATCGCGCTGATCTGTGTGCTGTGGGTCGCCTATGGCTATTCCCTGACCTTCGATGCCGAGGGGCCGTGGAATGCGGTGATCGGCGGCACCGGCAAGCTGTTCCTGGCGGGTGTTACGCAGGACAGCCTGGTCGGGACCATCCCCGAATACACCTATATGCTGTTCATGATGATGTTTGCGGCGATCACGCCTCCGATCATTGTCGGTGCCTTTGCCGAGCGAATGAAATTCTCGGCCGTGCTGATCTTCATGGCAGTCTGGCTGACCATCAACTACATCCCGATGGCCCATATGGCCTGGGGTGGCGGTTGGGTCTTCGGAATCGGCGTCCAGGACTTCGCAGGCGGCAACGTTGTCCACCTGAACGCGGGCATTGCCGCGCTGGTCTGCGCGCTGGTCGTGGGACCGCGTGCCGGATATGGCAGCGCGATGATGGCTCCCCACAACATGACCATGACCTATTCCGGCGCCGCCATGCTGTGGGTCGGCTGGCTGGCCTTCTGTGGTGGCTGCGCGCTCGCCGCCAACGGCTTCAGCGCACTGATCATGGTCAATACCATGCTGGGCGGGGCAGGCGGCGCGCTTGGCTGGATGGCGACGGAATGGGTTCATCGCAAGCGTCCCAGCACCTTCGGCCTGCTGTCGGGCTGCATCGGCGGACTGGTTGCGATCACGCCCGCCTGCGGCTTTGTCGGCCCGGCGGGCGCCATTGCGGTTGGCCTGCTGACCGCGCCGGTCTGCGTCTATGCGGTCGAAAGCGTCAAGCGCCGCTTCGGCTATGACGATTCCTTCGACGTCTTCGGCGTCCACGGGGTCGGTGCGATGATGGGTGGTGTGCTGACGGTGATCTTCGCCGCGCCCGCCCTTGGCGGCCTGGGCTATCCCGAGGGGCGGGGCATGGTCTCGCAGATGGTGCCGCAGGTTTTGATCATGGGCTTCAGCGTCCTCGTCTCGCTGGTGACGACCTGGATCGCGCTGAAGGTCGCGGATGTGCTGGTCGGTCTTCGGGTCAGCGCGGGCACCGAATATGACGGGCTCGACATTGCCGAGCATGGCGAGGTCGGCTTCCGGCTGGGCGATGGAGTCTATGCCGGCGCGGCCGTTGCGGCCGAGGGCCAAGGACCGGCCCAGCCCGTCGCCGCCGCGACCGTGGAACGCACGGCCTGACGACAGGCCCGTACCGCGACGCGCAGGAAAAACGCACGGGGGACGCGTGAGGCCGGGGGCCGGGGAGAAATCTCCCCGGCCCCCGCGCCATCAGGCTATTTGCTTTGCGGATAGGTGATGATCGACAGGTAGCGCGCGGGCAGTTCGATCAGGTCCACCGGCCCATGCGGGGAATCCGCGTCGAACAGCAGCGTGTCGCCCGGTTCCAGCCGATAGATCTGCTCGCCATGGCGATAACCGACGGTCCCCTCCAGCATGTAAAGCATCTCGATGCCCTCGTGCTGGAAGGTGGGGAAGCGGTCGCTCTCGGTCGTCAGGTTGATCAGATAGGGTTCGACCACGACCCCGGAATTGTTAGAGCCGATATGGCCCAGCAGATGATACTGGTGCCCGGCGCGGGTGCCCTGCCGTTCGATCTCGACGCCTTCGCCGGACTTGACATGCATGGCGCCGCGAGGCTCGGCATAGCCGGAAAACAGCTGGACCAGCGGCACCCGCAGCGCGTTCGCCAGCGCCTGCAACGTGTTCAGCGAGGACGAGATCACCCCGTTCTCGATCTTCGAAAGCATGCCGATCGACAGCCCGGTCTGGGCCGCGAGATCCGATCCGGTCATGCGCTGGCGCTTGCGCAGATCGCGGACCACGCGGCCGATCGCGACCTCCAGGTTCCGCTCTGGCGAGTCGCGCAGGGCATGCGGATCCTGGGTCAGTTTCTGCTGGGTCTTGGCGTTCTCTGGCACGGGCGCTCGCGATCCTTCTTTCCTTTCAGGAAAGTCGATCTTGCGACCTGTCGCCGGGGAACGCAACCCGGATCCCCCATTCAGCCCATTCTTTCGCTGGCATAGCTTCCTGGCGATGCGGGGAAGACGACGGTCTTGTTTCCGTTCAGGAAGACGCGCCTGTGGATATGGGCATGGATGGCGCGGGCCAGGACCT
>Ga0160446_100657_pt1 | contig 12015 bp, 10 predicted proteins | sample HID1973I_E1MG_FD_108200 | JGI IMG/M metagenome (GOLD analysis project Ga0160446, IMG submission 108200) | Enriched mosquito-associated microbial communities from UW Madison campus, WI, USA - HID1973I_E1 MG | ecosystem: Host-associated > Arthropoda: Insects > Digestive system > Unclassified ... | reverse complement strand
GGCCGCCCAGGCGCCGCTGCGCACCAGCGGATCCACCAGCGTCATCACGCCGGCCCCGGCGATGGTGGCCAGCACGCGGCGCCGGCTCTGGCTGGCTGGGGCTGCGTCGGGAGTGGCAGGGACCACGGCGGCGGGCAGGGGCTTGGCGTCTTTGAGGCGAGAGGGCATGGCGATGGCTCCGAAAAAAGAAAAAGGCGTCCCGACCCGCAGCCCGCCTTCGCCAGCTTGCAGTTCAGGACGCCGTTGTCCCGCCGCGCGTGCCATGGTGGACAGCGCGGACGCGTTGTTCAGGTTGTGAGTTCGGGTGCTTCGAGCTTCGTGCTTCGGTACCACGCGGCCGTCGTTGGCCGTGCAGGCGATAACGCAAGCCACGTGCCAGCGTCGTTGCGGCGCACAAGCGCGCGGAAAACCTGCCGGAAATCCCGATCTGGAGGCAGCGCGGGGCGGGTCCGCCCGGGGTCGGTGCGGACGGTGGGCCGTGGCGGGGCACGGCGGATGGATGGGCGGGTAATGGACTGCGCGAACTAGTGCGGGCCGGCCCGGCCCGCAGCGCCAGAGTTGTGCAACGCACCAGCTGCGTGCGGGCGGGGAGGGTGCTCATTCGCCACTGTATGCGGCCGTACGCATGGGTGTATGCTTTTGGCCTACCGCGCCGCGCCGGCGCGGATTCCCTCAGAAAAACAGTCTGGAGAGTTTGGATGACCGAGTTCGTTTTCGAGCCGCAAGCCCCCGTTGGCGTCCCCGTGCGCGGTAGCCGCGCAAGCTTTCCCGTGCGCCGGGTTTATTGCGTGGGCCGCAACTATGCCGCCCATGCGCGCGAAATGGGCTCGGACCCGGATCGTGAACCGCCGTTCTTCTTCTGCAAGCCGTCCGACGCGGTGAGCTACGTGGCCGACGGCACCGAAGGCACCTTCCCGTACCCGCCGGGCACCAGCAATTGCCACTATGAAGTGGAGCTGGTGGTGGCCATCGGCAAGGGTGGCAAGGATATCCCGGTCGAGCAGGCCGCCAGCCACGTCTACGGCTACGCCCTCGGCCTGGACATGACGCGCCGCGACCTCCAGAACGAATCGAAGAAGACCGGCCGCCCCTGGGAGACCGGCAAGGCATTCGACAAATCGGCGCCGATCGGCCCGATCCTGCCGGTGTCCGAGATCGGCCATCCGCAGAAGGGCGCGGTCACGCTGGCGGTGAACGGCGTGGAGAAGCAGCGCGGCGATCTGTCGGACCTGATCTGGTCGGTGCCCGAGATGGTGTCGTACCTCTCGAAATTGTTCGAATTGCAGCCCGGCGACCTGATCTACAGCGGCACGCCCGAAGGCGTGGGCCCGGTGGTGAAGGGCGACGTCATGCTGTGCCGCATCGAGGGTGTGGGCGAGTTGACCGTCAAGGTGGCCTGAGCCGATGCTGAAGCTCTACAGCTACTTCCGCAGCTCGGCTTCGTTCCGCGTGCGTATCGCGCTGGAACTGAAGGGCCTGCCGTACGAGTACGCGGGAGTGCACCTGCTCAAGGAAGGCGGCATGCAGCTCAAGCCCGAGTATCGCGCGCTCAACGCCGATGGCGTGGTGCCGACGCTCGTGGCCGACGGCAAGCCGCTGATCCAGTCGATGGCGATCATCGAATACCTGGATGAAACGCACCCCGAGCCGCCGCTGCTGCCGGCCAACCCGCTGGACCGCGCCATCGTGCGCGGACTGGCGCAGGAAATCGCCTGCGAGATCCATCCGCTGAACAACCTGCGCGTGCTGAAGTACCTCAAGCACACGCTGGGCGTGGCGGAGGAGGCGAAGGACGCGTGGTACCGGCACTGGATCGAGCAGGGCTTTGCCTCGCTCGAAGGCAACCTCCAGCAGATCGGCCGCGTGGGTCGGTACGCGTTTGGCGACACGCCGACGCTGATCGACCTGTGCCTGGTGCCGCAGGTATTCAACGCGCACCGGTTCAACGTCGATCTGGACCGATTCCCACAGATCGCGCGCACTCACGCGGCCTGCATGGAGCTGGAAGCCTTCCAGAAGGCCGCGCCGGCAGCGCAGCCGGATAGCGAGTAGTCCGCTTTTATCGGATGGTTCCGATAGAGTTGGAGGCCCGGCAGCGATGCCGGGCCTTTTTATTGCCGATTAGCGGTTACTGGGCCAACGGCTTGCAGGCCGTATCACCCTGTCCGACGATGCAGCGCGTGAGCCGATTGCTGACGCCGCCGGCTGTCCATTCGGCCATCACGTAGTGATAGTTACCGTTCCACCAACCAGGCTGGCCCGCCATGCCTGACAGGCGTCCGTCCGGCGTGAGCGTGGGTCGCCACCCGGTGGAGGCGCAGGATGCGCCACTTCTCGTCAGGCACACCAGGCTCCAGGTGACCGGCGCTTTGACATCCAGCGCAGGGGCGGTGCTGCGGACCGCAAGCTGGCCGTCGGTGACCACGTACTGGCCATTGTTGGGAACATCCACGCCGGACGCCACCGTGCCTGGCGTGGACAGACCCACCGGCAAGACGATTTCCACCTTGTCGCCCACCGGGTCTTCCACCGGCACCACCTTGAGACGCATCACGCCGCGAAGCCCGGGCTTGTCCGGCGAGGTTGCGCGCAGCCAGAGCGACGGCACGCCGTAGCTTGCGCCGACGACGAGGTCCAGCGTGTCCGTGGGCGGGATGATGGGCGGCACATCGGGCATGGCCAGCTTGCCATCGGCCGCCATGGCGGCGCCCGGCGCCCATGGGGCACAGTCGCTGACGCCGTAGTTGATGTCCATGCCGCAGGAGAGTTCCCACTGCACCGACGACAACGGGTGGCCCGCATTGCCGAAGTAGGCCTGGAAGGCGTCGTCGTGCAGGTTGTGGACCGGGTAGGTCGGCAGGCCGTGTATGCCGCTGTCATCGGTGTAGGTGGTCATGTACTCGCTGGTGCGGGCGCCTGCGCCATAGCGTTGCCCGACGATGACGATAGACGGCGCTTCCAGCGTCACCGATGCCTGGGTCATGACCTGATGGTCGGCCGTGCTGCGCACAGTGATCGAGACTTGCCGGCCGCCCGCATCGAGCACAGCGTCCAGATCGGCGCCGCGCGGGGAGCGGTAGCGTCCGCTCGCCGAGATCGTGCCGACTGCCGCGTTGCCGCCGGGCACGCCATCGACCAGCCATTCCAGCGTGGCCGTGCCAAGGTTGCGGGTGGCGAGCGCGAACTGGATGCTCTTGCCGCCGGCCTTGTCGGCATCGAAGAACACCAGCGAGGCGGTACCGGGCGTCAGGTCGATCTGTGGCAGCCCGGACAGGCGCACCATCACTTCGTCGGTCGTGCTCCATTGCAGCTTGTTCACGCTGGCGCCGCCGCCGAGATTGCCGACGCGCACCGAGAACCTGCCGTCGACCGCATCGTCCGGCACGGACACGGACGTGATACCGGCGTCCAGCGTGATCGCGGCGTGGCCGCTGGTGGCATAGCCCCCGGGCGACTCGGTGAACGTGGCGGTCAGGTACGCCGGTCCAGAGTAGGGCGCGCCGGCTGCATCGAGCACTTTGATCCGCATGGCGCGGGTGGTCCGGAAGTAGTCGCAATTCCACCAACTGAAGTGATCCACGTCGGCCTGCATCGCCAGGCCGGTGGGACTGTCGGGCGATGTCACCACAGTGCCCGCGATGCCGGTGGCCTGCCGCCACTGGCCGGTGCTGTCGTCCATGCTCCAGACCGGCACGGTATCGCCGGGGCGGAGCAGCTTGCCGTCAGGCGTGGTGGCGGCATAGAGCGGCACGGAGATCCGCGCGGTCTTGCCGGGCGCGAGCTTTAGCGGCTGGCCGTTCTGCGAGAACGAGAAATCGGCCATGCCCATGCTGACCATGATGCCGTCCAGGCCCGCCTGGCGCAGGTACGGTGTGCCCGGGAACCCTTCCGGATTGGCGGCCGCGCTGTAGGGCGTGATGTCGATCTGCACGATGCCGCTGACCGGCTTGCCGTCAGCGGTCACGAACGATCCGGGGGCCACGGTGACGCTGGCGCCGTCGCCGCCGGCAAAGGTGCCGCCGGACTCGAAGCCCGGCGCGGAGAGGGTCGTGCCGACAGGCAGCAGCGTGGCCGCGATGCGCGCGTCGCGCGCGGCGTTCACCGGCACGACCTGCGCCACGTAGCCGGGCTTCGACAGCCGCACCACGGCATTGCCGGCGGGCACCGCGAGCGCGGCAAAGTCGCCGCTGGCCGAAGTGGCGCCCTGCGCGACCACGGCCTTGCCATCGGCGCCGAACACCTTGACGGTGACATCGGCGGCAAGGCCATGGGGATTGCCCCCGCCGGCTGCCTGGTAGACTTGGCCCGACAGGGCGATGGTCTGGCGCGGCACGGGCGGCGGATCGACCTTGCCGGTGCCTCCGCCTCCGCCGCCATTGTCATCGCCGCCGCACGCCGCCATCAGCGTGGCGACGCAAAGCGATCCGAGCCAGGCGCGCATCCTGCGTGGCTTCAACGTTCCATTCATGGTTCTCGTCCTCAGGTGAAGAATGCCGGGGGGCGAGCCATTGCAGCAGCCATCCTGGGACGACGGTTGATGTCAGTCAACGTTGGCCACGCAGCTAGTCCGGCCCCTTCCGGCAGCCAAACGGGCCTGCCGGAGGGGCAAGTCGCAGCGAGGCGCTAGCGATAAAACGAAAATGGCGAGCCCGGGGGCTCGCCATGCTGGTTTTGCAGGGGAAGCTGGCCAAAGCCAGCCGTGCTCAACCGAGCAGTGCTTCAGCGAATTCGTCCGCCTTGAATGGCTGAAGATCTTCCACCTTCTCGCCCACGCCGATGAAGTACACCGGCACCGGGCGCTGCCGGGCGATGGCGGCGAGGATGCCGCCCTTGGCCGTGCCATCCAGCTTGGTCACGATCAGGCCGGTCAGGCCCAGCGCGTCGTCGAAGGCGCGGGTTTGGGACAGGGCGTTCTGCCCGGTGTTGGCGTCGATCACCAGCAGCACCTCGTGCGGGGCCGTCGGCATCGACTTGCCGATCACGCGCTTCACCTTCTTCAGTTCTTCCATCAGATGCAGCTGCGTGGGCAGGCGCCCAGCGGTGTCCGCCATCACGATGTCGATCTTGCGCGCGCGCGCCGCGTTCACGGCGTCGAAGATCACTGCCGCCGCGTCGCCGCCTTCCTGGGCGACCACGGTGACGTTGTTGCGCTCGCCCCAGATCGTCAGTTGCTCGCGCGCGGCCGCGCGGAAGGTGTCGCCGGCCGCCAGCAGCACCGACTGGTGGTAGGCCTGGAAGTGCTTGCACAGCTTGCCGATGCTGGTGGTCTTGCCGGCGCCGTTCACGCCCGCGATCATCATCACCAGCGGCTGCTCGCGGCCCAGTTCCATGGTCTTCTCGAGCGGGCGCAGCAGGTCGGTCAGCAGCTCGCGCAGGGCGATCTTCACGGCTTCGGCGGTCTCTAGGCGCTCGTTCTTCACGCGGCGGCGCAGTTCGCCGAGCAGGAACTCGGTGGCTTCGACGCCGGCGTCGGCCATCAGCAGCGCGGTTTCGAGTTCCTCGAACAGGGCCTCGTCCACCTTCACGCCGACGAACAGCGTGCCGAGGTTTCGGCTCGTCTTCGACAGCCCGGCACGCAGGCGCGTCATCCAGCCACGCTTGGCCTCGGCGGTCTGGGTTGGCGGCGGCGTTAGTTCGAGTTCCTCGACAACCGGCGGCTCATAGGCGACCGGCGCCGGCGGCGGAGGCGGCACTTGGGCGGGAACCGGGACCGGCACGGGCACCGGGGCAGGCACCGGAGCGGGAACCGGGGCAGGTGCGGGGGCCGGAACCGGGACGGGGACAGGCACCGGAACAGGAACAGGCACCGGCACGGGGACCGGAACCGGAACCGGGGCAGGCGTTGGAGCTGGAGCGGGGACAGGCAAGGGCGCCGGCGCCGGGCTGGGCGACGGCTGGGGTTGGGGGGCAGCGGTGGGCGAGGCCACCGGTGCCGGCGTGATGGCCGGCGCCGGCTCGGCAGCCGGCGGCTCGGCGGGCGCAGGGGCCGGCTCGGCCTTGCGCTTCTTCCAGAAACTAAACATTAGGGAAAGGGGTCAATACCCCGGTAGAATCAATCGCCAAAATTCTAGCAGACGGGGTCGCATGAACCATTGCGCTGTCTTGTCCGGAGCGGGCGCCGCCCGAATCCGATCAATGCCCACCGCCCGCCTCTCGCGGCGCGTCCTTCCCACACTGGTTGCTGCTTTCGCCTTCTCCGGCCTGTCAGGATTGCCCGGATTTGGCGGATTCGCCGGATTTAGTGGCGCGGCGATGGCCCAGACCACTGCGCCCACGCCGCAGGGCCCGCCTTCCGGAGCGCGGACCGCTTCCGCGGTGGGCCAGCCCCAGGCGGGCACCACCGAATTCCAGCTCTCCAACGGCATGCGCGTGATCGTCAAGGAAGACCATCGCGCGCCCACCGTGGCGCACCAGATCTGGTACCGCACGGGCGGCATCGACGAGGTGAGCGGCACCACGGGCGTGGCCCACATGCTCGAACACATGATGTTCAAGGGCACGCCGAAGGTGCCGGTGGGCGAGTTCTCGCGCCAGATCGCCATGCTCGGCGGTCGCGAGAACGCCATGACCAACCGCGATTTCACGCTCTACTACCAGCAGATCGCCAAGCAGTACCTGCCGAGGATGATGGAGCTGGAGGCCGACCGCATGGCCAACCTCATCATCAAGAAGGACGAATTCGACCGCGAGATGAAAGTCGTGATGGAGGAGCGCCGCCTGCGCACCGACGACTCCCCGCGCGGCACCGTCTACGAGCAGCTACTGGCAACGGTCTACACCGCCGCCGCCTACCGGCATCCGGTGATCGGCTGGATGGACGACCTCGTCAACATGCGCGTGGAGGACGTGCAGGCCTGGTACAAGGCCTGGTACGTGCCGAACAACGCGCTGCTGGTGGTGACCGGCGACGTCAAGCCGGACGAGGTGCGCGCGCTGGCCGAACGCTACTACGGCAAGCTCAAGCCGCGCGCGCTGCCGCTGCGCAAGACCCAGCTCGAGGCTACCCAGAAGGGCATCAAGCGCATCTGGGTCAAGGCGCCGGCCGAGAACCCGTACATGGTCATGGCCTACAAGGTGCCGCGCCTGCATGACGTGGAGAAGGATGTCGATCCGTACGCGCTGGAGGTGCTGTCCGCCGTGCTGAACGGCTACGACAACGCCCGCCTGACCCGCGAACTGGTGCGCGAGCAGCGCCTGGCCGACGACGTGAACGTGGGCTACGCCAGCATCAATCGCGGCGAATCGCTGTTCGTGCTCGACGGCACCCCGGCCAACGGCCACACCACGGACGAGATCGAAAAGGCCCTGCGCGAGGAAATCCAGCGCATCGCGAAGAACGGCGTGTCCGAGGAAGAGCTGAAGCGCGTCAAGGCGCAGGTGGTGGCGGGCCAGATCTACAAGCGCGACTCGGTATTCGGCCAGGGCATGGAGATCGGCACGGCTGAGATCTCCGGCATCTCGTGGCGCCAGATCGACCGCATGCTCGACAAGATCAAGGAAGTCACGCCAGCCCAGGTGCAAGCCGTGGCGGCAAAGTATTTCAACGATGACAACCTGACCGTGGCCACGCTGGTGCCGCAGCCGATCGACCCCAACAAGCCCAAGACTGCCGCCCCGGAAGGGCTGCGTCACTGAGGAGCCACGATGTCCTTGTCCGTCATGACGATTGCCTCGCCACGGATGGTGCGCCGGCTGGCCGGGGTGGCCTGCGGGGCGATTGCCCTCCTGGCCGGCTCCGTGGCCCAGGCCGCGCTGCCCATCGAGAACTGGACGGCCTCCACCGGCGCGAAGGTGTTCTTCGTGCCGAGTCCGTCGATTCCGATGCTCGATGTCAATATCGATTTCGACGCCGGCGGCCGCTACGACCCGCCCGGCAAGGCCGGATTGGCCACGCTGACCGCCGCGCTGCTCGACAAGGGCGCGGCCGCCCAGGACGGCCAGCCCGCGCGCAATGAAGCCCAGGTGGCCGATGCCTTCGCCGACACGGGTGCCGATTTTGGCGGCGCGGCTGGCGGCGACCGTGGCGGCATCGGCCTGCGCACGCTGACCGCCTCGCCCGAACGTGAGCAGTCACTACGGCTGGCCGGGCAGCTGATCAAGGCGCCGACCTATCCGGCGGCCGTGGTCGAGCGCGAGAAGCAGCGCCTGATTACCGCGATCCGCGAGGGCGACTCGCGTCCCGGCGTGATCGCCGACAAGACGCTGTCGAAGGCCGTGTATCCGAACCATCCGTACGGAGTGTCGGCCACGCCGGAATCGGTGGCCGCCATCTCGCGTGATGACCTGCTGAAGTTCTGGCGCGACAACTACACCGCCAAGCGCGCCGTGGTCACGCTGATCGGCGCCATCGACCGCAAGCAGGCCGAGCAGATCGCCGAAGACCTGACGCGCGGCCTCCCCGACGGCGTGGCCGCGCCCAAGGTGCCGGACGTGCAGATGACGATTCCGGGCAGCGAGAAGCGCATCCCCCATCCGGCGCAGCAGGCCAGCGTGGCGATGGGCCAGCCGGCCATCGCGCGCGGCGACCCCGACTACTTCGCCCTGCTGGTGGGCAACTACGTGCTCGGCGGCGGCGGGTTCAGTTCGCGGTTGACTGACCAGGTGCGCGAGAAGCGCGGGCTGACCTACGGCGTGGACAGCTATTTCGCGCCGGCGAAGCAGCCCGGGCCGTTTGGCATCACGCTCCAGACCAAGAAGGAGAACACCGACGAGGCGCTGCGGCTGGTGCGCGAGATCCTGAAGCAGTACGTGCAGACCGGCCCGACCGACGCCGAACTGCGTGCCGCCAAGGACAACCTCGTCAATGGCTTCCCGCTACGCATCGACAGCAACCGCAAGCTGCTGACCAACGTGGCGAACATCGGCTGGTACGGCCTGCCGCTCGACTATCTCGACACCTGGACGGCGCAGATCGGCAAGGTCACGCGCGAGCAGGTGCGGGCGGCTTTCCAGAAGCACGTGCATCCGGATGCCATGGCCACGGTCATCGTGGGCGGCCCGGCGCAACCCTGAGTTGGCGCTAACTTGGCGCCGGGTTGGCGCAGCATCGATCGTTGAGACGATTCTGATTGTGAAGCCGCGCAGCCGCCAGAGGGTGTGGCGGGGCGCGGCAGGCTCTACAATCACGGCATGAATTCGCGCACCAAACCGTCGCCCGCACCGCGCGGGCGATCTGCTTCTCCCTCCCCTCGCCAGGCGCCGGCGCAGGTCCGCATTATTGGCGGGCGCTGGAAGCGCTCGCTGCTGCCGGTCCTCGAGGCCGAAGGGCTGCGGCCCACGCCTGACCGCGTTCGGGAAACCCTGTTCAACTGGCTCGGCCAGGACATGTCCGGGATGACCTGCCTCGACCTGTTTGCCGGGTCCGGCGCACTTGGCTTCGAGGCGGCGTCCCGTGGCGCGGCGGCCGTCACGCTGGTGGAGGCCAACCCGCGTGTGGCGCGCCAGTTGCGCGACAATCAGTACCGGTTCGACGCCGAGCAGGTCAAGGTGATCCAGGGCGACGCCTTCGCCGTGGCCGCGCAGATGCCGGGCGCCAGCTTCGACGTGATCTTCCTGGACCCGCCGTTCGCCGAGGACTGGCTCGGGCCGGCGCTCGAGCATGCAGCACGGCTGTCGCGGCCGGGTGGGGCGGTCTATGTGGAGACCGACCACGCGCTGATCGGGCCCGATGCGCCGGTGCCGGCCTCGCTCGAGATCGTGCGGCAGGCCCGCGCGGGCGCGGTGCACTTCCACCTGCTCCAGCACAAGGTGCCGGGGCAGGGCGAAGCAGGATAGTCGTACGACGAGTTGCCGCGCCGGGCAAGCGTTTGCGGGCGTGCTGCGACGCCGCAGAAAGCCTGTGGATGGACTTCCAAATGCCGCATTTGGCGTTACACTACGCCGCTGTTGTTTGTTCAACGCTCGTCACGCAGCCAGAATCCATCGATCGGCCACAAGGCCGGCAGCGGGCACCCCAAAGGAGGAAATATGGTCGTCGCGGTCTATCCCGGTACATTCGATCCCATGACCCGGGGACACGAGGATCTCGTCCGTCGCGCGTCGAATATCTTCGACGAGCTGGTGGTCGGCGTGGCGCACAGCCCCAACAAGCGCCCGTTCTTCTCGCTGGAGGAGCGCATCGGTATCGCGAAGGAAGTGCTCGGGCACTATCCCAACGTGCGCGTGGAAGGCTTCTCGGGCCTGCTCAAGGACTTCGTGCGCAAGAACAATGCGCGCGTGATCGTGCGCGGCCTGCGCGCGGTGTCGGATTTCGAGTACGAGTTCCAGATGGCCGGCATGAACCGCTACCTGCTGCCGGACGTGGAAACGATGTTCCTGACCCCCTCGGACCAGTACCAGTTCATCTCGGGCACCTTCGTGCGCGAGATTGCCGTGCTGGGCGGCGATGTCAGCAAGTTCGTATTCCCCTCGGTGGAGCGCTGGCTGCAAGAGAAGATCGGCAAAGCGGAATAGAATGGAGCCTTCGAACCCGCCGACGCGGCCAGTCGGGCGCGGGCGGGTCGCAGGAAGGAAATATCATGGCGCTATTGATCACTGACGACTGCATCAACTGCGACGTTTGTGAGCCCGAGTGCCCGAACGAAGCAATTTCGATGGGGCCCGAGATCTACGAGATCGACCCCAACAAGTGCACCGAGTGCGTCGGCCACTTCGACGAACCGCAATGCCAGCAGGTATGCCCGGTGGCTTGCATTCCGAAGGACCCGAACCGCGTGGAGTCCCAGGAGGTGCTGATGCAGCGCTACCGGCTGCTGACCGCCGCGCGGCATGCGGCTTGAGCATTATTCAGCACTCAGGCCATACCCGTTCCGGGTTGTCCGGCAATAAAAAACCCCGCATTGCGGGGTTTTTTATTGCCTGCTGACATTGGGCCGGAAGATACCCTTCACTTGCCCGTGTGCAGCTCCATCATCGCGCGCTCGTTCTCGCCACGCGCCAGCAGCCCCAGCGGGCCGATGCTGCGGTCGATCGCCGTGTCGATGGCTTCCTGCTCTTCCTTGCGTGGCGGCTTGAGCACATAGTTGACCACATCCTCGCGGCCCGCCCCGGCGCCGCCCGGCGCATTGCGCGGATGGCCCACGCCGAGCCGCAGGCGCCAGTACTCCTGGGTGGTCAGGTGCGCGGCAATGTCCTTGAGCCCGTTGTGCCCGCCTGCGCCGCCGCCGCGCTTGAGCTTGACCGCGCCCGCAGGCAGGTCCATCTCGTCGTGCGCGACCAGGATCTCGTCCGGCAGGATCTTGTAGAAGCGCGCCAGCGACACCACGGCGAGCCCGGAGCGGTTCATGAACGTGGACGGCTTGAGCAGCCAGATGTCCTGGTCCCAGAGCCGGGCGCGGCCGGCCAGGCCGTGGAAGCGGCCCTCCACGCGCAGCGTTGTGCTGCCCATGCGGGCGAGTTGGTCGACGAGCCAGAAGCCGGCGTTATGCCGCGTGGCCTCGTATTCCGCCCCGGGATTGCCGAGGCCGACGATGAGCTTGATCATGCGATGAATCGGGAAGGTCGGGAGAGTCTGGCGCGAGACAGCATACGTCAAAACGCTGGCGAAAATCCCGCGCGAAAAAAAACCGCCGGCGAACCGGCGGTTTCTTCGATGCGCGAGAAGGCTTAGGCAGCCGGCGTTTCGCCAGCGGCTTCGCCACCTTCAGCAGCTTCGGACACACCACCGGCCGGCAGCGAGATGCTGGCAACTGCGGGGTTGTCGTCACCGTGGGTGATGGCGGTCACGCCCTTCGGCAGCTTCACGTCCGACAGGTGCAGGGTCTGGCCCAGTTCGGCCTGGCCCAGATCCACTTCGATGAACTCGGGCAGGTCGGCCGGCAGGCACGACACTTCCAGGTCGTTCAGGATGTGGTTCACGATGCCGTGGCCCAGCTTCACGCCAGGAGCGGATTCCTGGTTCATGAAGTGCAGGGGCACCTTGACGTGGATCTTGTCGGTGGCCGACACGCGTTGGAAATCAACGTGCAGCACCAGCGGCTTGAACGGGTGCATCTGGAACGCGCGCAGCAGCGCCTT
>Ga0160446_100652_pt1 | contig 12163 bp, 6 predicted proteins | sample HID1973I_E1MG_FD_108200 | JGI IMG/M metagenome (GOLD analysis project Ga0160446, IMG submission 108200) | Enriched mosquito-associated microbial communities from UW Madison campus, WI, USA - HID1973I_E1 MG | ecosystem: Host-associated > Arthropoda: Insects > Digestive system > Unclassified ... | reverse complement strand
GCCCACGCCGTGCACGCCACGCGCTGTGCCCCGGCCGATGCCGGCATCGCCCCGGACGCGGTGCAGGTAGCCTTGCCGCCGGGCAGCATCGACCGCCCCGAGCGCAGCGTGCCGGGTCTCGGCGCGGTGGTGCAGGTCGGCCCGTCCGAGGGCTGGCGCGCCGCCGATCGCCCTGAGGCGGTGCGCCAGCGCGGTGCCGAGCGGTTGCGCCACAAGGCGCGCGCGGTCACGCGTTGGGACTACGAGCGGCTGGTGCTCGATGCCTTCCCGGCGGTGTGGAAGGCCAAGTGCTTCCCCCACCACGAGGTAACGATCGACGACGACACGGCGGCCAACCGCAGTACGCGCCACCGCCACCTTGCCAACCATCCCGGGCAGGTGCTGGTTGTGGTGGTGCCGCATCCGCATTCGGGCGACCTGTTCCGCAGCACCGAAGCCCCGCGCTTCGACGCCGCCGTGCTCGACGCCATGCAGCGCCACCTTCAGTCGTGTGCGCCGCCCGGCGCGGCCGTGCGGGTGCGCAACGCTGCCTACGAGCGCGCGCAGCTGCGCTGCATCGTGCAGCTGCGCGCCGACGCCCACCCCGGCGCGGCGGTGCGCCAATTGAACCGGGCGATCGTCGAATACCTGTCGCCGTGGCATGCGGATGGGCTCGGCGCGGAGTTCGACTGGAGCGTGCGCGCGGAGGCCGTGGAAGCGTTCCTGCGCGGCCAGCCCGGCGTGGCCGCCGTGGGCCGTGTGTCGATGCTCCATATCGTGCGCAACGACAGCCAGTTCAACGCGCTGCGCGACACCGCCACGCACGTGACCCACGGCGAGGCGCGCACGCTGCGCCCGGCGCAGCCGTGGAGCCTGCTGCTGCCCACGCGGCGTCACCTGATCGAGTTGCGCGACGAGGTCGGCCCGCTGGTGCCGCAGCGCACCGGCATCGCCCGGCTCGAGGTGGGCAATACCTTCATCGTGGGCCGTTCGCTGCCGACGTCTTCCGCGCAGGAGCGAGATGACCAGTAGGAACCGAGAATCCCTCAAACGCTATTTCCGCGAAGGCGCGCTGCCTGACGAGGACCATTTCGCCGATCTGATCGACTCGATGCTCAACATGAGCGACGAGGGCTTCCGCAAGACGGTGGAACATGGTTTCGAGGTCTATTCGCCGGTTGGTCACGATGCGTTGATCAGCTTCTTCCGCGACCAGGACCCCGAGCGGCCCGCTTGGCGCATCGGCTTCGGCGGTGAGCGCGACGCGCTGCTGGTGCAGGGCCGCGCGGCCGGTGCCGGTGAAGGGGAGGGCAAGGAGGAGGGCGAGGTGGGGCCGGCGCTGCTGTGCCTGGACCAGGCGCGGCGTATCGGCATCGGCACGGAGCAGCCTGCGGCCACGCTGGACGTGGCCGGAGCGGTGCGCAGCCGGGGGCGCCAGGGCGCGTTCGGGCGCACGCATGCGACCCCGCTGCGCGCCGACGGCACGTGGCAAGACCTGACCGACGACCTGGAGGGCTGTCAGGCGTTCGAGGTCATGGCCGGCGCGGGGCTGCGCGGCAAGGGCCGCTTCGGGATGCTCCACGCCATCGCCGTCAACACCTACAACCCCACGCTCGGACTGTTCGACTTCCTGAACCGCAAGCGCGGCATCCGCTGCACGCACGGCTACTACAGCCGCCGCTGCGACAAGCTCGAATTGCGCTGGACCGGCACCAGCGGGCGCAATGCCACGTACCGGTTGCAGATCCGCACCGGCTGCGATTTCGGGCCGGACGTGCAGATCCAGGCGCAGCTGACCCAGCTCTGGTTCGATCCGCACATGAGCGGAGGCCAGCCGTGAGCCGAACCAACCCCGCACCCATGATCGGGCCGATGTCGGGTCCGGGCGCTTCCACCGATCCGCCGCCACGCGGCACCGTGTTGCCACCCGGCGCAGTGGATGCCGACGCGCTCGGTACGGCCGCCATCGCACGGCTGTACGGCGACGCGCCGTTCAGCTATCCCGACCTGCGCGCGCGGGGCATTGCGCTCTCGCAGGCGGCCAGCGGTCAGCTCTGGACCGACTACAACCTCCACGACCCCGGCGTCACGCTACTCGAGTCGCTGTGCTACGCGATGACCGAAGGCGTATTCGCCGCGGACGCCGACGTGGCCGACCTGCTGACCGCGCCCGATGGCCGCATCCATTACCGCCGCCACGCGCTCCACGGCGCGGAGGAAGCGTTGCCGTGCCGGCCGACCACCGAAGCCGACTGGCTGCGCTACCTGCTGGACCGCGTGCCGGCGGTACGCCAGTTGCGCCTGCGCATGCCCGCAGCGGACGGGCGATGGCAGATGGCGCTGCGCGTGGCTGATGGCGACGGCGAGGCCGCCGCGCGCGACACCGTGCGCGCCTACCTGGCCCAGCGCAACCTGGCCGAGGATCTCGATGGCGCACCCGGCATCCTGCGCCCGCGCTGGTGCGCGCTGGAGATCCGCCTCAGCGTGGAAGGCCCGCGCGAGCTTGGCGACATCCTCGTCGAACTGGTGCGCCGCTGTGCCGACATCGTCGGCGCCGCGCCGCCGCGCCAGCCAGTGCAGGCCCGCCTCGCCCAGCGCGACGCCCAGGGCCGCGTGCTGCCCACCGACGAACTGTTCGACGGCCCCGCCGTGCAGTGCGGCTGGATGGCCACGGAAGACCTTCGGCGCGATCCGGCCAACCGGCTTTACTTCAGCGACCTCGCACGCGCACTCCGCGAGATCGACGGCGTGGCTGACATCAGCACGCTACGGCTCGTGCCACTCGACGCCCCGGCCACGGACGTTACCCATGACGAGGCCGGCGACAGCCTGCCGTGGCAGGGCCCGGACTGGGCGCTGCAATTGCGCTGGCCGGAAGATGCCGATGCGCTGGCACGCTGGGAAGTCAGCCGGCGCGGCAGCCGGCTCCATCTGGATACCCATGCCCTGCTGGTACGGCTGGCCGATGCACGGCAGGCGGCGCGCGTCGCCCTGACAGCGCCACGTACGGCGCCGTATGCAGGCCAGTTGCTGCGGCGGCCCACCGGACACTACCTGCCCGATGCCCCCTACCTGTCGAGCTGGCACCACTTGCCACCGCTCTATCGGGAGGCTCACCTCGCGCCGAAGGCCGACCCGGCACGGCAGGCCCAGTTCGGCGCCTATCTTGCCCTGCTCGAACAATGGCTGGCGCACGGCAGCGCGCAGACCCAGCACCTGCGGGCACTGTTCAGCGTGGCACGCGCGTCGGCCGACAGCTACTGGTGGACGCCGCTGGACGCCACGCACATCCCCGGCCTGGCCGGGGTGCCGGCCGACACGCCGGCGGCCGTGCAGGCGGCGCTCGGCCAGGAAGACGACGCACCCGAGCGACGCAGTCGCGTGCTGGACCTGATGCTGGCGCTGCACGGCGAATCGTGCGACCAGCACAGCATCCAGCGATTCGGCGTGTACTACGATAGCGCCGCCTGGCAGGCCCATCTGCTGACTTGCAAGCGGCGCTTCGTTCAGCGGATCGTGCGCCATACGCGGGACCGCGCCGGCGGCTTCGACTACAGCCGCCCCTCACTGGGGCGGCGGGGCAATACCGCGCCGCTGCAGGAGCGCGTGGGGCTGCTGCTCGGCTTCGCCGAGACGCACAGCCGGCGCCTCGCGGGCGTGCTGGCGCGCCACGGGCTGGCCCTCGACGAACGCCCGCCGCACGTCGCCCAGCCGCCCATCGCCCCCGCCACCCGCCCGACACCCCAGGCGGGCGCGCCCGACCACCCCGAGCTGCTGGTGATGTACCCGCCGGCACGCGCGCGGCTTGTCGCGCATTACGAGGAAGACCTGGCCGAGCGCCAGGTGCACGAACGGCTGGCTTTTCACTTCCCGCAACTGGCGCCGCAGGCGCTGCCGGCAGCACTGTTCCGCTGCGCGGTTCATGCCGGGCGCTATCACCGCGTGGAAGGGGCATCGGGGCCGGAACTGTGGTTGGGGCCGGACGAAGCGGGCCATTGGTGGCCGCTGCCAGTGCGCGACGGACCCGGCGGCGTGCTGGCACCCGCGCTCTACCTGCATGAGCTGGCCTGCCGCGTGCAGCGCGAGGCAGAAGGTCTTCATCTGGTCGAACACATCCTGCTGCGCCCGCTGGGGCAGGATGGCGGCCAGCCGGACGTGCCCGAGACCTTCTACGCCCACCGGATCAGCGTGGTGCTGCCGGGATGGACCGCACGCGGCGCGGACCGGAGCTTTCGCGATCTCGCAACGGAGACCATCGGGCTCGGCTGTCCGGCGCATGTCAAGCCGGACGTCCATTGGCTCGACACCACCGCGCTGGCCGCCTTCGAGCGGGAGTTCGCGGCATGGCTGGACGCCCGCATGGCCCACGCCCGCGACAGCGCCGCCGTGGCGCAGCTCGACGTCTGCGCCGCGCGGCTGCGGCGGCGGCTGGCCGCCCTGGCGGGAGACCAGCCATGAGGCAGGCGCATGCGATCGAGACGCTGACCTGGCACGCGCTGGGCTCCGACGACCGCGAGGCAGCGCGCGCCCATCAGGCCCGCCTCAGCGCGTTCCTGAACGGGCCCGGGCGGGCGACGATTGCCCGTGTGTTTTCGCGCCTCTCCGTGCCGGGCGAGGTGTGGCAAATTGAGCGGCTCGAGATCGACACCGGCCCGATGCCAGCGGATGGCAGCTTCGGCCAGTGGTCAGCCATTCTCGAGCGCCAGCTGGCCGACGCGCTGCACAACACACTGCATAGCGCGCGTCACCGCCAGCGCGGAGGGGGCATGCGTGCGGACGCCGCCGCGCTGGCCGGCATGGCGCCAAGGCCGGCGGACCACCAGCGGCTGGAGCACTTCCTCTTCTATCTGCGCCACGGACACCTGCCGTGGTCTCGCAGTGCGATGGCGGGGCGTGGGTTGTCGGCGTGGCTGGCCACGTTGGCACGGCGCACGGGGCCGCGCCTGTGGTCGTTGCTGCGCGCGCTGCGCCCCGCGGATTACGTGCTCGCGCGCCTGAGCCAGATCACGCCGTACCAGGGGTTGCAGGCGCTGGTGGCGATTCGCCATCGGGAACTGGCCGAGAGCCTCGACATGCTGGACGCGCAGATCCTCGCGCCGCTCCAGGCGCGCGGTCGCCTCAGCGCCTATCAGGTGCAGCAGCTGCAGCAGGCGTGGCGGGTGGCGGCGTTCCGCACGCTGTGGGACCGGCACGCCGGGCACCTTGGCGCAGATGGCATCCAGCGCTTGCGGCGCGAGCTTGGCGCCGCGCTGGCGCGGCAACTGGGGCAGGGCGGACTGGGCGCGTGGCGGCCCGCACGCCGGCAACCACCGGGCCGCGCCAACGATGCCGCGCTCGCCCCCCTGCTGTTTGCTGGCGTCATCGACACCGTGGCTCCCGGCGCGATGCTGGCCCCGGTGCCTGCGCGCCTCGCCCCAGGCATGCCGGGGGGCGCGCCCGAGCACGCGCGGCGACCGCTAGATGCCGCGCTGGAACGGCTTGGCACCGCACTGGACGGTAGCGTGCCACTGGACGGCGCGGCGCTGGAGGTGCTGCTGCAGGATCTGTATCGACGCGAACCCGACGTGCTGCGGGCCCGGCTGCGTGGGCTGGTGCTGCGGGACGGGCAGGCCGAACAGTGGCTGGCGCGGCACGGCGCGCCGCTGACTGGCCGTGTGCTGCGGGCGCTCGCACCGCGCGACGACGCGGCGCGCGGCGCGAGCCTCGGCGTGCACTGGGCCGAGTCGCTGCGGCAGTTTGCGCTGGCCGCGCTGGCCCGCCCGGCCGGCGTGGGCCGCGCCGCGCGACCCGGGGGCGTCTCGGCGCTGCAAGCGTGGCTCGCGGCGTACAGCCTGCGGCAACTGGCGCTGGGCGAGCGCGCACCGACCGACCAGCGTGGCTGGGAACGGCTGTGGCAGCGCGCGCTGCGGGCATGGCAGCCTGACCATCGCCCGTCGCGCCGCCCGGCGGCTTCAGTGGCTTCAGCGGCTGCAGCGGTTTCATCGGCGCCCATCCAGGCCGTTCCAGGCCCTCAGGCTGTCCAGGCCATGCAGGGATCGACGGCAAGGCCGGCGACGTATGCGCCACAGACGCCTCGTGCGTTGGCCGGCCGGCTCGACTGGGACGCGATTCACCGCATCGCTTCCCGCACACTGCGGATTGCCCATCTGCTCGCCTTGCCGCAGCGTCCCGCCGCGCGGCGGGACTGGATGGTGCGGCGGCAGGCGACAAGCTGGCTGGCCGATCCCGCGCTGTGTGCCGACTGGATTGCGGTGACGCGGCCCATCCAGCGCTGGGCGCTGTTGGGCGTGCTGTTCCCGCGCGAGCTTGGCACGTTGCGCGAGGCCAGCGCCGCGCTGGCGCAGACCGCGGCGCTGCTGGGTCCCGACCTCTCGGCAGCGGCGCGGGCGCGCAGCCACTGGCGCTTTCTCGCACACCATGTACTGGTGGAGCAGCGGCCGATCACGGCGGCATCGCTCGCGCGGCGCCATGCCTTGTACCTGTATCGCGAGCAGGGCCACGGCGCAGGGGCGCTTGGCCAGTGGCTGCGGCGTGTGGCGCAGGCCAGTGCCAGGCCGGAGGCGCCCGAAGCCACGCCCCCGCTTGCGCCGCCGGTGAAGCTGGCGAAGCTGGGGCAGTGGGGTCGGCTGGGGCGCTGGTGGCGGCGTGGGCATGCAGCCCCGGCGTCCTTGCCGGCGCCAGCCCTGCCTGCAGGCGCCATCCGTGCCTTGCACGCTGCACCCACCGAAACCGAGCAATGGGAAGCCCGCCAGCCACTGGACTGGCCGCTTCCGCCATCGACAAGGAATTCACCCGTGGCCGACCGCCCAACCCCTCCGGCGCCGGCGCGCCCCGAAGCCGCCGTGCTGGCCGAACTCGCCGCGCTGGAAGCCGCCATCGCAACGGGCACGCATTACGTGTCCGATGCCGGGCTCGTGTTGCTGGCCAACTATAGCCAGCAACTGTTCCGCATGCTGGACCTGCTCGACGGTCCGCGCCTGCGCGATGCGCGGGCGGCATCGAAGGCGGTGCGCTGTCTGGCGTGGCTGGCGCACGGTCACGACGACGCCAGCGAGCCCGAGTGCATCCTGCCGAAGCTGCTTTGCGGCATGCCGCTCGGCGAGCCGCTGTCCGCGCCTGCGGAAGGCCCGACCTGGCTCGATACGGAGACGCGCGCGGTACTCGACAGCCTGCTGGGCGCGGTGATCGCCCACTGGAAGACGATCGGCCAGACCTCCCCGGATGGCCTGCGCGAGACGTTCCTGCGCCGCGAAGGCCGGTTGGTGCGCGAGGAAGCCGCCGCCGGCACGCACTGGCGCCTGGTGGTACGGCCTGCGCCGTTCGACATGCTGCTGGACCGCCTGCCGTGGTCGTACGCCACCATCAAGCTGCCCTGGATGCAGGAGGCGCTGTATGTCGACTGGCGCTGAGGTGGACATTGCCCTGCACGCCGAGGCGTTGCGGCGCGAACTGGACTGGCTTGTCGCCGCGCTCGACGCCCGCTTCCGGCAGCATTTCGCGCAGCCGGCCGGGGCGTCTCCCGCAGCGCATGGCGACGCAACCGAGGTGGCGCCGGACGTGCCGCCGCCGCCCACGCTGCCCGCCGGCAGCGCGTTGTCCGTCATCGTGACGCAGCACGGGCTCGCGGCCCACGAGCGGCTGGTGCTGGCGCTGGCGCTGGCACCGCACCTGCGGCCCTCTGCGCTCGACCTGTTTTTCGTCAAGAACCGCGATTTCGACCGGGGCTTCACTGAATTCGGCGGCAGTCGGGCGCAGCACCACGGCGGCTTCCTGCCGAGCGGGGAAACGGCCATCTTCCTGCTGGCTGGCGAGGACCTGGCCGCCCGGATCGCCGCGCTGGCCCTGTTCGACCCCGATCATGCGTTTGCGCAAGCAGGCCTGCTGCAGCTCGATGGGGAGATCGGTGGCGAACCGCAGTTGAGCGGCGCGCTGCGCGTCAGCGCCGAGACGCTCCAGCGCCTGCAGACCGGCGTCTGGCACAAACCCGACTACAACGCGCAGTTTCCGGCGCGGCGCATCGCCACGGCGCTGGCGTGGGACGACCTCGTGCTCGCGCCGGACGTGATGGACGAGATCGAGATCGTGCGCACCTGGCTGCGCGACGGCCCGGCCCTGATGGAGACCTGGGGCCTTGCCAGGACCGTCAAACCCGGCTACCGCTGCCTGTTCTACGGCCCGCCCGGCACCGGCAAGACGCTGACCGCCACGCTGCTGGGGCAGGACGCGGGCGTGGACGTGTACCGGATCGACCTGTCGATGGTGGTCTCCAAGTCCATCGGCGAAACCGAGAAGAACCTTGCGCGCGTGTTCGACCAGGCGCAGAGCCGGCGCTGGGTGCTGTTCTTCGACGAGGCGGACGCGCTGTTCGGCAAGCGCTCTGCCACGCAGAGCAGCAACGACCGCCACGCGAACCAGGAGGTGGCCTACCTGCTCCAGCGCGTGGAGGACTTCCCGGGCACAGTGATCCTGGCCACCAATTTGCGCGGGAACCTCGACGAGGCCTTCTCGCGCCGCTTTCAGTCGATGATCTACTTCCCGATGCCTGATGCAACCCAGCGGCTGCGGCTGTGGCGCAGCCTGATCCGCGAGCCGGGGCGGCTTGCGGCGGATATCGATTTGCCGGAGCTGGCCGAGCGGCATGAGCTGTCTGGCGGGGCCATGGTCAACGTGCTGCGCTTCGCCGCCTTGCAGGCCCATCGGGAGGGCGCGGTGCAGATTGGGGCCGGGCATCTGTTGCACGGCATCGCGCGCGAGCTGCGCAAGGAAGGGAGGACACCATGAGGCCAGCGCGGCGGGGTCTTGCGGCGGCGCTATTCGCGGCCGGGCTCGGGTTGCTCTGGCCTGCCCCGGCGGCAACGCCGGGGCAGGCATCGGCCGGGGTGGCCCCGCCTGCCCCGGCTTCCGTGCCGGCTTCGGCTGCCGTGGCGGTGCCGGCGTCCGCGCCGGCCGGTGCGCCGCTGGCGGTGGTGACGGTGGTCGCCTCGGCGCCGGCTGCGCTGTCGTGCGCGGTGGCGCCGGGCCAGCCCGTGCCTGATCAGTGCATTGCCGATGCCGACCCGCTGTCGTTCGAAAAGACGGCTGTGACCACGCTGCCGGCGGCGGTAGAGAACCTGCCGTATACGTACCGCTTCCGCGCCACGGGTGGCGAGCCGCCCTACGTGTTCCGCGCGGCTGACAACGGCTTGCCGGAGGGCCTGGCGCTCGATGCGGCCGGTACCGTGCAGGGTGCCACGGCGAGACGCGGCCGGCACACCTTCCTGGTCGAACTGCGCGACCGCTGGGGACAAGGCGTGCGCCAGCGCTTTGCGCTGAACGTGGTCGGGCCGCGCGCGCCGTCGCCGGCACGGCCGGCTTCCACGCCCGCCGCCGATCCGCCGATCCAGACCGTGCCGATCGTGGCCACGCAAACCCCGCTGCGTGGGCGCACGCTGATCGATACGTGGCTGCTGACCGAGGCTGTGCTCGGCAAGATCGCCCCGCCCGCAGCACCGCCGGCGCCGGAGGGCGAGGCCGAAGGCGAAGGGGCGGGCCCATCGACGCCCCCGGCGCCCCCGGCACCCCCGGCGCCAGACCCCGATGGCCTCGACGAACTGAGCGAGGCCGGCGCCAGCCAACTGGCCACACTGTTGCAGCCGTTGGTCAATGTGGAATACCCGACGCGCGCGCTGTTCACCGCGGCCCTCGATGCGCGTGTCTGCACCTACGCGGCGGAGCTGACCGCCAAGGTCGCGCTCGATACCGGCAAGGCCGCCCCCGGTGCCGCGCAGTGGCGCGAGCGCTGCCTCACGGCATGGCAGGGCCCGCCGCCGAAGACGCCGCCCCAACTGGCCGAGACGCCGGTCAAGTGGCAGGACCTGCCGGCTACGCTGCTGCCGCCGCGCGTACGCGCCTGGCTGGTCGAGCAGGCCATGACCAGCCACGATGCCGCCAAGGCCGTGGCACCGGGCTGGTCAGGCACCGGCTGCAACTGCTTCGTGTCCGAGTCCACCGGCAAGGTCTATGGCATGGTGCCGAACTGGAGCGATCCGAAGACCGGGCCAAAGACCGACTTCGGGCTCTATGACCGGCTGGTCGGCTATGCGCAGCCGTTCGACGAGGACGGCAACGTCACGCCCCTCGCTCCCGATGCGGCGCAGATCGACTTCCTGCGTGCGATCCACCGCTATGGCAGCAAGCTGGACGTGACGCTCTATCGCAAGGACTGGCAGTTTCTGCTGCGCCTGCCCGAGACGCAGCGGCGGCGCGTGGCCGAGGAGGCCGCACGGCAGGCGCTGCGGCTGATCGACACGCCGCTCCGGCGGCTGGACACCCGCTGGGAGGACCGCGTTCCCGGGCTGGCTGGCGAGAGCCATGTCGGCGACGGCATCACGCTGTTCCTCGACCAACCGCCGTTGCCCGGCGATGCACGCTACGCCGCGTTCGACGACTTCCGCAACCGTCTGGTGCACGCGCTGATTGCCGAGATGCGCCAGCGCCACCGCCACTACACGCTGAACCTGATGGTCCAGGCGGCGGACCTGGTGCCCGCGCTGCGCAACGGCGACGAGCCGGCCACTGCTACGGCGCCCAAGCCGTCCAATCCGCCCACGCCCGCCGCACGGGGCAGGGCGCCTCCGCCTCCGCCGCCGGCGCCGCCGGCTGACCCTCCCTCTGCTACCTGGACCTTCGACGGGCTGCTCGACTATCTGGTGCGCGCCGAGGATCCGCCGTTCCAGGATGGTCGCATCGCCGTGGGCGCGGGTGGCTATCGATCCCACACCAATGTCACCGTGCGTTACCTGGTGGCGCTGCCGGAGCCGACCACGCTGAGCAAGAAGACGCTGCGCGAGGCCGTGGAGAGCACGCCGGCGCTGGCCGGCACCAACCGGGCAATCCTGATGCGGCGCATCCTGCCGCTGGTGTCGGTGGGCAGCAGCCAGGCGCAGCAGATGAGCGACGACATGGCTTACTTCAACGACAACTTCGGCGGGGTGGCGCTGTGGCCGCAGCCGGTGGCCGATGCCACGTTCACCCACCTGGTGGAAACCACCTTGCGTGGCACCATCCTGGCGGGCGAGACGCGCGAGGGCGCGCTGTGCAATCTGGTCTGCGACTGGCGCTGGGCGCTGCGCGCGGCGTTCTGGCTGCTGCTCGGCATCGTGGCCGTGTCGTTGGCCGCGTTGCTCCTCTCGTGCCGCGTGCGCGCGCTGGGCCGGCCGTACCAGCTTTATGTCGTGGTGGCGGGCATTGTGCCGCTGGTGATCGGCGGGCTGCTGTTGCGCTGCGATCCCGACCTCGCTTCCGCGAACTTCAGCAACCAGCTGCTTTTCGCGGTACTGGCGGTGGTGATCGTCGCGCTGCTGGTGCCGCTGCTCAAGCCCAAAGTGCAGAGGCCCTGAGCCATGGCGAAGCGCTTGCTACTGGCTCAGGCCCTCGCGCATCGCGTAGCGCGTCAGCTCGGCGATGCTGCGGATGCCGAGCTTGCGGAAGGTGTTCTCGCGATGGCTGGCGATGGTTTTGTCGCTGAGAAACAGCAGGCGGGCGATCGACTTGGTGCTGTGCCCCTCGGCAAACAGCTGCGCGATCTGGCGCTCGCGCGCGGTCAGCTGCGGCAGCCGCAGCGGCACCTCCACGGCGGCGGGGCTGCGCGCGGCGTGGAGCACGCCGCCGATCAGCTCGCCGCTCAGGTAGACCTGGTTCGCCATCACGCGGCGCACGGCGCGGGCCAGTTCGTCGTAGGAGTTTTCCTTCAGCACATAGCCCGATGCGCCGGCGTCGAGCGCCGCGATGACTTCCTGGTGCTGGTTGTTGACGGACAGGCACAGCATCTTGCACGGCATGGACTCGGCGGCCAGCCGGCGGATGGCCTCCATGCCGTTCATGATCGGCATGCCGATGTCGAGGATCGCCACGTCCGGCCGGACCGAGCGCACCAGGTGAAGCAACTCGATGCCGTTGCGGGCCTGGGCCAGCACTTCCATGTCGGCTTCACGCTGCAGCAGTGCGATCAGGCCCTCGCGGATCATCGCGTGGTCGTCGGCGACCACGATGCGGATGGTCATGGCGCGCCCGCGCCCGGCCAGCGGACGCGCGCGCGCACGCCCCGGCCTGGCGCAGTCTCGAGAGCGAGTTCCGCCCCGACCTGGCGCAGCGCGCCCGGCAGCCCGCGCAAGCCGCAGTGGCCGCGCGCGGGCTGGTGGAGCAG